>Ga0207997_1000405_pt1 | contig 22208 bp, 20 predicted proteins | sample AntAceMetag02UKN_FD_184777 | JGI IMG/M metagenome (GOLD analysis project Ga0207997, IMG submission 184777) | Saline lake microbial communities from Ace Lake, Antarctica - Antarctic Ace Lake Metagenome 02UKN (SPAdes) (version 2) | ecosystem: Environmental > Aquatic > Non-marine Saline and... | reverse complement strand
TCAATCAATATCTTAGCAATTATTGAATCATAAGTTTGCCAAAAAAGTGTAATAAGGAAAAATGCTAGTCCAATATAAAAAGTTTTCTTGTAATCTAATTTCATACTTCACCTCATCTAATTTTGTTTCTAATAAATATTATAACATTTTTTATAATTATAAAAATAGATAAATAAAAAAAAGCGTTCAATTATGAACGCTTAATTTGGCCTGATTTTACTAGCTAAGTATCTAATGGCTACTTCATTATATTTATTTACGTCAAATTTCAATGTTGTTTTACTATTTACGGCTTCAATAATCAAATATAATGTCTTCCTAATGTTAAACATCATTATAAGTCCTATTATAACAACTAAACCAACTGCAGCATACTTGCTGTAGGGTAAGAAAGGAATTGATGCGGGTACGGGAATACTTCCCATGTATAGAAAATAACCAGCGGCTATTGCTCCAACAGTTAATAAAAGCCCTATTAATCTAACCCAAATATTATTTTTAACATAATCAATATAATATTCTAAACGATGGATAGCATTTAAATCGATTTCATTCATACGTTTTTGTTTTGATTTTTTACCTCTCGACATAGCAAGGCCTTTAGAATAAATTATAAGTCTTTTAGTTGTTAATACTATCTGGCAAGAATAACCTTTAGCATTTAATTTTCTAAAATCTTTATATATTTTTTCTCTATTATCTAATGTTATATTCTTCAATATATTTTTCTTCATAACCAAACCTCCCCATCTCTAAAGATAATTTTACCTTAAATATAACGCATTTACAATAATACATATGAAATAAGGCAGTAAAATATTTTATTTTGATTTTGAAAACTTAGTTAATTCTCCAAAAATCATAGGAATAAATCCAAGTGCAACAGCAATTATAGCTTCTACTGGAGTTAATGCTTCAATAGAGAATACATTAGCCAAACCTTTTACATAAACTAAAAGAGCTAACAATCCAATAGAAACAAATACAGCGTAATTTACCGCTTTATTTGAAAAAGGATTTGATTCCAAAATGAATTTATGTTCTGATCTAGCCGAATATGTTCTAAATAGTTCACCAAAGATTACTGTTACAAATATCATTGTTCTTGCTTGTTCTAAATCAGCCAATCCATTTTCTGTCATATTTAAACCAATTTTGTAACTTACTAGAGCAGCTATCATTAATCCTAATCCTTGAATAAGAACTTTGATTAAAGTATGCTTATTAAGTAATTGCTCTTTTGTATCTCTAGGTCCATCATCCATAATACCAGGTTCACCTTTTTCCATACCCAAGGCAAATGCTGGGAATGAATCAGTCATTAAATTAATCCATAATAAATGGATAGCTAATAATGGAATTTCATTTCCAAAGAATTTGCTGAAAATCATAGCTATTAGAATAATCAAAATTTCACCTATATTACAAGATATTAAGTAAATAGTAAATTTTCTAATATTGCTATAAATAACTCTGCCTTCTTCAATTGCTGAAACAATTGAAGCAAAGTTATCATCAGTAAGAATCATATTACTAGCTTCCTTAGAAACTTCTGTACCTGTAATACCCATGGCAACACCAATTTCAGCTTGTTTTAATGCAGGAGCATCATTTACTCCATCCCCTGTCATAGCTACTACTTCATCGTTCTTTTGAAGAATTTCTACAATTCTAATTTTATCTGCAGGTGTACTTCTTGCGAATACATCACAGTTCATAATTGCATGTTCAAATTCTTCTTCCGTCATATTTCTTGTTTCTTCACCTGACAAAGCAAGATGTCCAGGTTTCAATATATTTAATTCTGTAGCAATTGCTTTCGCTGTTGTTAAGTGGTCTCCAGTAATCATCATTACTCTAATGCCAGCTTTATGACATAAAGCAATAGCGTCTCTAGCTTCCATTCTTGGTGGATCAATCATAGCTGTTAATCCAACAAAGATTAAGTTTTGCTCTAAATCAGATGATTTAGGTGTATCTGTTTCGGTATATGCATAACCTAAAACACGATAAGCATTTTTTGAATATTTTTCATTTTGAGAAAGAATTTTATCGATATGTTTTTTAGTTATTTTTTTAATCTCACCATTTATTAAGATACGATCGCATTGATTAATTAATTGATCACATGCACCTTTTGTTAAAACTAGATTTTTATCTCCTACCTTATTAATAGAGGACATCATTTTTCTTGTTGAATCAAATGTATATTCATTTAATTGAGGATATGTAGAATCTAAATCTTCAATTGAATATCCACCTTTAGCAGCTAAAACAAGTAAAGCTCCTTCTGTAGGATCTCCTAGTATTTTATCTTCACTTTGTATCTTTGCATCATTACATAATAAACATATTTCTAAAATTTTAGTTAAATTTGCATTTAATTCTGATTTTTTATTTTTTAAGAGGATATCACCTTTTAATGTATAACCATTACCTGATACGTCATATTCATTAGTTAAGTCGTACACTTTTCTAACTGTCATTTCATTTTGAGTTAAAGTACCTGTCTTATCTGAACATATAACAGTTGCTTGGCCTAATGTTTCCACTGTAGAAAGGTTTTTAATGATTGCGTGTCTCTTAACCATCCTTTGCATTCCTAAAGCAAGTACAACGGTAATAACAGCTGTTAATCCTTCTGGAATAGCGGCTACAGCAAGTGCAATAGCAATTAAGAATATATCAAATAATTCCTTACCTTGTAATAATCCTAATACAAATACAACTAAAGAAACAACAATACATATAATTCCTAGTTTTTTAGCAAATACATCAATAGTTTTTTGAAGTGGTGTTTTACCTTCTTCAACAGCATCTAACATTGTTGCTATTTTTCCGATTTCGGTTTCCATACCGATACTAGTAACAATCCCTTTTCCTTTACCATAGGTAATAAGAGTTGACATATAAACTGAATTTTCTCTTTCAGCTAATTCAGTTTCTTTTGGTAATACTTTAGTAGCATCTTTTTCAACCGGCACTGATTCACCTGTTAAAGCTGATTCATCTGTTCTTAAATTAGTTGATACTAATAATCTAATATCAGCTGCTACATAGTCACCAGTTTCTAGTAAAACAATGTCACCGACGGTTAATTCTTTCGATTTAACCTCTAGTACTTTACCGTTTCTAATAACTTTTGCAAGTGGTGAACTCATTTTTTTAAGAGCTGCCAATGCATTATTAGCTCTTTGTTCTTGTACTACTCCTAGAACTGAATTTAAGATTACGATGGCTAATATAATTAATCCATCTACTAATCCTTCTTCGCCTAAAATTCCTAATACAATAGAAATTGCTGCGGCAATTAAAAGTATAATAACTAAAAAATCATTAAACTGAGCTAAAAACAATTGCAATAATGTTTTTTTCTTTTTCTCTCTTAATTCATTGAATCCATATTTTTCTTGTCTCTTTGACACTTCTTCAAGTGATAATCCCTTTTTAATATCAACCGATTGTTCCTTTAGAATCTGTTCGACATTTTTCTCGTAGTAATTCATTATGAAAATCCTCTCCTTTTTTATAAAAAAAAAACCTATACACTGCTAATGTGCACAAGTCTCGTTGTTCAAATTAAACCTGGCTAAGCCATGATGTTTATTCAATCACGCATGCGTCAGCTATTCCATTATCGTAAATATTATACTATATTTTTAAAAAAAATATATACCTATTTTTTATTTTGAGACTTTTTAAGTTTTTCTGAAATAGGTTTATAATGATTTATTAATAATTCAAATAAAACAGCAATGATTATCAGCAATAAAGTCCAAGCAAATATTTCATCATATGCGAAATTTACTCTCGCAAAAGATATTGCTTTTCCTATTGAATTATCCGTTTGTGCTAAATATTCTGCCATAATCATTACTTTTAATCCCAATCCTAATGATTGAAGCAAAGCTGTCCTAATGTCTTTTGAAATTAATGGTATATAACAATGCGTTAATCCTGTAATAAAATGATTGTCTTCTAATCTATATACATCTATTAACTCTTTATCTATATTATTAATAGCTCCATATACCCCTTGATAAATCAAAGGAAATAACATAAAGAATGTTATATAGTAAGGCGTTAGTATATTCCCTGCCAAAATTAAAAGTATTACGGTTAATGCTATAACAGGTATTGTTCTAAGAACCGTTACTATTGGATTCATAAATGTTGCAAAATTTTTATTAAATCCCGCAACTATCCCAAGTAATATCCCAGGTACAGCAGCTAAAAGAAGTCCTAACAATAAACGCAATACAGTAAACAGTATTACGGTTAATGAATCAGATTCAACAAAGATTCGTCCAAAAGCTATCAATACATCTTTAGGCGTCGGTAAAAGCAACGATAAGTCTACAGCTACTGCTGCAGCTTGCCATATTAAAAATAAGATAAATATCGATAAAACTGTGATTCCGGTTTTCTTCAAATTAATCACCTATCTATAAAATATATTAGAAATAAAAATCATCATCAGGAAGTTTCCCTCCGATTAAAGCTCCATTCATATCTAAAATAATGTTAAAATACGCTTCCAAATCTTCTCTTACATCACTTGCTTTTTCAAATCCAATATTGCTATTTGGAATAGATGCTCTCAATACTGATTCTGGAAATGAGTATTTTAACTGTGCAGCCATTGTAACAGTTGCTTCTATATCGTTGTTAACTTCATCAATTGAGTCTTCTAACGCTTTAAGGAAGTCTCTTACATATGTATTTTCTAAAGATGCTTTAGCAAAAACTCCTGCTTGTGGATAACTAGTTTCACCAGTCAAATCTTGATACTCTGCTTGTAAATCAATTGTATTAAATCCAGAAACTGTGTTACCTAATATTGATAACATTGGTTCAGCTGATAATATTATTATATCATTATCTAAAGCAAATTCAGCATTGGCTGTGCCAACTGAGTCAACATATCTATAAGTTACGTTAATTTCGTTTTCTTCTAATACATATCTTAATACTATATCTGAAGTTGCATTTTGTCCAAATACAACTATTTCTTTACCTTCTAATGATTCTAATGTAAAGCTTTCTTCCATACTTACTAAGTAGTAGTTACCAAATGTAACTGCGGCTATAAATTTATATTCAATACCTGAATTATATAATTTAGCGCCTAGATTTGTTGGCGCAAAAATAAAATCATGTGTTCCAGAACCAAAAGCAGCTACTAAAGGGTCAACTCCATTTACCACACTTACTGCGTAATTTTCATTTTCTTGCATGAAAATTTGTGACAGTGCAGGAGCTCCGTTTGGTACTATAACTTTAAGCGGTTCATCATAATTAGCGCCACAGCCAATTAAGGCTAAAGTAATTATAAAACCTAGTAATAATGCTAGTGTTTTTTTCATATTAATCCTCCTAATGTTTCAAATCAACTGAGTTAAATACATTATATAATAAAAGCTGCGGAATTAAAAAGGATGTTAATGTTTTTTTAATCCGCAGCATTATTTAAGTTTTTATCTATTTTACATCATAAAAAGAACGTTCATTGTAATGTGTGTGTAATAAATCATGTGACTTATGAGAATTAGGTTTTCCTAAGAATTCTTCATAAATAGTTTTAACAGCTTTACTTTCGTGTGATTTTCTAAATTCAGCTTTTGCATCAATATTATATAATACTTTTGCTCTTAAAGCTCTAACATCATATTTTTCTTGATTTATAGCTGAAACAATAGGTTGTCCTCCACCATTAATACATCCACCGGTGCATCCCATTAATTCAACAAAATGATATTGTTTATCAGTAGTTTTTAATTTAGTGATGAATTCTTTAATAGCAGCCCCACCATGAACTACAGCAACATTAACTTCAGTACCAGCAACCATATAGGTAGCTTCCTTAATATTATCTAAACCTCTGACCTCTGTGAAATCAACTGGTGTAGAATGCCCTTCAAGTATTTCAGTAACGGTTCTTAAAGCAGCTTCCATTACTCCACCAGTAGTGCCGAATATATTTCCAGCTCCAGTGTACTCAGCTAATAATCCATAAGGTTTAATAGGTTCTAAATCTTGGAATGCAATTCCTCTATGTCTTATAATTCTAGCAAGTTCTCTAGTAGTTATTACTAGATCAACATCTTTGTAACCGTCTCTCCCCATTTCAGGCCTTTTTGCTTCGGCTTTTTTTGCAACACAAGGCATTATTGAAACAGAATATATTTCTTCAGGTTTTTTACCTAATTTTTCTGCATAATAAGTTTTTATTAATGCTCCAGCCATTTGTTGAGGTGATTTACAACTTGATAAATTTGGTATATATTCAGGATAATACAATTCTAAATAATTTACCCAACCAGGTGAACATGATGTAAACATTGGTAATACTCCACCATTTTGAAGTCTATCAATAAATTCTGAGCCTTCTTCCAAGATTGTTAAATCCGCAGTAAAGTTGGTATCAATAATTTCATGAATACCTAATTCTTTTAAAGCAGCAAACATTTGTCCTTCAGCATTAGTTCCGATTTTGTAACCGAATTCTTCACCAATAGCAGCTCTTACAGAAGGAGCAACTTGAACAACAATCGTTTTTGATTTGTCTCTAAGTGCTCTTTCTAAGAATTTAATTTCATCTTTTTCTCGAATAGCTCCGGTTGGACATGCTTGAATACATTTTCCGCAATAAATACAACCAGCATCTTCTAAATTATGGAACTGAGCAGGACCGACATATGTGTTTGCCCCACGATTACTAAAGTTTAAGATTCCAAGTCCTGATAGTTTTTCACATGCAGATACACATCTACCGCAAAGAACACATTTGCTTGAGTCTAATATCATAGCATCACTTGAATTGTTTACTTTGATTTCTTTTTGATCAAATAATTTCGCGTTTGAAAAATCATTATCTACATTAAATCTTCTTAATAAATCTAAGAATTCACAAGAGTTTTCTCTTGAACATTTCCAACATTCAAACTTATGATTACCTGCCAATAATTCCAAGTTGAAAGATACAGCTTCATATACTTCTTTTGTATCGGTATAAACTACCATTCCTTCGATAACTTTCGTTGAACAAGAAGTTTTCAAACCTCTTACCCCTTCAATTTTTACAATACAAACTCTGCAATTTGATTGTTCATGAATTCCTTCTAGGAAACATAGTCTAGGAATATTAATACCAATTGATTCCGCTGCTTTTAATATTGTATAGTTAGATGGAACTTGACATGCTTTTCCATCAATAGTTAAATTTACTAAATTAGTCATTATACTTCCTCCCAACTTTCAGGTTTAGTAGAAATGGCATTAACTGGACATGCTGTTTTACAGGCACCGCAACGGATACATAAATCTAAGTCAATAAAGTGTTTTTCTTTTACCTTACCTTCAATAGCGCCAACAGGACAGTTTCTAGCACATTTTGTACATCCAATACAGTTATCTAAAACAACATAATTCGTTAAATTAGGACAAACCCCAGCTGGACAAACTTTATCAATTACATGTGCTTCATACTCTTTTCTAAAATGTTTTAAAGTTGATAATACAGGGTTAGGAGCTGTTTGTCCTAAACCACATAATGATGAATCCTTAATCATTTTACCAAGTCTTTCAAGTACATCTAAATCATTCATAGTACCTTCGCCTTCGCAAATTCTATTAAGAATATCTAACATTCTCTTAGTACCTTCACGACATGGTGTACATTTACCACATGATTCTTCTACTGTGAATTCTAAATAGAATCTTGCAACATCAACCATACAGTTATCTTCATCTAAAACAATCAAACCACCAGAACCCATCATAGATCCAAGTGCGATTAAATTATCAAAATCAATTGGAGTATCTAATGATTTAGCTGTAATACACCCACCTGATGGTCCACCAGTTTGAGCAGCTTTGAATTTTCTTTTATTAGGAATTCCTCCACCTATTTCATAGATTACTTCTCTTAATGTAGTTCCCATTGGAACTTCAAGTAATCCTGTATTCGCAATTTTACCACCAAGAGCAAATACTTTTGTTCCACTTGATTTTTCTGTACCTATTGATTTAAACCAATCAGCACCTTTAAGGAATATTACTGGAACGTTTGCAAATGTTTCAACATTATTAACGTTCGTTGGTTTCCCAAAAAGACCTTTTACAGCTGGGAAAGGAGGTTTGTTTCTTGGCATTCCTCTTTCGCCTTCGATTGAAGCTATTAATGCAGTTTCTTCACCGCAAACAAAAGCTCCAGCTCCAAGTCTTAATTCAATTTTAAAGTTGAATCCAGAGTTAAATAGGTTTTTACCTAATACGCCTAGTCCTTCAGCTTGCTTGATTGCTATTCCAAGTCTTTCAACAGCAACTGGATATTCAGCTCTAATATAAATATAACCTGTGTCAGCACCGATTGCATATCCACAGATAGCCATTGCTTCTAATACAGAATGAGGATCTCCCTCAAGAACAGCTCTATCCATGAACGCTCCTGGGTCACCTTCATCCGCATTACAAATTACGTATTTTTGATCAGAGACTGATTTGCTAGTAAATTCCCATTTTACTCCTGCAGGGAATCCACTGCCTCCACGGCCTCTTAATCCTGATTTTTTCATTTCATCGATTGTTTCTTCAGGTGTCATATTAGTTAAGACTTTACCCAAACCTTCATATCCGTGTCTTGCTATATATTCATTAATATCTAATGGGTTAATTACACCACAGTTTCTTAGTACAATTCTTGTTTGTTTTGCATAGAAAGTGAGTTCTGATCTATTTCTAAATTTTGATCTATCAAAATTGCCTTTGAATAATAATCTTTCTACTGGTTTTCCCTTTGCAACATGTTGTTCTACTATTTCGGTAACATCTTCAAGTTTTACTCCTGAATATAATGTTTCACCTGGGTATATTAAGACATGTGGCCCTAAAGCACACAATCCAAAACAACCTGTTAAAGCTGTTTGAATATCGTCGCCTAAATTCAATCTTTTAATCTCTGACTTAAATTTGTCACGTATCTCTACTGAATTAGATTGCTTGCATTCAGCTCCACCGCAAATTAAAATATGCATTCTATCTAACATCTTATCTACCTTTTTATTTTCGACAATAAATACTTATCGATTCTATGACCTTTCATAATGTGTTCTTCAACAATTTCTGAAGCAATTCTGTCTGTTACTAAACAGTAAATTGTTTTAGAACCATTAGATTCAATTATTTCCACAGTTGGTTCAAATGCGCATTCGCCCATACAACCAACTTTTACAATTTCAACGTTTTCTAAATTTAAATCTTTGATTTCATTCACGAAGGTTTCATAAACCGGAGTTGCACCCGCTGCAATTCCGCATGTTCCATAACCAACTTGAATTCTTACGCCTCTAGTCACGCCGTCCATATACATTTTCTTATGTGACTTTTCACGTAAAGCCTTTAATTCTTCAAGCGTCTTCATAATATCCTCCTAAATTATTTTTCACTACTAAGTTTTTTAAGTACTTTTTTAACTAGTTGTACTGATCCGTTAGCATAAACTTCTTCATTTACTGTAAATACTGGTGCTAAACCACAAGCGCCAATGCATCTTGTAGCTTCTAGGGTATATTTTCCGTCTTTTGATGTGTCTCCTACTCCGATGTTTAAATCGTGAGAGAAAGCATCTAATAACCCTTGAGCACCTTTAACATAACAAGCTGTACCTAAACATACACTTATAACAGTATCTCCTTTTGGTTCAATTGAGAAATGACCATAGAAAGTCACTACGCCATTTATTTTTGCAATACTTACATCTAGTTCATTTGAGATGATTTTTTGTATTGGAAGTGGAATACACCCAAAGATTTTTTGTGCAGCATGTAATGTAGGCATAAGTGGTCCCGGCTCTTTTAAGTTTTTTGCCATCTCTGCCTTAAGCTTATTAATCTTTTCTTCAGTAAAATCAATTTTAGCTCGCATTTCATAATCTCCTTTCTTTATATATTACTAATTTTGCATTTGTATTATAACATTTAAAATTGCGAAATCCTATGAAAAAATGAAATGTAAAGCGTTTTCAAAAGGCCTTCAATAAGTATTTCTTATAACGTTATAAATAATACTGATAACGGGAATAAAAAAACCACTACTAAAAGTGGTTTTAAAATTGTTATATATACCCTTTGTTGTTTTAAACATATGCCCATATATGGCCGTTAAATCTTTATTATTTTTTCTTTAAAATAACCACCCAAACTACGTTTGAAACTATCAATAAAAACGATAAAATTCCACCTAATATATAGCCTTTAAATTCATCTATAAAACCGCCTTCATTACTCGTTGAAGGTTCGTCCATGTGTACGTAATCAACAGGCCTATCGACCACTCTGATTTCTAAGTCTTTGTTGTACTCATCGCCAAATCCATTTGTGAGATTTAACTTCAAATGATATACACCCGGTGTGCCTGCATTTCTTGTATACGAATCATATTTAACCGTTACATAGTAATTAACATCACTTTCTAATTCATTGGTATTTATTAATAACTGAGTAAAAGCAGGTAAATCTAAAACAGTATCTGAATAAGTTTGAATAATTGACGAATTAAAATATAAAATGGGTCCTATTTCATCTACAACACTAATAATTATTGAACACATCGCTTTATTACCACTTGAATCCGTAACTGAAAATGTCATTTCATAGTTTCCTAGAGTTGCTGAACTAGAAGAATATGTATCGGTTTCTAATATAAGTTCTAAATTAGCTAAACTATCATAATTATCTGTATATTCTATATTAGATACTATTTCAGCTTCTGTTATTAATTCATCATAACCTATAGATACTGATGTAATACCCGATATTATTGGAAACTCGTCATCAATCACTTCTACTTGTTGAATATAGTTTTGAGTATTCCCGCTTGAATCTGTAACTTCAAATTCTAAGTTATAAGTACCTATTGTACTTGAATTTTCTGAATAATTATCACTTATCATAATTATCTGATTAGAAATATCTCCGTCATAATTATCACTAGCTGACAACATTTCTAAAATATCGGTTGCTGAATAACTATTAGGAAATACAGCTTGCAGTGTATCCAACTCAGAAAAAACTGGTTTCAGCGCATCAACTACTTCTATCTCTACTATAACTTGAGATGTATTACTCGAAGTGTCTGACACTTCGAAAACACATGAGTATAAGCCTAATATGCCCATATTTGCCGTATATCCATCTGAAATCAAAGTTATACTACTTGTTACATCTCCATCTACTGAATCATAGGCCGTCAAAGCTGATTGAATTTCAGCTATAGTAATAGGTGAATCAAAATACGAAATGATTGAACCAGAATTTTGGAAGTATGGTGCTGAAGTATCTAAAATTTCACCTTCTATATATGGTTCAAATCCAGTAAATATCTCCCCTTCTTCTAGTTGTATTTCATGAGCACTTCCTTCAGCAAAATATAAATGACCATCTTCAAACGTCATACTCATATAATTTGTACTTGATGTAGTCGTAAAAGTATAGTAAAACCAATCTCCATCCGAACTAGATAACATATCAGGAGATATTTCTAAAAAATCTTCTGCATCACTATTATCATATAACACAACCTCGATGACTGTAAACTGTGATTCACAATAACCAATGGGTAAAGTTAATGTGTATGTAGTATATGGCTTTACTAAAAAATTTTCTATAGTAGTGTAATATAACGGCGTTTCATAATAAAAATTATCCTCTGATAAATAGTTTTTTCCACCAGGTAAATAATGAGGTGAGTAAGCCATTATATTTATAACACTAAAAAACATTCCTGAAATAATCATAAAGCAAAATATAGCAATTTTCTTTTTCATATTTATCCTCTCTTTCTAGAAACAATATTACTCATGAAATCGTGATATTCTTTTTTTTAGCAAATATATGAGTGATAAAAAATAATAATTTTGATATCAATGATATAATATAAGTGAGGTGATTAATAATGTTTGACGTAAAATTAAACAACGGATATAAAATGCCTATTGTAGGTTTAGGTACATTTAGAAGTAAACCACAAGATGCATATACAGCTGTAAAAACAGCGCTAGAAAATGGATATACTCATATAGATACTGCGGCCATTTATGCTAACGAAGATGCCGTTGGTAATGCTATTAGAGATTCTAAAATTAGTAGAGAAAAACTATTTATTACAACAAAAGTATGGAATTCTGATCAAGGTTATGACAATACAATAAAAGCATTCAATCTTTCATTAAAAAAACTAGGCCTTGAATACGTAGACTTATATTTAATTCACTGGTTTAAAGGTTATGAAGAAGCTTTGGATACCTATAAGGCTTTAGAATATCTTTACAAAGAAGGTAAGGTTAAAGCTATTGGTGTATGTAACTATAGTATTCATCACTTACAATATCTTTTAGATAAGACAGAAATAAAACCTATGGTTAATCAAGTAGAAACACATATTTATCTCCAAAATCATTTTTTACAAGAATTTTGTATTAATAACGGTATTCAATTAGAAGCTTATGCGCCTCTAATGAGTGCTCATATTAAAGAATTATTAGAAAATGAAACAATGATCAAAATTGCCAAAAAACACAAAAAATCTGTAGCTCAAATTGCTATTAAATGGTTATCTGAAAGAAATATCGTTGTTATACCAAAAAGTATTACTCCATCAAGAATTATTCAAAACATAGATATTTTTGATTTCAGTTTAGATAAAGATGATATGACAAATATCAGAAAATTAAATCAAGGAAGAAAATTCTTTCCTGAATTTGATAATATTGATTTCTAATGATCTGATTTGGTATAGTTGGCGCAAATGGAATTGTAAGATAATTTGCAAGAGATATTGAATTTGTCGATAATGCAAAAATAACTGCGGTTTCAGCCAGAAATATTGAAATAGCTAATAAATATATAAATAGAAAGAGCCATATGAAAATATGACTCTTTTTTTTATTATAAAGCTCTTATAAAGGCGGTTTCTTTATTGGGGAGTTATATACACTCTTAACTTCTTGAATCATTAGATCTGCTTTAGTTTTCGCTTCGGCATTTAATGAGAAACCCTGGTATTTCTATCAGAGTTTAATACTATTTTGTATTTTAAAATCCATTAATTAAATGATTTCTTTGATAAAAATGAAAATCAGATTTTCTTTGTTTTAAAGAAAGATATACTTAATGCAGCAATGAAAATCGCTAACATAATTATAAATATCCAAATATTGAAATCTTCTGTTTGTGGCATTATTTTCATTCCTAACGAAGCTGGTAATACATATGAAATATACTGTAGAAATGAAGGTAACATACTTGAAGGAAACATAGCTCCCGACAGTATTACAGACGGTAAAAAGACCGCTTGCCCCAATATGGTAATATCCGATGCCTTCTTCGCAAATACACCTATCAATAACCCAACTCCTTCACTAGCTAAAATAAAACTAATTAAGGATACTATAAATAAAAATAAGTTATCTGGCAAATTGGCATTATATATTAATTTCCCAAATACAATTATTATTATACTTAGAATTAGAAAATGGATGAATGATGAAATAACACTACTTAGCATTGGAACATAAGAAGGAATATTCCCCAAATGAAACATTTTCTTAATATCGGTTCCATATACTTCATTAAGTGAAATTGGCATTCCAAGTACAGCCGCCATAGTTATTGAAAAAACAATCATTGATGGAATTAAAACATCCCCATAATCCGTCATTATCGAATTAAAAACAGCACTCATTACAATAAAGAAAATCAATGGAATTACATAAAAAGGCAACAGTACATTTCTATTTCTCAAATCTAACAGCCATTGAAGTTTTATATGATGAACAAAAGCTTTCATTAGTTTTCCTCCTCTGCAAAAGTTAAGAATACTTCCTCTAAAGAAGGTTGCAATATTTTCAAATCATCAATTTGCATTCCTTTTTCTTTATACTTACTGATTAAATTAAATAGTTCATTAGTTAAATCTTCTAATTCATAATTTTCATACTCGTCAGACTCTATAGTTTTTATAGATACTTTAAAACTTCTCTTAACACTTCTCTTGAACTCTTCTATTGAACCAGAAAATCTAATTTTTCCATCTTTTAAGAATATCATTTGATTACATAAACTTTCTACTTCACCCATATCATGACTAGAGAATATTATTGTCTTCCCTTCTCTATTTAATTCTCTTAGAAGACCATGAAATTCAGCTCTAGCTTCAACATCTAAACCTGCGGTTGGCTCGTCTAGAAATAATACATCTGATTCATTAATTAAAGCTAATACTAAATGAAGTTTACGTTTTTGACCAGTTGACAAGGTTTTATAGATTTGATTTTTGATATTTTCTAAATCAAATAATTTAATATATTTGTCATAATTTTTGTTTTTATTCCAGACACATAAAAGTTTTATAATTTCACTAACTTTTATATTTTCTGGCAAAGTACTTGATTGAAGCTGGACACCAAATAATTCATTGTTTACAAACTCCACGCTACCCTTATTAAATGGTCTTAAACCTTCTATGCTTTCTAGTAGCGTGGTTTTCCCTGCACCATTAACTCCTAGTATTGCGAACATATCTTTTTGATTAATTGAAAAAGAAATATCATGAATAACTTCTTTTTCTCCGTAGCTCTTACTGAAGTTCTTAACATTTAATACTTTGATAATCCTCACCCCTTCCTAATTTTACCTTAGAATTATGGTACCACTTTTTTTAACATAAGAATTCTATCTTTTAGTCCATTCTTAATTGCATAGACACCTATAATTAAGATATTTTTAGGCGACAAAAACACCGATAAACACAAAATAAATTCGGCAAATTAATGTGGTTTTATAGTTTATTTGCCCATAACAAGACATTTTTATATTCCTCTTCATTTGGATGAGAATTTCTTATTAATCCAAAACTTTTTCCGAAGCATTTCATATAGTTATCCTCAAGCTTTATGCCTTTCTCTTTCAATAATTTTTTTGCTTTATTAAAAGCAACCTTGTCAGAGTTTCCTCTGCCAAGCCATGTTAGAAAGATATATACTTTTGTGTTCGAATTGATAGTATTTGTTTTAATACTACTTACCCATTTTAAAATGTTTTTATGAACATTACCACCATATACACCTGAAGCCAATATAATCACATCATAATATGGTAAATCATATTTTGTTGTGTTAGTTACTACTTTAAGCTCAACATCTGAATTACTTGATACATAACTGCATACCTTATATGTATTTCCAGATTGTTTTGGACATACAATCAGTTTTTTCATTTAACTTTCCTTTCTAAATACCCAACTGGTTTAATGACAATATAATATCATAACAATTAATGTAAATCATAACCGTTTTAAATAAATTACATAAATAACTACACTTTAAAAGTCTAGTTCTTTTTTTATTTTTACTTCTCGTTCTAAACCAATACCATATATGGTTATATACCCAGATTTCCGTAGATCATTGATAAATCCTCGTATTTTGCTTTCTTGATTTTTGCTTCCAAAAACAGCGGTACTAATGTCCGAGTTTTTAGGGTTACAATAATCTAAAGTAGATTTATTTATGTCCTTTTGGAGATATTGATAGGTCTTAACAACCAAATCGCGGTACCCACCAGCTATGTTATCATCTCGTTGTTTTCTAAGTATTTCTATGTTTTCTTCGATATACTTCTTTCCCATATGATCCTCTTTTTTTTTCGACTTGTAATACTTTAGTAATTATGTTTTTATTACCCATCTCATTTTTGTGGATTTGGCTCGATTATTTACGCGACATTCTTCTTCGGTGGGTCTTGTAATTCCAGAAGATATTTCTTGATATATTCCTTCTTTAAAGAACCTTTTAAATGATTTTTTAACGAGTCTATCTTCCCCAGAGTGAAAAGATAGGATTACTGCTCGCCCTCCTGGAGCTAAGATATCAGGTAGTTTTTCCAAGAAATTATAGATTGATTCAAACTCTTTATTCACATCAATTCTAAGTGCTTGAAACGTACGTTGACATGATTTCTTAATGTCCTTTTTTCTTGAGGTTATCGGAATAAAATGGAGCGCATCACTGATGATCTGTTTCAATTTTGAAGTGGTATCAATGTATATTCCATTTTTCTTTGCCGAAGTGACCGCTTCGGCAATTATTTCTGCATATGGTTCATCAGCATTTTCGACTAACATACTTGCAAATTCGATTTGTGATAATTGCATTAATCGAAATGATGCTGGAGTTCCACTTTCCGGATTCATTCTTAAATCCAGTGGCCCGTCCGTTTTAAAAGAGAACCCTCGCTCAGGGTTATCAATTTGCATCGAAGATACTCCTAAGTCGGCTAATACGAAATTAAACTGACGTGGTTCTTCTACTACCATATCAATATCGGAAAAGTTCATTAATTCAGTTGTTAAAATCTCTTTACCGAATCCTTCTTTTTCTAGTCTTGCAGTTGTTTTCGGTAACTCAATAGGATCAATATCTAAAGCATATACATGTCCCTTCCCTTCTAAACACTTCAGCATCTCTATTGTATGTCCTCCATAGCCTAGTGTCGCATCTAATCCTATTTGGCCAGGTTTTATTTGAAGCACTTCTAGGATTTCTTGGACCATAATCGGAATATGCATTCCCGCTGGAGTACTCCCTTTTTCGATTACTTTTGAAATTGTATCACTATATTTATCAGGGTTTAATTCTTTATACTTCTCTTTATATGCTTTTGGGTATTTACCCTTGTATCGAACTCTTCTTTTATATGGTTTCTCTTGATTCTCCATATGAATTTCCACCTTTAACACGACTTCTTCTTTTCATAGTATTAAATATATACTGTCCCGGTAACATTCAACTATATTATATACTTATATCTTATATGATAACAGGTAATCGTTATTTTTGCGTATAGAGAAATCTATTTTTCTATGTAAACTCATCACAAAGCAATAAAAAAAAGCCCTTATGAAGGGTTTTATTTCGTTTTCAATAGTGGTTCAACCCTCGGCACATTGATTTTCGGTCGTTTTATGTACTAAATATTGCTAATATAAAAGGCAACTGTTAATGCAAGTGCAATTACCCATTCGACTACGTGAACATCAACATACAAATCTTTCACACAATATATAACTATTTATTGTATTTATTTCTAGATATTGTAAATACTATTCCTGAAAACAATAGAGGTAGTATAACCACAGAAATCACAAGCAGTTTTTCGCCTATATCTATATAAAATTTAAAGAAGAAAAAGAAAAATATCGCTGCGACTAGTAACAATATACCTAATATAAGTTCTTTTTTTCGTAATAGTATTGTTGCTCCAATTATGACAACTCCAGGAATACTATTGATAATAAAACAACCTATATTATTAAGCATTGTTCCATCTTCCGGAAAACAATCAAATGACATTACAACAAAGAACGCACCAACAAGATATATAAATAGCTTGCAAATAAATATTAAGGCCTTCATTTTAAATCCCCACTTTTATTTTACTACAAACATTGTGTTCGGTCAAACAACACAAAACACCACTAATCTTACGATATTTTACATTCTCCCAACCGTTAGCGAATATGGACAAACTCATCATAAAGCAATAAAAAAAACCCTTAAAAAAGGCTTTATTTTATCTTGATAGTGATTTTTGGGGGGAATTCACCCCTCTCAAACTCTAGAAATACAAACTTAAATGGTGGATAGTTTCTACCCAGAAGTATGTCTATTTTTTTTTATTTTGTTCTACCAACGCATCTAGCGTTTTATTATATACGTAATCTTTTAATGCATATTTCTTTATTAGATTAACAGAACTTTTGACCAATTCATTTGGATATCCCTTGTTTTGGATATAATCTATCACATCTTGACTGCGCAAGGTTTTTTCGGTGTATTTAAGTAGTTCTTCATAGTTATTTTCACTCAAGAGTTTCTTGTTTTTATTGAATATTTTTTGAAAAACTCTTTTTTCTTTGGAACTTATGATACCATCATCACTCCCATATAAGTACAATAAGATGAATATCGATAAAAATGCCACATTTCTATCATATTCTGATTTCCCAATTTCACTAAGCGGTACATTTTTAGGCCTATAAGGAGCCATTGATTTCTTGGTTAATCTTGCATACTTCTTTTTTTGATTAAGTGTTACATTTTTGGCTAAAATCTGTTGTATAGCCCAGATTGATAAATTTGACATAATTATATCCTTTCTGTTTGTCTGTCGTCAAAATCAGTGTAACACGTATATTTTTTTAAGTCAATCTCTGATATTTATCGTTCATACCGTTTCCTTTTATTACTAATTATTTACCACTTTCTTATTCCTATAAAAAGCCACAAAATGGCTTTTTATCTGTCTTAATGGTTGTTCAAAGGGATTGAACGCTTGGCACAAGAATTTTAACCTTTTCATGCACAAAAGCTTTCGAAAAAAAGGCTTTGGAGTCCAAAAAAGCTATGTATATAATACGACTCGTTGTAAAACTTCTTAATTGTAACTTATTATTATATGTAAGTAAATTTTCTTCAGGGAAATACTGATATGTGTAAGAGAGTAGAAAAATTCCCTAAAAACAAGCGGAAAAATTAAAAGCGGATGCCACAAATACATGATATACTGAATATATAATATTTTTGGCTATATACAAATATAAAGGAATAGGAAATAGTGTATTTTCCTATAGGTAGTAGAGAGTGAGACAGAATGATTAGAAGATTACGATATCCGATATTTATAATAGTTGCATTAGTGATTATTCATTTTGCAATACAACCGTATTTATACCAATTGTTTAGATCAAACACAATATTAAAGGTAGAATATCGTCTATACTATTTTTCCTTCAATTTATTAGTTACCATTGTTATAGCAATAATTATTTATTTTGAAGGAAAGTATACTGGATTTGTTCAAGCTGTTAGTGGATTATTAGTTTTAAACGCTTTACTGGATTTAATACGTCTCAATGCATATCCAGATGTTTCAATTGTAAGCTGTATTATAACAATGTTTTCTGGCATCCTTATATTTGGTTTCAGTCTTGTCTCAGTAAAAAAAGCAATCTTCAAAAAGGGAGCAGGTGTTGTCCTTCTTATTCTTGGAGGAGTTTATATGCTTCGTTTTCCAATATTTATAGATGTACTGTATTTTTACTTTAAGAAATATCCTAGTAACTTAAGCCCAGCAGATGGTTATTATTTCGGAACTCTATATGCAAACTACTTTATTATATTTTTGGAATTGGTCGCTTTAGATTCATTAATTCTCGAAAATATAGCAATGTCAAGATACACTAAACCTAATTAATAAAAAAAATGTACTAAATTCAGAACATTTTTTTTATTAATTTTTTGCATATATTACTAATGAAATTTCAACAAATAGATTTTCAGTCGTTTCATGCGCTAAAACATTTTAAAAATATCTTCCCATAAATAAAGAAACACTCCATGAGGAGTATTTCGGAATATATTAAATCAGATTTTTTTCATTACATCTAAAATATATGGCAAAGCTACAATACTAATATCAATACCTTTGTCTAAAATATATTTTCCTATTTCCTTTATTTTTTGCCATTTTTTTGGCCTCTTAAGATTTTCATCTTTCACTATTTCTTCAATACTATTTAATTTAGATATTATTTCTTCAATTTCTTCTTGTGATATACTTGTATTCTCTTCAATAATAGAAAATATATTCTTTAAATTTACTTCAAAATCTATTTTATTACTTTTTTTATTCTCATTAACATTTAAATTATTAACTACGATTTCATTCGTTTTATTATTGTACGTATAATCATATCCACTATTAACAATAAAAGTTTCTAACTTCCCTTTTATTAAATTTATATCTTTTCTTATTTTTTCCATATCATACAAAAAATCTTTCATTACTCCGTAAATCGTTACTTGTTCATAATTTCTTTCCAATTCGGCCTGAAAATTATTGATTAAAGAAGAATATCTTCCTTTTACCTCATAAATAAAACCAATTACATTTTCTCTAGTGCTTTTGTAAGTGTAATCAGTATTTATAATTTGATTAGTAATTTCTAAATCTTTTCCAGCTCTAAGAATGTTTTCTTCTTTGATGATTTTATTGTTCATTATTTTCCCACCTCTTAATAGAATTATACTACTTGCACAACGCTCTTTCAATACATAAGGGTTTTTCTTTTATTAAAATTTAGTAATTCAACAAATAAAAAGAAGTCGAAAATGGCTTCTTTTAGTTCTTTATTGGCAAAGTGATAGAATTCAGACTTGTACTAACGGTTTTGAAGACCCAAAATGCATTTAGTTGATATATTTATTAGTGGTTACTGACAAGTTTTTCCAAATATTCAATTTTACTTAGATCTTTACCATTATTCTTATCTCTTCTGTAACTGTCTTGATAAGATTGTTTATATACCATTAAATATTCAGAGTAGTTAAGGAGTTTATATTTTGCACCAAAATCATTGATGCTTTTCAGTTTTCTCCAATTAATATTTGCAAAATCCAATAAACTCTCTTCTATTCCAAAAGCTAATTTTACATTATTCTTAATAAATTCATGTTCATGCAAATCCTTAAATCGGTAGCCTAAACTCTCAACTATAATTCTAATCAAATTCCATTTTTCATCTAAATAGATTCCCGGAATTAAAACATCTATATCATCGGCATTGAAATCATATCCACTTAACACTTCAAGTCCTAAAGACCCAAATAGAATTGGAGTGATATTGAATTCTTTGTTCAATGTTTTACACATTAGTATAAACATTTCATACTTTTTGTCATGGTTTTTCATAACAACACCTCACTTAAACATAATTTTATCATAAAAAAAGAAGCCAGTAAATGACTTCTATGTTGTCTCTTGGATTTGGAGACCGAAAAGGCATCTATAAGAGTAAAGAATTCTCAGTCGTTTCAAACAACAAATACTTGGGTCGGGTTATCTGTCAAGTGTATAAAATGTGTGATACAGATCGCAGCAATATTTTTTAATCGCAAATTATTATGAATCTCTTATAAATTAAACAAAGTAACGGAATCTTTAGTTAAGGCTTGATTGAATCAATTAATTGCTACAATAACTAAACTAAAAGGAATGATTCCTATTGAATACAGATATCATTCCTTGTGTTTAAATTTACTATTTATGGTGAATTAATTTAAGATATTTTCTTGAATTGCGCACCTAGAAACGTTCCAATAATTTCATTGTTATCTTTAGTAAAAATTACAGTTTCCCTAGTACCGCGCCCTATACCCTGAATAATCAATGTATTATCATCAATACCCTCTAAATAGAAAGTTGTTTTTTTTCCGTCCGCCTTACTTACAAGTAATAATTTGTTTTCTTTAATCTTAAATGACCCTTTAGTGAAAAATACACTACATTGTTTAGTAGCTTCTGTTAATTCATATTCTCCTACCAAATATTCATATCTAGATACATCTTTTTGTTTTTTATATAGAACAGCAATAAGATTTACAGTGCTATAAAATTCATGGTAAGATTTAATGTAGACAACTGTCTCACCATGTAATTCTTTTATCTTTACTTTTATATTTTTTAACATTTTAGAAAACATCTTTAATTTAGATATACCTATTGGATGAAGATCAAAGTAATCGTCTTGTCTTAATGTCATATAAAATTTTACAAATCCAATTTTTGCAACTAAACGACTTCTTTTTGTGTACTTAAAATCTGCTAACATTCCACTTGCAACAAACGTATTCTCATATTTTTTTAAATCGACTTCAGTTTGAGGACATGTTTTATCAAGCATTGAAATTTCTATTCCTAATAATTTTATGTAATCAGCAAATAACTTATTTGTAATTTTATTAGCTTTTGATGCACCTTTTTCTGTGTTTGTCATGACAGCAATACCAATTCCTAATTTAGATGCAAATTGAAATGTACTATAGTGATAGATTGTAGCTCCACCATGTCCAATAATCTCTCCAATAGCTTCTGATTCATAATTTTTACAGTTAAACATTAATCCAAGGCCATGCCGTTCTTCTTTATCTTCGTAAAATGGACCATCAATCATTGTTAGAACTTTTTCTAATGTTTCCTGTTTTAAAACCGACTGCTTTTCCGGATTCATAAATAATCTTAGCAACTTAGCTAAATCATCAGCTGTCGCATAAGTATTACTTCCAGCAGATAAAATAGCTGAAAGCGGATCAA
>Ga0207997_1000403_pt1 | contig 22267 bp, 34 predicted proteins | sample AntAceMetag02UKN_FD_184777 | JGI IMG/M metagenome (GOLD analysis project Ga0207997, IMG submission 184777) | Saline lake microbial communities from Ace Lake, Antarctica - Antarctic Ace Lake Metagenome 02UKN (SPAdes) (version 2) | ecosystem: Environmental > Aquatic > Non-marine Saline and... | reverse complement strand
ACAGGGCAGCATACTGGACAGCAGCCAAGGCAGCATATAGGGCAGCAGACAAGGCAGCATACTGGGCAGCAAACGGGGTAGCAAACTGGGTAGCATATAGGGCAGCAGACAGGGCAGCATACTGGGCAGCAAACAGGGCAGCAGAACGACAAAAACAGATAAAGAAGTTGAAGGAGTTTTTGGCAATACATAACGCTATGGAAAGGAAGGAGGAGAAATGATGGAAATAGCCTGTCCAAAATGTGGTGAGAAGTGTGAAGGCGAGAACGTAAGCGGTCATATCGGATTTGACAATTACGAGTGCGAGTGTGGATTTGAGTTTTGTTATGATGATAATCGAAGTGAATACTATGATATAGATGGTAATGTGATTAAGGAGATGACTAATGGCTAGATACAGGATATTCCAAAGAGGTAGAGAGCTATGTCTCAGTGCGTCGAGTCTTTATACAAAAGACTCTAAGATGGAGCAACGTTTAATAGCTGATGGATGGGAACTTGTGGGAGGTATATTCGGATACGACTTAGGTAGGTCAAAAATACCAACAATGACGGAGGTGCTGAATCGTGACGAAGCTATTACCAAGAGACATATTACTGGAAAAAAAACGAAAACTTCATAAAGAATATGAAGCCAACTTTAAGGATTTAGTAAGAACAGCAGGTTTTCCTGTAGAGCATCGTATCGAATATTTGCACAAAGAACGTATGTTGCAACAACAAAGCGTCGCGCTTGTCTGGAAGATAGCACCACATGGGGTACGCACAAGACGTGTAAAGGGTCTAGTAATGTTCTTAGATGATTGACCACCTAGAAAATTGAGAATCATACGTGCTTTTTGCTAAAAGACGAGCTATAATAGATATATAGAAAGCATGAGGGAATAAATGGATTATTACAAATTAAAGTATCGGGAATACAATTCAGAATTCTTCAAAAATCGTTTACCCAATGATGTTCAGATAAGGGTCCGACGTTTTCAAAAACAACGTGGTTCTATTCTTATTGAGCATATCGTTCCTGGTAAACCCACCAATATTCGTATATACCTAGGACGTTTAGAAAATGAGAAGCAACACCTATTTACGTTGAAGCACGAAATGTGTCATCTGTATCAGTTTATACGTGGTAAGAAATTAGGACATGATACGTACTTTTGGCAATTGTTAAAGGCTATTGGTGGACAAGCCAATATTACCTATAAAAAATGTAATGAAGTGTTCGGAGACGAAGTAATGTTAAGACGAAGGGAGGAGGTGATAAAAATGACGGAAATAGCTGAAGCGAAGAAAAAACCGGGTACTCATGTTCTAGTTGACCTTTTAAAGGAAGGTCCGAAGACAGTAGAGGCCTTGGCTGAAGGAGCGGGTGTTGCTATTAACACAGTAAAGGTACAGTTGTCTTTCCACCTTAAGCAAAAGGGCTACATCATCGAAAAGGCGGGAGAAGGCGATGCAGTTACGTATCAGATTACTGGACAGGGAGAACCCCTACCCCAGAAGCCGAAGAAAGCGAAGAAGGTAAAAGAGGACGAAGCACCAGCAGAGTAAGTACGGTAATGGAAGAAAGGGGGTCGTAGAAGCAGAGCGCTGCGGCTCCCAATCTTCTCAAGGAGGAAGATGACCGAAAGTCAATTCAGAGATAAAGTCAAATTAGCTTTAAAAAAAATACCAAGCTGTTACTTCTTCAAAATATCTGACCGTTTCACCGCAGGATTACCTGATTTTCTTATTTGTTTAAATGGACGTTTTATAGGAATGGAACTCAAGGTTGATTACAATAAGGTAACACGCTTGCAAGCATGGGTAGGAGAGCAAATCGTAAATGCAGGCGGACGCTACTTAGTATTACGTTGGCTTAACAAAAAACAACTCGTAGAAGTACAAGAAGGCGCGTTTCATAAAATGGCTCCTCTTGTTCACATGGATGACCTTTTAGCTGAGGTTTTTACATTATGAAAGTACCAGTTAGAATAGGAGATTTTGTAACATATAAAGAAGGTAATGGTTTTATTAACACTAAAACTATACAGGGTCGTATCATGCATTTTAAAGAATGGCCTAAAATTAGTATAAAATGGTTAAAACCACATGTATTTGCTGGCTCTTACAGCGTAGTACCAAAGGAGTTGTTGGTTGTATATTTGAAAAAAGGAGACCCACGATGGTCACAAAAAGAGAATACAATACTCCATACAGTGTCATCGTCCTCCTAGCAGGATTTAAAACCGCTAGTCATTCCATTAATTTTGACATAGTAGTACACACAAGGGATTTAGCATCAGCAAAGAAATCATTACATCATATCATCGACAATATTAAGGAGGAAGATGTTCGCAAGCTACACTGAAGAAACCTTTATTGAATGGATAACGCGACATAAACAACAAGGGCATCATTGGGAACCCTTAGTAGCTAAAACTAATAAGGGAGATACGTTAGGTTTAGGGTGCGTCTGTGGAGAAGTATATTTTTATGACTACCTAATTGAAGGAAGTATCTATGCGAAACCAAACGGCAAAAAGAATACGCAAGATGATATACGGTTTTGACGGTGCTACCAAAGTAGAACAGTACCTTACCAATGGTAAACAAATATTTGCTGATAAACGTCGACACGCCTACCAAATAATGAAACACTTATATCCTCTATTTGACCACAAACATAAAAAGGATTTCAATGTTACCAGTGCTATTCAAGCATCAAGAGGAAATGTTCCAACTAGCCCTACCACGTAACTACTACGCTTTTTTTGTCGAGATGGGATTGGGTAAGACAAGGGTAGCTATCGATTTAGCTATGCGCCGTAATCATAAAACACTGATAATAGCACCCAATACCGTTTTAGAAAATTGGTGTGAAGAAATCAAGAAATGGACAAAGGGAGAACGAAAAGGGGTTATGCTACAGGGTTCAAAAGAAGAACGGGTATGGAACTTAAAGCTAAAGGCGCAATTCTTTATTATCAATTACGAGGCGCTGAGGCTCTTAAAGGAAGAACTTATCCACGCTGGTTTTCAATTTATCGTAGCAGATGAATCGACGAAGCTCAAAGGTTATAAAACGCAACAAAGTAAAGCGGCTTTTCAAATAGCACAGGTAATACCATATCGCTTATTAATGACAGGTACGCCTATAACAAATAATCCTTTAGATTTATTTGGACAATTTAGATTTCTTAATCCACAAATATTTGGCTTGAGCTATTATCGCTTTAGAGGTCGCTACGCTATAATGGGTGGTTATATGGGACATCAAGTTCAAAAATGGATAAACATGGATAAATTAAAGAACACTGCCTTTCACCATGCGTGTGCTTTTTTTAAAAAAGACTGTTTAGATTTACCAGATAAGTTATACCAAACTGAATATTTTGACTTATCCAAAGAACAAAGGAGTAAATATGACGAACTCAAAGCCGCCTTCATTACCGAGTTCAAGGGTGAGATTGTTAATGCGGCTGTTGTTCTTACACGACTCATTCGATTCAGTCAAATTACCTCAGGCTTTCTCAAAGTTGGGGACGGTGATGATGCGCGGGAAGAGCTTTTCCAGCATAATCCAAAAATCGAATGGTTTAGGGAATTTTTATTGTCCTCTGGAAAAGGAGCAAAAGTGGTTATCTTCTGTCGTTTTCTTAATGAAATCAGGCAAGTGCAAAAATTGTGTCAGCAACTCGGTATTTCCTCTGTTGGTATATGGGGCGCAGTCAAAGAGCGACAGAGACAAGTTAACTTGTTCAATAATAATCCAGACGTTAAGGTATTTATTGGACAAATTCAAACAAGCGGACTTGGCATCAATCTCACTGCTGCATCCTATGTGGTTTACCTTTCGAACTCATATTCCTACGGGGACAGAGCCCAATCCGAAGATAGAACTCACAGGATAGGACAAACTAAGAACGTGACCTATATTGATTTAGTATGTCGTGGTACTGTAGATGAAGCGGTGTTGAAGACTTTGAAGTTGAAACAAAGTATGGCTGATTTCATAACGGGTAAAAAGATTGCGAGCGTTATATAAAGGAAGTAATAATATATAAAGTCCGCCTTGCTTTTTTAAAAGTTCCCAGCTATAATATAATATATGCGCACAAAAATATAAAGGAGGTCGGTAGTTATGGAGGAACATGTTGTCAATAAGGTAGTGAAAGATGAGTCCGTACTATCCGCAGAAGTAAAGCAATGTATGCAACAAATTCGATTGCTCCGCAATAAAAAATCCAATCTTAAAGCTGAAGTTCAAGACATTGACAATACCTTAGGCGACCTTAATGTTAAGGTTACTGACTTTTTTGAAAGTCATAAGATACAAAACATGACTATTAAAGGAGTAGGTATGTTTTACTTGAATAGACAACTTTATCCTTCTATTGAAGACCATGTGCAATGCCATGCTTGGTTGAAAAAAGAAGGTGACTTTGACATGATGTTGTCTTTCAACACCAATAAGTTCAAAGCTTATTACAAGGAACGTTTGGAAAACAAACAACCTCTTCCTGAAGGAGTTCGTCAATTTTTTAAAACGGATGTAAGAGTTAGGAAAGCTTAATGGGCAAAGTAGGATGTTTTAATTGTGTTAAATTACATACTAAATATTGTCCTATTCGTGTTTGGGGCCGTAATGAAGACCAAAAAGAACTTCGTTTAGATGTAGATTTAGATAAAGACTTTTGTACTCGATGGAAAGAAAAAATATGTAAAAAAGAAGAAGGAGGTGAAGATGGACCCAAAAGCTAATCAGAAGATGCAGCAAATGGTAGCTCGTAATACGGTGAAAATCCGTAGGGCTAATAACGGTTATGTTATTAACACAGATGCTGGAATGGCAATTGCAAAAGACCTGGAAGCGGTTAAAGTGTTCTTGGATAGTAAATTCAAAGTAACAGTAGACTTAAAGTAGGAGGTAAAACATGCCCGAAGAAACAAAACAACCAAGCAAATCAGAAGTCAAGGAAGTAACAAAAGTAGAACCTGCCCAATTACCCGCTGAACGTATGAAGCAGCGCGGCATCAAGAAATTGCAAAAGGAAGACCAGATGATACCTCGTTTAAAAGTCATGCAAGGTCTTTCACCTGAAGTACAAGACGGAATAGCTAAGTACGGTGACTTGGTCAACAGCCTCACCAAAGAGAACTACGGTAAAACAATGTTATTAGTTCCTATAGATTGGTGGACTAGCCGTATCTATTGGAAGGACCGTAAAGAAGGTGGTGGTATTGTTTGTCGTTCTTTTGATGGCCAAAAGGGAAATGCATTTGGACTCTGCGAAGCTTGTGGTCATAAAGAATGGACTACTGATGAGCAGAACAACCAAGTACCTTCGGATTGTACCAAGATATTCAATATTTTGTGTGCTGCCCTAAAAGAAGGTAAACCAATCGAATTAGTAGTAACAAGTTTTTTGAAAACCAGCTTCAAGTATGGTAAAGAATGGGTAAATGTTATGAATTATAAAAACGTTGACCTGTTTAATTATCAATATGAAATATTCACCGAAAACGTTTCTAATGATATGGGTACTTACAATGTTCTTCGTTATAGGGACCTGAATCAAGTAGCAACTGAAGAAGTGTATAAAAGGTGCGAAGCGTTTTATAATCAATTTGGTGAACGCCCTATCAAAATAGATGACATTGAACCAGACCAAGCCAATGAAAAAACTAAAGACAAGCAGATGCAATTTGATTTCTAAGGAGCTTCATGTTCGAAGATATTATAGCACATTTAGACGTGGAGTACTTCTATCTGCAGTTTTTAAGTGACAAATCAAGAATTGGAGCGGAACTATTAACCAATTGCCCTTTTCATGATGATAGTAAAGCATCCTTATCTGTTAACTTAACAACTGGTCTTTGGAGATGCCACACTGTAGATTGTCCGCAACATAAGGGCGGCAACGCTATACAATTCTATGCCGCTATCAAGAAGATTCCTCTCGAAAAAGCCGTTTCTGAAATTAGGGACAAATTTATAACTACGCCCGAGCAACGCAAAGATAAGGTTGATAAACAACAGGCGCTACTTGAACAAGTACAAAATTGTCATCTACGGCTACTGCGCAACCCGGAAGCTCTTCAGTATCTTACAAAGGAGTGCGGTTATGATAACACCGTAATCGATAAATATTCTTTAGGGTATGATGGTAAACGTTATTGGATACCCATAGTTGAGGACGGTGTTCTGCTTAATATACGACAGTATAGTCCCACAGATGCCGCTAAAATGAAAGGGCTTTCGGGTTGCAATGAAATGCGTATATGGCCTTATGAAAATCTTCATGGGGAAACCATATATATTTTCGAAGGGGAAAAAGACTGCCTTTTAGCTAATAGGCTAGGGCTGAACGCTATAACGGTTACAGCAGGGGCGGGTAGTTTTAAACCTGAATGGGTAGTAGGGTTTAAAGGTAAACATGTAGTGGTATGCTACGACATAGATGATGCCGGAGCGAAGGGAGCTCAAATAATAGCAGAGTATTTAGCCGGAGTGGTTAATACATTGAAGGTGGTGAAGCTGCCGTTAGAAGAACCAAGTAACGCGGATTTTACAGATTATATTGTAAATGCGCAATACACAGTCAAAGACTTTGAGAAGTTAGCCGCGGAGACGCCTAATTTCGAAGGAAAAGGTACTCAAAAAGTTATTGTTGATGATAAAGTATACGAAGTTGAATTGGCAGATGCGTCGTCAAAAGAATATTTCTTTAAACGTTGCCGTATGCAAGTTATAGTGGTAGGTAAAGACCTTGCTCCTTATCTTGTTCCTAAAAAATTAAAGGTACATTGTCTTATGGGTAAAAAAGTATGTCCTTATTGTGGTATTGGATTAAAAGGTGGTGATTTTGAAATAGAATTCAATGAAGAGTCGCCAGATATATTAAGGCTCATTAATTGTACAGACATGCAACAAGAACGGGCTATACGCGAAAAATTAGACGTATATGGTGCATGTAGACAATACAATTATGAAATAATTGAGGCTCAAAACATTGAAGAAATAAAATTAACTCCTGAAATAAAATATTCTACCTCTATAAAGGAATACGTCATAAGAACAGGTTATTATTTAGGGCATGGTCTAAAAGCGAATCAATCCTATGTACTTAAAGGTATAACGGTACCGCATCCACAAACTCAATATGCTACGCATATCGTTTATGATACTAAGGAAAGCGACCTTAGTGTTGACCAATTCCACCTTACTCCTGAAATTATAAAGGAATTGGCGGTATTTCAAATATGCCCTTAAAAAAAGTTGAAGCAAAATTAGACCAAATATACGCGGATTTGAGTCATAATGTAACGTTTATTTATCAACGTCCTGACTTACATTTAGCAATCGATTTAACCTATCATTCGGTAATGCAATTCTACTTTCAAGGTAAATTGATAAAAAAGGGATGGGTTGAATCATTAATAATAGGAGATACACGTTGTGGAAAATCAGAAACTATGGAACGACTCATCAATCACTATAGAGCCGGTACGATTAGCTCTGGTGAAAACACCACCTTCGCTGGTCTTGTGGGCGGTCTTCAACAAACCCAAAAACGTTGGAGCATTATATGGGGGCGGATTCCCCTTAACGACAGAAAACTTCTCTGTATTGATGAGGTCTCAGGTCTCACACATCACGACATCGCTAATATGTCCCAAATTAGAAGTTCAGGAATTGCAGAAATCACAAAAATCCAAACTGAAAGGACTTTTGCAAGAACAAGACTTGTCTGGTTATCTAATCCACGGACAGATATTCCCGTATCGTATTTTAATAGTGGAGTCGACATCATCAAAGACCTCATTGGCAAACCGGAAGATATCGCACGGTTTGATTTAGCTTTAATAATGTCCGTTGAGGAGGTACCAAAAGAAGTGATAAACGCTATGACGCATACAAAAGTACCACATCTTTTTAGCAGTTCCAAATGCCGCAATTTAATAATGTGGGCTTGGGGGAGACAACCAGACCAAATAGATATAGATGAAGAGACTACCCAAACTATTTTAAATGTGTCCGAGAAGATATGTAACAAATATTCATCTGATATTCCCATAGTAACTATATCGGAACAAAAAATTAAAATTGCACGCTTATCAATCGCATTGGCAGCGCGGCTATTCTCAACTGATGAAACTCATCAAAAAATAATAGTCAAGCCGGTTCACGTTACCTATATAGGTAAGTACTTGGATACCATATATTCCAAGGCGGCATTTGCTTACGACATCTGGTCGCAGAGTCGCCGCGCTGCTTTAACATTGAAAAGTGAAAATGAAGTTCGAGAACGGCTATTACAATACGGAGATGAAATTGCTGATATATTCGTTAACGTAAAACAGGTGCGTATCAGCGATATAGAAGAAATGTTAAGCGTTAGCCGAGAAGAAGCCAAAGACTTGATTTCCTTTTTAGTTAGGAACAGAGCCTTAGCTAAAACCTATACTTTCTATCAGAAACAACCGGCATTTATAGCGTTGTTACGGAAGATGCAAACGTCAAATAAACCTAAAGGAGTTTCAGAGTATGACTTTTGATGATATACGTAAACAAATGAATGGTATTTACAATGAAATTCGTAAGATGAATGGGGAATCGCTGAATCTTTTCCGCGAATCACACGACTTATTAGAAGACACTATACCCTTAGGCACCGATTTGAAGTTAGCACAAAATTTAGTATATTATAAATACTACGCGAAGTTGTGTGCGTTAAATGCAATTAATTTACCTCAGAAGCTGTTTAAGCGATTAAAGAAAGCAGAAAGTAAATATAAAGAGTCTCTACAATTTAAAGTAGAAGAGTTAACTACAAAAAGAGGAGGGCGACAAGCGCTAATCAAACGCTTATTAGCACTTGGTAAAGATAGGAACGAGATAAAGATAGCGGTATCGGAAGCATATCCTGATGTTCCGTTAGCTAACGTTGGTTGCCACATTGCTGCTGTGATAACTTATTTAAAAAAGAAGGAAGCTCGAAATGTTAAATGATGAATGGATGACTGGCTTTTTTGAAGGAGAGGGATGTTTCACTTGGGGTAAAAGTAAACAACGCTATAGTCCTAAAGTTCTTATAGCCCAAAACGAAAAAGAAATTCTTGAAAAAATAAAAGCCCATTTAGGATTCGGATTTGTATCTTTTAATGGTAAAAATTGTTATAGATGGAATTGTGGTGGATTTACTTCTTGCCGTAAATTTATATTGCGCGTACAACCACACTTAAAAACATTAACCAAGAAAAAACAACTAATGCGGTTTCTTTTTGTTTTCCCTACTTTAATGGATGCCAGTAATGGTTACGGACACAATTGTGAAGCAAAAGGGGTCGAAGAAAGGATTAAAAAATGGAAGGCGTTATCGTGAAGATGAAACACCTACTATTGAAACACCTACTATTGATACACTTGCTTGTATTGGCGTTATTGTTTGGTATATTGGTATGGAGTGTATTTGGATAAGAACAAATAACTAAAGGAGGAGAAATGATAACCGTAACTAAGCGATTCACTTTTGAAGCGGCGCATCGGCTAGCAGCGTACAAAGGGCCGTGCGCGAAAATGCATGGACACAGTTACAAACTTTACATAACCGTAAGTGGTCCTACACAAGTACATGCTGATATGGTAATAGATTTTAAGGATTTAAAAACTATAGTTGATAAATATATCATAGACAAATTAGACCATAATATGTTGAATGAAATTATACCAATGAAAACAACAGCGGAAAATATGGTAATATGGATTGGTGATATGATAGAAAAACATCTACCCGTAGGTATTATTCTACAACGGATACGTCTATACGAAACGGAAGACAGTTACGCAGAGTGGTCTCTATGAAGCTACATGAAATCTTCTACTCAATACAGGGGGAAGGATGTCATACTGGAGAAGCTGCTATATTTATACGCTTTTCTGGTTGTAATCTGAATTGTTCTTGGTGTGATACAAACCATAGTTGTAAAATGGAAGCGACTCCGCAACGTATTTGTCAACAAGTAGACCAATATCCTAAAGGGGCTATGGTTGTATTAACTGGGGGTGAACCAATGTTACAACCTGAATTAGCCCATCTATTAGACTGTTTGTTAATACGTAACCGTTTCATAGCAATGGAAACTAATGGTACGATATATAATGAACAAGTAGTTCAAGATTTAGATTGGATTACAGTATCGCCAAAACAAAACCATATGCTTCCTTTAATTCCATATAATGATATATGTGAATTGAAATACATAATGACAGATGATTTAACACTAGCGGATATACCCACTAAAAAGGCTTTTAGCAGGTTCATCTACTTACAACCATTAAGTCAGGATGAAGCCAGTGCTATGCGCTGTATTGATTGGGTACAGAAGTTTCCAGACCGTTTTCGATTGAGTATACAGGTTCATAAATATTTAAATCTAAGATGAGGAGTAAAATGAAAAAAGCGGTATTGATTTTCTCAGGGGGAGTGGATTCAACCACATTACTTTATGAATTGTTAGATAACAATTATGAAGTATTTCCCGTAACATTCTTTTACGGACAACGTCATAAAAGAGAAATTGATTATGCTAAAAAGACAATATTGGAATTGGGTTTGAAAAATTGGATAGGATATCCATTAACAGCTTTAGGTAAAATCGGAGGCTCTGCATTGACAGATGACATAGCAGTTCCAGAAGGAAATTACGATGAAGACAGTATGAAAGATACCGTAGTTCCAAACCGTAATATGATACTGTTAAGCTTTGCAATGGCGCATGCTATTCGCGTTGGAGTGCTTGATATTTATTATGGAGCACATGCCGGCGACCATGCTATTTATCCGGATTGTAGAGAAGCTTTCGTAGACGCTATGAAAGTCGTAGCTAAAGTGTGTCATTATGAACCTATCAATATAGAAGCGCCATATCTCCATATGACTAAAGAGAGTATCGTGGAACGCGGCTTAGTATTAGGGGTAAACTATGCTAATGCGTGGACGTGCTACAAAGGGGAAGCTCTAGCGTGTGGTAAATGTGGTAGTTGTACAGAACGGTTAGAAGCGTTTGCATTGAACGGTGAAAAAGACCCTATTGAATATATAGCATAAAAACAAAAGGAGGTGTTAAGTGGCAAAAACGGATGTTAAAATTGAATGGCAACAATATGAAACGGATATTCATAGATTAGCAACCTCGATAAAAGATGCTAATCAAGATTTCCATTGCATTTATGGAGTACCACGTGGCGGTTTAATTATGGGAGTACATTTATCTCATTTGTTAAAAATACCATTAACGGATAAACCTTTTGGTAGTTATTTGGTTGTTGATGATATATCCGATTCAGGTACTACGTTAGCGGATTGGCGTAACAAAAGAATGGTACGTGTCAAAATAGCTACTTTGTATGTAAAAGGAAAAACTTTAGCAATGCCGGATTTTTGGGTGGCTAAATATCCGGAAGATAAATGGTTAGTGTTTCCATGGGAGGTATAATGGATAAAGATATTGCTAGCGGTGCGCATACGATAAAGAAATTATTTACTGCTATGGAATGGCCCCATACAAAAGGAACGAAAGATACGCCAATGCGGTATGCTAAGGCGATGGCTGAATTAACGCAAGGATATGACGTTGATATTGAACACATTATGTCGCGAACATTTAAGGAGGATTATGATGAAATTGTCATTGTTAAAGATATTGGGTTGGTTTCTCTGTGCGAACATCATCTTCTTCCTTTTTTTGGTACTTGTCACGTTGCATACCTTCCTAATGGTAAAGTTCTTGGTTTATCTAAAATTGTACGCCTCGTAAGAGCGTATGCTCAGCGGCTCCAAATACAAGAACGTCTTACAACTGAAATTGCAGACACTATAATGCAGTACCTTAAACCAAAAGGAGTAGGCGTAATTATAGAGGCGCAACACATGTGTATGATGATACGCGGAGTTAAAGATATGAATGCTACTACCACTACAAGTGTGATGCGAGGAGTGTTTCTGAATCCTGAAGGTAATAAAAATCCGAAGGAAGAATTTATGAGATTAATAGGGAGGTAACATGTGGCATAATAAGAAGAAAGCCACCCCAACATACTGTTTTTATTGTAAAAAGAATACTTGTGGTACTGGTTGGGTTATGACAAGCGATAAAACAAGTAAGGTGATTCATTGGCGTTGCATGGTAGATTTATTACATGATTTATGGAAAAGGAGGTAATTATGAAAGAAGGCTACTGTAACCGATTAGATTTTGAAGGCTTTATGGAGACGGTATGGAAAGGATTAAAAAAAGGTAAAGAAGAATACGGGGAAGAAAGCTTCCTTAAAAACAATGTCTTCCTTATGATTGAAGAGGAGCTACGCGACGTAGCAGCCTATGCCTTTCTAGCATCTCGAAAACTAGAAATGGTACGTAAAAAATTCATAGAAGATTTGAAAGGAGAAAATGATGAAACTTCGGCCACGGCGAAGGACGGTTCTTCTGAAGTTGCTGACTAAACCAGTGGACCAAAAGATAGGTCGTATTTATATACCACAAGTACAATGGTCTATGAATGATGACAACGTACAAGCAGATGTAATATCCGTAGGAAAAGATTGTCGTGAATTAAAAGAAGGTATGCGTGTAATCGTGGGAAGATTTGCCGTAGTCAGAATAGACGATGACCACGTATTGGTTCGTGAAGAAGACATTATAGCGGAGGTGAAAAAATGAGATTTGCACACACTGTACCTACGGCATATTTAGAAGATTTTGATGAATACAATGACATGTATTTGATTCTCATACATGAAGCACAGAACAATAAAGCGTATCGAGAATTTATGAAAAAATCAACTAAATACAAGATATTAGATAATGGCGCTTATGAAAAAGGGTATCCTGCACCGATACGTGAATTGATAAAAATGGCAGAAGAATTAAACGTTGATGAAATAGTATTGCCAGATACATATCGCGAAGCAAAATATACTAAGGTGCATGTAATAACGGCGTTGGATTATTTAAAAGCAAATAATCTAATGGGTAAGTGGAAACTTATGGCTGTGCCCCAAGGTAAAACACATGTAGATTATATAGATTGTTTGCATAATTTCATTTTCAAAAAAGAAATCGATACCATAGGACTTAGCTTTATCATTATAAAAGACTGCTTTAAAGACCTTACTGGTATAGATGCTGTTATGCCTAATCGTTGTATGTTAACCGCTTATATACATAACATGGTAGGTACGCATGGTAAAGAATTCCACTTACTAGGAATGGAGAATTGTAAAGAACTGACGGCGCAAAAGCATTACACTTGGCTCGCAGGCGCTGATTCTTCAACCGCGTTTGTACATGGTATGAATGGAATAACATTCAATGAAAAAGAAGGTTTACCAGTTGAACGTATAAAAACCAAGTTAGATTTTAACATAAAAGGACTTACAAAGGATAAAATAATTATCATTAAATATAACATGGGGTTGATGAATGTTTTTCACAAAATCTATTAAGATAAAGCTTCTTCATAAAGATGCCAAAGTACCTACACGTGCATATAAAGATGCCGCTTGTTGGGATTTATACACTTGTGAAGAAGTAACAATATTACCTTGGCAAGGTAGGCCCATCAACATCGGTTTAGCTATGGAGCTACCGAAAGGTTGGGTTGCTAAAATCTATACAAGGAGTTCACATGGATTCAAAGGATTGCGCGTCCATCTCGGAATCATCGACGCAGATTACCGAGGTCCAATATCACCGTTTATGCTTAATCAAACTCCTATGCCATATACGTTTAAAAAGGGAGAGCGGATTGCACAAATATTTTTCGAACCAGTTCCACGGATATGCGTCAAAAAATCACATCGTTTATCCAAAACAATAAGAGGAGAAAAAGGTTATGGCAGTAGTGGAAAATAAAATTATCAAAAATAAAACAGAAGCTATGGCTATGCAAAAACACCTATTGGAACAAGAATTAATAGCGTGTGATACTGAAACGACCGGTTTTGCATTTTGGAAAGATAGTATAATAGGATTCTCTTTCAGTTCGGATAAATGTAATTATTATCTACCGGTAGGAGAAAGTGACGATTTAGACGGATATGCATGTGTACAAATAGTAACTCCTATCTTTAAATCATATATAGACAAAGTGTTTCACAATGGTAAATTTGATTTAAAGTTCATTAAAATGTTGGACATAGAAGTAAATGGTAAATGTCACGACACCATGATACAAGCTCATATTTTAGATGAAAATAGGAAGAGCAAGAAATTAAAAGACCTTGGTGTTCAATATGTTGATAAGCATGCGGATGATGATGAAGCAGTGATAAAAACTTACTTCCGAGAACATAAGTTGGAAAACTATGGTCAAATACCTACGGAACTATTGGGTCCTTATGCTTGTAAAGATACCGAATTGACCTTAGCTTTACATCATATCTTTTACCCTGAAGTACAAGAATCATTTCAATTAGTATATGACAATGAAATATATCTACAAAATCATTTAGTAGACATGGAAATGAAAGGCGTCCTTATAGATGTCGAATATTTGAATAATTTCCAAGAAGATTGCGAGAAGCGTCTCCTTGTTATACAAAAGGAAATTTTCAAATTAGCGGGGCATACTTTTAATATCAATTCTACAGATGAATTATCGGTGGTGTTATATGATGAATTAAAATTACCACCTAAAGACTTTTCTGCTAAAACGGGTAAAGCTACCGTGGATAAATACACTTTGGAAAAATTAAAGGATAAGCATGATATCATTACACCATTAATGGAATATCGCGGATTAGCTAAATTGACTAGTACTTATATCAAGGGCATCTTGGATAAGGTAGTTCGTGGTAATCGGATACATGCTGATTTTCAACAAGTAGGTACGCGCACTGGAAGGTTGAGTTGTTGGAGTCCGAATCTTCATAACATTCCACGCGGAGACTCAATTAGGAAAGCATTTCTTAATCCACATCCTGCAGAAGCGCAGCTCCTCTTTTTTGACTACAGTCAAATAGAATTTAGAATGGTAGCTCATTACTCTAAAGACCCTATAATGATGGAGGGTTTTCAAACGGGAGTAGATTTTCATACTTGGACTGGTATGAAATTATTTAATATACCAGCCAATGCACTTGATAAAGAACAGCGTATACGTGCCAAACAAATTAATTTTGGTATCTTATATGGTATGGGTAAAAGAACATTAGCCAGTATATTAAAAGTTAATGAGGGGCAAGCCTCTAAATTTTTAAATGATTACTATGATACGTTTCCTGCTTTACGTCCATTCGTAAGTGCTGCTAAACAAGCTGTACGAACACGTGGATTTATAAAAAATTTCGTAGGACGCTATCGTAGATTAAACGCTGGTGAGAACTATAAAGCGGTTAATGCTTTGGCGCAGGGTAGTGCTGCGGATGTTCTAAAAATAGCTATTGTTAAAGTAGGTGATTATTTACGTACTAAAAAATCATACATGGTAATGAACGTACATGATGAATTGATTATAGTCCACTACTTAGTTGAGCCAGAGGTTATAAAAGAAGTGAAACATTTAATGGAGAATTTCGAGTTTCGGGTTCCTATCAAAGTAGAAATAGAATATTCTAAAACGAGCTGGGGAGAAAAGGAGAAACTATGAACAAGATAAGCATCGATGAACAACAAAATATCTTACGCGAGCAAATTAAAGTACATCTGCGCACAACTCTAAGCGAAGAGAAATATAGTAAGATTAGTTGTGTACTATTGATGACTAATAATGTTACGGGTAAAGCCGATATTATAGCAGTGAATTGTGGAAACAATTTAGTGAATGTAGTAAAAGGTTATCTACAAGCAGCACTTGACCAACTTAACAGAACACAATTAATAACAGCTCTATTGGGTAAAAAAATTGAGGAGGTGAAAAAAGATGATGTTTAGTCAAACATTTATACCAGTACTAGGAGTCGGAAGCGCTATTTTGGTAACGCTTTTAGGCTTTCGTATCATTGAATTGGTATTCTTTATGATTGGGTTTCATTTCGGAAATGCTAAAAGGCAAGCGGAAGCAACCCCGACTATAAACCCTAATCAGCTGTATGATACGGTTGATGGTATAGTAAAGGATATTATAACGAAGCAGACGCCTAAAGTTTAAGCATCTTTGAACCAGCACTGCGGGGGCTCTCCAACCCGACTTCTTTAAGAATTTGCCTTTTTACATTCTGTCGAGTTGGTAGAGCCTCTTTTTTCTCATGAGGGAGGTAGAGAAAGGCCGATTTAACAGGTTCTTCACCCGTTAAAATCTTCGACCAAGTACGCGCCGCAGCCGAGCCGGGTACGAACACACGTGCCCCATTTTTAATCATGCGCGTTCCATGGGTAATTAAACCATCTGCAGATTGAGCCCCGTTCATCTTCAATGCATAACCAAGCATTACTTCCCCTAGACCAATCATTATTTGTCCGGGGGGACTTACCTGTTTGGGAATAACTCCTAAGAGAAATTGTTTACTGTAGTCCAATCCCATTTTAGCTAAAATCGTTTGAACACCTACAGCTACCAGAAGGTATTGCAGCGCTGCTGTTCGGGTACTCAGTGGGATAGGTTTATGCATACCGTTTGCATCTGCTCGACCAGTACGTCCTGTCCAAGCACGATATATCAACTCACGATGAAAAGAACCCCAGTAGTTCATCGTCCAAGATTGCAACGCACCGAATACTTTTCCAAGCCAGTTGCGATAAAACGGAGGTGTACCAGTAACGAGATATTTATATTGTGCTACTTTGATTCCCCAATCGTATTCAGCAACAGCATCTTCTTCATTCCATAAGTAAGCATCTTTAGGAAGACCATCTTTGAGTGCCATAGCTTCACATTGAGCTTTCCATTTAGGATTGGTTATGAGGCTCTGCGCCCAAGCATATCCCGTTTCACCAGAATGGATGATATTCAGCATATCCGATTTACGTAGGGGCCACATTCCAGATTGGGCTATCTTACCTACAGCTGATTGACTGAGTCCTATAAAGGGAAAGCGCGCTAGTACCTCTACGCTACCCGCTGCCCGTTGCCCTGCTTGTGACTGAAGCCAACCTTGTTTATATCCTTTGAGACGTAAAGCACTTCGTAATCCTTGCAAAGCACCGCTCGTTAAACTGTGATAACCTGCGCGCACAGCTTTTTGTCCGAATAAACCGTAAGCGTGTGTGTGCTGTAAAAGGTTACGTGGAAATTGTTTCATGTTCATCCACAAAGCGCCGAGATATTGAAACTTCAAAGCATTACGTTGAAACACCGCTACTGGGTTATAACCTAAATCTTTACCAATTACTCCCAACACTTTATTGATGAGCTTAATAGGAGCCATTAAAGCATTATTAGTTTTAGCATCAAAGGGCGCTGTTTGGCCTCTAACATCAGTATTAATAAAATCATTTAACATAGCCATTAAATCTTTAGGTACTTTGTTACCAAAAGCACTTAATGTATTAATGGATTCTTGTACCTTATCTAAAGCGGGTTGTATAAGACGATAACGAGCGTTGATATTCTTACGCGCTATATAGGCCGCTACGGGGTCTTTTACAGGCTCAAATTTAACATCTGCACGTGGTGTAGTAATACCCAAATATACATTCTTCAATAATCGTTTATTAAAAGGAGCAAGTAATTCAGAGCCTATAGGCTGTTTCTTCTTTATCAAATCCAAAATCTTGCTTTCATATATCTGATACATATAACCATGCCGTAGTTGATAAGGAGCGTCTCCCCGTGCTACTCGGAGTTTATTCTCTTCCCAGAAAGACTCTAATTGGTCTTGCTTAAACATTTTAGCCATATCTTGTAACTCAAGAGGTAATTTTGTTATATCACCAGCAGGGTCGTTAAGAATATCCCACATTTGTTGTTTTATTGGTGTAGGAACTCCATTTATTTTTTCATTTGCCCTTTCTACCCAAGTAGCATATTTATCTAATATACCTTCTAACGCTTTGCGTTCCGCTTGATTGTGTTGCATCTCCAAAATCAATTGGTCTTTTGCTTTAGCTAAAATGTCGTATTCGGGTCCTATACCGGCATGGTGAAAGTACGGCGCTTTACCAGATATTATTTCTCCTAATCCTACTCCACGATAAGTACGTGTGAAAGATGCATCAGGTTCAAAATCTAAGATAAGTTGTTTACCGGTAGTAGGAGGACCTAGGTCAGAAGTAGCAGGAACTATTTCATTACCAAAGAGGTCTGTTTCTATAGGAAGTTTTTCAGATGCTTCTATACCTTTTAACGGGTCTTTCTCTTTAGGAGCAGGTACTTCTTTTTTAGGATAGGGTTCTTTCAAAGCATCAAACGCACTCCCTACAGCGCGTATATTTATTTTATCACGTGTATCTTTTACCGACGCATTACTCATTTCTATACGTGTAAGAAGTTCTTCACGAGTACCTTCAGGAAACTTTCTAATAAACTCAGTGACCATATCATGTTCTATTCCTAAAGGGCCTTGTGGCCAAGCAGCTCTCCGTTGCGCACTAGGCGCTGCTGCTTGTACTCCTTGTACAAAAGGACTCTCTAAAGTAGGCTCCCCAAACTTAGTTTTGGTAGTTTGACGTAACAGTTCTCTTTTAATGAATACAGGTAGCCGTTCCATAAACGCAGTATCATCATGAATGAGTTTTTGATATTCCGCATCAGTACTTTCTTTTGGTACAAAGTCATACAATCCTTCACGCATATCCTTAGTATGCAAAGCCTCTTCCGCAAACGTTCTCTTCAACCCGCCTGGTGTTTGGTCAGGCATACCTGGTATCTTACGTACTGTTATTACTTGTCCGAAAGGACCTACTTGTTGCGCATCCCCTAATACGATATTACCTCCGGTATAAGAAGGGTCATTAGCTTTGTATTCATGTACGCTCGCAAACTCTTCCAACTTAGATAAGGCTCCTTGTCCGCCAATCTCTGGTCTCCCAAAAACTTTAGCAGTCAATTTATCTAACATATCTTGGGTAACGTTACCACGCGCCTCAGGGACTAAACGGGTGAACTTTTCCTTTAGTAAAGGCCATATATATTGTGAAGTAGAACTCGGAATTTCTTTTTTTATCGTAGGCTCAATATCTTCTTGTCCTACTATATGAAATTTGCCTTCTTCATCAAAGTGACCCCATTCTGGTGCATCCGTACTACCAAAACGTTCATCCATTACGACAGGTTTGGTTTTAAAAGAACCTGTTTCATCTATAAAACCTTTTTCTACTCTGGCTTCATCTAGGCCAAATGTACGTGCTATATCAGGATGCGTAGCCGCATCTTTATGAAAAAATATTTGACCAGCCGCATCTATTACCGCAGGTATCAAACCCTGACCTTTCGAAGTTGCAAACTGTATACCACGTTGCTGTGCTAAACGGGCTCCTTGTTTTAATGCACCCCCTCCGAATAAATCAGAAGCTCCTTTAGGGATAGGGGCCTTCAAAGCGAGCGGCTTTTTTGGTAGAACCGCTTCTGACTTTGCAATCTTTCCTATAATAGCGGGACGTTCTACCCAACCACCATAAGTTCTTAACAGTCCGGTATCTATTGACCCAGAGGAGGCACTCGGTCGCATTATCTCCTTAACCAGGTTTGTACCCATCTTATTTGCTTCGCCTGCTGGGATACCTCGTTTTGCGGCATATTTGATGAACTCTTTCTTGTCGACACGCAAACCTTTTAACATTTCATTGTGTGCCTTAATTGCGGATATGACATCTTTACCCTCATATCCCATTGCCTTTGCCGTTCCTTTAGCAAGAGTCTTGAACTCTGGTGATGCTGCGCTTAATCCTATTAAACTAGCTATTCCAGCACCCGTTGTATACCATATCGGAGCCTCTTTACCAGTTACAACACCATAATATTCCCCCCATAAATCGCTAAAGCCTTTAGCGTATACACGTTCTTCTGCAGGTATATTTTTTCCACCCGCGAGGTTAAGGTCTTGCACAATACTTTGAGCATAAGTTCTAAGATTTTCTGGAACAGCCCTTAATACTTCATCCATAGGGGCTCTTTCTTGTATCTTAGCAGCGGGGCCTGATATTGCGGCTTCTGCCCACAGAAGAGGAAAGGCACTCTTTACAATAGCACTTGCCCCATATAATGTTTGCATTCCCGCTTTTCTTTCATCATATTCTAAATGGCGAGGGTCTCTTATATTGTAAGAAGACAAAGCTTCTGTAACTTGTGGTCGGTCTTTGAAGAAAATATTAGCCGAAGTGAATTGTTTCTTTGCAGCAGGTAACCATTTTAATAAATGGGAAGGATTAACTAAAGCCATTAATCACCGCCACCAATAGCTCGTAACATGTTAAGACCCCATTGTTTGGCACGTTGTCCCATACCGGGTTGTGCCGCTGTATCTGAACTTTCTTCTAATCCTAATAGGCCTTGAGCTAGGGAGCGACGCCGTTCTGTCAACTTGACTTTTATTTCAGAAGCTAATAAGGGGTCAGTTCTTTGGACACCCTTCATAATGTTTTCTAAATATATCAATTCCCAAGCTTCACGTTCGCCCGGAACATCACTAACGATGCTTCGTGTTTTGTAAGGTTTACCTTGATACAGCTCATAACCTGCTTCAGACATACCCTCTGGTAATTCTTGTTCAGGTTGTTCCCAACCTTGTTCTGTAGGAGCATAGCCGGCACCGAGCATTTTACGTGTCGTCTGTCCTTGTTGACGAGTACGTTCAATATTCTCGTAAGCGCCCATGCGTCCTTCTTGTTGAAGACCTTTCAGTACTTCTTTTAAACCGGTTCCGACACCGCTAAAGCGTCCTCCCGTTTGCATGCCTGCCATAAATCCACTATATATGTCTGCTGCCATATCGCCTCCTTATACACCTAACATACTATTTGACGTACGTTCATTAGAAGCGCCTTGTAACAAAGCGGCTCCTGTTAATCCTAAAGCCTCTCTTAAGGACTGTACATCCGCTACTTCAGCTCCATATTTAAAAGCAGCCTCTTGTATTTGCATGCCTGCTAAACCGAGAAGGTCATTCATTACAGTATCATCTACATTTAAAGCTTGCTTAATCGAATCATAAGACCGTGTTAACGCTTGAGTATACCAACGTGCTTCTAATTCCGTACCTAGAGCAGCTTTCTCTCGTGCTTGGTCTTGTCGTAATTCTCTAAGGTCATTTGTAAAATCAGAAGACCCTTCAGCGCCATAATGTTTGTATCGTTTTACTAAATCCTTTTCAGCTTGGTCATATGATTCATCTACACGACGCGTTGCCGTTGTAAAATATTCATCAGGCATTTGTTCACCCCATACACCTTCGCGTCCCATTACATCTGTTAATTCACCCCGCGCACGTTGTCCTATTTCAGAAACAGCTTTTCCTCCTAACATACGCGACGTTAAATCTCCTACAAAAGAAGGGGCTTCGTATTCTGGTGTTTGTGGTACAGCCGAACCTATCATAGAACCTACACCTAATAGATTTTGTGGTTGTTTGAGGTAATTCAACATTTGAACTCCAAAATTACCGCCAGCCGCGCCTGCATTAACAGCTGTATTCGCACCACCGCTGGTTAACGGATTAGCTCCCCAAGCACCCGTAGCTCCTGAACTACCTCCCGCTTGTGCTCCTACGCCAGTTTGCGTCCCAGCTCCGGGTAGCATTTTGTTTACAGAACCCATAGCGCTTTTTACTCCAGCGCCTAATCCAGTTGCTCCGAAACCACCTGCAAACGCATCAAGGCCTGTTGCAGGCATTCCAAATTGAGACCCTTGTCCCATTATAGATTGCCAACCTGATTGTCCAGCTTGACCTACCATAGCAGAAGGACTCGACATAGCTTGTAAACCTGCTCCTACACTTTGTCCCAGTAAACCTCCTCCATATCCTAATGCTCCTCCTAAAAGGGTAGGGCCAAGGTTACCCCAACCTTTATCAGAGCCTTGAAATCCTGTACCACCTCCATACATACCCCCAGCGCCTCCTAAAGCAGATAGAAAGGGACCTACCCCTGGAATAGCACCCATTGCTATATTTAAGGCAGGGCCCCAACCTTCTAATCCCTTAGCCCATCCTCCAGTAGAACCTTTTGTCATAGCTTGCCAAGGTGATTTACTTTTAGGGGGTGTAAACCATTGTCCTACATCCCAATCCCAACCCATATTAAACCTCCTATGTTAAATTTTAATGATATAATTCAATGTTAAATACGGTGGCATATTTCCATCTGCTGTTCCAGCTGATTCTATGGGATAAGTATCTTCGGAACATTC
>Ga0207997_1000400_pt1 | contig 22358 bp, 12 predicted proteins | sample AntAceMetag02UKN_FD_184777 | JGI IMG/M metagenome (GOLD analysis project Ga0207997, IMG submission 184777) | Saline lake microbial communities from Ace Lake, Antarctica - Antarctic Ace Lake Metagenome 02UKN (SPAdes) (version 2) | ecosystem: Environmental > Aquatic > Non-marine Saline and... | reverse complement strand
ATTGGTCAATCTTAGAGAACCGATGCTTAATGAACAAGCAGAAGAAGAACTGTTACAACTTGAAGTACCATTATCTCCAGAGGATAGGGGAAGTAAAAACCTTTATAATTTGATGATTGATGACGAGTTTTTAAGTATTTATGGTAGCACATTTCCACAGTATGTTGAACCCTTTTATACTGTAATCATAATGAAAAACAGTTGCTTACTGAGTATTACAAGAAACATAAAATTAGATAATAAAAATCCTTTCATCTTTGAGGGATTCTCGCTATATTTGCTAATAGTTACTAACAATCAAAAAATAATAAAATGGATAAAAAGGAATATAATAACGTGTTTAGATTTTCATTGTTTCAAGGCGATGTTTTATTATGTGAAAAAATGTTTAATGCCGATAAGTTTAATCCCTTTACAAGATATTCGATTGATATCAGAGATATTCTTCCCAGAGCCATCACGAGATTACAGAAAACCTTGTCAAAACGAAGTTATGATGTAGTTGCAGAACTTGGTAGGGTTGATATTAACGACAGTGAGTCAGAATATTATGGTTACGATCTTCACGCATATAATCAAAAAATGATTAATACTTATCCTAGAGAATGGAGAAATGAAATGCGTTATAATCCACAATCAGTAATACAACATATTAAACAGAAAACAATTCGTGGCGTTCCCTGTAAAATTGGGTTATATATTAATGAGAATCCGATTGTTGAACGTGAATTTTTTGTTGACGGATTCAATCCTGTTGTAAAACAATCTCTTGACATTATGTATGTGGTAACTGATATCGCAGACATAATTGAATATAAAATCAAAAGGAGCGACATTAAAAATATGTGGGATGATTATGATTTAATTAATTACAGAGGTTTATCGATCAATCAAATCAGAGAACTTCACCCTGCGAAAAGGGCAGAAATGCTGAGAAGACTTGGACGAAATTAATTATGTTTGGACGAGAAGCAGGTCATTTCTATAATTCTGACCAATTCTATAATACCTTCTTTTCGTCCTTCATACACATGTTTTTATAATGACGGAAAATACAGAAAACACATTAACAGCATATCTTGGTTCTGAATTTCAACAACGTCTCATATGGCAGTTGTTGGTTGAACCAGAGTTCGCTGAAAAAATAATATCTGATTTAGCAATTGAATATTTTGATGATCCTAACCTTAAACGGTTATTCATCATCATGTTGGAATACTACAAGGAATTTGATAAAGTACCAAATCTCCAGAATCAGAGTATTCATCAAGCAATTAACAAATATAAGACTCCGAATAACACGATTGAAGAAGAATCATTATTCGCTGTAATTAAACGTATTGAACTCTGGAACGAAAGAATCATTAATAAGCAAATGCTTTATGATGGTGATGTTGTTCAGAAGTCCACAAGTGCTTTTATTAAACAACAGGAATATCGTAAGTTGGGTGAAAGTATTATGAATAAAGTCAAGAATGGTGAGATAAAAAACAAATATGTTATTGCTGCTATTGAAGAACAATTCCAAAAAATATCACATATTGGTGAAGGGGATGATGATTCGGAGTCACTTACCGAAGGAATTAGAAAAGCACTGAGAAAAGAATTTAGGGAAACCATAGCAACAGGCATTGGTGCTATTGACGCATTAACTGGTGGTGGATTAGGTAAGAGTGAAATCGGTGTGATTCTTACACCATCGGGTGTTGGGAAATCATTACCGTTATCAGCAAAATTAATTACACCAAATGGTTGGATGTATAATGGTGATGTTAAGGTCAATGACTTTGTTATTGGTAGTGACGGTAAATCACAAAAGGTTTTGGGTGTTTATCCACAAGGTTTGCGTGATATTTATAAGGTTGAGTTTAATGATGGTACTTCTGCAATGTGTGATAAAGAACATATTTGGTCAGTTAATTCATTGAATCAACGAACAGCAAACACCACAAAGAAAATTGATGGTAAAATAAAACATATTAAAATACCCGATTTATCATATAAACCATTAACATTAGAAGTGTTAATGAAAGATTATGTTAAAACATATAATAGGAAAAACAAACTAAATTATAGAATTCCAATCATCAAACCAATTGAATTTACTGAAAGAATAGTACCAATTGATCCATATTTGTTGGGAATATTAATTGGTGATGGAAGTCTAACACAAGATATACCAAGGTTTACGTCAGTTGATGATGAAATTATTAACAAGGTTAGTGAAATTGTTGAGAATAATTATAATAATTTGTCAGTGAAACGAGTTTCAAAAACACAAACATTTTCAATAACTGGAAATGGTCGTAATTCCAATAGTTTATTTCAATCAATTATTGAATTAAATCTTAATGTAAACTCACCAAATAAACATATTCCTGAATCATATTTATATAATTCCATTAATAATAGGATTTCACTCTTACAGGGATTATTGGATAGTGATGGATATGTATCAAAAGCAGGTAGAATTCAATTTAGTACAACATCCGAAATCCTAAAGAATGATGTTAGGGAATTGGTTTTGTCTTTGGGTGGTTTTTGTAATGTTCGTGATAAAATTGGTAAATATAAGAAGAATGGTGAAACAATTATTTGCAGAAAATCATATACATTAACAATTTCGTTTTCAGATGAAACAATTAAATTATTTCAATTAGAACGTAAACAAAGTCGTGTAGTTTATCGTGAAAAATATAAGTACAATAAGTATATTTCGAATATTGAATATTCACATAAGGAAGAAGCACAATGTATATATGTTGAAAATGATGACCATTTATATGTAACTAATGATTATATTTTAACACATAATACTACCGCCCTCACAATCATTGCAAACACCGCATATGAACAAGAAAAGAATGTCGCTCAAATTATTTTCGAGGATACCAAAGACCAGATTAAACGTAAACACTTTACAATCTGGGCAGAATCTGCATTAAGTAGATTGAATGAAGACGAAGAAAATGAACGAGTTTTCAACATTGCTGATGCGAAAGCCAGAGAAATGGAAGGTAAATGTAGGCTTATCATCAAAAGATTTAGTCAAGAAGATACCACAATGAAGGATGTTAGGAATTGGATGCTTAGTTATCAGAAAAAGTGGGGATTTAAGTTTGATTTACTTGTATTGGATTACCTTGATTGTTTGGAAAGTCATAAGATGAGACAAGATAGAACTGAATCTGAACTCACAATCATTAAGGGATTTGAAGCACTTGCTGCTGATTTCGATATTCCCGCATGGACAGCGATTCAAAGTAATCGTAGTGGATTTGGATCGGAATTCGTGGAAGCACATCAAACTGGTGGTAGTATTAAGAGGGTACAGAAAGCACACTTCTTTATGAGTGTAGCTAAGACTCCTGCACAACAGGAAGCTAATTTTGCCAATATTAGAATTATTAAAGCCAGATTTGCAAAAGATGGACAGGCATTCGAAGACTGTGTTTTCAATAATGATACTATGCAAATTATTATTGATGACCCAAAATATGTCTACACTAAAAACTATAAGAACCTTAAACATTATGATGAAGCCGATGTTGAAAAACTGGAAAAGAAAGCCAATACCATAAATGAAATACATGTTGCAATTAGTCAACATGATGAGGGTGCAATAATTGAAAAAATAAATACTGAGGACATAAATTCGTTATTGAGAAGCAATGCTGCCCCAGAAGATAATAATGAGGGAGCAACTGAGGGTGCTATTGAGGGAGCAAGTAATGCTGGATTACTTGAACTCGATGAAAATGCCGATATCGAAACTCTCGATGATGGTGTAAATGATGCTGTAAGTGATGCTGTAAGTGATGCTGTAAATGACGATTTGCTGGATTTCAGTGGTGATACCACGACTAAGTTACCTGTTATTACAATACCAGAGGTGAAACTTGTTCCGACTGAAGAGGTTCAACCACAGCCAAAACAAGAATTTGTGCCACCAGCAGGGGATGATGAGGTAATGAAACAAATTCTGGCAACAGACCCCGATGCGCCACAAGGAAAGCATAAAAGTGTTAATGATATGCTTGTAAAAAAACGTGATTATCAACATGTTATTAAAAAAGAGTGAAAATTTTTATAAAAAATTGTAACTTTTTCCGAATTTCTACGTATTTATCAATCCAGAGGTCAGGAAAATTTTTTTACGTTTTTTTAAGAAATGCTTGCGTATTAAAAAAAAGCGTTTTATATTTGCACTGTTTTTAGGACGAAGTTTTTTGAAAATAACCTTATCGCTAAATATTGAAGAATAATGAGCAATAAAGTTAAAGATATCCAGTTAGGTATGCCATTGGGTACTGCATCTGGTAAATTAAGAAAACAAATATTATTTCATTTATTGAAAAAATATAATGAAAACATTTGTTTTAAATGTGGTGAGGAAATTTTGGATGTGTCAGAATTAAGTATTGAACATAAAAAAAATTGGCTTCATTCTGAAAATCCAGTGGAATTGTTTTTTGACATAAATAATATTGCTTTTAGTCACGTCAGGTGTAATTTACCTGAAAGGAGACATGGTGGATTTTTTAAAAGAGTTGTTGCTGCGGAAGGAAATTCATTTTGTTCTTGTTGTGGAAAAGAAAAGAATAAAAACGAATTTCACGTTAATAATGGAAGGTGGAATAAAGTAAGTGGGTATTGTAAAAAATGTGTTTCTGAACGGAATAAAGGCAGAAAAAGATAAATTGCGGGGTGGTAGAAGTTGGTATCTCGCTTGGCTCATAACCAAGAGGTCGGGGGTTCGAGTCCCTCTCCCGCTACATTGACTTATTTTTATTTTTCGAGTATTTATAAGTATGGAAAATAAAAATAAGTTTTATATCTTATATAAAACAACAAATTTAAAAAACGGTAAGTTTTATATTGGGGTACATGAAACCAATAATATTAATGATGGTTATTTAGGTTCTGGTAAAGTTCTTAGAAATAGTGTTTATTATCACGGTAAAGAAAATTTTAAAAGAGAAATAATTGAATTTTGTGACAATAGAAATTCACTTTTAATTAGAGAACGGGAAATTGTTAACGAAGAATTAATTAAAGAACCTAAGTGCATAAATTTAGTTGTTGGTGGATTGGGTGGAAATTTTAAAAACGAAAAACATAAATATAATTTTCATGCTAATGGTGGTAAAAGGGTAAGAAAAATATTTCGTGAAAAACATTTAGATAAGTTTTATAATGATATCGAATATAGGAAGAAATGGTTTGAAAATTATCACGAAGCAATAAAAAATAAAAGACATGGGGAGGATAATCATTTTTTTAATAAAACCCATAATGACGAAACAAAAAAGAAAATAGGACAAAATAGTTCATTAAAACAAAAAAGAAGTAATAATTCTCAGTTTGGTACTTGTTGGATAACCAATGGTATTGAAAATAAGAAAATTAAAAAAGGTGAGAATATTCCTAACGATTGGAAAGTTGGTAGAGTTATTACTTACAAAGTTCTTTAAAATTTAAATTTATGCATACCCCCAATTTGGCGGTTTTAATACCCATGAAACGGCATGGAGCATGATTTTAAAGTATTAATCAAGGAATCTGAACAACATGGAAAAGGATTCCGAATTTAGATGAACATGAAAAGGCTGGCAAATCCGAGAAATTACATTCCAAGTAGTGCCTCACATAATTGCAATGTCTAAATGATTAATTTTTTTTGGTTGTTGGTATCAGAATTTTTTAAAAAAGGGGCATACCACCTAACATTTGAGACTGCGTTGTAGACGCATGAATGGTTAAGAATGATTTTTATCAGTAGCAGTACTGAGTTTTTTCAAAAAAAGGAATAGTTGTTGTGTCTATGTTAAGTCAGGTCAGGTTCTGAGGAACAGGTCTTTTTTTCGGCAACAAGTAATTGAAACCTTCATTAATAGAAATATTAGTGAGGGTTTTTTTATTTTAGATGAATTTTAAACCATTTCTTTTGTATTTATTATAAACGTAACCGAACTCCAGAGTTCGAATTTAGTAAGTTACTGGACGGTCATGTAGTTACGGAAATAAGAGCAAATAATAAATAAAAAGATATGGCATTTTTCGCAAGACCAAATTTAGACGATACTCAATTTAAACAGTTAAAAGGTAGTGAACTGACGTTATCGGGTCAAACCCAAATAGCAACAACAACTGGTTTAACCCTTGTTGGTGATAGTAGTGTTAACATACCTATTCAAGCAACGGGTGCAACAAATAATTTTGTTTTAACATATGATGATGGTGGAGTAATTCCTGTTATTAAATTAAAAGAATCAAGTGCAACTGGTGCTACAGGTATTTATCCATACAATGAATCAGCAACAACAACTGTTGGTGGTTTAGTTGCTGGAGAAAATCTATATAATGAACAGGTTGTTGATATATTACACGATATTTTAGTTCCAACATTATATCCAACATTAACTAATCCAAGTATTTCTTCATTTACAATCAGTCCATCAACAACATTATATGAAGTTGGTTATATTTCGAATATTAGTGGAATAACGGTGTTTAATCCGGGTACGATAAATCCACAATATTCAGCATTAAGTGATTGTAGAAGTTGTGGTGCGTCAGGTTACACATATTCTGCTTTTAGTATTGATTATACTTGTCTATCTTCTCTTCCAACCAATACCTATTGGTTTGGTTCAAATACTATTGGTCTTGATTCGAATTATATATATTCATGTGTTTGTTATAGTGGTGGAACACAACCATATGATAGTAGTGGTAATACATATTCTGCACCGTTAGTAGCAAGTGCTACGACTAGTTGTTATAGAGTAATAACTGGTGTTTATCCTTGGTATTGGGGAACATTGTCAAGTAGTGGTGCATCAGCAGGTGTAAATAGACCGTCTGTTGCTTGTATTAAACATGAAATGACTGGTAATACTTGTGGTGGTACAAGTGGTGGTACTAAGGTCGTTGGTACGAGTACAGGAACAATAGAAGTCATATTCGGTAGTACCAGTGATGATTATCTGTGGTTTGCAACACCAACGGGAAGTACATCTAAAACATGTTGGTATGTTGATGCATTAAATAGTGGTATAATTGGTGGTGCTGTAAGTGGTGGTGGTAATTTATTTCCAGTACCTGAGACAGTTACTGGTGTTACATCTGTTGGAACAGGTTCTTGGACTGGTCAGTCTTACCAAGTATATGTTAGCAATTATCAATCGGAAGCATTATCAAATATGGAATTAAGAAATAGTTAAAAAATATAGATATGGCAATAATATTAAATGATAACATTAAGATAAACGCAGGTAAACCGAGCGAATCAAAATATCTGAGTACTGGTAATACTGCATATAGTGGAACTACATTAGTTGATGCTAAAAGTGGTGTAACCACAGCAATTCCTATTAGTGAAAGACATCTGGGTTTAACTGTTTTATTATCATATACAGGTGAAACAAATGTTGAATACTGGTTTAAAACTGGTGTTGCTTATGATAATCTTGAAGAGAAAAAATTTGCATCGGAACAACTTGTTGGTGATTTTGTCACTGGTGCAACAAATCTGGGTTATTTTAGTGGACAAACGGGCATACAAAGACTTGATTTAAATGGTTTTCCAATAACACCAACCGTATTTGATGGTTATTACTATTCAGAATATAATTGGTATTATGCCGATGCTGATGGTATTATTAGAATCGGTTCACCAACACATAACGGTCCGCTTCGTAGAGCATATGTTAATTCATTAAGAACTAAATCTTGGATTTATGATGTTGGAACAAGTGGATGGATTCTAAGTTGGAGTGATGTTGTAGCGGATGTCGGTAATTCAACAAATCCATATAGTTATTCTGGAACACCATATCAGGAAATTACATGGCTCACAGGATGGCAAACAAATCTTGGTACTTCAATTACAGGTGCTGGTAGTCTAACAACTGGTTCTACAGTTACAATAGGTAATCCAGTATATAGTTATAAAGCAGATCAAGACCTGAATTTTAGAACACCAATAAGTGATACTCCAGAGATTCTCAAAATTACAAACGATGATAACTATGTTAGATTTTCGGGTTCGACTGGAACTCAATTACTTACTGCATCAAATGGTTTAACAAAAGTAGGGACAGATGTGAAACTTGGTGGTACAATAACTGGTGATACTATCATAACGGATAGTCGTGTAGTTCCAAGTGGTATTACATATGTTACTGATTATAGTTCATCATTTGTTTCTGAGTCTCTTGTAACGAAAAGATATGTTGATACCAAATCTTTAACTGCTGGAGGTGGTGAAAGAATTTTTAAAATGATATGTCAAACAGGACATGGATTTGTGAATAGTGAAGTTGTTGGATGGAGTGGTGCTACTGTTATTAGTGGTTGTTATAATAAACCAATTGCAAATGGATTATATGATGGTGAGGTTCTGGGAATAGTTAGTAAATATTATAATGCTGATTGTTTTGAATTAACCCAAGCAGGTTATGTTACAGGACTTACGGCATCATATATTCCAAATTCTACTTATTTTCTTAGTGATACCATAGCAGGATCATTAACTCCAACAGAACCAACAACTCCTAATTATCTAAGTAAATCTATGTTAATTGCTACATCAAATTGTACTGGATGGGTTTTACCATATGCAGGATATGTTATAACAAGTGGAGTTACTGGTGGGGCATTGGTAAAAAGTGTTTGTAATCCAACAATACCAACATATAATATAACTGAAATTGATTATTATATTGGTGTGTCGGGTGGAAGTGTTGTTAATTTACAACCTAATATTAATGGTGTTGCAAAAAATGGTACTGTTATTATTGTTTCAGATATTTGTGGTAATGCAACACCAAGTTGTTATGTTCAAATTGCTGGTTCATTCTTTGGTGGTAGTTTTCTTTCATGTATTGATACAGCATTTGGTTCATTAAGTGCAATATATAATAGTGAAAATGCCAAATGGGATGTAATTGGATTTTCTGTTACGCCTCATTAATATTAATATAGTATGCCAATATATAGTTATAAAACTAATCAAACATTATTTGATAGTGGGTTCAACCAAAAAACTGGTGGAACATTAACACTATCAGGAAATACGATTCTTGCAAATAGTAGTACTTTTCAATATTTAAATGATAAAAGTGGTGACTATATTGCTCGTTCTATTGTTGATGCTGAATATGTAAGTGGTTTAACTTCTGCTATTCGTAATATTGGTTCTGTTGGACAACTTATATATAGAGGTAGTTCTGGAATTACAGGTGCTACGGGTTTCATATATGATGTTGTGACATCAGGGGTCACTGTGCCAAATATATGTATTTCACAAATACCAGTAACTGAAGTAGGTGATTATTATTTTTTAACATGGGATAGTGGTACAACTAAAGTAAATAAAATGCCAGCATTAAGTGTTACTGGTTTACAGGGTGCTGTTAATGGTTTGGGTGTTAGTGGGGATGATGCATGTTTAGGTGGAATGTTGATTAATAATACTTGTATTTGGGGTCAGAGTGGTTCTTCAATTTCATTTTGTATTAATAATGAAAATAGTCCAATTGTTATTGATAATCACTGTAATGGTGGTATATATTTAAAATCACAATGTAACACATCATCAAGTTATTTTGATGATTTCAGTAATTCTGTTGGTTTTCAAATCAATAAATGTAATAGTGGATTTAAAATTTATGACTGTAGAGCGGGTGCGGAACAAAAGGGTATTGAATATGATGGTAATTATAGTACTTTTTATACCGCACGTTCACTTGTTGATAAAACATATGTAGATACGATTGCTAGTGGTTTACATCCAAAACAAGCAGTTCAGGCAGCAACAACACCAGCAAGTGGTAATACAATACTTAGTGGTGATACTGGAACAATTGATGGGATTTCTGTTAGTAGTATAATAGGTAGTGGTAACAGGATATTAGTTAAAGATCAAACAAATGGTGCTTTTAATGGTATATATAGTGCAACTACAGGTACTTGGGGTCGTACATCAGATTTTGATTTTGCTCCAATTACTGGTGAAGTTGTTCAGGGTTCGTATTTCTTTGTAATATCGGGAACAAATAAAAGTACTACTTGGGTATTAACTACACCTGATATAATAACTTCTGGTGATACATTAATATTTACAGAATTTGGTCAAGTTACAGATGTGGTTGCAGGTACTGGAATAACAATTACAGTTTGTACCACTGGTGAACATACAATTTCAGTAGATGGTCTGAGTCTTGCTGGTAACTCATTGTCTTGGAATGGTTCAACATGTCAATTTGATGTTGATATTAGTGGTGGAACACTATCAACAGCATTAGATTCAAAATTAAATGTTTCAACATTTAATGGTTATACTGGTACAACAGAAACTCAATTACAGGACATAGAAAATGATATTGTTTATCTTAGTGGTGTAACAGACACCAAACTTGATATAGTTATATTTAGTGGTTATACTGGTACAACAAGAAATGAATTAAATCTAACAATTACTGGTGCTACAAATGGATTAACCAAATTGGGACGACAACTTAAACTTGGTGGTACATTAACGGGGGAAACAACAATAAATGGTGCACAGACTTTAAATATAAATCAAACCAATTTAAATTTAAGTGGTACGACCATTAATTTAACTGGTACGACCATTAATTTAACAGGTACAACCATTAATTTAAGTGGTATTGTAACATTACAATTAGCACCAACAGGTGGTACAACATTAGATGCAATACTTGTTTGGGATTCCAATGATAAAAAAATTAAACAGGTTTCACCAAATATTCTTAATGTTTGTAATATAATTACACAATATACAGCAACAACTGCCAATAGTTTTATTGGTGTAAGTGGTGCATCGTGCATATATCTAATGATTAGTCCAAGTTGTGGTCAAAAAGTTAGTGTTGCTGATATCTGTGGTGGTGCATTAAGTAATCCGATTACAATTAATGGTAATGGTAATCGAATTAATGATGTTTCATGTACCTGTTCGTTAATTAATACCAATTTTGGGTCAACAACATTCATATATAATGGATATTTTTGGAGTGCAGTAGCATTTACAAATTAATAATGTTTTGAGGTATTTTTCTTGATTTCAAACTATTTATTAATAGATAATTGAAATAAATAAAATACGAAATTATGGCTTTTAATACAAAAATTAATCTAAGCGATGCCAAAACATATCAAGCAACTGGTAATACATTATCATTATCTGGCAATACCACTATTGCAACAGTTGGTGATTTAAAATATCAAACGCACCCAACATTTACTGGAGATACTCAAGTTATTGATAAAAAATATGTTGATGATAATTTGGTTACTGGTCTTACTGCAAGCACAATATATGATTTAGGATCGCCAGCAGCCGTAGAGGTTGGTGGAATAGTTGTTGGTACTGTTTTAACTGGAAAAAGTAGCAACTGTTTACTTGAGGAAATTTTAGTTCCTGAATTATATGGTGATATAACAGCACCAAGTCTTGGTATCGGATTAACATGTAGTGGTATTAAAGAAATTGGTTGTAATGTATCACAGACGGCTACAGGTACATTCAATCGAGGTTGTATTGACCCACAATATGATAGTCTTAGTGATAAACGAAGTGGTTTACCAAATGCATATTGTTTTACAGGTACAGGAATGCCAGCAGGTTTTCAAGCATGTAGTGACTTGGTTGCAAGTGCAGTTAATGCAAGTTATGATGTGGTTTCAGGAAGTCAATCTTGGGGTGTTTGTACAAGATATGATGAAGGTAGTCCTGTGCTTGGTAGTAAAGGCACTGAATGTGCAATAGCACTGGCTTCAGGTTGTACAAGTCCTGCAAGTAGTTCAATTTCAGGTATTTTGCCTTGGTATTGGGGTACAAATGCCAATGATACAATAACAAGTGATATAATTACTGGTGGAACAAAAACCGTTGGTAGTGTTAGTACAAGTACTCCAATTACATTTAATGCCACAACAGAATATTTGTGGTTTGCAGCACCTGATGGATGCACACTAAAAACAAAATGGTGGGTTTGTGCAGCAAATGCTGGTGATATTGGTGGAACTGGTCAATTATGGGCAGCATCTTGTACTGTTGCAGTTACATCAGGACAGGGTTGTTGGACTGGTTGTGATTTTAAAGTTTATGTCACATGTGGAATAACAAGTACGGCATCAGGTGTACCAATGTGTTTATATAGTTAATAATGACAGAAAATAAAAATAGAATAATATGGCAATTTTAATTAACGACAATTATAGTCTTCAAGGAATAAAACCTTTTGATGATAGATATTTAAATATATCAACACCTTGGGCAAGTGTGGGAGCAGCAAATGCTGGTATTCCAACATATAGATATACTGGTTTAACAGTAAATGTTCTCGGTGTGGAATATTGGTGGAAAAATGGTGTTGATGATGTTGATTTAGTTCAAAAAGAATCTTCAATTGTAACTGAAGGTATAACTGGTGCAACAAATGGTTTAACTAAAGTTGGACAAGATGTTAAATTTGGTGGCACAACTCCACTGAATGAAATCACAAATATTTGTGGTGCAACAAACGCATTGAATCTCGGTACTGCTGCAAGTAAATTAGGGGCATTTCAAATAAATGCTGCAAGTGTTGCTATATTAGCAACTGGTACAACCGAAATTTGTCCAATAGGTGCATTAACACTTGATGGTAGTGCAATATCTGTAAAAGAAGTCGCTTCTTATGATAGTAATAAAAGTCCATTTACTGCACGTCAAATTCCTGATGCTGAATGGGTAACTGGTTGCACAAGCACTGCTGGTATACAAACCGTTAATAATGGTTTAACAAAAGTCGGAACAAATGCTGTACTTGGTGGTGCTTTAACAGGTAATACAAGTTTAACAGGCACTTATGACCTATCATTTAGTCATACAAATATTAATTTAACTGGTAGTACTGCAATTAATTTATGTGGTGAGGTAAGATTAAAAAGTACACCTGCAACATATGTTGGTGATATATTAACATATGATTCAAGTGATGGTGCAATTTCTAAAACAACATTGTCATCACTTGGTGGTTTAACTGGTGCAACAAATGGTATTGGAACTACTGGTCAAGATGTTTGTCTTGGTGGTGTATTAGTTGCAAATACAGCAATTACTGGTGATTTTGACCTTTGTTTAGGTACAAATGCAAGTTGTTTGAATACCTTACAAATATATACGGAAGAAAATATAATAGTTGAAACTGATAATAATTTAACTATGTCACTTTCTGGTGGTACAATTATCACAAGTAATTTAAAAGGTTTATGTTATGGTGCTGATTATATGGATACTTTTGTTAATAATTCTTTAGTAAGTAAATTATATGTTGATACTGTTGCAAGTGGTTTAGACCCCAAATCAGCGGTTTTGGTAGCAACAACCGTTAATATTACGTTAAATGATCTTCAGACTATTGATAGTGTTAGTCTTGTAGAGGGTGATAGAGTTCTTGTAAAAAATCAAACAAGTGGTGAGACAAATGGTATTTATGACGTTGTTTCTGGTGCTTCATGGACACGTTCAAATGATTTTGATGGAACTACTGTTGGTGAAGTAACTGAAGGTGCGTTAATTCCTGTATTAAGTGGTGATACTCAAATCAATTCATCTTGGATACTTATAACTAAAGACCCAATTACTGTTGGAACAACACCATTGGTATTTACTAAATTTTCACAATTGCTGGATGTTAATGCGGGTGCGGGTATTGCAATATCAACTGTTGGTGAAACAAAAACTATTTGTGTTAATCTGGGTTCAAATTCAGGATTAAATACATCAAGTGGTTTAGTTGTTGATTCATCGATTGCTGGAAATGCATTAAGTTTAGCAAGTGGTATTCTTAATGTAAATGCTGCTTCTTGTGGTGTTACTGATGCTATTCCAGTTGGATATAATTCTACTGATTGTCTTGTTGTTGCTTGTGTTGACCTTATATCAGCACTTGGCACTCCAATTAATAGTGCAAATAATGGTTTAACAAAAGTTGGTTCAAACGTTGTTCTTGGTGGTGCTTTAACTGGTGATACTACAATTAGTGGTGCTCATACATTGGCACTTAGTTCATTAACAGCGTTTAATGCAACAGCAACTGATATTGGTTTAACTGGTGCTGTTGGTGTAATTGGTGCAATTGATGGTAGCAGTACACTTGATATTCTTGGTGCTACAACACTTCATAGCACACTTGATGTAACTGGTGCAACAACAATTACGAGTCTTAATGCTTCGGGTGCAATTGATGCCGAGAGCACACTTGATATTCTTGGTGCTACAACACTTCATAGCACACTTGATGTAACAGGCGTAACAAGTCTTAGTGCTGTTGCAAGTTATCTCAGTGATTTAAGTCCATTTACTGCACGTCAAATTCCTGATGCTGCATGGGTGACTGGTTGCACAAGCACTGCTGGTGTACAAACCGTTAATAATGGTTTAACAAAAGTCGGAACAAATGCTGTACTTGGTGGTGCTTTAACTGGTGATACTGCAATTAGTGGTGCATATACACTTAGTATTTGTGATGGTGCTGAATTAAACACAACTTGTGGTTATCAAATAAGCGGTGTAACGATGTTGAGAACAAGTACAAGTGAAATTAGTTCAATTTATCTTGGTGGTGCAGGTTCAAATGGTAGTGGTACAGATAATATTGGTATTGGTTGTGGGGCATTAAGTGCAAATACAACTGGTGAAGGTAATATTGCACAAGGAATTTATGCACTTTGTAGTAATACAAGTGGTAGATATAATGTAGCACAAGGTTTTTATGCACTTTGTGCAAATACCGAAGGTCGTGATAATTTAGCAATTGGTAGTTATGCACTTGCTTATAATATAGATGGTTGTCGTAATCTTGCACAAGGTTATGCAGCACTTTGTGAAAATACAAGCGGTGATTATAATATTGCACAAGGAATGAATGCACTTTTACATAATACAACTGGTTGTGATAATATTGCAATGGGATATCGTGCAGGATATGAAAATACAACTGGTTGTAATAACGTAGTACAAGGTAGATGTGCATTTTATAGTAATGTAACAGGTAGCACTAATGTTGTAATAGGATATCAAGCAGGATATAGTGAAACTGGTTCGAATAAATTACATATAGCAAATTCACAATCATGTTCATTAATATCTGGTGATTTTGCTGCTAAAACAGTAACACTTGACGCTAAATTAACACTTAGTCAAACTCCAACTGCTGGTACTACGAGTGATGCTGTTCTCGTTAGAAATTCTGGTGGTGAAGTAAGAACAGTTGCAGGTACTGAACTTGGTGAAGACAATAATATTTATAACAAAACTATTGTTAGTGCAAATGCTACTGGTACAACAGCAAGTACATATGTACAATTAATAAGTGGTGCTACAACATTTACATTACCTGCAAGTCCACAAGATGGACAGGCATTTAAGATTAAAGATGCTTGTGGTAATGCATTGGCTGCTCCAATTACTATTGATGCTAGTAGTGGATTAACAATCGATGGTTCACAATGTGCTTTAATTAATACAGATTATGGTGCTCTTGAACTTGTATATGGTGCAACAAATGAATGGTTTAGTTTAGCATATATTAATTAATATGAGTTAAAATAGATAAAAAAATGGGATTCGAAAGTTTTCCATTTTTTTTTGTTAGTATTTAGGTTTTTGCGGAAAACCAACGTATTTATAAAAAAGTATAAAATTTTATAAAATTTGGCATATAAAAAAATTAATAATAAGATTTATATTTATGGATTAGTTGACCCAAGAAATAATAAAATATTTTATGTTGGATATGCTGAAAATTTAAAAAGAAGATTTGCTCAACATTTAAATATTAATGGTAAAAAGAGAGAGAAAAATACTTACAAAAAAAACATTATCAATAAAATTCTTGGATTAGGTCTGAAACCAGAAATGAAAATAATTGACGAGTGCGATAAGTTGTTTAATTCTGATTCAAATATGTTTGAACATCAAAGATTGGAAATCTACCATATAAAAAAATATAGAGACAATGGGTTTAAACTAACTAATTTAACCGATGGTGGTGATGGTGGGTGTACTTATTTAAAACCTGTTTATCAATATTCTGAAGATGGTAAATTTTTAAAAAGATATGATTCAGTCAATGAAGTTGCAAATACATATAATGTGAATGCAGGATTAATATCGCATGTAATTGACCAAAGAGGGAAAAAATCTTATCGTGCTACATATTTGTTTTTATCTAAAGAAAAAGCAGATTTGTTTGTTTTTAAAGATTTGGTAAAACATTGTACACCCATAATTCAATATTCGTTTGATGGTAAGTTTATTAAAGAATATAAAAGTCAAAAAGAGGCTTCAAATTTAACTAATATTGGTCAACCAACAATAAATTGTTGTTTAAAAAAGAAAACTGAACAAGCTGGTGGTTATTTATGGTATTATAAAGATAAAAAACCTACACATATAATTAAGCACGTTGGTAAATATTCAAAAATGCTAAAACCAATAATACAATATGATTTAAATAATAATATGATTGCAGAGTTTATATCTATTGGTGAAGCAAAGAGAACATTAAATATAAGTGGTGGTTTAATTGTAACAAATTTAAAAGGCATTACTAAAACATGTAAAGGTTTTATTTTTAAATATAAAAACACAATAAATAAAAATAATAATTAAATTAATAATGAAATTTATGATAATCGACAACAAAATTAGGGACAATGATAAGTATATAATTTTTGAGAGTGCTGGGGGGCATGGTAAGCAAGTTTGTGCAACGGCAGTCATTCGTGCAATAAAAAAAGAATATCCCGATAGGAAGTTGATATGGGTAACCCCGTGGGACGGACCCGCATTTTATAATCCCGATATATTTCGTTTTTATGTTTTTAATCAAATGCAGTATTTTAAAGATGACTATCTTAAGGACGATACGATTATAATGAAACAAGACCCTTATAACGAAACCAATCACATACTGAGAAAAGAACATTTAACAGAAACTTGGTGTAAAATGTTTAATGTGCCTTATGATGGTGTTAAACCCAAAATCTATTTGAACCCTAGAGAGATTGAAATTGCGAGAGATAAGATAAAACCAGACAACAGACCAATTATGTTATTACAAACGCATGGCGGGTTTCCAAATGCCCAATACAGCAAGAAATCGTGGTACAGGGATATGCCAATTGAAATTGCACAAAAACTCGTGAATTATTTCAGTAAATCATATCGAATATTGCATATTAGAACACCAGAACAACCAGCACTTCAAGGCACGGAATTATTGACATTACCATTTAGGGAAATGTATGCAGTATTTCCACTTAGTACCAAGAGATTATTTATTGATAGTTTTGCTCAACATGTGGCTGCTGCACTTGATTTGCAAAGTACTGTTGTTTGGATTGGGAATTCACCCAAAGTTTTTGGTTATGAAGAAAACATTAATATTTTACCAAATGTCGAACACATGAGAGAACTTAATAAATTCACATATTTACAAGACGATATTAGTGGACAAATCCAAAATTTTCCTTATGATACGGTAAATATGTTGGATATCAATAAAATTATTGAAGCCGTGAATAAACAAAAATAAGTTATTATTTTATTTTTAATAAACCCACTTAAACGAGTGGGTTTATTTTTTTCTTTTCTTCTCCGATTTAAGTATCAGGTTTAAGTATTTATCAATAGTTACTATAATTAATTTAAAAATATAAATGAAATAATATGGCAATTGATACAAAACCGAATTTTAGTTGTACAAAATTTGAACAGTGTTCAGGTGATGTTATGAATTTATCGGGTTGTACGCAGATATACGGGATTTTCGATTTGGAAAGCGGTTCGACACTAAGTATTTGTGATAACGCTGGTGTTAGTAAAGTTCTGACTTCAGATGCTAGTGGGAATGCAACATGGGAAACTACTGGTGCTGGTACAATTACTGGTGGTGCTAATGGTTTAAGTACAAGTGGTGTAAACGTTGTGCTTGGTGGTGCATTAACAGGTGACACCACAATTAGTTGTGCTCATACATTGGCATTGAGTGGATTAACAGCGTTTAATGCAACAGCAACTGATATTGGTTTAACTGGTGCTGTTGGTGTAATTGGTGCAATTGATGCCGAGAGTACATTAGATATCTTAGGTGCAACTTCATTACACAGCACACTTGATGTAACTGGTGCAACCAGTCTTAGTGCTGTTGCAACTTATCTCAGTGATTTAAGTCCATTTACTGCACGTCAGATTCCTGATGCTGAATGGGTGACTGGTTGTACAACTGGTGGTGGATTGTATTCAAATAACAGTCCTGCAACATGTACTGTTGGTGGAATAACGGCAGGTGCAACATTAACTGGACAAACTCTGGAATATCTATTACAGGAAATGCTTGCACCATATATCGAACCCGCATTTAGTGCATTTGCAGTTAACATCACGTCTCCAGTAGAAGTTGGTACTGTTGTTGATGGAACAAAAAGTTTTACTTGGGCAACAAGCACTTGTGATAATGTGGCAACAAATAGTATTGGTATTCTCAATGTAACAAGTGGTACTACGTTAGGAACTGGATTAGCAAATGATTATGCGGAAAACCTGTCAATTGGAACACTTACAAATGCTGCTCCACAAACATGGACATTTAGAATCACTGGTTGTAGTACACAAAGCAGTTCATTCAATAAGAATGTAAGTAAATGTAGTGTTTATCCGTATTTCTGGGGTGTTGAAACCTGTGGTGTTTGTCCTACTATTGATAGTGCACTTGTTAATACTGGAACTCCCGTTGTTCTTGCTGTCGGAACATCAATAAGTGTTACATTCGGTAGTAGTAGTGAATGGACATGGTTTGCAATGCCAGAAATATGTGCAGATAGAACAAAATGGTTTGTGGCGGTTGGTAATTGTGGATTTGTTGATAGAGGATGTGCTTCAGATAAATACCCCAATAGTTGTATTCTTGACGTAACCGATAGCGGTGGTTGTTGGAGTGCTGTGAGTTATAAAGTATATATGAGTGGATTCGCTGCAACTGATGGTGAACCAATAGCATTTAGAACATATTAAAAACGATAAGAAATGGCAATAGCATTAGGTGATAACATACAAACAGGTGCTCCGAAACCAACGGATAGCAGATACTTAAATAATCAAGTGCCCTATACTGGTGAAACAGAGGTTAATACCCTTATTACTGGTGGTGTTGGTGGGGTACGATATACAGGACTTACAGTAAATATTGGTGGTACTGAATATTGGTATAAAGAAGGTATTGGAGATGAGGATTTAATTGAAAAAACTAGTAGTGGTGGTGGAAGTAGTAATCTTGCATGGACGGGTAGTACTGCAAATGCTATTGGTACATATATGAGTGTAAGTGGTATTTGTGCACAATCTGGTTTAACTTTTGATGGTACTACATTAAGTGTTAGTGGTGCAATTGATGGTAATTCTACATTAGATATCTTAGGTGCAACTTGTTTACATGATACACTTGCAGTAACAGGCGCAACAAGTCTTAGTGCTGTTGCAAGTTATCTCACTGATTTAAGTCCATTCACTGCACGTCAGATTCCTGATGCTGAATGGGTAATTGGACAAACAAATGCTGTTTGTCTTGGTTGGTCGAATTTAATTAGTGGTTCAATTGTTGCTGGTTGTGGAACAATTGCAAGTGGTACAAGTGAATGTAATACTTTTTATGGTGTTTGTGCAGGTCAAGATATAACAAACGGTAGTGATAATGTTGGTATTGGTTTTAGTGTATTAGCGAATACAACAACGGGTAATCATAATATTGGTATGGGTTATGATGCACTTGGATTAAATGTTAGTGGTCATTGTAATATTGGAATTGGTTATCAAGCAATAAAAGCAAATACTAGTGGTTTTGGTAATGTTGGTGTAGGAATTAAAGCATTGTGTAAGAATACAACAGGTGTTGTAAATGTTGCTATTGGATATCAATCAATGCAAGTTCATACTACTGGTAGCGAAAATACTTCAATAGGATATATGGCAATGGCAGCTACAACTGGTGGTTCGTGTAATACTGCAATTGGTACACAAAGTCTTGCAAAAAATACAGGGGGTGAAGCAAATATTGCTATTGGATATATGGCAATGTGTGGAAACTTACTTGCTGGTTGTAATATTGGAATTGGTGTGAAGACAATGAGTTCTATAAATACTGGTGTTGAAAACATTGCAATTGGTAAATGGGCGTTGTGTGAAAATTTGGGTGGTTCAAATGGTGTTGCTATTGGTGCGTCAGCATTACAGGAGAATACTACTGGTGATGGTAATGTTGCAATTGGACAGTGTGCTGGAGCGATTAATACAATAGGTAGTAATAATGTATTTATTGGCAGATGTGCTGGATATAGTGAAACTGGTTCAAGTAAATTACATATTGGTAACTGTGCAGATTGTTCATTAATTTATGGTGATTTCACTGGTAAAACAGTAATAATCGATGATAAGTTAAGCACATGTAAACTTCAAGTAACAAGTGGGGCAAGTTCTGGTTGTGTTCTGACCTCAGATGCCAGTGGAAATGCTACATGGCAAACTGGTGGTGGTGGAATATCAGGAATTGGTTGGTCAAATCTCGCCAATGGTTCGACTGTTGCTGGTTGTGGAACAACTGTAAGTGGTGGTACACCTTATTTATGTCATAGTACAACTTATGGTGTTGAAGCTGCTGTAAGTGGGGGAACGGGTGATCCTTATGCTCGTGGTCAGGATAATGTTGCAATTGGGTACAGAGCATTATATTCAAACGTTACAAGGTCAGAAAATACAGCAGTTGGTACTCAAGCATTATATGCTAATTATAATGGATCAGCAAACACAGCACTTGGATATCAAACACTTTATTTTAATTGTGTGGGAGGTTCAAATGTTGCAATTGGTGCAAATGCATTGCGTGCTAATAGATGTGGTGGTGCAAACGTTGCCGTTGGTACAGGTGCATTGGACGCAAAAACGTGTGGTGATTATAATGTAGGAATTGGTGATGGTGCTTTTGGTGGTAATACAACAGGTAGTACTAACACTGCTCTTGGGTATAGAGCAGGAAGTAGTAACATTAGTGGTAGTTCAAATGTGTTTCTTGGAAGATATGCTGGTTATAGTGAAACAGGTTCAGATAGATTACATATTGCAATTAGTAATACTTGTTCATTAATCTATGGTGAATTTGATAATAAATTAGTTTGTATTGACGATGCATTAGTAACATGTTGTTTTCAAATGCTTAGTGGAGCAAGTGATGGCTGTGTTCTGACTTCAGATGCAAGTGGTAATGCTACATGGGAAACTGGTGGTGGTGCTGGAACAATCACAGGGGGTATTAATGGTTTAAGTACAAGTGGTACTAATGTTATTCTTGGTGGTGATTTAACGGGAAATACTTCTATTGGTGGTGATTGGACTAAAACATTTACTATAACAGGAATATCTACAGGTTTATTTCAATCTGATGGTGCAATGGCAATTTGTTCATCATCTGGCAGTTTAACAATGCATGCATGTAGTAGTGGATTTGTTGTTGGTATTGGTGGTACGATATACAACGATAATGGACAGAGTGGTACTAAAGGTATATTTTATAATGATGATTATAATGCAAGTTCATCAAATCCACGATGGATACCAGATGCTGAGTGGGTAACTGGATGTACAAGTGGTAGAATTGGTTGGAGTGGTTCAACTGCAAATGCGGTTGGTACATATGCTGATGCAGATGGTATTTGTGCAAATCCAAATTTGATTTTTGAAACTACAGGTGCTAAACTTATAGTGTCTGATACTATTGTAGATGATACTACAAAATATATCAGATTAATGGGTAGACATTATAATAATGATGAAGCTGTAAATTGTAATGTGATTGTATATGGTGCAGGTTCTGCAACTGAAAATTATATAGGTATTGGAGGTGGTACTTCATTAGGGAATGCTGCGACAATACTTCAATTATATGCAGCATCATCAACTACTATTACAACGGGTACAGCACAAATATATGTTGATTATGATAATGTTTGTTTGAATTATCAAGGGAATGAAAAACTAAAAACAATAGAATGTGGTGTAAGTATAACAGGTAATGTAGGTATTGGAACAGCAAGTCCTGATAATAAATTACATATTATGCAGAGTGATGCTTCTGCTTCTTCTTATTCAAATGCAATATTAACTTTAGAAGAAAATGATAATACAGGTTTGCACTTTGCTACACCAAATGATAAAACAGCTTACATAACTTTTGGAGACCCTCAAAGCACTTCTGTTGGATATATTAGGTATGATCATAGTACCAATAAAA
>Ga0207997_1000396_pt1 | contig 22418 bp, 25 predicted proteins | sample AntAceMetag02UKN_FD_184777 | JGI IMG/M metagenome (GOLD analysis project Ga0207997, IMG submission 184777) | Saline lake microbial communities from Ace Lake, Antarctica - Antarctic Ace Lake Metagenome 02UKN (SPAdes) (version 2) | ecosystem: Environmental > Aquatic > Non-marine Saline and... | reverse complement strand
CGTCTCATTCACTACGTTCATGAATAACAGAGGGGTGAATTGTGCTACTATCAAGTAACTTCAAATACACCTAATATGTTACTAACTAAACGTAGTAAATGATATTGAATATATCCTTATTTATACGATTTATATAGATAAAGATATACTAATTTATATGTTTTATATAAATAAAGATATGTTTATTTATGTATTTATTAAAAATAGGTACCTTGGAGATTCTTCGGATTCTCCAGGATCAATTCCTGAATTAACTTTTCTTAGAAGAATCACTTTTATCGTCGGTAAAACTCTTTTTTTATTAAAATTTTTTTTATTTTAAATATTATTTTTTTTAGAGTTGCCACTAATTAAGCGTTATCTCTTCTCACCTTTATGGGGTAAATCTTTACAATTTACTTTCCCTGTAGTTATTTCAGTGAGATTGTTTTTCTCTTTTCAGTATGGTCTTGGCAACAAACCTCTAAGGATCTGCGCTGTGCCACGTCCTGGAAAGCCAAATATTTACTAACCAACATATTAAGCGACTACTTACAAGTTTTTTATTCTACGGTCTGATTACCTGCAATCCTCTATCATGTCATTGAATCACAAGCCCCTAATGTTTCAAGGGCAATCCAGTTCCAAGTTTTCGTCATAATGCTTAATACCCTGATGATCAATATAGATTGCTCATCCTTGTTGTAAGGTATAGCGGATCAAATAAACCTTAATTAATTAAGTTTCCACGTCGGGAAAGTTTATCTAAACACAGATGAAACTACTACATCTGCAAAAGATAAAAATCAACACTCTTTAAAAACTTTTCTTAAAAATAAAGATAGACTTATTTATATGATTTATATAAATAAAGATAGATTAATTTATACTTTTCTTATAAATAAGCCTAAAACCTAACATATACTCTATCATAGAAACATTTATAAACTTCAATATACTCTATTTATCATGAAAGACGAACAAAGGATTTTAAACCTCGCAAAAGAAAAACATATGATCAATGTAAAATCAGTTAAGGATCTTTTAAAGATTCATTATATTACTGCTGAAAAGAAAATTGTTAATCTTGAATTGAAGGGATTACTTGAAAGGGAAGAAATGGCATCTCCTGGGTCAAAGAGGGTATTTAAATTTTGGAGGCTAAAGCAAACATAAATAAACTTAATTTTGCTTTATGATATGATAATGATAAGATATGATGATGAAATGAAACGTGAAGAAATTCTTGACAAGCTTAATTTATTCAAAAAGACTAAAACTTACACTTTTCTAAAAATAAAATATTCAAGTGGTTTTAGAATGTATAATGGTTATGTACTGCAAGTTGAAGAATCTTATATAATGATTCAAGATAAAGTAATTGGAAAACTTCCAGTTGAAATTAAAGATATTATTCGTGTTGATGTTTCCAAAGAACACAATGGAGGTTCACATGGCAGATAAATTTTTAATCAAAGATGCAATTGAAACCAATGTTGAGAGAGAGGGGATAATGATTAAGGGTCTTCTTGAGAAGTTTTCAATTTCTCCTAAAATGGATATCTGTGTAAAGTATCCCAAAATCTTTGACAATAAATCCGCAGAACAACAAGTTAGACTTTGGTTTGAAGATATGGCGAAAAAAGGCTATATTGAAAAGATTATTGGAAATCCAACTTATTATAAATTAAATCCTGAGTGGATTGATTATTTTAAAGGTCTTCTTGAAATTGTTGAAAAAGTTATTCAAATGAAAGCAGACATGAAAATTAAATCAGGCGTTAAGACTAAGAACGCATTCAAGAAAAAATGAGTGAGTCTTTTATTTGCTTCAAGTGTAAAGAATTCAAACCAGAAGAAGAAATAACAATGGTCCAAGCAAAACCAATTTGCAAAGTTTGCCTTATCAGAAATGTGAAAAGTAAAAAGCGCAAAAAACAATACGCAAAAATATTCGGATTAAATTATAAAAATCCTGAAATAAAACAGGAACCACAAAAAAAGAGGAAAAAACATGGCAGGAAAAATTAGAACACCGAGACAAACAAAAAGAGAAAAGTTAAGAAACTTAACAGGAAGGCTTATAAAAAATAACACTCAATTCCAAAAAGAAATTAAAGAAGAGGCAAAAAAAAATGAAGATAAAGAATAAGCTTTGTGAAAATGAAAAATGCAAGAAGAGTTATACTCCAAAGAGTAGGGGTCAAAAATATTGTTGTGATAATTGTAGATCCAAACATTATCATTTTAAAAATAGTAAAAGATGCCCTGAAGTGATTGAAGTTTTAAAATACAAATGTGCAGTATGTGGGGAAAATGCAACTGGATTCTTTAATTGTAAAGCTTATTGTGAAAAGCATTATATTGCGAAAGTCTCTGAGAGAAAAGGACCGAGAAGTAAAAAACAAATATTAAGGAGAAGAAAAAATGCCATATAAACCGATATCAAACTTAAAAAAAATGACTCCTAAAGCAAGGGAAGAAGGGAGATATAAGTGTGCAGTCTGCGGAAAAAATGCTTGGAAGTTTAAATTAGAAAAGCCTTATTGTGAAGAACATTGGAAAGAAGCTGAAAAAGAATATCAAAAAAAATATAGGGTTAAGTATTATCCAGAAAATCGTGAGAGACTTTGCGAGATTCAGAGAAATTATCAAAAAAGATCTTATATTTACCACCCAAGAAAACTTCTTACAGAAGAACAAATTAAGAAGAGAAATAGCAAATATGCTAAGGAACATCACAAAAAAACATATATTCCACATCCGAAAAAAAAGAGTTCAATTGAAGATAAAAAAAGAATGGATAAATTAAGAGCAGAAAGAAAAAGAAAAAAATATTTTCTTAATCGGGAAGAAATCTGTAGGAAGAAAAGAAAAGATTATAAAAAAAAGAATGGGGGAAAAGTTTAAATAAAATGTATCCCATAGATAATAGTTATCTTTCTATGCCATATAGGAAGTATACGTTTTCATACATTGGGCAGGGGAACCTGCCCTTTATGTTTATTCTAAATGGTATACATTCAAAAGGTTTAAATAGTATACATTCCTTACCACTTTATGAACTTACAAAAAGTAGAAGAAATAAAAAAGTTTGCAAAGAAGCAAGAATTTGTTTTTGTGAAAGATGTAATGCCAATTATCAAATCTTCAAGAGTGATGGCTTTAAATTATTTACTGGAGATGGAATTGCAAGGGATACTTGAAAGGATTGAGATAAGAAAATCACAAAAATATTCATATAAAAAATGGAGAATTAAAAAAAATGTTTGAAGATATACCCAAAGGAGCAAAGTTCTTTTATGATTTTGCTATGGCAAATCCTTATCTTTCAATTGGAATTTTCTTTTTTATTTTAATCTTTGCAGTGATCATTAGATTCATCAAATTAAAAGAAAGGAGATTAAAACAACACTATCAATAATGATAAACTTGAAGATATATTAAAGTGTTAAAGTCTAAAATGGAAGAAAAAAAAGAAATTTGGGATACGTTGAAAACGCAAGAACAAGAGATAATTGAATTTGCAAAAGATAAAGATAAAATTAGTTTCCAAGACATACTTAATTTTCTTGAAGTTAAAAAAACTAAAAAAGAAAAATATCATCCTGGGATACTCAAATCAATTTCAAGAAATATCAGGACCCTAATGAATTGTTATTTGATTGAAAATGATAAGAAAAATATCTTTGATTTTGATGATTCTTTTAAATTAACACAACTTGGAGAGAACTCAATTTTATCTGATGAGCAGAAGCTTATCAATGAAAAAGAAAGAATAGAAAATCATATTTCCTACATGAAAGAATCCATTGCAAGAGAACAAAAAGAACTTAAAGAGATTGGCAAAAAAATAAATTCTGATAAAAAAAGAGGGGAGTAATTTATATGAATTATATAAGTAAAGATAGAAACATTTATATAAATCGTATAAATTGTTCTATTATAGGCAAACAAAATGGTCAAAATTAAGAAAAATATGCAGAGAAAGGATGGAAGTTATGTTGATTTTTTGGCAAAGCCAACTCTTCTTGAATTTTTAAAAAAATTAGGTCTTGATCAAGGATTTGTTTCTTCTGAAATAATTTATGAAAGGATTAAATTATTCCCAGGAATAAGATTTAGGATAAACAGATTAAAAAATCAGGGATACTTAATTTGTCAAAAAGGGCAGAAAGATGGAAATAGAGGCAGACCAAACTATGAATTTAGACTTTCTTCAAAATCCTTAGCTTATTCACAAAAATATGGATCCTTTTTGAATGAAAAGGGATACTTAATTAGAAAAGACAAAATAAAAAATCCAGAAACTTTTAATTCAAACTTAACAGAAAAAGAGCAAGAGGTTGAAGATTTTTTTGAAAAAGAATCAAGTAGAGTTAAAATAATCAAAAATAAAAAGAAGGAGTTTTTTGAATGATTCCAACTTGGGTTATTATTATTTCTTTAATAGGAGTGATAATTATCTTAGAAAAACTCATTGAAAAATATCTTTACAAGAAAGTAAAAGTCATCCCTTATGTTGAACAAGAAGAAATGATTATTGATCCAAAAACAAAAGAATATTCTGTAAAAACTTTTTTTGATGTTCCAGGATGTGGAAGGTTTGGAAGTCCAAAAGAAGCAACAATAGGATCAAGAAAATGCGCACTTGATTTAGAAAAGGAGGTTGGGACGAAGAAATGAGGAATAAATTTTTTATTATTTTTGGGATACTTGCTATAGTTTTTATTGCCTTTTTTGTTGGAAGAGATATCGGAAAAGGATCTTATCTCTCAGAGGAAAAAGCAGAGATTGATAATTCTTTAAATACAAATGTCAAGATAATTCAATTTTATGGAAATAGAACATTTTTTACAAGCAATGGACTTCGTGTTGATTGCTCAGGTCTTGATCTTGAATTAACTTCAATATGTTTGAATTATTATGTTAATCAAATTTTTAATTATACTCTTACGGATGACCTAATAACTTTGACTGAGTATGAGTTGAGGACCCGTGGGGGGGATTGTAAGGAGTGGTCAGACTTCATTGAGAGGGAATTTTTAAAATATGGCTATAAAACTACAAGAGTTAAGATTAATGTAATTGATGGTGAATTAGATCATGTTTTTATTGTGGCAAATGATGAAGAAAGGTACTGTATTATGGATATGACTCGGCATAAATGTTTTAGTTATGATGATATAGTGGTTAAAAAGTTTTAAACTGGGATACACTGGGATACAAACCTTTATAAATATGGGATACATTAATTACTTACAAAAAAAAGCAAACATTAGATAATAAAATGGGAAAAAAAGATAAATCAAATTTAATCACAGGACTTTTAATTATGGGAGTAATTGCTTTTTTGGTGGTTGGAATAGTTATTTATTCAATCAAAACTTCAACGCCAAGGAATATGTTAGAAGTTAATGGTTTTTATGATGCAAATGGGAATAAAATAGTTACTTCTCTTGCTGTTGTAAATGGTGTTGAAGGAGTTCAGTATATTTCATTTGACATAAATGCTTTGAATAAAGATACTGTTCCCCTGGATTTTGAAATAGTTAGTCTCTCTCCAGTTGAATTTCAAGAAGGAGTTGAATCTTCTATGATCACTGCAGATCCAAATAATTATGCAACTTGGACATCTGGATTAATTGATATTGGTGGTTTTGTTGGAACAACTCAAACATTTGAAGTTAGTATCACAGCTTCTTCTCCAGGTCTTAGAGAATCAATAACCAAAACAGCAAATATAATTTTAACAATTGATCCAAATCCCACATCAAATTTTGACATAGAATTTTATTCTTCTGTTGGAGAGAGTGCAGAGATTCCTCAAACTACACTCCCATTTGGAATTCCTGATTTATCAATTTATGATCCAATTTATAGAGTAGCTGTATCAAGAAATATTGGAGGGCAAATGTCTTATGAAAATTCTTTAATTCTTGATTCATATGATCAAATGGTATTAGAAATTTTTTATGATGGCAAAGATGGAGTTTCTGCAGGAGAGTTTGGGGGAACATTTGCAATTATTTATCCAACAGAAATTTTTGAAGTTACTTGTTTTTTTGATGGTTCTTCAATTAGTCTTCCTAATGATTTATTTGGAACAACAATACAAACAGAACCTGGAAAGACTTACAAGTCTTTTAGTTATGGGGTGACGGATGGCACAGATATTCCTTTTGATGGAGATTCACAATCACTAAAGAGCATAGATTGTCACATTGAAAATGGAGATTATGCTGTAGCTTCAGGACAAGAATTGAAATTTATTTTTATTCCTGCAGGATATTATTTAAATTCAAATAATGAATATGTCTTAGATACCCAAAAAGAAAATGGAGAATTTATAATGGATTTCCAACCATCTATAAATACATATTTTGGGAATTAAAGATGACAAAAGATAACAGAGTAAATATAAAATTATCCAAAGAAGGATTAAAGAAAATGAAAGGTTTGAAAAAACCTGGAGAAAGTTATAATCAAATGGCAAATAGACTTTACTGTAAATCTAATCCTAAAGACACAAAATGTAAAAGGAGAAACGATGGATGAAATAAAAGAGGTCAAGGTTGGTAATGAAGTGGTTCTTAGAAACTGTAAATCTTATAATATTGGAAATCATAAATTCATAAAGTGTGAATTTGCTGGGAAAGGAGATATAAAAAAGGAGGATATCATAAAGATATCAAATCAAAATGAATAAGAGAGGATTAACCACAACTGCAATTGTAATAATTTCTTTAATTGTGTTAGGTGCAATCTTCGGAATTCTAATTTCAACTTCAAATAAATCTCTCTCTGTTGTTGGGGAAAATGATGTTTTAAAATATGCAATTCCACACATGGCTTCTTATAAATGTGAACCTGTTGAAGATAAGTTTGGTATTTCAATTTCAATACCTGAGTCTGGAGCATTGCTTTCTAAGGAGACAGTAGGATTTAATACGAATGGAATTACTAATGTAAAGACATCTGTAGGTTATAGTTTTTGGACTTCTTTAATAAAAGATTTAAGATTAAGATATGCAACCTGCGATGCTAATGGAAATAATTGTGGAGATTTTACAGTAGTAAAATATCCTTTTGCTGGGCAGAAGTTTGCAGTAATAAATTCAGTAGACTTTGAAACTCAATCTCTTAATGTTTATTTTGAGCAACAAACACTTTTAAATTATCCAATAGGTAGATGGACACCTTACAGTGGTGCAACAATTTCTTTTGATGGAACTGCTTTTGGTCTTACTCTTTCTTCAACAACTCAGGACCCTGCTGGTGCAGTAATTTGTTCAACTTCATGTAATTTAAATTGCCCTGATATTGGTTATAGAGAAAAATTACTTTTGACTGGAGAGACAACTTTAGATTTCTACGATACTGCACCTTATTTAGAATATTGGGAATCTATTGATTATGATTTGAACTCACAGGCAGGAGCAACAATATTTAACTCTGCTAAGAATGAATTTTGTTTTGCAGGTGCTATTTATTCTTCAGGAGAATTAAAGATGGATAATGGAGTAACTTACATTTATCCACAAACTTACAAGAGAACAGTTCAATGTTGTCCTGGAGCAGTAATTTCTTCAAGTTATTCAGATCAAGTTTGTCAATCTGATGGAACATGGAAAACTATTGAGAATAGCAATCAATTAACTTGTATAAGTGATTTTAATTGCCCTGGCGCTGGACTTCCAACTTGCCAAAAGAGAGTTTTAGCAGGATATACTTGTGTGAATAAAGATGAAAATGGGGTTGGATTATGTTCAATACAATCTGGAACAATTGTTGAATGTTGTGTTAATGGGGATTGTGCAATAGACCAAGTTTGTGATACTTCAACTCATTCTTGCAAGGGAGGAACAACACTTCCTGTTTGTGGAGATGGTAAATTAGACGCAGGAGAGCAATGTGACGATGGAAATACCATTTCTGGAGATGGATGTACAACAACTTGTGAGACAGAAGTTGAATACTGTTTAACTCACCCAGAAGATCCAGTTTGTAATGGGAATAAATGTTCAAGTTGTGATGCTTTTGCAAATTCAAAACTATTCGGATGGTTAAGTCAAGATGATTCAAGTGAGTTGAATTGTAAAGCAAAAACAATTCTCGGAATTAAAACTCAAAATGCTTTTACTTGCCTTGGTTCTTTCGCAAAATTATTCGGAGTTATCTTGATAATCTTATTGTTTCCATTCATATTTTCAAAACTGGTTTTGGATAGATTAAAGATTTTGCAAGGAAATTCAATTGTTAAAGGATTACTTTCTTTAATAATTAGTGTGGTATTTGCATATATTTTCTACTTATTGTTTTGGGTAGGGCTTGTTGTTATGGCAATAATTTTAGTAATAGGGAGGGTTGTTCCATTACCAAGAAGATGAAAAAAAATAAGAATAACAAAAAAGAAAAACTTTTAATTTTTTCAATAGTATTTATCTTAGCAATTGCTTTTGTGGTTACATTACAATCATCTGGAAAAATAAATTTATTCGCCAGTTCGGTTAATGTTGATGATTATATTGATACAGAATATTTTCCACATAAAATAAATCAAGTTCAACCTTTATCAATAATCGGAATTGATTTTTTAAATGACATAAATACTTGTAATTATGAAGAAGGAACAATCCAAAAAGTTTTTTCTTTTTCTGGACAAAGTGAAGCCCCATTTTTATATTATACTGGCGGTCAATATACATTAAATCCAGAATATTATGGTAGCGAGGGAAATACCTATTTATACACATGGTACGGAAAAAGTGATTCTTGCGGGAGTGAAGATTATAATCATTTAACAAATCCACAAATAATCATTCAAGGAGTTGCAAATGTTGGGGGAACAATAGATCTCCCTTCAACAGATTTAAAATGCACTTATTTTAGGGTTGATTTATTATCCTGTCAAATTAAACCTGAATGTTTTGATGAGATGACAACGTGTGAAGGGGCATCAAGTTTTATTTGTTCAGCAAGTGAGACATGGACTAATCAGGGAGCAATTGCAGGTAAATGTGGAATCCCTTTTCCTGGGGGAGATAACGGAGAAACAAATGAAACTGATAACGGGCAAACAGGAGATCAAACAGGAGATCAAGAAGAAACACAATCAGTTCTTCCAATTATAATTGGAATTGCTTTGTTTGTTATTTTGATTATAATTTTATTTAGTCTTGGGGGTAAAAAACGTGGTAGATAAATGTGCAAAAGGATATAAGAATGTTGGAGGAAAATGTGTTCGTAGTGGAAACAATTCAAAAAAATCTAAAACAAGAAAGGGTTTTGATAATGCTTTAATTTTTATAAGTCTTTTCGGTTTTTTAGCAATTGCTTTAAATTCTTTTACAGAAGTTAATTTAAGTCCATGGTCCACATCAGTTTTTATGTTGGTGGCAGGTATTGCTCTTATGATTGAAGGTAGAATATTTACTTTAAGAGAATGGGGAAAAGATGGGATACAACCTCCTGAAATTCCATTTATATTTACAATACTCTTCGGTGTTTTCACTGTAGTTGTTGGAATATTGGCTATGCCAGTTATAAATCTTGTGGGAGAAAAGTTGCAAGTTATCATTGGATTAGTTGCAATATTATGTATTGCATTTATTTCACTTCAAAGATGGGTATTTGATTAAATTTATGGTGAATAAAAGAAGGGCATGATAGATTTTCATAATAATTGTTTTTGCTCTAATTCTATTCACAATATCAAAACAAAATGGTAGAAAAATGTAAAAAGGGTTATAAAAGAGTAAGCGGACAATGTAAAAAGGTTTCAGCTATTGCGAAATATAGATCTAAAAATTCTTTAAATATTATTTTAAATGTTTTTGTCTTTGTTGCTTTGATAATTTTTGTATGGGGGATGATTAATGTTCCAGATTTAAAAGTTTTATTTTTAGTTTTGTCTATCTTATCTTCGGCAGGTTTGCTTTTAGTTAATTACAAACATCTTTCACAGAAAATTCCAAAACCAGTAAGAAGAGTAATTTATATGATCATGTTTTCTATTTTAATAAATATTTTTGTTATGATTGGATATCAAACATTTGCCTGGTCCGCTATTGTTTTAACAGTGATAGGAGTTATTTCAATCATGGTTCTTTATTCAAGAAATTATCAATATGAAGATTACATAGGAATTGATAAAGACCTAGTTAAGGATTCATTTATTGGAGTTGGATTTACAACTTTGATCATAGCTTTTAGTGCCATCCTTCCACTTATTGGAGCAATTGGTATTCCTTATCTTCCAGAAAGCATTGCAGATAATCTTTCCAGATTTGCCATAATTTGTATTTCAACCCCAATAATTGAAGAAGCTTTTTTCAGGGTTGTAGGCATCCATTTTTTAAGAAATAGTTTAAGAATGCCTTTTTGGGTAAGTGCATTTATTATATCAATTTTATTCAGTGTATTTCACCTTTTAGCTTACGGAGGAAGTTATTCTGGAGCATCAGGATCCTTCATAACAGCTTTTTTTGCTGGTTTAATCTTTGCGGGATTATCTAAGTATTCAAATTCAAACATAGCAAATATGTTTTCACATTATGGATTTAACTTTTGGATCTTCTTGCAAGTCATAGGAGTCATAGGTTAAATGGTATACATTCAAAAGATTTAAATAGTCAAAAAACTTAGTATAAAAATGAAGAAAAAAATAATCCCCTCAATTATTTTAGGAATGTTTCTATTGGTATTTGTCGTAAGTTTTGTTAGTGCAACTCCTTGGAATATCTCAACAGCAGTATATGATAATGTAAACATTTCTACTCAGGCTCAGGCTCCAGCAGATTTATTTTTAAGTTCCGACGGAACAAAACTTTATGAATTAGGAGATTCTCCCAACATCCTTCAATATTCTTGTTCCGACGCATGGAATCTTTCAAGTTGTTCTTATGATTCCATTTCCATTTCTGTTGAGACACAAGCGCCTGTAGGTCTATTTTTGAAATCCGACGGAACAAAACTTTATGAATTAGGAGATAATACTCTTTACCAATATAATTGCACTGACGCTTGGAATTTATCTTCTTGTGCTTATGAGTCTATATCTCTTGTGCTTCATACCCAGTCACCAACAGATTTCTTTATTGGTTCCAGTGGAAATAGATTATATGAACTTGGGGATGATGAAAATTTTTATCAACACACCTGCTCTGACGCTTGGAATATTTCTTCCTGTACAGATGATTCAATATCTCTCCCAGTTCAAACTCAGGCTCCAGCAGATTTATTTTTAAGTTCCGACGGAACAAAACTTTATGAATTAGGAGATAACCAAAATATCTTTTCATATACTTGCACCGACGCATGGAATCTTTCAAGTTGTTCTTATGATGAAGTGAGTATTGCAACACAAGATTCTTCTTCTCCAACAGGAATCTTTTTCAAACCTGACGGAACTAAATTATATGAAATAGGTTCTGGAGGACCTTTGATTTACCAATCTTCATTAGCTGATGCAAATCCTCCATCAGTAACGATAAATACACCCTTAAATGATACATATGATACAAATTCAATACTTTTTAATGCGACAGCAACGGATGATGGTGCTGTTAGTTCTTGTTGGTATTCTCTTAATGGAGGAATAAGTAATGTTTCTTTATCTAATTCAGGAGATTATTGGACAGACACAAATGCTTCAATGACGCAGGGTTCTCACACAGCTAATTTTTATTGTAATGATACTTCAAATAATTTGAACAATACTGAAGAAGTGACCTTTATTGTAGACACAACTAATCCAATAACTAATTTTTATTCTCCTGCAAACAACACTTTTTCTAATTCTTTAAGTCAAACATTTATTTTTAATTTTACAGATAATATTAATTTGCAAAGTTCAAATTTATATATTTGGGACTCGTCTGGAGAAAATATTCTTGCTTGGGACATATCAAAAGCCATTTATGATGAAATTTCTATTCCATATCAAGATGGAGGTGCAACTGATTTATTCTTCAAACCCGATGGGACAAAGATGTATGAGGCTGGATATTATGATGAAAAATTCTATCAACATACCTGCTCCGACGCATGGAATTTAAGTTCCTGCACTTATGATTCTGTTTCCATTTCTACTCAAGACTATGGTACACGAGGTTTATTCTTCAAACCCGACGGGCTTAAATTATATGAAGTTGGAGCTACTGATGAAAAATTTTACCAATACACCTGCTCAGATGCTTGGAATCTTTCAAGTTGCACTTATGATTCTGTCAGTCTCTCAACCCAAGATACTTATCCTTATGATTTATCCTTCAAACCCGACGGGACAAAGATGTATGAAGTTGGATCTGATGGGGAAAAATTTTACCAATACACCTGCTCAGATGCTTGGAATCTTTCAAGTTGCACTTATGATTCTGTCAGTCTCTCAACCCAAGATACTTATCCTCATGATTTATTCTTCAAACCCGACGGGCTTAAATTATATGAATTGGCATATTGGGTTGAAAAAATCTTTCAATATTCTTGTTCTTCTGCTTGGGATTTAAGTTCCTGCACTTATGATTCAATATCTATTTCAACCCAAGATACTTCTCCACAAGGTTTATTCTTCAAACCCGATGGGACGAAAATGTATGAACTTGGGTCAAGTAATGACCTAATCTATCAATATAGTCTTTCTCCTCCTTCTGCAGATATCTCAGGAACATCAAATTCAACAACCTGGAATTATAATTTTACCGACGATGGTGTTTATCAATTTAATGCTTATACTTGTGATGTGGCAGGAAACTGTGCCTTTAATTCAACAAATTATACAATAACTATTGATATAACTAACCCAAGCATAGAAATAGTTTCACCTGTTAATAATACAAACACTACTGATTATGGATTAAGCATAAATTATACTTATTCTGATGCAAATGTAGATACTTGTTGGTGGACTGATATTGCAGGAGGAATAAACACCACAATTACTTGCGGGAATAATGTAACAGGTCCTTGGGTAGAAGGTTCAAATACAGTAACTATTTTCCTTAATGATTCTGCAGGTAATGAAAATAGCGATACCATTTCATTTATTGTGGATAATGTTGCACCTAATTTAATTCTTTCACTGCCTCAAAATAATAGTTATCATTCTTCAAATGAAAGTTTAGAATTAAACTATTCATCAAGTGATGCCTTATTATCTGTTGATACTACATGGTATTATGTTTTAAATTCTACTGATGGTTATGAAATCTCAAATACAACAATAACAACAAACACAACTTTTAACATAAGTAGTGAAGGAAATTATACACTTTATTTATATTCTAATGACACTGTAAATAATATTAATTCAACTTCAGCTTCTTTTATAGTTGATTTAACAGATCCAAATATTACAATAGTCTCCCCATCAGATGGATACACAATCCAAGATTTTGTTTCAGGAAGCGTTCCTGTTGATACAAATTTTTCTTTAACTGAAACTAATCTTGATTCTTGTTGGTATACAATAAATTCTGGATCAACAAATACTTCTATTAGTTGTTCTGCAGGATATAATAATTTTACATTTTATTTAACATCTGCAGGAACTTTTACTTTAGAAATTTTTGCTAATGATTCTGCAAATAATGAAAACTCAAGTTCAATTCAAGTAATTATGAATCAATATTCTGGACCTCAACAAGGAAGTACAGCATCCCCAGATTTGTCCGACCAACCTACTGGATTTGAAGTTTATAATAAGTCTCTGATGTGTCAAACCATTGGAGCATTTATCTTAAAATATCCAGTTATAGATACAGAAAAAAAACAAGATCTATTAAATCTTTTATCCTTAGATTTAGGATTTGCAGTCTCTGATGAAGTCATGAATTATTATCTTGAAAACTATCAAGGCGTTTGTATTGGAGATCAACCTCTTTCAGTAGTTCCAGATGGAGCAGAGACAGACAATACGTGGATTATCTCCATAGTCGGAATAGTTATTTTAATTATCTTACTGGTAATTTTATTAAGTTAAAATGGAAACAAAATGGAAAATAAAAAGAACACAAGGGCATTGAAGAAGTTAATCTTTCTAAGTGTGTTTGTTATTTTTGTTTTTGGATTTTTTCTGGTTAATTTTTCTGGAGGAGAGGAGTCTTATGAGGGAGATGTTGAAAAAATAAATAATCAAATTTCATATAAAAACAATAATCTTACAGTTGAATTTAAAGATGGAGAAAATATTTTAGGACAAGCAACATTAAAATCCCATAAAACTTATGATGAAGTTTTAAAAGTTACAACTGGAAAAAATAAAACAGTTATATGGTATGAACTTTCTCAATTTAAAGAAGATCAATTAAATGCTATTGGAGATGTTGAGTTTATTGATATGAGAGAAAAGATAGCAAATGAAACATATACAAAACAATTTGATGGGAATTTAGATTTGATGGATGAATCTCTTGTTTTAATTTCAAATCCAAATTATCTTAAACCAGTAAATAAAAATTATAAGTTTGTTTATCAAGATGAAAAAGGAGATTGGATTGATTATGATTTAAAAGATATTCCAAAAGAAAATATAATTATAGGAGTTCAGACTGATTTATTTTGGGGAGAATTTTTAGATGTTAGATTAAATATTTTAGGAAATAAATTAGATAGGCACTCAATTGTTTTTGGGGTTAGTTCTGGTTTTGTAACAACTGCCCCCATTGATGACCCCAATAGTTATGATGCGAGAACGATGGATAATGGTGCACATGTAACAGGGGACACAAGCCCTACAAATGCTATAAGGGTAACAGAAATAGGTTGGTGGTGTGGTACTGCAACACAAGAATCAAATTTTGAAGTCGGAATTTATGAAGATGATGGGGGTGTCCCAAGAAATTTATTATATTCTAATGCGACAAATGCAAAAGGAATAGATGCTGGATGGAAAAAAGTTACGGGATTAAATTGGTCTATTTCAGGAAACACAAAGTATTGGATTGGAGTTCAATTAGATAAGACTGCTACAACAACTAATACAGATTTTTACCGTAGTGGTGGGTTTGGAGTTGATTTTGGACCATTTAAATCAACTTTACCTAACCCCTTTGGGGGTGGCGAACTGTATGATAGTAATGCAATGTTATCTTTCTATGCTATCTATGAAGCAGGAGGAGACTCAATTCCCCCCCACTTCACAACAATTCCAGCAAACACAACAATAAATTATACTCAGGGTTTTGGAGTTGATTTTGATGCTACAGACGAAACAGGTTTTGAAAGTTATGCAATAAACTGGACAACTTTATTTCAGATTAATCAATCTGGCTGGTTAGAGAACTCAACAACAAACATCCCAGTTGGAACCTATGAAATTAATGTTACAATAAACGATACTTCAAATAATTTAAATTCAACAATTTATAAAGTCACTGTGGACAAATCATCCCCAGAAGGAAGTTTGACAAATACCGATACATGGACAGAGCCATATTTAGAATCAGTTACAATAGGATTATCTGAAAGTAATATTGGCGACGGAGATATAACTTATGTGGTTTATCGTGATGGAGTTTCAAAAACTACTGGAGAAACCGTAACCTTGGGAGTAGGCACTTATAATTATGTTTTAAATACTACAGGAGGAGCAAATTGGACTGCAAATGCTTCAATGGATGCAGAAACTTTAACTGTTACGCAAATAGCATCTCAAACTTCTTTAACTTTTGATGTAGCATCCCCTCAAACTTATGGTACTGCAATTACTCCAACTTGTTCAGTTATTTCAGGAGAAAGTTCAGCAGTTTTAAAACAAGACGGAAATGTAATTACTTCAGGAGTTGCTATTACTCTCGGAGCAAATACTTATTCGTTTAATTGTTCTTTAGATGCAACTCAAAATTATACTGCAAGTTCAAATTCATCTAATTATATAATAAGTAAAGCAACACCTTCTGGTTCTTTAGCAGGTTCAACAAGTCCAATAAATTATTTAGTGGCAGGTGATGTTGAAGGAACAGAAGCCAATACAGGAGATGGTGGATGTTTATATAAACTTTACAGAGAAGGCGTTGAAGTTTCAAACCCAGATAACGATGTTTTAGGAGTTGGAGTTTGGAATTATATTTATAATACAACTGGATGCACAAATTATTCAGCTTCAGCAAGTTTAGACACTTTTGTTCTTACTGTTGATAAAATAAGTCCATCTCCAAATATGGGAATAACTGGAACAACACCAATTATATATCCAGCAACTTCTGACTTTTCAGAATCAGAAACAAACACTGGAGATGGTGGATGTTCTTATTCTATGGATAGAGGAAACCAGGTTTATGGGGTTGGAGTTTGGACTTTTAATTATTCAACAACTGGATGTGATAATTATACTGCTGGAAGTGTAACAAAAGATTTAACAATAAATCAAAATACAACTTATGTTTTATCAATAACAGGGACTACCCCAATAGTTTATGGAACTACAACAAATGTTGCTGGAGGAGATTGTCCTGCTGAATTATCTTGTTCTTTAGACAAAGCAAATGCAGTTTATGGGGTGGGAATAGAAACTTTTAATTATTCAACTCCTGGCAATACAAATTATTCTGCTAATTCAATTACAAAAGATATAACTATTACTCAAGCGTCATTATCCGTATCAATCACAAATGATAGGGCAGATACTTTTACCTATGATGGCACTCCTGCAAATATTGGGATTTCTGAATCCAACACTGGAGACGGAGATGTAACTTATATTTTGTGGAAAGACAATGTAAATGTTGGATCAAGCGATGCACAAGCAGGAGCAGGGGCTTTTAATTATAAAGTTAATTCTACTGGCGGAACAAATTATAGTGCAAGTGCAAGTTTAGACACTTTAACTTTAACAATCAATCAGGCATCTTCACAAACGAATTTAACTTTTGATAAAACAAGCCCTCAAGATTACGGAACTGAAATAATTCCTTATTGTTCTATCATTACAGGAGAGGGAAGCGCAGTTTTAGAAATGGATGGAGAAATTATAACATCGGGCGTCGGAATAACACTCGGCGCAGGAACATATTCTTTTAATTGTTCACTCGCAGAATCAACAAATTATACTTATTCAGAAAATGTTTCAGACTTTACAATTGATAAAGCCACACCATCAATAGATATTGACTGGACTTCTCCGATAACTTATGGAACTCCTTCTGATGCTTATGGGATAGAAACAAATGATGGGGATGGAGATGTTTCTTATAATCTTTATAGAGAAAATTCCCCTGGTTCAGGAGTATTTATTTCTGTTTCAGACCCAGATAATTCAATTTTACAAGCAGGATTATGGGATTATAAACTTGAAGCAACAGGAGGGGCAAACTATTCTCAATTAAATTTAACAAAAGGAGCATTAACAGTAAATCAGGCAATACCTGAAGGTTCTTTGACTTCCTCAGGAGGATGGATTATTGAAGAGGGAGATAGTGTGACAATCGGATTAAGCGAAACAAACACAGGAGATGGAGATTTAACTTATGAAATATTTAGGGATGGAGTTTCAATTGGAACTGGAGAAATTTGGTCTCCTTCACTTGGTTCTTATTCTTACATTCTAAATACAACAGGAGGAACTAATTACACAGAAAATTCTTCTATGGATGCTCAAACTTTAGATGTTCAAGATAATACTAATCCTCTCATTGAATTTTCAAACGGAACTGAACTTAATAACACATTTTTCAATAGGGATTGGATTTTTATTAATGTTTCAGTAACAGAAACAAATGAGGACACAATTATTTTTAATCTTTACAATTCAAGTTTGGATATCCAAAATTCAACTTCATTTACCGACGGAACAAGAACTATAAATTGGACTAATTTGACAGATGGGCTTTATTATTATAATGTAAGTGTGAATGATACAAGTGGAAATTCAAATCAAACAGAGACAAGATTAATTACTTTGGATGGTTTATTTGGAAATATTTTAATAATCTCTCCTGTAGAGGGATACAATGTTAAAGATTATGTTTCTGGTTCAGTTCCAATAATTGCAAATATTTCAATAGCAGAGGATAATTTAGATTCTTGTTGGTATGAGGTTTCAGGAAGCCAGACAATATCAAATACTTCTTTTACTTGTTCAGAAGGGTATAATAATTTTACATTCCAAATTTCAACTTACGGAAGTTTTACATTTATAACTTATGCAAATGATTCAGCAGGAAATGAAGAATCAGATAATATGACTTTTACAATTTCAAAATATACAGGACCTGAAAAGAGTTCAGGAAGCACAGGTTATGACGGAACACCAGAAGAAGAACCAGAAGAAGCTAAATTCTACAATCAAAGTACAATGTGTTTTTATGTTGGAAATTATTTAACAAATAATAATTCTGATGTTGAAAGTTTGAGAAATGTTTTAAACATTGAATTTGGTTTTGCTGTTACTGATAAAATTCTTGATTATTATCTTGAAGATTATTATGAATTATGTGGGCTTGAAGAACCGATCCCAAACATGGTTTATGAAGAAACAAAATCTTACAAAGTTTTTTACATTGTTTGTATTTTGGTTTTGTTAATGATTGCATTTGTTATTTTCTTTATAAAAAGAATTGAAAGATTAGAAAAAATAAAAGGGAGAAATTTTTGAATGGTATACATTCAAAAGGTTTAAATAATCAAAAAACTTAATATTAAAATGAAAAAAACTATAAATTATATAATCTATTTTGCATTAATAATACTTTTAAGTTCTTCAGTTAGTGCCATCACAACAGGAGATTATAATGGAAATGTTGTTAATTTTACAGGTTTGCCAGAACTTGAACTAAGTGGGATGTATTTCAATAATACAAATTGGTTTGCTTCAAATCAATATGACAATCAGATTTATACCCTTAATTCTACAGGGGGATTTGAATCAAATTTTAGTGTGGGGTTTGTAGGACCAATCGGTCTTGTTGGAGATGATACTTTTTTGTATACTTTTCGCCAAGGTTCTGGAATTTATCGTTTTTATTGTAGTATTTATAGTTTTATTGGTAATTATCTTATCAAATAGGGAAAAATGAAAAAAAGATGGAAAACACAAGTAAAAAAAAAGTTATTTTAAAAATAAGTATTACGAGTCTAATTGTTATTGTGGCTTTTTTTGCATTGATTTCGTTTTCCGATAGTTTAAAAGAAGTTCAAGCCAAAGAGATTTCTAAGATAGGGAATGGCGATTTGAATAACAAAATAAGAGATAGAGAGTATGTAAATGGTTTAAGAAATATAAATTCTTTTAGAGTTCAGGAAGGGAATAATTATTTTTCCTATAACACTTCCAAAAAAGAATTAATTATTGAAGAGCATTTTAAGAATATCTTGAGAGTAAGATTAACAACTTCTTATATGAATATTATTTCTGTTGGAGGTCCTAACACAAAAGTAGCAGAGATTTATCTTGAAGATTTTGATAAAACTTTAATCAATAATTTGTTTGATAGTTATGAACTTTATGATGTGAATAATGGTTATGAAAAAATAAATAGAGTTCTTCACTTTAAGTATGGAATAGATTATGATATTACTGAATGTATTGGAGAAGGGGAAGAGCAAGAATGTTTTAACCTTACAAAAACAAATTGGATAGAATTTAATTCTTTAAGTACAGTACCTAAAGGAGTAAAAATTGGAATTTTCACAGATACTTATTTACATGAAAAAATAGAATGGGTTCCAACGATAAAAGGATTTAAAGTTTATCAGTGGGCTTCATGGGAAATTGCGGATGCTGTGTATGATTCAATCAGTCTCTCAATGCAAGATACTTACCCAATGGGTTTATTTTTCAAATCCGACGGAACAAAACTTTATGAAGTGGGTCAAGGGAATGATAAATTTTATCAATATACCTGTACAACTGCATGGGATATATCTTCATGTTCTTATGATTCAATCAGTCTCTCAACTCAAGATGTCACTACAAAAGATCTATTTTTCAAACCAGATGGAACAAAACTTTACGAGGTTGGTTCTTCAGGGAATTCAATGTATCAATATTCCTGTAGTGATGCCTGGAATTTAACCAGTTGTTCTTATGATAGCATTAGTTTATCAACTCAAGATGGCACCCCAACTGCTTTATCCTTCAAATCCGATGGAACAAAGATGTATGAATTGGGGTTAGATGGAAATAAAATCTTTCAATATTCTTGTTCTTCTGCTTGGAATTTAAGTTCTTGCACCTATGATAGCATTTCTATTTCAACACAAACTGGACAACCCCATGGTTTATTTTTCAAATCCGACGGACTTAAAATGTATGAGACAGGTTCTAACACAAATTTTATCAGTCAGTATGTTTGTTCAGATGCTTGGAATTTAAGTTCTTGTTCTAATGATGTAAACATTTCAACCCAAGATCGTTATCCACGAGGTTTATTCTTCAAACCCGACGGAACAAAGATGTATGAAATAGGAGGGGATGGAGTTGTAGTTTATCAATATACAATTTCTCCTGATTTAGATGTTCAAATAGTTGATCCTAAAGAACAAGTTTATAATTATAATGAAAGTTTACCTTTAAATTTTACAATAGTTAATGCTACAAGTTTAGATACTTGTTGGTTTAAAGTAATTAATTCAACAGATTTTATTGAAATAAATAATCAAACATTATCAAATTGCCAAAATTCTACTTTTAATGTTTCTGGAAGTGATACTTATACTTTAACATTATATGTTAATGATACAGAAGGTCATGAAGATTCTGATGTAGTGATTTTTTCTACTTCTCTCGTTGCTCCAGCAGTTGTTTTAGATTATCCTGCTAATAATCAATTTTTTGATACTGGAATAAATATTTATTTTAATTTTACTTCAACTGATTCAGATGGATTAGATACTTGCCAATTATGGGGAAATTGGACAGGCACCTGGCACAACAATTATACATGGACTAATCCAACAAATGCAACACAAAATTTTACAATTGTAAATATTACCAATTCTGTTTCAGTTTGGAATATAAAATGTAATGATACTATCGGAAATGTGGGATGGGGTTTAAATAATAGAACAATAGGGGTTGATACAATTTATCCTCTTGTTGAAATAACTGATCCTTTAAATGATTCAAGCGCAAATAGTCTTGCCTTAACAATTTCATATAATGTTTCAGATTTAAACATAAATAATTGCTTTTTCACTTTAAGAGATTCTGGTGGTGTAGTTCATAATTACGTTGAAAACACGTCTGTAAGCTGTTCTGAGAGTGGTTCAAGGGCTATTTCAACACTTACCTATGGAACTTACACTTTTCAATTATATGGGAAGGATAAGGCAGGAAATGAGAATTCAACTACAATAACATTCACTAATTCTGCGCCAAGTTCTCCTGGAGGAGGCACTGCCTTGGAAGTTCTTGTTGTGGATATTGTAGCATTTGAAAGAGTTGATAAATTAGTTGGATCCTATGATCTTCTTTCATTAGCGAAGATATATGCAAGTTTTTATAGAGAATGTACAAGTAGATATCCAAATCAGAAATGTGATTTAAATGATGCCTTTTTAACTCAAATGAGTAATGGATTATCTTTTAAAGTTGAAGCTTATAATAATTTGGACAAAAAAACATTTTATCAAATGTATCTTAATGGGGAAACAGAAGTTTTTCAAGTTGAATTAGAAATTGCAGAGAAGTTTAATCTTATTAGGAATACTGAAGGATTAACATTATTATTAGAAGTTAAACCTCATCCTCTTGATAAGTGGTGGGTTAAGGGCAAACCATGGGAAGAGAAAAAAGATTACAAAGAGTACCTTGTTTATTCAAATAAACCTATGAAAGATTGTGAAGTTGTGAATGGAAATCAAAATCTAAGTTATTATTTTGAGTGTGAATTAATTGTCAATGATAATGGTTTTTCAAACACAGCGATAATAAGATTATATGAAACAGACGAAAGTATTTTTTCAGAAACGTATGAAACTACAATTATGTGGACGGCAGTAGAAAAGGATCAAAATCATTTTCAAAAGGTATATGTTAGAATGGTGAATGTTGGATATAAATCGCCTTTTACCCTCGGTATACCTTTTATATATTCTTTAATTGTTTATTTGTTTGTAATTTTTATTGCAATTGCAATTTATAGCGTTGTGAGTGACGGAAAAAAGAACAAGTGGACCAAGTTTGTGAGTTAAGGGGATAACCAACCTACAATACTCAATATTCCTAACAATAAAAGTATGATTTTGATGATCTTAAAGATTATTTTTATCATACTTTGTAAAGGAATGTGTACTATTTAAACTTTTCTTATGAAATTCTTGAAGATATTTGTAAAAAATGATTAAAAATAAGTATTATCTTCATATTTTCATACTTTCTTTACATTTTTTCTTCTTTACCGACGATAAAACATACTTTTATTACTTTCATACTTTATTTTAACTATGAGAAAGTAACACAATATACCCCTCTGTTATTCATGAACGTAGTGAATGAGACG
>Ga0207997_1000395_pt1 | contig 22460 bp, 33 predicted proteins | sample AntAceMetag02UKN_FD_184777 | JGI IMG/M metagenome (GOLD analysis project Ga0207997, IMG submission 184777) | Saline lake microbial communities from Ace Lake, Antarctica - Antarctic Ace Lake Metagenome 02UKN (SPAdes) (version 2) | ecosystem: Environmental > Aquatic > Non-marine Saline and... | reverse complement strand
AGATGTGCTTATGCTACAGTTTGTTGCTCCAACAGTGTCGAATGTTACAGTAGGTGTTCCATCTGTTGTTTGACAATATGTGGATTTATTAGTTCGCCAATCTGTGCATCCACCATCACTTGTCATATCCCATGTATTACTAAAAGAATCAATAAGATAAAGTGATGCGTTTAAATCTGTTGAGGTGTTATAATCAACGTAGGTTCTATTAAAATAAGTTAAAGATTGAACTGTGAGATTATATTTGTAATTTAAGTCATAAAAAATACTTCCATTTGTTGTTGTTACATTCACATTGCTTGTTGTATTAACAAAAGTAGCATTGAATATTTGTATTGCGGTTGCATTGAATGCATCTGAAGCTGTTAATTCGAAAGGATCTTCTACAATATAAGGATTATAATCTTTTCCAAGAGCATTCAATTCATTTCTTTCTGTTAAATCCATAGCATAATTATATACTGAAACAGAATAAACATCCATATTTGTATAACTATTTTGATTTGCTCCATAACCTATTTTAATTGCATTATCAGAAGGGTCACTCATAGTTCCTGAACAAGATAAAGATGATGAAACAGTAGTGTCATATTGCAAAACTAAATTAGTTCCATTCCAAGAATATATGAACTGATGAATATTTCCATCAAGAAAATTAGCTCCAGAAATAGCAAATTCATTCCAAGCCCAACAACCAGAACCAGCACCATATAACGTTGAAGAATCTTTTATATTAAATAAGATAGTGTTTGAAACCGTTGCGTCACGATAATTAACTAAAGTATTTTTATCTGTAATAGCGTTTACTTTAGCCCAAATAGAAACAGTAACGGCACTGTGACTAATTAAAGAATTTACAGCGGGCGTGACTATTTTATCGCCAACACCGTTCAAATCAAAATAAGTTCCTGTGTTTACTGTTCCTGTTGCCGTACCATTTACTGTTGTTGCATAATCGTATATTGTTGGATCTGAAAAATTATTGTTATCTCCAAGATAAAAGAATAGATTATTTGTTGTGAAATCTGTAGCACTAACAAAACTACTTAAAAGAATTAATACAAATCCTAACAAGATAAATTTATTATTCATTTTAATGCAGTTTTTATTATTCTATAAATTAATTCAAAATATTCATAAGTTATTAATTTCATTTTAACACCATTTCAGATATTTTAATATTATTATCGAGAACCCAATCTGTTTCGCCTACAAGTTTCTGCTCGATATCTTTATCTTCAAGTACATATATTCTTCCTAATTCATCATACTCCGAGAGGTCTGCGCTCGTTTGTTGAATCACTGGATTACATATTCCTTTGACTATTTTCTTGCAACTGATCACAGATTTTCCAAGTGTTTCTTTGTATGGACTTTTTTCAAAATAACCGCAACATTCGCCTTTGATTGAATAATTATATCCACTTGGAAGTTTAACTGTATATCCTAATGGATTACAGATTGTTCTTTGTTTTATTTCCATGCTGTCATAATAATGAGTTGTTTCTATGATATCATATTCTTTTGTTGTCTCATTAAATATTTTTGATTCAGTAATTTCAGAAGTTGGTGTATTTTCAATGTATGATACATTGTAGCAGTCCTGGATTGATTCTACAACTATATCTATCTTCGTTGATATTACATCGACATAATCACTTATTGGTGCCCACGCTTGCCTTATGCCGTCCTTCGTGCATATATCACTCGTTGCACCAACTATCTCTGGATTTGCTATAATGCATTTTGCATCCGGAACTCCATAAGAAGATAAACTGCTGCATTGCTGAAGTGTGTTTTCCATTTCGCAAAAGTACCAAGGAGGATCTTGATTTGCTAATTCATTAATGTTTATTCCCAGACTTGCAATAAGTAAAATTACAACACTTGAGAGGATCTTGTCTTTTGTTGTTAATATTAAATCAGTCATGGGCAAGTCACTCCATCTGCATTATTGTTAAGTATGATTGCGCTTCCATTGAAGAACATACAAACATTTGAACCATCGTGAAATGTTACTGAATCTACTGCCACATCATTTTTGAAATAAGCGTCTCCAGTTGCATTTAATTGAACATTAGCACTTGCTTGAGTTGATGTTCCAAGCCACAAATCATCTCCTGCTCCTGTTGTATAAATATCTGATGATGATTCAATTTTGCCTAATACTTGAACATTTCCAAATAAATTTAAATCGTTTGATATATAAAATTCATCATCACTTTCATCCCATTTTATTGCCTGTGAATAAGAATCATCATTATAAAAATAAATATAATGATCCTCATTTGAATTTCCAATATAAACGTCACCGTCTGTTTGAACATTAAGACTGGTATTGGTATAAAGTGAATCGTTTGTCCAACCACTCCCAGTAGTTCCTGGCGGTGGATTAGTTGAATTGTAATAACTAAAACCTTCTACTTGTGAACTTGTATAATAAAGAGATTCATTTCCTGACCAATAAGGATCTGTTTCAACACTAACAGAAGTATCACTAAGGCAGTTTCCCCCTGTAATACACACATCATCTGTTACTTCCACATTCTTCGCTTGAATTGAACCATTCGCATATAATCTATTCAATGCAGAAGCTTGTAGTGGATTTCCTAACCATAAATCATCATTTGAACCTATTGTATAAATATCATCGGAAGCTATAAGATTAGTACCAATTATCGTTTGACCTTCTAAAGGATAATCCAATCTAAACCTAACTGCTGAATCATCCCAATAAAATGCGGCACCTGTGGGACTTCCATCATAATAAAAATAAATATAATGATCACCATTGGTATTTCCAAGATAAATATTTCCATCAGTTTGAACATTACGAGTTGTATTGGTATAAAGTGAATCATTTACCCATCCTGCAGCATCACTATCTGATGCGAAGCCAGTGTGTCCTGCGCTCGCATAATCTAAATTATTTAAAGCTGCGTGGTCTGAAGTTCCTCCTCCGCCGCCTGTTGAAAAACTGCACGTCCATCCCCCTGTTGATGAATTGAAATAATAAACCTGACCATCAGAACAGTTGGTTAACCCATACGTTGTTCCTGTGAGACTTATTGGTGTTGTGTTTGATAAATTTGACGTTATTAAATAACCCTTATCATCTACTTGTGAACTCGTATAATAATCACTTTTATCAGAACTCCAATTTCCTAATGATTCAGCATAAGATTTAACAACCCCGTCTGCAATAGTATATCCGGCTATTAGAGCAGAAGATAAAATACCTATTTCAGTATTATCATAATAATTTGCAGAAACATAAACAGTGGTAGTATAATCTGATTTATCATCTGACCAATTACCTACTGAAATAACATAAGGAAATGTAGTATAAAGTGATTGGTTGCCAGTCCAATAAGGGTCTGTTTCTGAATATGATGTTAAATAAGTTCCATCATCGGTTATGTCTCCTGCATTAATATCGGAAGGCGTACTTAGATTATCCCAGTAACTTGAACTATTAACATTAAGATTTCCTTCATTTGCTTGAGTTATGAATGTGTTGTCTGCATAATTTTTAATTGATGTATTTGCTGCAACATCCTGCGCGTCTACATAAACCTTCATCGAGTCATTGCTTTCAGTAGTAAGAACTGCACTTCCGTCCTGGAAGAAATAAGTTGCATTGATGTAGTTTCCATTAACTATATTGTAAGAATTAAGAAGCAAGTTCCCAATCATCGTGAATGTTTCAATATAATTTAAATTTGTTATGTTGTAGTAATCTTTCATGTCGATGTTTCCTCTTGGATTGAAATCTAACGCTACAACTGAAAGACTCAGCATAATTGCCAGAATTAAGAATGTTATTTTCTTTTCCATGTTTATCACTTATGTCATGTATATGATGCTTATTACATCTGCATCCCATAGTTTATCTATGAATTGTATAGTTGATGCACTTGCTGCATGAGTTACTGTTATTTGTGAGCTATGTTGAAATAATCCATTTACATAAACAAAAAAACCGCCTGCTTGTGTAAGCGTAGTATTTGAAAGTGTATATACTCTGTCTGCGTCACCATCTGTTAAAGAACAGCTTGCTCCAGTTGAGTTTTCGGGAGTTGCAAGTTTCGCTCTGGTTTTCTGGTCCGTGACCATTGAGTTCCAATCTGCTGACAAAAAGTCATCTTCTGCTACTTTTGTATCGTCCCAGCTCATTTAGTCCACCAATATTGATGGTCTTGGTTTTATCCTTGACTGTCTCATATTCCTTTCTTTGAGTAGTTTTTCAACAGATTCTCTCCAGTGCGTATAAGGGACTCCTTTCGTGACTTGCAGGTCGCCTAATGAGTAACTCGCATTAAACGTGTAAGTTGCTCCTATGGCGTTAATTGCTGCTGAAATCGATGCTTCTATGAGCATATAGGTTTTAATGTGTTCTGGAATCTGTAATTTGACAATTACGCTGTCTGCTGCATGTGATTGTACCAGTTGATCAACTATGATCGTACTTGTTGCAGGAGTTCCACTTATTTGTGCAACTTCTTTGTTTCCATCCATTCCGTAGATTTCCACCCAGTCCTCATCTGCAAATCCTGTTATGCTTGCAACTGTTAGACTCACTGTTGTTCCTGAGGTTGATGCTGTTGAAAGGGTTGTATCTGTTGTGGTCTCTTCAACCATTCCATAAATGTATTTTATGAATGTGTTTTGATGGCCTTGCGTATATGTTGATGATTCTGCAGACTTGCTTAAAACCATTTTACCGCTTGGTTTGTACCAGTCGATATAAGAAGGAGTTATTGATGTGGAATCGTTCAAGGTCATTGCTCGGACTGATAGAAGTGGGTTTTTCTTGGTGAACATTCGTGAAGTTCCTTTTCCATCCACTATTTCTATGGTTTGTTTTGGAGTGAATGCTGTGTTAATCCATCGCGCCATTTCTGCTTCTACTTCTGTGATGTATTGAGTTATCTGAACATCTGTGATTAAAGACGTTGGTGCTCCACTTCTGTTCCTCACTTCGGTTGCTGATATGTATGTCATCTTGATCTCAACTGCTCTTTTATATCTTCAATATTTAAATCGATGCTCTCATAATGCGCCATGATCACTGCGACATCTTTCTCATTCTCAGTGATTTGTGGTTGCATTTCTTTCAGAGTTTGTTTCACATCGGTTAAATCGCAATCTATTCTGTCAACTGTGGTCTTAACTCCGACTGTGTATGCAACTGCTGCACTGGCTGTCGTAATTAACAAGATCATGAACGTCATCAATATAATTGTTCCTTTTGATATGTTCATCCCTTCGTTTCCTGGCATAGTTCTCACTCGTATGCTTTTTTAACCAATTCATCGATTCTGTCGTTGTTGTGAACATCTATATCTGGATGGTCTTTCATGAATTGGATTAATTTCTCTTCAGTCTTAAATGCATTCATGATATCCTCAGCACTCTTTTTGCCAACTCCTTTAATCGAGATAAGAAACTTTTTGAATTCTTCGGTTTCTCGGAAGTCTCCTGGAGTTGTTGACTCTGCTGAATCTTCGGAGCTTCCTTCATCATTTTTTTCTTCAATGACCTTTTCTTTAAGGATCTTCTTAAGTCCTGCAGTGTCTCCAATGTGTTCCGGGATATCTTTAATTTCTCCTGGATGAATTGTTTTCCAAATACAATTTTTCATTGTTCCAAGTCGTACTTTTTTGTTTTCCTGAGTATCGTTTTTGAATTCCATTTTAATACTCCTCGACCATTATATATGCTGTTGTGATATCTCCTGCTGCAGCGGCTGTGATTGCAAGATTCACTCTTCCAAATACTACATAAGGGACCTTAACTGGCTCATCACCTTCATCATTATAATATTGTGTGGTTCCTGTGTTGTCCTGTGCGTCTGCTCTTGGATAATAAACTTTATTATCATCTGCAGGTGCTGCACCAAGGTCTCCTAAATTAAGGACTTCTTGCAATGCATCGCCTACTGCTGTTGGATCTTCTGGATTCATCTCAAAGATGTTGATATCTCTATCGCTTGAAGATGAATGCGTTGTATTAGAATAAATCAGTTTGACTGAGAGAATCTTTCCTCTAATAGCTTTAGAATATGAGTTTCCCGTAGTAGCTCCTACGGCGATTGTGTTCTGAATTTTATGCATAGTTATTTTGCTTGGCACTTTTGTCCACCTCGTTTATATTTCCCAGTTAATTAGGGATTGTTAAAAAATAAAAAAATAAAAAAAACTATTTATTCAAATAGTATTCTACTGATTTTCTCATAACAAAGCACTAAGCTACTATCTGCAGCGCCTAATTGTTGCAATCCAATATAAGGTATAAGGTCAATATCATTTGTTAATGCAGCAGTTCTGTGAACTATTACATCATTAATAATGAAGTTGGCTTTTCTATCGCTATCGATTTCAATTCTTAGATTGTACTCAGTTGCTATTGCTACTGTGACTCCTGAATCAGTAGTCGTGTCTGTTCCACCAATACTTGTGATGCATTGAATGTTAGTATTTGGAACATCAGTATCGTACCTGAAATATACTTGATCATCATCAGTTGCAATAACTGGTGTGTTTGTTAGTTTAAGACCAGCCCAAATAAGTACAGGAGTAATAATTGCTGTAGTCATTAGTTGTGCTTCCCAGATAACTTGGTTCTCAGTTCCCCATAACACTCCTGTCCATGCAGATTGTGCAGAATCTAAATGTGGCGCAATTATAACTTGATCGTTATCTGCGCCGCCAGTTTCTAAAAGTAAACCACCATTTATTGTGCTCCAACTAAAATCTGCAATGTCAGCGTTATCTCCTAATAACTCAAAATCTTTATTTGCGTTTTCTCTTGCCAATGTTATTGCAGTATTGTCTATGTGTGAGGCATCAGTGTTAGTGAACGCCGCAACAATAACTGTGTTGGCGTTAGGTATTTTTTTAAAATGTTCTTCCAAAGAATATCTACCTGGTGATACTCTAACATTTTTATTGAATGTGACGTTGTCCAAAAAAGTTAATTTTCCTTTCACTGTACTTGATACTGGTCCTAATCTTGCCATTTTGTTTGTCTCCCTTGGGGTCTTTGCTTATGCGTGCCACTCCAAGCTGACACTTTGGTTAATTAAAAAATAAAAAAAAATAAAAAAAAAATTTAAACAAATACTCCTGGTGTTGCCCTTCCTTGCAATTCAACTACTCTCACTGCATTAGTGTTTGCGCTTTGAACAGTTATTGTTGCCAATCCGTCCGTAACTGAACAAGTTGCAATATCTGTTACAATGATGCTTCCAGATGTGGTATGAACCCAGCTTCTGATTGTTAATAAACCAGTTGCCGCAATACCATAATCTGCAAGTGTCAATGTGAAAGTATTGTTTTCATCAGCAGTATTCGGAGTTTGAAAAACTACTCTTTTCAAACCTGAGTTAGGAACTACATCCCAACTCTTCAGAATACTTGTTTTTGCCATTTTAAACAAACACTCCTGCGTCTGGCCTTCCAGTTATTTGAACTACTCGCATATCATCATTAGTTCCTGCTGCAATTGTTACAGTAAGAACTCCTGCTGATACAGCACAAGTATTTAGTTCAGTTGTGATAACACTTCCATCTGCTGTATGAACCCAACTTTCCACAGTCAACAAGCCAGTTGCTGAAATCCCATAGTCTGCAAGTGTTATTTCCAGAGTATTGGTTGCATCAGCTGTATTTGGTGTTGCGAATAGTACAGTTTTCAGACCGCAGTTAGGAATTACATCCCAACTTTTCAATATTGATGTTGCTGTCATAATTCATCCCCTCCTTATAGGATATTATCGATGAATGAGTTGAAGCTCGTTGCTCTCATGATTAAACATTCATAGATTTTTAGCATGAATTTGCTACTATCGTTGGTCTTTGCAAGGTCTTCGTATGTCATGTCTTGAAGAACTCTCATTTCGATGAAATCAGTATCTAAAAAGAATATCTGTTTTGCACCGCTCGTGTTACTCAAGTACATACTTGGAAGCACTGGGATTGGTCCTACCATAGTTTGTAGAACTAATTGTGCGGGTACTCCAAATGGAAGTACTGCTCCTGCTGTCAAGTCGCTTGGTCTAAAGTTGAAAGTGTCAATCATGATCTTTCTTAAATCAGTTATAACACTTGAACTTGCAATTGCGAGTTTTGGTCGTCCACCATCATCGAATGCGTCCTGGACAGTTTCTTCAACATCATCCCATGTTAAAGCTGCACTATCAAGATCGTTCTGATTTGTGGTTGATTGTAAAGCTACAATACCATCGAACTGAGTTGCATCTGTACTTGTTGAACCATTAACGATTAAGTTTTCTTCGAGTTCTTTAAGTGCTCTTGCTTTGATCAGAACTTCTGTCTGCTTAGCACTTGGAGCCCCTGAGGAACTGAATGAACCATCGCCCATTCCAGTGCCAGTTGGATTAAATCCTTCTAACATATAGGATGGCATTGCTGCATTGGTTGGACCAAGAACTCTACCTACTGAGTATAAGTACTTGATTCCAGTTGATGCTCTCTCGTATGTATCGTCTGTTTCTGGTAGAGCTGCATCAGCATTTGCTGTGTATCCGCCACCTTTTGCTGTGATTACGTTATAATCTGCAGTCATTCCGTAGTTTGTAACTCTTGGAATCATTTCGCATAATGGTGTCCATTTACGTGATTGATCTACAATCCGTGGATCAACATAAACAGGAATTAAAGCATATCCAGCTGTACCGACTCCGCCAGTTGTTGGTGTTAATGCTTTTTGCATTATTGATTTCATTCCGACTTCCATCTTGCTTTTCATGAATGGTCTCATATCGAAACTTTTCTTTTCTGCGCCAGCTTTCTGGTCTGCAGGGTCGAATCCAGCTACGAAAGGATCGACATATCTCGTTTCATCTTCTAATGCTCCGAAACTTGCTTTATAGGCTGCTTGCCAATTAAATTTCATCTTCGACACCTCTTAAATCATGTCTAAAGGACCCACCATTGGTGTTTCTTGTCCTTTACCTTTCTGTTCGTTGTTCTCTGCGCCTTTGGATTTTTGCTGTGCTTTCCCAAGAACCGCATTGATCTTGACGTTTTCGTCTGTTAGTGATTTCATGTCTGCTTCAAGTTTTTCAACTCTTGACTTCATATCAATCATTGATTTGCTATCAGCGTCAATTTTAGCTTTTGCTTCTGCATCAGCTACACTCTTTGCTTCTGCATCCACTTTCGCTTTTGCATCTGCTTCTGCTTTAGCTTTTGCCTCTGCATCTTCATTATCTGCCATGTCTTTACACCCCATGTGTAGTTTTATATTTGAAATCTCAGTTTTGAGACTATCAACTTGACTTTTAACTTCCAATAAATTCAGGTCTGTTGGATCTGGATTGTTGCTCTTATCTTCTTGTTCTTTCATGTAGTCCAGACTTTTAGCCATTACAGAAGTCATACTTGCTGCAGGGTTTATTGGATTGCCTGTGAGCGCCACATTTAATAAATTTATATCATCGAGAAGTCGTATTGATTTGCCGTCACGTTCTACCATTGCAGTTCGTGTTGGTACGTATGCGATACTGAATGCATCATAGTATCCTTCTTCAACATTGCTCCAAACATCTTTAAATGTCATGACAACATTGCCTTTTTCATCGAATTTCTTCCATGTTGGATTCATTTTCCACTTAACTTTCACACCTTTGGCATCTTCTGTGACACCAGCTTCTTTCCCAAGAGGTATTCTTGATTTTGCTGCTTCAGTATCTACTCCGCCTTTGCCTCTTAGTGTTTCGTGTTCAAAATCCAGCTTTATAGCTCGCATTCCAAATTGAGAATTGACGCTCTCTCGACATCCTTTTGTGACGATATCATTCACAAGGTCCATGTCTCCTGTTGTGATATATCCTTCAACCCAGAACTCTTTGCCTTTTGCGCCATCAATTGATTTAAAATTCAGCTTATCGCTGTAGAATACGAATGGTTTTTGTAATTCCTGATTTGTCATACATATTTTTATATTAGATTTTATATTTAAATATTTTTATGGTTGAGCATTAATTAATATTTATTTAATTTGCAACATAAAATAGAAAAAAGCAAGCACAAGATTACAAACATCGGGGTGGTGCTATATAAAAAATCCCGTGCCTACTTACTCAGTGATTTTGAATATCCATGAACTTCTACAGTTTACATGAGCTGGTGGGACCATTCCATCCCATTTTCCCTGAGGATCCTTGAAAAGTTCATTAAGTTCTACTTCTTGACCATTGAGTCGTTTGCATAAATCACTCGTTCTGTCATCGATGTGTGCCGAGTATACTTTTGTTCCTGGTACTCCGCTCTTTTGATAACCGTGTAATCTACCGAAGTTTGCAGCTCTGTTTGATTCAGTACGTGCAATCATCTCTGCTCTGTTATCTCCAACATCGAATGCTTTCTTAATATCTGCCTTCACTTGCTCCATTGGACTTCCATCCATCACAGCTCGTTGCATTGTCTGTCTTAGACGTTCAGCGATATCATCATTCATGCCTTTGATATTGTCAAAAGTATAATCTGTTATAAAATTGATTGCGTTAGGATCTGGAACAATGTTAATATTAAGGTTTTTCTCTGCTTCATCCCATCCTTCCATGTAATTGTTCTTTATGATCTCTGCAGTTATTTGCTTAAGCATTCCAATTCCTAAAATGCTTTTTATCTTATCTATTAGGTCTCCGAATGCTTTTGAATCTGATTTAATTTGATTTAGAACACTTGGTTGCATTTCCTTCTGCAGTAACTCAATGATTGCTTTTTCATTCTGACTCAAGACGTACTCGATTGCCTTCTGGAGTTTTGAGTATCCTGTTGGTCTTTCGTTCTCGTTTAGAATTAATGGATTATCTGCAGGACTTGAGGACATTGCCTTTCCTTCGTGTTTTTTTATTTCTGTTGAGTGTTTAAGTATATCTTTTTCTGGCTCTATAATAGTTACATTCTTTTGCATATCCAGTACTCCTGTATATCCTTTCATAGTCAGTCCTGCTTCAAATATGCTACTCGGGAAATCATATTCTCTCCAATACTCATCATCATCAGACATAACAGTTTGGGTTAGTTTTATTGGATTATTTGTATCTAACTTACTTATTTTTTCCTTTCTTTCATCCAACCATTTTATGTCTTTATTTACTTGTTTCTCAGAGTATCCGAATCTATTCATAGCTCTTTTTTTAAAAATTTCTTTCATCCCTTCACTAAAATCACCATTTCCAGATAAAAAAGACTTTGCCGCAGTTACTTGACTCATTTCAAAACTTTCAACAGGTAATAAATTTTTAATTTGTTCTTTAGATACAGGAACTTCATATTTGTGTTCAGCACGTTTTGTGATAGAATAGTCTTTGTCAGTAGCAAGATATAATCCATTTCCATATGTTTCTCTGTCTTTTAATACATCTCCCTTCTTGCGTTCATAATTTTGAAACAAATTATCACTACTACTCCCATGATAAAATTTAAGATATCCTGTTTTTTTTGCTTGATCATATAATCTGTTCTTTAAATTTGAAACTTCAGCTGTAGAATCAAAAATATCAAATCCATTAGCAATCTTTTCATTTGGTTTAAGTACACTTTCTGTAGTTTGGGACTTGTCTATCTTTTTTTTAATCTTGTTCTCTTCATCAGAAATCTTCTCTGTTGGTTTATTTCCTTCAACGAGTGAACCTGTTTTTGGATCATTATACCAGTATTTGTAATGCCCTGCATTTCCTGTTCGCTTGACATATTTGTATTTGAGTTCTATGTCTTTTAATGCAGCGATTGATTTTTCTCCTGCTTGTGCACCATTACGCTTGTCGCCTTCTGGGTTTTGATTCTGACTTGGTTCTTTTCCTGAACCATTAGCTTGTCCATTGCCTGGTCCTTCTCCTGCTCCATATGGTCCTGAACCATCTGGTCCTTGATTGTTATTTCCATCCATTCCATTGAAGCTGATGCTGTTCGATGGTTTTGTTCCTGGTACTGGTGCTTCATCTCCACCTTCTACTGGATCAAGTCCTTCATCACGTCTTACTTCATTCACGGTCCTGAATGTCTCAAGCTGTATCTTGTAGAGTTCTGCTTTCTGCCGCTCTTCATCGACATCGAACTTCTTAAATAAAAATTCATATTTTGGCTTTTTAATCTCTTGGCCTGCTTTGCTTGTTACATTTCCCCAGTAGTTGAACTCTGAAACTATCTCTTGATTGAACCTTGCTTCGAGATTTCTAAGAACGGGATTGATTGCTTTCTTCCTGAATACTTTTGATTGTACGATTTGGTTTGCTGAACCTTGAGCATCTTCTGTGTATCCGAGCTCTGTTGCTGTAACTCCAAAAGAAGCCCACACCATCTTTGTGTACCATTTCTGCTTCTCGATTACTTGCATCTCACTCGCTGAGAATTCTATCCTTGTGAAGTTTGGTGTCTTATTGACAATTGGGACCTTGTTCATGATCTTCTTCCAATTTCCGAACTCGTCTTGTTTTCTTTGTGTCTCGAACCACTGGTCCTTGAATGCTTCTATCTCTTCTGCATCTGAATCGTCAAGTCCTATGATTCCTTTCGGGACATTGTTGTCATTGTAATATTCGAGGTCTGATTCGACCATATAAATAAGCATCTGCAGGTTCTTTTGTAAAATCTGCACCGGACTGAATCCGTAGTGATCATCTGTTCTCTTCATGCCTTCAATCCATATAAGCTCCCTTTTTCCGAATGGGATTGGCATCGGTCCTGCAATCCAACCATATTGGAAATAAGCCGACCTTTCCCTTGCATTTGCTGAGGTTATCTCAGTCCATGGATTTAAATATTCTTGAGCTACGCTGTCTGCGACTATATTGTTTGGGAGAATGATATCATCTCGAGTTGTATACATTCCGTGCACATCTGGGTTCTTCGTAAAGGATCCCCCATCTCTTGCGACAATTTCCACGAGCTCTTCTTTCATGTTAAAAACTTTGTTTAGAATTCCTGTGTTAACTTCGAGCATGTCTCTCACTGGCATCCGTATAAACACTTGCTCGAATGATTCTTTGTTGGTGTTTGGGTTCTCAAATAGATTTTTAATGTTGTTTATCTCGACTTCATCTGCCTGATCTTCCATACCTTTCATTGGAACTACGTCCCATTCGATTGCTGCAATCTCGTCTATGATTGTTTTAATGCACATCTCGACGTATGGAGTTGTTGCTAAATATCGAACATAAGTTATGTTTGTAAATCGTGGATACCCATAAGGGGGTTTATATAGAAATTTAGGAATATATGCTTTGTTGATTCCTTCCCTGGTTGTCTCTTCCAGAGCATTCACTGTTGCAACCGATTTTTTACCGGTCAGCCAATTCATTAATTTAGATGCCATAAATGTGAAGTTCCATGAAGTTATATAAAAAATAACGAGTTTGTTTCCAGCGAAGTAATATGATTAATACTTGCTTTTCTATTTAAACTTTTTTATGTTCTTCCATAATTAAACAAATCCTGCAGCTAATCCTTTTTTGTCCTTCCAAACTAAATAAACCAATGCGTCTCCCCAGTCAGGACTCTTATCTGGATCCCTTACTATTTTCTTGTTTGTGCTTGTTCGTTCCCACTTCTCTCCAATCAATTGCTTTCTTATTTTGTGATCGTCTGGAACGTCCATCATCCCGTCTCTGAATAAGTCTGCGAGTCTGAACCAGTTCTCTGCTTTCTTGTTGTGGAATATGTCACTCTTCATTGCTTTCTCTCCGTAATGACAGCCAAGCACTTTGATGTTCTTCAATCCCATCTCGGTCTTGATAACTTCTTTTAATCGTGATAATGGTCCGCTTCCGATTCCTATTCGGTCTATGTTGATTCTTCCTCTCACATCGTGTGGAATAAAACTTATTGCAACATCTACTATTTTTCCAACTACTCGCATTGGATCGCTTTTTGCTTCTGAATATATTCCTACCACTTGGAACTTGTTTTCGTATTCAACTCCCCATATGACTACTGTCTCATCGAGTCCTTGTTCTGCAGGATCACACGCCACTATGTTTGTGAACTTCTTTAATTCTTCAATCATTGGATTTATACGGGACCTGTACTCTGATTCACCCATTTGTCGCTGTTTACCTCGTATGTCTTTCATATCCTGGCGTAGTTTGATTTGCTTTTCGTGAAATCCATATTGACGTATCTCTGCTTCCGTAATCCATGCTAAGCTGAATAAACTGTCCTCACTCTGCTCTGGGAACATTGATTCATATAAAACTGTGAACTCAAGAGGGAGCAGGTCTCTTCTTTGCTGCTCTACGAACTTTCGTGTTGTTCGCCCTTCAGCAACAGCTTGCTTCCATCCTATCTGTATGACTTCCCACTCTGGGTCCAACGTGTGCTCATACGCCTTGTTATCTGTGTCCCATGGGTTATAAAGCTCTATTTCTATTGCGTTCTCTGGATTGTCCCCAAGCATTCTACTGCTCTTCGTGTATGCTGCTCGATTGATGAGACATGCTTCATCTCTGATTAAAATATCACATCCAAATCCCATTAAACGATCTGCATCTCCTTCTCCTGAGAAAACTCTGTATTCTGCTCCTGTTATGAATGTCATTCTCTTCTTGCTCGCTTCTTTTCCTAATCTATCGGCACCTGTTGCGAATAATTGTGCTTTGCCTAATAGTGACGGATCGCTGACTATGAGTTCTGATAAATATTGCCTGATGATTCCTGCTTGCTCTTCTTTTGGTCCTAAAAAGGCAATCTTTGCAGGGATTCCGAAATCGAGAAGTAGTCCTATTCCAAATGCTACACATTGGGTTTTTCCGTATCTTGTCATTGCTGATATGCTCAGCTTCTTTTTCTCCATAAATGCTATTTTTCTCACTATTTCGCATTGTCCTGGAGCGAGTTTAAATCCCCACTTGTGTTCCACTAAAATATCGACTCTTTTGTTTTCGATAGCCCAGTCGAGTAGTTCTTTGTCTGTGGGACCTGATGCTTCAGTCATTAGTATGATCCTCGTTTCCACTTATCTGTTCTTTTGTACTTCTTGCCTTTTGGATCCTTTCCATCGATGTCCGGCATCACATCCTTATTCGTCTTGCTCTTTCGTTTCATAATCATCCCCTCTTTTAAAATTTGATTCGATATAATCATACGTGTGCGAGTACATCATGTGCATCATGTGTCCAAGCGATGTTTTGTCGTTTGAGTATTTTGACACTTCTTCTTTTAATTGCAATAGTGCTGCATCCACTTCCTCTTGAGTTATTAAGTCATCAATCATTCTTAATTCGCTTTGTTTTGTTTTGATTGAACTTCTCAAGCAACTCCGGGAACTGTCTCCTTATTGAGTCTGCTATCGTGGTCACGCCTTCTATCATGTTGTTGTTCTGAATTGCTACTATTGGAGCTTCTGCAGGAAGTAGTCCGATGATTTGTTTTCTTTTGATTGTGAGGATATCTTCTTGTTGTAATAATTGGATCGCTTTATTCCTGTCGCCCGCCTTACTCGTTTCATCAAGCACTATGGTCCACAGTTTCTTCATTCGTTTTCGCTTGGCTATTTCCATCTCAGCCATTTGCTCTTCTGCAGTATCTCGCATCTCTTCGATTGCTTCATGCTTTCGGTCCCGCACATAATTGACAACACTTCGAAGTCCTATATCGAGCTTGTGTGCTATTGCTCTCTGTGAGTATCCGGTTAGAACCATGTCCATCACTTGGTCTTTTAGTTTTTCTCTTTCAGCTGCTTTCATTTTGTAGCATAAGCGCAGACCTTATTCTTGCTGCGACGCTCTCCATCACTTTTGTTGTTACTGCATTTCCCATCATCTTTTTCATTGTTGAGTCACCAGTTGAATATGTTTTCTCCTGCCTCTTGCAAGTATTTTCTGTCTTTGTGATCGTTAGGAAGATGCTCCAGTATGTCTGATAATAATTGCTCATTCACGTACAATGTTGCTTTCCTCATCATAATCCCCCTGTTGTTATTTCGATACCATCCCTTGGTCCATGGTTTTATCAACCTCTGATTTCATTTTAATTCGCTCCATTTCTTTCCATCAGATTCTCTGATTGGATCCTTTTCGGTGAAGTTTGCCCATCGTGTTATGATCACATCCACGTACTTTGCATCCAACTCCATTGTGTAGCATTTCCTTCCGCTTGTCTCACAGGCCATTAAAACACTTCCACTTCCACCACAGGGTTCGAGTATGAGCTCTCCTGGTCTGCTCGAGTTCTTTATCATTCTTTGACTTAGTGCTACTGGCTTCTGGGTGCTGTGCAGATATTGATTGCTTGGATCCTTTTTCTCTTTGATTAAATCACTGTCTCTTCTGATTTCTGAAATAATATTAATCAGTTCATCCTTCTTGAGCTCTTCCAAGTTCTCTATTGTTGCGTTCTGGATTACGGTCTTGTGTGTCCTGTCTCCAAACCATTCAGTGTTCTCTTCTTTCTTCCTGCAGTAGAGTATTGGTTCATGTGTCCAGTGATAGTCTGAGTGTCCAAGCACGTGCCCTTTCGCCCATATCAGAGTTTGTTTGATTGTGAATCCTGCTTCCACGAGTGCGTGTTCGAAGATAATGTGGTTCACTGATGCATAGCATGAGTACAGTGCTGCATTCTTTTTTGTGCATTTGTATACATTTGTGTATATTTGCATAAGGAATTGGTATAATTCATCCTCTCTTAAATCATCGTTCTTCAGTACTGCCCATTCTCTTCCATTGGGATTGTTTGTTCCTTTGTAGCTTACTCCGTATGGTGGGTCCGTCCAGCATAAATCTGCTATCTTGTCTTTCATTAAGGTCTTGAAGTCTGCTTCTTTTGTGCTGTCTCCACACATTACTCGATGATCACCAAGGATATAAACTTCTCCTGGCTTGCTTGTTGGTTTCTCTGGAGTTCGTGGAATGATATCTATGCTCGCTTCTTTTTCTGCAGATAGATTTCTTGCAAGTATCTCATCGAGTAGTGGTTCATCGAATCCTGAGAGAGTTAGGTCTACTCCTCGTTCTTCAAGTTCTTTGAGTAATGTGTATAATTTGTCGTCATCCCATTCTCCTGAGATTTCGTTTAAAGAAATATTAAGCAATTGCTCTTTTTCTTCGCTAAGGTCGACGTATGTAACGGGTACTGTCTTAAGTTTCAGCTTCACTGCTGCTTTGAGTCTTTGATGTCCACCGACTACGATGTTGTATCTTGCTTTGTTTTTGTTTACTATGATTGGATCAACAAATCCGAACTCTGTTATCGATCGTACGAGTTTGTTTAGCTCTCTTTTTGTTATCTTTCTTGGATTCTTTTCGTTGATTTTAAGCTCTTTTATCGCTACGTTTATTATTTCCATTGACTTCCTCTCCGTTCACTTCTGTGATGTTGCATCCTTCCGGTGGGTTCTTTACGAAGCTCACTCCGTGAAGTTCGAATTCTTCTGCTTCTTTCTTATTTTTTTTGAATTGTTTTGTTTCTATTTTGACCATTTTACTAATCCCCCATATCATTCCATTCTTCACGAATTACTTTTTGAGCTTCTTCTGTTGTTTGAGCTAAAACGACCACTATTTTCTCTTTTAGAATCGAACCATCGGGCGCCATAACTCTCATGTGTCTTGTGATTTGTGGTAAAATTGAAGCCATTATTTCTCATCCCCTTTGTTTTTCAAATGCTCAACCATGTGTTCGACCATGTTCTTCAGTTCATCGAAGCTCTTCTGGATCTTGTATGCGAATGATATAATTCCTCTTGTGTCGTTTTGATTAATAAGTTCATGACATTCTCTGCACACCGGACACAGAAAGTTCTTTTTTGGTTTCAAGTGTTTTGGTAGTGTATGGTGTGTTGTTAGATATCCGCCTTTCTTTCCACATACCCAGCATTCTTTTTCCCAGGCTGTGATTTCTAATTCTGATTTAAAATCCATTCTCGTATATCCTTCAATCTTTTTTAACATTCCATTCTGCAGTTGGTGGTTTCCTTTTTGGAATAATAGACCATAAATCTACTACAGGTTCATCTTTTGTTACTATGAAATCAAAATAATCTATTTCTTTGTTATTTTTCAATAAAGCAATGTTTTCATGCATAATCTCATTACTTCTCACGTCCATCACTTCAATCTTAAAAGAATAACCTAATATCTTTCTTGTTATTGGTGTGTGTTTAAGTAACCATAATTCAATCTTAGAAATGTTTTTTGTCATCAATTCTTCTATTTTTTTTGTTCTTTTTGCACCAATCCCATTTATTGCTTCAAATATATCTTTTGAAACTGGCAGATTCATGACTTGAAATCCTAATTTTAATCTCCTAACTTGAAATCCTGGTTTTAATTTTTCTGCTTTGTTGTAATCGTAGCTTCTTGGACTCAGACCTTTGTGTTGTCTTTTTGTATGTCCTATTAAATCAACATATCTTCGCCCACACCAAAAACATTTAAGTTTCTTTACTTCTTCTGGCATAATCGCACCCCTGTTATATGTAATAAGTATTTTTCCCAGCTTATTTTCTTCAGTCCGAGCTCTTTTGCGAATGAGTCCTTCTTGTCTTTCATTGCTTTATGATCTAAATCATTAAAAGATTCGTTCATTCGTTTTACCATGAAAAGCACTCCATTCGTTCCGGTCTTAGAATTATTCGTATCATCGTGTTTCGTGGTTAATTAACAAAATGCTGATAGTTTACTTAAATTAAGATTTTCAGACAATCGTCTTTCAATTATCTCAATTGCTCTGAGCTCTTTGAACATCTCTGCAGGAACTCGTTTGTTTAAACGGTATGCATAACTGTATTTTACTGCATTCCTGTAATCTCTATAAAGTCGAGTCCCATCACTCAAGTCTTTCATAAACAGACCTCTTGAAATCTCATTGAATTCCATCGCTTCCAATTGTTCTCTCGGTATCATTTAAATCAGTCTCACTTTACTTAGTATTAATAAATACTATGCTACTATTTAAACTTTGCGAATAATCACTTCTGTTCTTGGGTTTTCACTGTATGCTTTGTGACAAATGAGCTCGGTAATCTGCGCATCATCTTGAAAAAATATCTTATTCATTGCATCAAGAACTAATTTTGCCATGTTGTCAATGTCTGGCTTCTTGGTCCAATGGATCACTTTCTTCGGCATACTCTTTGGTTTTAATTTAAAAAAAAAAATAGAGACACTTATTGCCTCTTTAATTGGTTGCTCCGGTTTGAATCTCAGCGCCTGGGCTTGGAATGATTGTTCTGCATCCCTCGTCTTTTGCGGTGTGTATATTGTTGAAAACTGTCCTCTTCTCGCTACTTTCGGACGTCCTTTCGGTGTCGGTTCTCCGTACACTACAATCCTGATCTCTTTTTCCCCAGTCATCTGTTAACCTCGCACAATTTACTTGAGCTTTAAAACTCGTCAGTGGTTTCATTTTATCAGCTTTTTTCGTTTCAGCTTTCCAATGATCTTCGCCAGTTTTTGTTTCTCCTCATCACTTAATAGTTCCATTACCTCTACTTTTCTTTCTGTCTTTGTTCGACCCCATACTTGTATAAACCAGGCTTCATCGATTTCTTTTAATGCAACTCTTGATTTGATTCCATTAGCGAGTCCTTCAGTGATCATCTTCTCGTATGCAATCTTTCCGAGCTTTTCACTTTCTTCGACTATTGGTCTTAAGACTTCCATTTCATCAAGGATTTTCTTTTCTTGCTCTTGCATCTTTTTCATATGCTCTTCGTCCATTGATTTCCTTGTTTCTTCGAGTGCTCTCTGATTTCCTCTGTAAACGCTCAAGAACTCTCTTGGTGCCCATAAGAATTCAAGTACTTGTGTTTGTATGACTTTGACGTCTCCATTCTCCTGGACTTCGTACTTGTGGTCTATCTTTGTTTGTTCTACTTTCTTTGGTGTTGGTTCTTTCTGACTATTTAGTTCCATTGGTATTTCCCCCTGTGTTTGTTACTGGCGGTGTAGTTGTTATTGGTGCTGCAGGCTGTGTCACAGGATCCTTTTTCTTTGGTTTATAATGGTCCACAAGTTCCATGACTTCTGCAAGTTTTAGAGCTATTCGACTTCCTTTTTCTGTCAAGGTTATCTCATAATCTCTTCCTGGCTTATCTTTGTTAAGAATTCCTTCTTTGTGCCACTGTTCAAGCACTATTCTCAAGTGTCCTGAGTTTGCATCTACTCTTCGTGCAAGGTCGTCTATTAAGGATTTCTTACCTTCCATAAGAACAAGTAGTTTAGCATACTTCTCATTATATACAAATCGTTTCATTGTTGCACTCTCCCTTTGAGTTTTTCAAGCAGCTTCTCAATTCGCCCTATTTCGAGTGTCTCGAGTTCTGCGTTGATCATGATAAATCTTGGCGGTGTCCATTTCATTCGTTTAGTGATCTCTTCAATTGCACTTTGGATTGTTTGTGCTTCTTCCAGGTCCATTCCTGGCTTTACGATCGCATAAATTTTGCTCTGGTCTAATGCTTCGACTGTTTTAATCCAATCTTTCATCTGGTCATCAAGGATCTTGTGAATTTTCGACATCTCTTTGATAACTCTTGCTTTGTTCCAAAACCACATTTTAAGTTTCTTGATTAATGATAGCTTTTTCATTCTCATCCCCTATATTTGTTTAGTTATTAATGATATTGTGAATGCGATTATTCCTGTGATTACTAATGTTGAAAAGTTAACACCTAAAAAAGGCATTTTTATCTTTGGGAAGAAATCTGTTCCAAATTGGAGACTCAGAAATGCCATGAAACAAAGACCTGCTTTCACAGATCTAACGATCCACAGCCATATCTTCATTGCTTCCACCTTATGATCTTGTCTGTCACTTGTCTTGCGCAGTGCTCACATGTGTAATGATGTATTATGTGAGTGTCTGTGATTTCGTCTTTTGTCATGTCACGCTTCATTCTCATCTCATGACAATTGTCGCATCGAACATATCCGTGCTTTGTTTCTTTTCCATAATCGTAAACTATAGACATACAATCTTCGCACATGATCTTTGATTTTCCTTCCACTTCGAAGCACTTGCATTCGGTCATCTTTCCACATCTGGAACAATTTCGTTTTATGGTCCCATCTATTTTAATGTCTCGATACATTTTTAAGACCTATTTTCAAGTTTTATAATCTTGTCCTTCAGTTCCTTCATCTCTGCGCCCATGGTCCTTATTGCTGTCTGCAGTGCTTTTATGTGGAACATTGTTTCTTCTTCAGTCATTTTGATTCACGCTCCATGATTGTTGCTATCTCATTGACAACATCTATTCTTCGTTGTAGTCCTTGCTTTCGTTCATATAATTGCTCAGCATAGAACCTCATCTGTCTGCTTTGGGTCACATAAGAAAATCCGAGATGGTTTGACATTACTGATCTTTTGTCTATTTCAATGAGTTGTGTTATTAATCGTCTTACTTCGACCTGAGTTCCGTGAGTTGATAAATCACAATTAATTGCTATAATTCTTGCTTTGAAGAATGCTCCTGGCTTCTGTTTTAAAAAACATAGGATCTTGTTTCGCTGTTCTTCATCTGGGTTTTCTGAATAAGGAGTAGTCGGAACTGTTGAGTATATGCTCTCTTCAGTTGCCACTTTGACCACCTTGGCGGTATTCTTCTATTCGTCTCAGATTTGCAGTTTCCAGTCTTATCTGCTGCATCTTGTAGTCATTACACATTATAATTAATTCTTTGACTTTCTCATATGCTTCATTAATACAATCACTTAATTCCTCTTTTAGCATCGTTGCACCTCTATTTTTATCCCTTCTGGATATGTTGCGATCTTATGTTCTATTGATTCGTTGCTCTCTGTGTGTACTACTTCTATGGCGGTGAAGGTGTCCAGCACAAGGATGTCTGCACGTCCCCCTTTTGTGAACATTGCTTCTGTGATATAGTGCTTTCCCTCTTTTTTAAGTTGTTCACATATCTCTCTTTTCTTATTGATATGCTTCTGACTTTCCCCTGATGAGAATCGCACTTCGTTCAGCTTCCTATTGCTTGGTCTTACTAAATTCTTACATGCATTTCTCTTGCACTGGACCATTGCTTCACTGCCTGTTGTGAGTTTGATATTGCCTTTCTTTAGGATCTCTTCAAAAACTGCAAGCACATGGCTGCAAATGTCTCCATTCGCTATTCCTTGGACTCCCATGTATGTGCAGTCACATCCTACTTGTATGCTCACACTGTGTTCTTTTCCACTATCACTAACGACTCTAAAAAAATGAGACTTTCCTGAGAACTCATGAATTACTTTATGCTTCTTTGCTCGTTTCCGCAGGTACGTTTCCATTTCTAATGGATGCGTAACTTTTACGTTCTTGAATAACTCATCCCATCGTTTTTCTTTTGTCATCTAATCACCGTCACTTTTAACAATTTCCTCTTCCGTCTCCACCTTTCGGTTTACTTGGTTTTGGACTTCTTTGTCTTGGTCCTGTTCCATCTCTATCTGCCATATCTATCACCTCTGTTTTTATATTTTCATCCCACATACA
>Ga0207997_1000393_pt1 | contig 22548 bp, 39 predicted proteins | sample AntAceMetag02UKN_FD_184777 | JGI IMG/M metagenome (GOLD analysis project Ga0207997, IMG submission 184777) | Saline lake microbial communities from Ace Lake, Antarctica - Antarctic Ace Lake Metagenome 02UKN (SPAdes) (version 2) | ecosystem: Environmental > Aquatic > Non-marine Saline and... | reverse complement strand
CAAAACCGTGGTCTGCTCCAACAAAAAGGAAGATATGATATCCACCACCTCCGGTCACAACCGTATAAGTTTCGCTGGTAATGTCCGTGGTGATATTGTATTTTTCTTTAACCTCTCGAAACGATTGAACTCCATCTGGCTTACCGGGATGCCGATCTAAATCGATTACGATTATATCTTCCGGTATCCATGCTCCTATCATTTCACCCATTGATTGCAACATCTCTGCAGCTTCAAGTGTTAAATGATTTCCTGGTTCTCTCCAATGTTTATACATCGGTGTTTTATCAGGATTACATTGAAACAGTAGGAACCCATTATCATCATATACTTCTAATGACATATTGACTTCCTATTGTTTTTGTATTTGATAATTCACTATCATATGTTCAATTTGTTTTGCTACAGATCTTCTTTCCATTGCTGCTATCTTGAAAAGTCTAACTTTAGCTTCAGGATTTATTCTTGCTCCAAGATAGACAGTGCCTATCCTATCTTTATTACTGCCTTCCATTACAGTCTCCTTTTTTTCGTACATTTTAATATATACCCTTATATACATTCTGTCAACATAATTTTTACAAGAGGACTTAAACTCCCTGCTTTTTACCATGGTAAAATTTCAGTGAAAAAAAATACCAGCTATCAAATATTTTTTTTCACTTTATTTCAGAATCATCGTTTTTTCATGAATTTCCGTGTTTTTTCGCTCTACTCCAATATAGGGATAATAGAGAGAACACGGAAACACAGAAAAAGTGTGTTTTCTATAAAGTCTCCCAAGGGCAAAAAAAATAATAAATTCACACTTTTTTATTTCTCCTTAAGGGACTTTTCCAGAAAGTCGATTTTCTGTACTTGCAAACTGGTGTATATGTGCTATACTGTATCATAAGGAGTTATATTATGAAGATTTGTAAAGTAAATGAATGTGGAAATAAGGTTAAATCAAGAGGATATTGTGGTAAACACTATATGAGATTTATAAGGAATGGAGATCCCGAAGCTGTCTCTGATAGGATGCATGGTCTGTCAGGGACGTATGAGCATGGTCTTTGGTGTAATACAAGGAAAGCTTATCCTGTATGTGAATCATGGCAGCACTTCATCAATTTTTATACTGATATAGGAAAGAAACCTACATACAATCATTGGCTGGTTAGGATAGATGAGAGCAAACCTTTTGGTCCTGATAATTTTAGGTGGACTTTAGGGAAAAATAAATAATATTGATATGGGAGCTAAGTCTATACAATGTAGTAACTTAGCTCTTTTCTTTTTGTTTTTTCGATGCTCTCCATGGAAATATGCAAAAAAAACTCATATAAAGGTTGACATATCACTACAATGTAGTATACTAGAGATAGTACTAAGGAGGTACAGGATGACAAAAAAAAATACAAATACAATTTTAGAAATGATGCAAAATGATGATAGCTATTTGACAAAGAATGGATACAAAATGTTGAAGCGGGAAAGGATCTACCAGCAAACCGGAATAACCATAGATATCAAAACAGATACAGCATTTGTAAATGCTTTAAATAGACTTAATTTGAGGAGCAAATAATGAAAAATATATCAATCGCATTAACTGAACATGAAGTTGAATTTATTCTGGCAGCACTGGACAAATTGAATGAAGGGGCTTCTCCTTCAGAGCATTGTTTTAAATGTAATTTAGAAGATAAAATTGTTGATGCAGTTGATGAAGCTAAAATGAAATCAGTTCCATACTTTGTAAAATCAAATGGATTAGGGAGATAAGATGGACGAAAATAAACTTACAAAAGAAGACAGGGCATTTAATATGAAGTTAAGTAGCATTGGTGGAAACACTACTAATTTTATATCAATAGAAACATTGCAACGGAATATAGAAGTATTGCATACCGATCCGGATTTTAAAAACCTGTCAGATGAATTAGAAGGGCTATATGATTCTTGGAATTTAGTTTTTAAAGAATATGCAGCTAAAGCCAGATTGATTCGAGACAGAGCAAATCTAATTATTTCAAGGAGCAACAAATGAAAATGACATTTATGTCTAATAGCTCTAAACTATTAAATTTGAAAATAATTGAATTTTTTTTCATAAAAGGTTGACATACATACTACAATGTAGTATTATATAGATAGTACTAAGGAGGTACGTTATGAAAATGACTAAATATTTTAAAGCAGTTAAATTGGTTGATGCCCTGATGGATCTTGAAGCAACTAGTGAAAAGATAAGATATTCTTTAGAAGATAGTGGATACTCTGCAGAAGAGATTAAGGAAATAGAGTTTGATTATAATAACCAATCTGTCATAAGGAGCAACAAATGAATATGAGTTATTGTAGATACAGAAATACATTGAATGATTTGAATGATTGTGTTGAGCAAATGGATATTGAATCTTGTGGTGGTGAAGATAATCTTTCCAGAGATGAATCCAGGGCGAAAGAAAACTTGATCGAATTATGTGCTCAAATCACGGATCAGTTTAATGATGAATATGAAGTGGAGGATGCGGAATGAAAAAGTTTGAAGTAGGAAAAACGTATTCAATGCATTCGATTTGCGATCATAACTGTATCTGGTATTGTGAGATTATTAGCAGGACAGAAAAATTTCTAACAATTAAAGTCTCTGGATATATAGATCCTATTCGAGTAAAAGTCAGAGTGAAAGAATATGGTTGGCAAGAATCCTGTTATCCATTAGGAATATATTCAATGGCTCCATCTTTACGAACAGAGAATGAAGTTGAATTTCTACATGCAACAAGGATGCATTTAGGTGAGGCAGTAAGAAGAGGTATGGAAAAATAAAAGCTTGACAATGTAGTAACATTGTAGTAATATGAATTCAGGAGGATGATATGAATAGATTAAATAGTTTGAGAGATATAGCATATCAGGCATATGCTAATACTTCGTTCGATCCAGAGAGAAGAAGGGATCAGATATTAAAAGAACTTGAAGAAGAGTTGCAGCAGGATCTTAATTCCTTGGGTGATAAAGCTGGGAAATATGAAACAAAATATATTGCTCATTGCCAAAATTGGTTAGGTAGGAAATCAAGATGTATTAGTGTGATGATTACTGGTCCTGCAAATTTTCCAACACGAAGAAATGAGAAAGCAAACAATGCAGAGCAAAAAGGCTGGGAAGATTTCAGGCAGTGGAGATTAAGGTTCTCAAAGGCAGTCAATCGAATACACAATCCCTCACCTGAAGATGATATGGAAGTTGCAATTAAAAGAGCTGACACACTTATTATTGCACAAGAAAAAATGAAAGGAACAAATAGGATTATCAGGAATAAAAAAATTACTGCTGAGGAGAAATTAGCAGAACTTATTGACTTAGGATTTGAGGATACCAGAGCCATGGCATTATTAGTTCCTGATTGTATGGGAACTATCGGTTTTGCTTCTTATTCTCTCACAAATAACAATGCTAGAATTAAATCTGCAAAACAAAAAGTTTTGATCATGAAATCCAGAATATCTATTAAAGAATCTTTTGAGCCTATTCATTTTGAAGGTGGAGTTATTAATATTGAAGCAGATCGGGTTACCATTACTCATGATGATAAACCGGACAGGGAAGTGATAGAGAAAATCAAGAGCAGAGGTTTCCACTGGTCTAGGAATTATAGTTGTTGGAGCCGGAAACATACAGCACGTGCATTGATAGATGCAAAGGAGATTGTAGGATTATGCTAATAGATACGATTCATGAAAGTTTGGTCAATGGTAAAGGGCAGCAGATGGTCAACCAGATTGATGAATATGGATTGTATGATTTTTGGAAAGATTATCAATTATATTTGAGCAATCTATATGCAGTGTACGGAGTGAATAATTATTTTTCAGATGCAGTAATATCATATTTCAGAATCAAGAACAGATAGGAGCATTGGATGAACGAAAAGGTTGAATTGATTAAAAAGTTAATGGCTATGGAAGCAGCAGAGAAAACAAGCAAAGTAACTACTCCATCAGATATCCTTCCAGTAGTAGAAAAATACAGGAACAGGAAACAGGAGCATTTTATAGTTGTTACCCTTGACGGATCACATCAAGTTATTCGTGTAAGAGTTGTCTCTAAAGGTATAGTAAACAGATGTCTTGTTCATCCTAGAGAAATTTTCCGAAAAGCTATTACTGATAATGCAGTTGCTATAATTGCTGTTCATAATCATCCATCAGGGGGTTATGATCCGAGCAGTGAAGATATAGAAATCACAAAACGGATAAAGGATGCAGGGAAGATTATTGGTATAGAATTATTAGATCATATAGTGATTGCGAAATATGGATATTATAGTTTCCTGGAGGAAGGTAAAATATGAAAAAGAATATTGTTTTTATAGAATCGTATTTTAATATGAATACTGTTGAAGCAAAAAAATGGATAACTAACCATACCCAGGAAGATATAGATATATTATTTGATAAATATATGGAGGATTAGGTGAAGAAAAAATTAACAATCCAGCAGCAGATTGCAAAGCTGGAGCGAAGCATACGGAAATTCGGAGATCAGCATGGAGATAAGATTCCTATATTGGAAGAGCTGAAAAAGCAGGAGCCCAAAAAGTGGTAATCTTTAAATCAGGTAAGGTAATTATAATTGATCTTATTATAGAAGGGAAGAAAGAATATGTATTATACAGCAATGATATTTATATAGATCAATACAAATATAAAGGTGATGCAATAAGAGAAGCAAAGACTATGTTCTTTGACCAATTCAATAATAGAAGGAGCATCTGATGACAAAAGGAATTCTGTTAACTGATGAAGAGTTACAAGAAGCAATTCAATCAATGGATAGTATACCAGATGAGATGGAGGATGATCATGAAAGCAATTAAAATTGATGCAGAGAAAGGAAGAGTTTCAGAAGTAGAAATAACTGGATTGGCAGATATGCAGGCAGCAGTCAAGGGTAATATAGAAGTTGGATATTACTTTCCAAATTCTACAGATGTTATTTATGTAGATGAAGAAGGATTACTGAAAGATCCAGAACACTTTTTTCTCATAGAAGGTGAAACAGAATTGCTAGCAGGGAATGGTTTAATTGTTAGAACTAATATGTCTACCGGAGGAAGCAAGGATTGCGTTATACCTATTGAATATATTAGAAAGCAAGTTCGTTGGATGGATGCAGCAACGGTTGGATTATATATGGCTCTGAAAAAGATATCTTCCAGTTGACAACGCCCTTACAATGTAGTACTGTATAAAGGAGGAGTACAAAATGGATATTAAAGCAGAGCGAATTAAAAGAGGATTATCAAGGGATCAGGTTTCAGAAAAGCTAGGAGTATCTCCTAGAACAGTTGAAGCATGGGAAACGGGCAGACGTAATCCTTCAACGCAGGTAATGATGTTAATCAAGAATGGGATATTGAATAAGGAGAAATGATGGAGATAGTATTCCGAGCAGTAGAAGATATTAAAAAAGGTGCTTTTGTTAAATTGGATTTTGATACTGGAGAATTGAGTACTGCAACTGTTGAAGAGATGGAATTGCAGAAAAAGGAGGAAGCGAATATTATAGAGAATGGTGATACCCTGGAGGGATTGCTTATTTAATGGAGGATGATATGAAGAAGAAAATTAGTGTAGTAATTTTTATTATGTTAGCAGTAATGTTGTCGGCAACAGATCTAAGCCCAAGTGCTTTAGTAATCCAAAAAAACTCTATTGCAGGATATAATGTTATTAAATCAGCAGCAATAGTTGAATGGGGAACTGATCATGGTATGGTTCTATATACAATTAATACCCAGTGTGATAGTTCCATGAATGTTTTAGACTTGGTATTAACTGAGTACAATAATTTTAGTATATTTGTAGATGCAGTAGTATATTGGTCAGCTTCAGGAATGGAACTTTATAATATGACTATCATAGAAAGCTGGTTAGGTGGTGAAGACTATTACACTATTTTTACAATAAGATGTGATTGGTGCATGGTTGAATATGAATACAAGAATCAAGTAGCATCGGCTGGATCTTACTAATGGTTATTATTGGTAAGATATTATTAGTATATGGAATAGTATTATTATCAATAATCTTGTTTGTAATGGGTTCAACAATAAAGAAAACGCCACGGGAGGATGAAGATGAACAATCTAAACAGTGTATTAATTGAAGGATCACTGGAAGAGAATGCAAAAGTAAGAACTACTAAAGAGGGCAATGATGTTATTTTTTTCACAATCAATTCTAATCGATATTACAAAAAAAATGATGAACCATGCAAAGAAGTTATGCAGGTTCAAATTGAAATATGGCATAATTTGTCAGATATAGAAAAAGAGAATCTTACTAAAGGTAGAGGTGTTAGGATTGTTGGTAGATTAAAACAGTATGGAAGTCAGTTGGTTGTTATCGCTGAGCATACAGAATTTAAACCATTAGTAGAGGAATAAAATATTACAGGAGAATTTTATGAAAAGAATTGCAATTTTGTTAATGCTGATACTAATAGTATTCAGTGCATGCTCAAAGAATGAACCGGAGGCAGTCAATACAGAAGCAGTTGCTTCAGGTGAAGAGTTCACAGGGACATTGATACTCGGTATTCAGGGAGGGGATCGACCATCTGGTTTGACTTTAGACGGAAAGATTATTGCCGAAGAAGATAGGAATGATTCATTGATGTATTGGAGGGATATTGTTCTGCATGGGTTTCCTTATAAAGTAGAAATCAGGAATTATGCATCTGATAGTACTACCATTAAAATGGATGCGGATATTGCTGGAGGAGATGCACCTGATGTTTACTGGGATTATCTCGGTCGGGTGAATAAATTTGCAAACAGTAAATATGCATTGCCAATCAATTTGACTTTTGAAGAGCTTGATGATTATCTTTCTTCTGCTCTTGATCCAGTTATAAAAGATGGAAAATTATATGCATTACCTGGGACTGCTTGGGCTTCAGTAATGGTCGTAAATAAAGATTTAGTAGAGTCAGTTGGCATGGGATCATTGATATCTGATGTATCATGGACTATAGATGAATTCCTAATGGTAGTCTCGGCAGTTCAGGAAAAATACGGATCAGAATATTATGGGTTCCCATTATTTGCAGCCGGAACCGGTGGTGATTACTGGAGTTCATTTGGATGGCTGGCTTCTTTCGGAGCTAAGCTATATGAGAATGGTAAAATAGTTATTAACAGTAAAGAAGGGATTGAGGCTCTTGAGTTTATGAAGTTCATGAGTGATTCAGGAATAGCAGTTCCCGGAGCAGCGGGGTTAGGATATAAGGTTAGCCTTGCAGCAATGGGTAGTAACAATATAGTTGCATGTGGGAATAGTTCTACATCTGCTCGAATGCCGGTAGATCTCCTTGATGGAACAGGTACTATAGATTCAATAATCATGGAATGGCCTAAAGCTCCTGGAGTTGATAAAGTTCCGGTTGCAGTAGGTCCCGATGCAGGTATGGTTTTTGCCAGCACTAAGCATCCGGTAGAGGCAATGGAATTACTGAGATATATTAACAGCACTTCATATCAAAGATTTTTCGTCAAAGCTAATATTAGATTTGCATCAAGGAAGTCAGTTGGAAATATCGTAGTTGATGATCCTACTTGGGGTATTGCAACGGATATTATTAACAGGAATGGTACGTTTGACATCGGTGTTGGATTAGAAAAGTACTCTGAAGTGAGGAATCTATTCCCACCTATGTTACAGGCAATTTTTACAGAAGAATTAACAGTTCAGGAAGCGGTTGATCGATTTGTAGAAGAGGGTAGCAAAGTAATAAATGAATAATATATTCTTGTTTACAAAAGTCCATCAATGTAGTATATTATTAGTATGGACGCAGACAAAATCTTAAAATTATTTCCCCCAATATAACTCAGTGTCATAGTCTGGCGTCCAAAACTGAGTTTGAGGGGGTTTTTATTTGGAGATGGATATGAGTGGAATATGTAGTGTTGATGGTTGTGATAACCCTATTCAAATCAAATTAAGAAAGTTATGTGTAAAGCATTATCATAGATGGCAAAGATATGGTGATCCCTTATTTGTTCCTCCTAAAATAGTAAGGCAATGTAAAATTGATGGCTGTGACAATCAGGCTGTATCAAGAGGTTGGTGTAAAAAACATTACATGAGTTGGGTTAGGCATAATGATCCTACTTTTAAACAAAGCAAGAAAGTAAGAAAGATTTGTAAAGTTGACGGATGCAATAATAAATATGATGCTAAAGGGTATTGTTCTATGCATTATACCAGATGGAAAAAACACAGAGATATAAACTATACTGGGAATAGACATGGCAAAATAAACTCTGGAGCCTATAAAGTGTGGAATGGAATGAAGCAAAGATGTATGAACCCAAATAATAAAGATTATGATGATTATGCAGGGAGAGGAATAAAAGTCTGTGAGAGTTGGAAAAATTCTTTTTTAGCTTTCTATAAAGATATGGGAGATAAACCATTCCCAGAAGCTCAGATTGATAGAATTGATAATGATGGAAATTATGAACCAGATAACTGTCATTGGGTTACACCAAAAGAAAATGCTAATAATAGAAGACCTAAAAGGAAAAGAGTATCATGAAAAAGGATAATCTTTCAGCATACCTTTTTCTTTTACCAGCATTATTTTTCTTCTTTTTATTTGCAGTATATCCCATATTAAGATCGATTCAATTATCATTCTATGAAGCCAGTGTTATGAGTCAGAAATTCATAGGGCTGAAAAACTATACTGATATTTTCCATAGTGAAAGAATCCTTAATGCTTTTGTCAATTCTGGAAAGTTTACATTATTGATAGTTCCTATAGTAACTTTTCTTCCACTGATCATTGCTGCTATAGGATACAGAATGCACAAGACTCTACAAACGGCAATCCGTTTTGCGTATTATATTCCAGTTATATCTTCGGGACCTATTATAACTATGATATGGTTATGGCTATTAAATCCTACTGGGCTTATAAATCAATTATTAGGGAAGCAGATATTCTGGTTGGGTTCTAATCCAGAGGCGTTCTTCGCAATTAGCCTGATTGTAATATCTGTTGATATGGGAATGACAATAATAATATATAGTGCTGCAATGACAACTATTGATACTGAGCTATTCGATGCAGCTAAAATTGATGGATGTAATGAGAGGCAAGAAGATTGGTATATTACCATACCATTGATGCTCCCAACAGTAGGTTTCATATTCTTCATTAAGATAATAGGGATTTCACAGATCTTTCTGTATCCTATGATTATGACTGGTGGTGGTCCTAACTATGGAACTAATACAGCAGTACTGGAGATCTATCTACAGGCTTTCAGATACGGCAAGTATGGCTTTGCTTCAGCGATTGGGGTTCTGTTTGCAATAGCAATCGGGACTATTGGTGTTCTGCAAAGGAGATTATTTAAGGAGAGATAAATGTCCAGAAAAATTCCTGATAAACAAAGAACATGTGAAGGAAAAACGAAACACATATCCGCATCAAAAGCTTGGCAGGAGAAAAAGCATACTCATTGTGATCAGAGTGTACTGGATGTTTACCGTTGCCCATTTTGTCATTATTGGCATATAGGGCACACTAATAAGGGAGTTTAAAAATGAGAGATATTGACGCATTATTTACGGCTGGTAATAAAGCACAGAGGGAGAAACTTGTCGAGAATGGGCATAAAGATAGTTGGGATAGTATGAGTTTTGAAGCCGTGGCAAGTTTGATTTATGAAGAATCAGAAGAGGTTCACGAAGAATTGATTAAAAGAGGCGTAAATATTAAACTACTCCGCCTTGAATGTGCCGACCTTGCAAACGCTTGCCATTTTATGATCGGGTTATGTGATAAGGAGCTGACTAATTGAAATACTTCGGTTTTACAATAGTAATTCTAATTGCAGCAATTCTACTGATCCCTTTGGTATGGATGATATCCGGTAGCTTTCAGGAAACAGTTGGTCTGCAAAGAATCCCTCCAACATTGATTTCAAAAGATATGAATTTTAATAATTACAGGGAGCTATTCAAATACCCGGCTTGGCTATGGTTACGGAATAGTATCACAGTATCAATATGCTCTGTGTTATTAACAATCCCGATTAACGTAATGGCTGGATATGCTTTTGCTAAAAAACGATTTAAGGGAAAGGAGATTCTGTTTAATCTATTTTTATTCACAATGATTATACCTGGACAGATTACGTTAATTCCATCGTTTCAGTTAATACGATTCTTCGGATTATATAATTCATTGATGGCAATGTGGCTTCCGTCTGGAATATCTGTTTTCATGCTATTCTTCTTCCGGCAATTTCTGTCTACCATACCGGATGATTATTTAGATATAGCGACTATAGATGGTTGTGGAGAAATACGAAAATTCACAAATATAATAATACCATTAGCAGCTCCGGCAATAGTGACAATGGCATTGATTGGATTTGTAGGTCAGTGGGGAAATTTCCTCTGGCAGTTTATTATTGTTAGCAGAGAAAAATTATATACTCTTCCAGTGGGTACAGTTCAGTTTTTAGTACATAAAACAGCGATGGATTCATTACCACATTACGGAGAATCTTTTGCAGCAGCTACCTTTGCTTTCTTGCCGATATTAATAGTATTCCTTTGTTTCCAGAAGTACTATGTAAAGGGACTATTTGGAGGATTAAAAGGATAAATTGCAATCACAGCCTTAGTGCTATGATAATATATTTCAGGAGGGTCTTATGAAGAGACTAATTGTTTTGATGTTAATGTTGGGTATACTGGCAACACTTTCTTTTGCCGGGGAGGTCTCTGGAGAAACCAGAGTGGATGTCGAAAGAGATATGGTTACGGATTTGAATATTTATGCTATCGATGCCGGAGTAGTTTATGAGGCTGGCTTCATGGGAATCGGAGCAGACGTATTCATGGATACCGATGAAGTACTTGATATGTCAGCAAAAATAACAGCTACAACTCCAGTTTTAGTATTTGATATAGAATGGTTTGACGCTGAAGATGTAGAGGCGGATATCCTTGGCATTGTGGAGGCCGGGGTAACTGTGAAATACTAGCAAGAAATTTTCAATAAAGCATACAGCCCTCCTATTCAGGAGGGCTTTTTTTATGTTTACATCAAAAGACAAATGTAGTATATTATATATAGGGTATCTTTACTGACGTTAAGATATTGGAAACATTAAGGCACTTGTATCAGGGGGAGTAGCAATACTCAACGTCAGCCCCTGATAGAGGTGCTTTTTTATTTGGAGAAGAATATGGAAAAGATATGTATAAAGTGTAAAGAAATTAAGGATATAAATAAATTTAGCAAAGATAAGTATAGGGACGATGGTTTTAATTGCTATTGTAAAGAATGTAGAAGAAAATATTATCAAAATAATAAAAAGAATATACTTGAACAAAAAAAAATATACTCTTTAAAAAATAAAGAAAAGATAATAGAGATAGGTAGATTATATTATGAAAAAAATAAAAAGGAAATAGATGTGAAAAATAAATTATATTATAGAAATAATAAAGAGAAAATATTTTTAATAATGGAACAATATCGTCAAAAAAATATAAAAGAACTAAGAAATAAAAGTAAAATATATTATCGAAATAATAGGGATAAAATTATTAAGAGAAATAAAAAATATGTAGATAATAATAGAGAAAAAGTAAATAAATACATTAATAATAAAATGAATACCGATATTAACTTTAAATTAGCCCATATATTAAGAACTAGATTGCGTATAGCACTAAAGCGTAATTTTAAAAAAGGATCTGCTTTAGTATTATTAGGGTGTACTATAAGAGAGTTTAAACAATATTTGGAAAATCAGTTTATAGATGGGATGTCTTGGGATAATCATACTTTTTATGGATGGCATATTGATCATATAAAACCCTGTGCCAGCTTTGACTTAACTGATCTTTATCAGAGGAAACAGTGTTTTCATTATACGAACCTTCAACCGTTATGGGCTCATGATAATTTAAGTAAGGGAAGTAAATATATAAAAGCAAAAGTATCAAAATCTGTACTCTAGTAAAAACTGCCGATATTATGTATATTGAATAATAATATATGCAATGGAGGCATAATATGAGGATAGGGGCCGTTATTACAGCTCGCAGTACTTCATCAAGATATCCTAGAAAGCATCTTGGAATGCTTGGTGGCTTAACCTTAATTGAACAGATAATTAAGAAGCTTCAATATTTAGAAAACCTAGACCAAATAATCTTATCAACAACCACAAACACCTCAGACAATGAACTATGCAAAATTGCCTATGCAGCCGGAGCAGAAATTAATCGTGGTCCAGAGCATGATTTATTAGTAAGAGATTTGCATGCTATAGAAACTTTTAATCTTGGTGCCGTATTGACTATATCAGGGGATTGTCCGTTTGTAAGTAATGAGTATGTTCAGGTATTGATTGATGGGTTGCTGGCAGAAGCCCATCCAGAGAATTATGATTCGGTTGGTGGATTTGGAAACCTGGCTCCAATGCCAGGATTCGTTGCAGGGATAAACCTAAAATCAGCTTACGACAAATACGAATATCTTATGGATACTTATGGTCATAAATATTCATACGAACAGTATTGGATTGTAGCAAAAGAAAAACCTGATTTCCTGAAACCATTAATCATAGATACCAGCCACATTACTGATCCAGAAGTTACACCAATGAAATTGAGTATTGATTGGAATTTGGAAAGGCTATTCTGGAATAAAGTAATTAAATGGTTAGGTTATTATCCTCAAACAGTAGAGGATTTTAATAAAGCATTTGGTGGAATGACAAAATTATAACAAGGAAAATTTGTATGAATGTAGGATCAGCTTTAATACTATTAGGAATTTATTGTATTTTAATGCTTATAATATCTGTTTTTTTAGGAAGAAAGAATAAGGGATTTAATAGTTTCATGGTAGCAAATAGAAAAATAAAAACATTAGGTGGTTCTGTTTCTATAGCTGCTACTTGGGTATTACCTCCAGTATTATTTATTTCAGCACAACAGGCTTTCCAAAATGGGTGGGTTGGATTTGCATGGTTTTCTATTCCAAATGTTTTTGCACTATTTCTATTTGGAATAGCAGCTTCAAGAATTAGAAAGAAATTTCCAAACGGATTTACGTTGCCAGATTTAATGCTTACAGAGCATGGGAATAAAACCCATAGTATTTATTTACTACAATTTACTATTGTTCAGATATGTTCTTTTGCTATGCAGTTGCTTGCAGGGGCTTTTATAGTGGGGTGGTTAACTGGAATCAACTTCTTTTTAATTACTATTATTCTGTCAGCAGTGGCATTAACGGCTGGATTAATATATGGATTAAAAGCTTCAATAATTACAGATTTTATTAAAATGGCATTTATTGTATTAGTAAGTGTAATAGCAGTTCCAATCGCTTTACATAATGCAGGGGGATTTTCTACAGTAATAAATGGCATTGGTGGAATGCATAATAGAGGACTTAATTTTTTCAGTCCTGAAGGAATTGAAATTATGTTTACCTTTGGCATAATAACTACAATCGGGGTATTATCAGGACCAATAGGTGAACAAACATTCTGGCAACGATCATTTGCTATTAAGAAAGATAAAGTAAAAAAAGCATGTATAAGTGCAGGACTAATATTTAGTATAGTTCCAATCGCTTTTTCTATTTTAGGATTTATTGGTGCTGCAAATGGGATTACTGGAATAAATCCAGAATTGATTAACATAATTGTATTACAAAAATATCTTCCTCCAGTGATTACTCCAATAATAGTTATTCTAATTATTTCTGGTTTAACTTCAACGATGGATTCAAATTTATGTGCTATTTCAAGTTTAGTTAATGTAGATTTGTTTAAAAGGATTACTGGTAAAATAAATACAAATATTAATGTTTCTAGGATAGCAATGATTTTATTAGCAATATTAGGAATTGGCATTGCTAATATACCTGGATTAAAAATATTACATTTATTCCTATTTTATGGGACACTTCGGGCTGCAACACTTCTTCCAACACTAATGACTATATTTGGTAAAAATATTTATAGTGATAGTGTTTTTTGGGGAATTTTAGTTAGCATGGTAATTGGTATTCCAACATTCGTAATAGGAAAGTTAACAGGAAATTGGCAAACGGCACTTACAGGAAATATAATTACTGTTCTTGCTTCAGGAATTATAGCTTATACATGGAGCAGTATCAGGATGAGAATATTAATAAATCATTCAGAGGGATGATAAAATTATATTTAGGAGAAAATATTATGAATGCAGGAGCGGTATTGGGGTTATTAGGTATTTACGGTCTTATTATGATAGTAATATCTATATTTTTAGGAAAGAGAAGTAAAGGCTTTGAGGGATTTATAGTAGCAAATCGAAATGTTAAAACACTGGTTGCATCATTTTCGATTGCAGCAACGTGGATTTGGGCTCCGGCTTTATTTGTTGCAGCACAAAAAGCATATCAACAAGGATTAGTCGGATTTGCATGGTTCTTTATACCAAATGTTCTTTGCCTTATATTTTTTGGGATTGCATCAGTAAAGATTAGAAACAGATTTCCAAATGGATTCACATTGCCAGAAGTAATGTTTAGTGAATATGGTGAGAAAGCTCATACTGTTTATTTAATACAGTTTACAGTTTTACAGATATGTAGCTTTGCAGTTCAACTACTTGCTGGTGCTGCTATAATAGGATCGTTAACAGGAACAAACTTTTTTTTAATGACTGTTATCTTAGCAGTAATAGCATTATCTTATAGTCTTATTTCAGGTATGAAAGCATCAGTAGTAACAGATTTTCTACAGATGGGTTTTATTTTACTGGTCGGTATAATTGCAGTTCCTTTTGTAGTTCATAATGCCGGAGGATTTCCAAAAGTTATCCAGGGGCTTAGTGGTTTAAATGGAACTACCAAATTCTTCAGTCCTGAAGGAATCCAAATCATGCTTACATTTGGAATTATTAATACTGTTGGATTATTAGCAGGACCATTTGGTGATCAAACATGCTGGCAAAGAACTTTTTCAATAAAACAGGATAGAGTAAAGAGAGCATTTATAGTAGGTGGATTGGTATTCGGAATAGTTCCATTACTGTTTGCACTTCTGGGTTTCATTGGTGCTGCAGATGGGATAACAGGGATAGATCCACAGTTAATCAATATAGTGGTTTTACAAAAATATCTGCCTCCAGTGATCGTTCCATTAGTTATTATATTAATAATTTCTGGATTAGCATCAACACTGGATTCTAATCTTAGTGCAGTAGCAAGTCTTGTGAATGTAGATTTTGCAAAACGAATTAAAGGGAAATTATCAACAAGTCTAACTGTATCAAGAGTAGCAATGATAGCATTAGCAATCCTAGGAATAGGGATAGCAAACATACCTGGATTAAAAATTCTTCATTTGTTCTTATTCTATGGGACACTAAGGGCAGCTACATTACTACCAACATTAATAACTATCTTCGGTAAAAAGCTATATGGAGAAAGTGTATTTTGGGGTATATCAGCTAGTCTTGTAATTGGATTACCTGTTTTTGTTATTGGTAAATTGATTGGTAATTGGCAAATAGCATTACTTGGGAATCTAATGACTGTATTACTTTCTGGAATAATTTCTTATACATGGAGTAGTATGAGGAGAAATAAAGTATAGGATTTAATATGGAAACGAAAAAAGCAAAAGCATCTATATCGACATTAAAACCTCATCCAAATAATCCAAGAGTTCATAGTGAAGAACAATTAAAAGAAATTGGGAGAAGCATAAAATTGTTCAAACAGTATCGACCAATTATAGTTGATGAGGATAATGTCATTTTGGCAGGCCACGGTTTGTGGCTTGCCTTGAAAGATTCAGGAACAAAAACTTGTGATATTATCAGGTATACAGGGCTTTCTATAAAAGATAAAAAAAAGTTATTACTGGCAGATAACAAAATACAAAGCATGGGTCATGATGATCAAGATGCTATGAAAGAATTGATTATGTCCATAGGTGGATATGATATACCTGGATATGATGCTGAACTTCTTAAAGTAATAATGCTAAATGATAAAGAAGATCAAAAATTTTTTGAAGAGAATGAAAAGATATATGAAACAGCTTATGTCCCTGAAGAAAAGGATTTCTTTGAAGGAGGGGAAACAAAAGAAAAAGTTGATGTAGAATTTTTTGATGATGAAATTGAATGTCCTTATTGTGGTGGAAAGTTCAAAAAGGAATAATAAATATGCAGAGATTAATTAAGGTTTACGGGAAACATGATGTAGTTTATGCAGCCAAACAAAGACTGATTAAGTTATATAAAAATAATAAATATGTATATATATCATTTTCCGGTGGTAAAGATTCATTAGCAGTAGTGTATTTGATCCTGGAATTACACGAATCAAATGAAATTGATGTTACTAAAAGCAGAGTAATATTCATTGATGAAGAAGCAATATATCCAGATGTAGAAGAAGTAGTAAGAATGTATAGAAAAATATTCTTAAATATAGGTGCAAGATTTTATTGGCTCTGTTTACCTATTCGGCATTATAATTGTCTTAATATGTTATATAATGATGAGAGCATGATTTGTTGGGACCCCAGAAAGAAGGATGTTTGGATAAGGCCAATACCTAAATTTGCAATTACGAATCATGATAAATTTAAACCAGGAGATTTCTATCAGGAATTCATGTTAAGGATAAATGATGGTCCACAAGTAATAGGATTGAGAGCTAGAGAAAGTTTTCAACGGTTAACAGCTATGAGCCAAATGAAGCAAGATAAATTAAATACAAGTTCCAGAAATTTTTATTATCCTATAATTGACTGGACGCTAAATGATGTCTGGCTTTTCATGCTAGATAGGAAAATAAAATTTCCGATAGTTTATACATATATGTGGAAACTTAATATTCCTATAAACAGATTAAGAATATCACAATTCTTTACTATAGATTCAGTTCAATCACTTGTAAGAATGATGGAATTCTATCCTGATTTATTTGAGAAAATTGTACTTAGAGAACCCAATGCATATCTGGCAATGATGTATTGGGATAGTGCTATGTTTAGAAGATCAAGTTCAACAAGAAAAGAAAAAGAAGGAAAGTCAGAAACTCTTGCTGAATTGAAAGATCAAGTATTTAAACTATTACCAAAATTCAAGTTAATTAATCCTAAATCTTCAACTTACCATGAAGTCAAATCATTCCTATTTAAATATGGTGATGATATGACCAAGAAGGGTTGGGAAACTATGAGAGATCAGTTAACGGCTGGAGATCCTAAAGGAAGGATACGAAGAGCATTATATTCTCATTTATCAAAAGGATATAAAAATAAATCAGGGAAACTAGATTTTAAAGGGTTAAGAAATGAATGATATATTAAAACCAATAATGAATGTTACATTAGTCGATCATGATAAATTGAAAGCTAATGATTATAATCCAAATAAGGTATTGAAAAGTAATCTTGAGTTGCTGAAACAATCGATTATAAATAATGGGTGGACACAACCTATAGTGGTTCGGCCTGATATGACAATTATAGATGGATTTCATAGGTGGCTAATTTCTGGACAAGAACCTTTAAAAACAAAGACAGGAGGTAAAGTGCCGATTGTTATAGTGAGCCATGCAGAAGAAAAAGATGATATCTATGGTACTATCACTCATAATCGAGCCAGGGGGACACACTTATTAGGACCTATGGAAACGATTGTTAAATCGTTATTAAAAAAGGAAATTCCTATCAATGAAATAGCAGAGCAATTAGGAATGAAGAAAGAAGAAATTTGGAGATTGTCAGGATTTGAACGGGAAGATTTTTTAGAATATATAGTTAACGAAAGGAAGTATTCTAAAGAAACTGTTTTCACGAGGGCATAATGACTAAGAAGCAGAAGTCAGATATTAAAAATTATATAGAAGCTCTGAAATCCGAAACAGCAGAGGGTCCCGGTAGAATGACTTCTCTTACTTGGGAGATGTTAGCTTTAATAAAGGTGCTTTTGTATGAAGGTCAGTTCCAGAAATATGTATTTCAAAGCATGGGTATACCAAAAACGACATGGGATTCTTGGGCAAAAAAGGGTAGAGCATTAAAAAAAGATATACAGAATAAGAAAAAAACCTTTGGAAAACTGAAGGAAGCAGATAAAAAATATCTATGCGTTGCTGGACTGATAGATGCAGGCAAGGCCAAAGCTATAATTAAGCATCAACGTATTATTACAGATGCAGCAAAGGACGATTGGAAAGCCTCTAAGTGGTTCTTGGAAATGCAGGATAGAGAATTATATGGACAGAAAATAAATGCAAATATTACTGCTGATATTAATATGAAAAGTATTGCAGATAAATACAGAGAACGGATGAATAATGGGAAGTAGCGAAGCCCTTGATGAAGTTGAATTTGTCGATCATTATAGGCAAGATTGGTCTGCGTTTATAGAAGATTATTGTGGATTAAAAACGTGGTCAGGTATGAGACTTATATGTGATTCTGTTATGAACAATCAAAGGACTTCTGTAAAAGCATGTCATGGAATTAGTAAAACATTAACGGCTGCTGCATTAGCAGTCACATATTTGAATTTGTATTTCCCTTCAGTAGTAGTCACAACTGCTCCAACAGGAAATCAAGTTAAAAATTTATTATGGAAAGAGATAGGGGAAATCTACTCAAGAAACAACCGATACTTAGCTGGAAGTGCAGATATGGTTCAAGTAAGAATAGAGCCTGATTGGTATATGATTGGGTTCTCTACTGATAAGCCTTTCAGGATGGAGGGATTCCACTCTCCAAATATACTATGGATTTTAGACGAAGCGAAGGGATTAGAAAGATGGTTATATGATGCAGTGGAAGGGTCTCTTACTGGTGGTAATTCTAGGGTATTAGAATTATCAACAACAGACGGAGCAGACCAGCAATGTCCATTCAGGCAGCACCATGAATCAGAATTAAATTCATGGAATTGTATAAGCTTATCTGCCTTTGATTCTCCATTCGTTAATCCTTCTCATTTCCCAGAATCTAAATTACATATGAATAAAGATTTGTATAATTACGGTAAATCTAAAACAGGTAGGGAATGGCCTAAAAAGTTAGAGGAAAAAATACAGATTGTAGAAGAAGCCACAATTAAAGATAAGAAAATGATGTGGACTACAAAGCGTCCTGATTTATGGGAAACTAAAATCCTGGGAGAGTTTACTACTTCTGGAGAAAGTAATCTTCTTCCTCTTTCTTGGGTCATGAGTGCTGTTGATGCTAAAATAGAATATACCGAAGATGATGCTTATAGTAAAAGGCATGGTTTGGATATAGCTAGAATGGGAACTGATAAAACCGTATTAACTACTAAAGAAAGAAAAGAATTACTACCACAAGAAATTTGGGGAAAGAAAAATACCATGCAGACAGTTGGTATAGTTCGTAATCTAATTGAGCCAAATGAAATGATACAGGTAGATGCCTGTGGATTAGGAGCAGGAGTATTTGATAGATTGGCAGAATTAGGTCAGCCAGTAATAGGACTTGATTCTGCTCACAAGGCATTTGATGATCAGAAATTCGCAAATCTAAAAGCTGAAATGTGGTGGTGTTCCAGAGAAATCTTTGAACGCCAATACGAAGAAGGTAATATTCTTTCCATACCTAATGATCCTGAATTGATTGAAGATTTAACCGGTATGAAATATTTGATTAAAAGTGATGGAAGAATTATAGTAGAAGATAAGAAAGAGTTTAAAAAAAGGATGGGTAGATCTCCGGATCAGGGTGATAGTTGTGTATACTGTTTGTATGAGCCTCCGCTATTTGAAGAAGAATATTATGGAGAGGCAGATGATGATACTGACATATTCCTATAATGTACGCTCACAAGACACAATGTAGTGTTATGGTATCCAAACATAGGATATATAGTGATAGTTCAGGAGATCTAGTATTTATAAGGTATCCTGACAGTATTGGACTATTTGATAAGCCGATAATGATAAAATGAGAGGTATATATGTTTGAAAGAGCCAAAACACGAATAATTGAAGGTAAAATTAGACTTCAGGAAGCACAGACCGATCTTGATAATCTTAATAGTATTAGGCCGGTAACTGAAAGTAATAACTATGTTACTCCAGAAGCCGATGAAGCTGACTGGAGATTATTAGGTAGTAATAGCGAAAAGGGTCTTGATTCTACTGATCAGGAATCATTAAGAGAACAGGCAATCAAGACATACTATAAAGACTCACACGGCAGAAATATCATCAGGCTATTCGAGAAATATGTCGCAGGGCATGGTTTTAAAATAGATCCAATGAGTACTGTTCCAGCAGTAAAAGAATATTGGGATGAATTCTGGAAAGTAAATAAGATGTCATTAAGAGCAAAAGAAATTGTACGAAGATCAATGAGAGATGGAGAAACCTTCCTTAGATATTTTGAAGGTGATAATAAAGAGACAATGTTGAAAGTCAGGTTTATGAATCCAGCATTAGTAACTGATCCAGAAAAACGGCTTGATAATACCGATACTAAAGTTAGTGATGGTATAGAAACTAATCCAGAAGATATTGAAGAAGTACTTGGATACTATTATAAAAATGATTATATAAAAGCAGAAGAAGTTCAGCATATTAAGATACTGGTGGACAGTGATGTCCTTCGGGGTAGATCGTATTATGAGCCTATGTTGCAAAGCTTAGCGATGTATAAAAAGTGGCTAACTGATAGAATGAAATTAAATGAAATTCGTAATACTGTTGCATTGATTAAAAAGGTAAACGGCAATCCAACCAATGCTGCTAATGTAGCAACCAAATATGAAACGTCCAGAAAGATGAGTCCTGATGGTAATCCTCTAGCGAGGGCTCCTAAAAATGTATCTGTTTATACGGTAAATAAGAATGTAGATTATGAGTTAAAATCCCCTAATCTCCAGGCCGCTGATGTCCAGCATGATGGAAGAGCATTATTATTGAATATAGCAGCCGGAGCAGGGCTTCCTGAATTCATGATTTCTAGTGATGCCAGCAATTCAAACTATGCATCTACCGTGACTGCAGAAGGTCCGGCCGTTATGGAGTTTGAGGACTGGCAGGACTTTTTTGGTGAAGCTTATAAGATGATGTTTGAACGTGTTATTGCGGACGGTATTGCTAAAGGCAAAATTCCTAAAAAAGAAACCTATACTGAAAGAGAAGTACAACCTGATAAGTCAATCAAAGAGATCAAGATAACAGAGCCAACATCTACAGAATGCAGTATTACATTTCCCGATCTTGTTACCAGGGATATTGAGAAAGAAACCAAAGCTTATGTTCTTCAAACTAATGCAGGGTGGATGTCAAAGACTACTGCTCAAGGGAGACTGGATCTTGACCATGAACAGGAACGGGATCTCATGGCAAAAGAAGCAGAAGAAGATCCTGAAGAGGAATTCAGAAAAGATGAAGAAGATCTTGAAATTGAGAAACAAAAAAAAGCAATGGCTGATGATGAAGATGCCAAGGATGATGAGGAAGAAGAATGAGATTATTTATAAAAAAAGGTTTATACCAGATCCAGTTGAGGATTACTCAGATTGGACAGGACCCCATTAAATGAGTTATATAGATAATATAAATAAAGCAATCATAAAAAGTCAGGCAGATAAGAATTCAGCTCTGACAGTAGAGCTAAGGAAATATCGTGTTGACTATACTCGAACCACCGGAAGAATTCAAAATATAATATTGACTTATGATGGAAGCAAAACTAATAATCTTGGAGTACTATTTAAATCAATAGAAAAAGAATTGGTAGTACTAAGTAATAAATTGACCAGATCAGCGCAATCGCTAATGAGTAAAAGTGTTCGTGCATCTTTAATTGATACTAAGGCGAGCATATCTATATTTAAAGGTGCTTTAAAATCAGGTGCTAAGATAGGAATGAAAGCCGAAGTTTTTGATAAAGTATGGAGAAGGGCTTTAGGCAAGCTGATTAAAGGATATGATGGAATTACTTTATCAGATAGGATTTGGGATCTGCATCATATTACATATAAAGAAATCAGAAGGATGATTACTAAAGGATATGTGGATGGATTATATGTTGGTGATATAATGAAGAACATTCGGGGTTTCCTTTATCTTCCCGATGCAGATATGCGAACAAAATACTGGAAAGAGTTTTATAAGGAATTCCCTCCGGGCAGAGGTAGATATAAGTCCGCATACAAAAACATGGATAGGCTAATCAGAACAGATGTTACCAGAGCATACAGGGAAGCAACAGCAGAATATGCCAGCAAGAAATCTTGGGTAAAAGGGATACAATGGCATCGGTCAGCAGGATATGGAGAATGTGCAACAGGAGAATGTGATGCTTATGAAGCGAATGATGAATATGGATTAGGTGCTGGAGTTTATCCACCTTCAGCAGTTCCCATATCTCATCCGAATTGCCAGTGTTATATTACAATTGTAGCTCGTGAAGAGTTTGTGATTGTTGACAATATAAAATAG
>Ga0207997_1000390_pt1 | contig 22580 bp, 24 predicted proteins | sample AntAceMetag02UKN_FD_184777 | JGI IMG/M metagenome (GOLD analysis project Ga0207997, IMG submission 184777) | Saline lake microbial communities from Ace Lake, Antarctica - Antarctic Ace Lake Metagenome 02UKN (SPAdes) (version 2) | ecosystem: Environmental > Aquatic > Non-marine Saline and... | reverse complement strand
AGAAAGAAACTAAATTTAGTACGCGGGTTTTAGAAATTAGTAAAATAAAAGAAAATTTAAAAGGAAGGTGTATTTATTGTGGAAAACAGGCTAAGCATAAATGGTTATTTGCCCAAAGTTATTAAAGGCGTTTACCCCGCACCAGAACGACGATAATATTCGCTAAGCATTTTTCAATATTTTTTAAAATAAAGAAAATATTTTAAATAATTAGCGAAATTTATAAAAAGAATATCGGGCTCATATTTAAAAAATGCATCGTCGTTTGGTGCGGGGTTTATAATTAATTTTTTATTAATTAAACTCTAATATAATATTAAATAAATATATTTTATGTTAAAAAAAATTTTAGGAGCGTTTTCAAAAGATGTTGGAATTGATTTAGGGACTACTAATGTCAGAGTTTATGTTCGAGGAAAGGGAATGGTAATTAGTGAATCTTCTGTTGTTGCTATTAATCTAAGAAATGATCAAATTATTGCTATTGGAAACAATGCTTTAAAAATGATGGGAAAAGCACCAAGTCATATTTCAATTATTAAACCATTAAATCATGGGGTTATTTCAGATTTTGAAGTAACTGAGAAAATGCTTAAATCAATTTTTGAAAAAATACATAGAGATTCATTTGCTCTTATTCCTAGACCAAAAGTAGTTGCGGCTATTCCTCTTGATGTAACAGAAGTAGAAAAAAAGTCCTTAGAAGACGTTATTTTACAGGCAGGAGCTCGAGAAGTTTTTTTAGTTGAGAGGCCAGTAGCGGCGGCGATTGGAGTAAGGCTTCCTATTCAAGAATCAATTGGTAATTTAATTGTTGAACTTGGGGGAGGGCTTTCTGAGGTGGCAGTAATTTCTTTAAATGGAATAGTTGCTAGTAAATCATTAAAAATTGGTGGAGAATCACTTAATGAAAATATTATTAGTTATATTAGGGAAAAATTTGGAGTTCTTTTAGGAAAACAGACGGCTGAAGAAATAAAAGTTAAGATTGGTTCAGCCTTTGGTAATAAAAATCAAGAAATGAGGGTAAAAGGAAGAGACTTAGTTAAAGGTTTACCAAAAGAGGTGCTTATTAATGAAATTCAAATAAGAGAGGCGATTATGCCGTTATTAAAAACAATTGTTGAGGGGATTCATGAAACCATTGAATCAACTCCACCAGAGTTAGTTTCTGATATTTATGAAAGAGGAATTGTTCTCTCAGGAGGAGGAGCGATGTTAAGTGGTTTAGATAAAATGATTCAGAAAAGAATTAATATTCCCGTATTAGTAACAGATGATCCAGCTACCGCTATTATTAGGGGGACTGGATTAGTATTAGAAGATTTTGAGAATTTAAAACAAGTTTTTGTTCCTTCTGCCATAGATTAACCCCGCACCTTTTGTCCTTTATTTAAGACGTATTAGAAATGATTTTATTGTAATTTTTGATAATATTCAAAAGGTGCGGGGTTAAATTTTTACAAAAAAAAAGGGAAATTAAAAATCTCTTTTTTTTATTTTGTTTTATTCTTCTAATTTCAGAGAAATTAACCTAGAAATACTATCACTGTCCATGGTAATGCCATAAAGAATATCAGCTGATTCAATTGTTTGTTGATTATGAGTGATAATAATAAATTGGGAGTTGCGTCTTAGTTCTTGTAAAATTTTTCCAAATCTAAAGGAATTTTCTTGATCTAATGCAGCGTCAACTTCATCAAGAACAACAAAAGGAGGCTTATTAATCGAAATAATAGCACAGATAAGAGAGAGAGAAGTGAGAGCTTTTTCTCCTCCAGAAAGCATTTCAATACTTTTTATTTTTTTTCCTGGAGGAGTAGCAAAAATATCAATTCCATCAATTATTCTATTTTTTATTAATGGTTCTTGTTCTTCTTCTGTTTTTTGAGATTCTTGTTCTTGTTTTTGTAAAATTATTTTTGCGTTACCACCTCCAAAGATGATTTTAAAGTAACGATCAAACATTTTATTAATCTGGGAGAAATTTTCTTTGAATTGTTCTTTAATTTTTTCATCTAATTCTTGAATAATTTTATTTAAACCCTTAAGGCTTTTTGTTAAATCATTGCTTTGTGAATTTAAGAATTTATAGCGCTGATTAACCTCAGGATATTCTTTGGTAACTTCTGGATCAATACTTCCAATTAATTCTAGTTGATGTTTTAATTTATAAATTTTTTCTAAATCTTCCGGTTCAGGTCTTATTTTAACATCATCTTTTCTAATTTTCATAATTTCTTTACCTTGAGCTCCCATTTCTTCGTTAATTTCTTTTTCTAAAATATCATTTTTAGTTTCTAAACGAGCTAGATCAATTTTAAATTCGTTTATTTTATAAGTAAATTGATTTAACTTAGATTGTTTTTCCTGAACATTTTTTTGCCAATCCAATAATTTTTTTCTCTTTTCTCTTTCTTTTTCATTAAATTCATTTAATTCTTGATTAATCTCCTTTAACTTTGAATCTACTTTTTTAATATTTTTATCAATTTTTTCTTTTTTTTCTTCCAAGTCTTTAATTAATTGTCTTTTTTTTGAATTGATTGAAGTGGTTTTTGGATTTTTTTCTATTTCAAACTGTTTTAAACATAGAATAATTTTTTCATAAATTATTTTGGCAATATTTTTTATTTTTTCTAATTCTTTAATTTGAGAAATTTTTTCTATTTTATTTAAAAACTCTTTTTGTTCAGATTTTAATTTTTTTAGATTAAATAGCAATTTTTCTTCATCTAGTTTTATTTCAAATTTTTCTTCTTTTTCCTGATTTAATTGTCTTTGAAAGCTTAATTGGGCTTGTAGCATAGATTGTTCACCTAAATATTTGTTTTTTTCTTCCAAGGTTTGCTGATAATCTTTTTGTATTTTTTCATATTGCTCATCAATTTTTTCATAAACCAGAGCTTCAGACTGTTTTTGAACATTTTTCAACGTTTCTTCAATTTGTTTTTGTTCTTGAGTTTCTTGGTTAATTTTTTTATTTAGAATGAAAATTTCTTCATTAGAAGTTTGCCAGAAAGCCCCATAGTATTTATTTTGTAATTTAACAAGTTTTACTTCTATTTCTTGGCGTTTTTCTAATTTATTTATTTGACGGGTCAAAGAACGTAAATGAGGAAAAATCTCAGAAAGAGCAATATTGGCCTGTTGAAGGTTTATTTGGCTCTTTTCGATTTTTCTAAAAGCATCATCCTTTTTTATTTGATATTGTTTAATGCCAGTGGCCTCATCAAAAAACCTTTTTCTTTCTAACGGAGAAGCTTGAAGAATTTGATCAACCATTCCTTGACTAACAACGCTATAGCTTTTTTGTCCAAAATTACTCTTGGCTAATAGAATTAAAATATCTTGAAGACGGACCTTACTTTTATTAATTAAATATTCACTTTCTCCATTACGATAAATTCGGCGAGTAATTGTAAATTCCTTATAATCTATGGGAGCGGCGCCATCTTCATTATTGAAAAATAGCGTAACTTCAGCTAAGTTTAAACGAGTTTTTTTAATAGAACCAGAGAAAATAATGTCTTGTAATTTTTTCCCCCGTAAACTTTTTAGGCTTTGTTCTCCTAGAGCCCAGCGAATAGATTCAACTAAATTTGATTTTCCAACTCCATTTGGTCCAACTATTGCGGCAATGCTTAAATCTCCTTTTTTAGGCTTAGGAAATTCTAAAATAGAACGACGGGCAAAAGATTTAAAACCAATTATTTCTAAGCGTTTAAGATGCATGAATTAATTTTATTAATAGAAAATAGGCCCTTAGGGCCTTAAAAACGAGGTTGTTTAAATGTTTAATTTTTTCTTCAAAGCTTTTTTAGCTGCTTCTGTTTCTGCTTCGTGTTTATTCTTCCCCATTCCTTTAGCAATCAATTTTTGGTTTAAAAATACACCAATGGTAAATTTTTTTGCATGATCTAATCCAGATTCCTGAATAAGCTTATAAACAGGCGTAATCTTTAATTTATTTTGAACAAGTTCTTGAAATTTGCTTTTAGAATCTCGGTACAATTTATTTTTTAAAATATCATCTAAAATGGGAATGAGATAGTGGTGAACAAATTTTTCTGCTTGGCCAAATCCTTGGTCTAGATAAATAGCTCCTAATAAGGATTCAAAAGTGTTAGCCAGGATAACTTCTCGGGCCCGACCTTTTGAATTAGATTCTCCTTTACTTAAGAAAAGGTAGTTATTAAGTTTTATTTTTTTGGCGACTTGAGCCAATGTTTTTGTATTAACCAGGCTAGAACGAAAACGAGTTAATTGTCCTTCTCCTTGTTCAAAATTTTGAAAAAGAAATTTAGTAATAATAAGCTCTAAAACAGCGTCACCTAAAAATTCTAATCTTTCATTATGACCAAGTTTAAAGGTTGGATGTTCATTTAAATAAGATCTATGAATTAATGCTTTTTGAAAAAGATCTTTATTCTTAAATTTTAAATTAAGGTTTTTTTCAAGGGTAGATAAATTTTTCATTTTTTCTTTTTTGGTTTTTGTTTTTTTAGGTCTTCGTAGATTGCTCCTAAAACGCCATTAATGAATTTACCAGAAGTTATTCCCCCAAAAGCTTTAGCTATTTCAATTGCTTCATTGATAGCTACCTTTGGAGGTGTTTCAGTAAAAAAGATGAGCTCAAAAATTCCCAGTCGAAGAATGTTTCTATCAATTAGAGTTATTTGTTCAATCGGCCATTGAGGAGCATATTTTTTAATATATTCATTGATTTTTAGAAGTCCATCAGAAATTCCTTTAACTAGTTTTTCAGTAAATTCTTTTCCTTCAAAATCAGGCAAAGTAGATTCTTTCAAGTGGCGTTCAAGAATTTTTTTAACCTCAGATTTTTTTTTAAGAATAGATTGATTGAAATCCCATTCAGCTAACGCTTGAATCGCAATTGTTCGGGCTAAATGTCTTTGAGACATAAAAATTATATTAATATTTATATAATAGAATTTTAATTTTAAGGTTCTAGAGTAATTAGGTTTTTGCTTTACCTTTTTTTAATAGTTCTTTTTCTTTTTTCTCTTTTTCTTTTGTTCTTTCTTTCTTGTCTTTTTTTGGTTTAATAACTTCTTTATTTATATAAGTACCGCAAAAACGACAAACGTGATGAGAAAGAACTGGTTTTTTACATTTTGGACAAACTGATAAAGTTTTCTTTTTTAAGCGATTTTTATATTGTTTAACTCTTTTGCGAGATTTTGATGTCTTTTGTGTTGGTAGGGCCATATATGAATTTTATTACAATTAAAGTGTTTTTTAATTTTAAGCTTTGCTTATGTAAATTATATTATTAGTTATTATTAAAATAACAGTTTTTGCCTAAAAAGGCAAGGATTTAAGTTGTCCACAAATTGTCCCCATGTTGTTAACTTTAATTAATTTGTTTTTTTGTTAATAACTGTTAAAATTAAATGACTTTAATTTATATATAATAGAATTTTAATTTCAAGGTTCTCGACGAACGAAGTGAGGAAAGGTTCTTATTATATATCTACTAAATTATCAAGTAAATTATTTAAATAATAGATTATGGTTGAAGAAATGGATAAACAAGAAATTTGGAACATTGTTTTATCAGAACTAGAATTATCGCTTTCCAAGGCTAATTTTAAAACTTGGTTTCAAAATACTTATGTTTCTCAGTTCAAGGACAATGGGGAAACTGTTATTGTTGCTGTTCCAAATAATTTTTCTAAAAATTGGTTAGAAAATAAATATCATCAAGCCATTCTTGAGGCCTTACAAGGAGCTACAGACAACAAAATAAAAAAAGTAATTTATAAGGTTGAGACAATAGTATCAGCCAAAGAACTTGAGACTGAGACAATTGATATAGATAAATTGGTTCCAGAGAGAGTTTCTAAAACTAATGGCCATGGATTAAATCTTCGTTATACTTTTAAAAATTTCATTGTTGGTAAAGGTTCAGAGTTAGCTTATGCGGCTTGTCAAGCTATAATCAAACAACCGGGTAAAAAATATAACCCGCTTTTTATTTATGGTGGAGTTGGATTGGGAAAAACTCATTTATTACAAGCAGTTGGTCATGCTATTTTTGAAAAGAATCCTAAAACAAAAATTCTTTGTACTGATGCAGAAAGATTTACCAATGAGTTTATTCGAGCAATTGGAAACGGAACAATTAATAAATTTAAAGAAGTTTATAGAGGAGCAGATGTTCTTTTGGTTGATGATATTCAATTTATGGCCGGTAAAGAGAGAACTCAAGAAGAATTTTTTCATACATTTAATAGTCTTCATCAAGATGGGAGACAAATAGTTCTTACTTCTGATCGTACTCCTAAAGATATTCCTGCTCTTGAAGATCGTTTAATTTCACGATTAGAGTGGGGATTAATCGCTGATATTTCACCTCCTGATTTAGAAACAAGATTAGCTATTTTAAAGACAAAATGTAAAGAAAGAAAATATAATTTAAACGATGAAATTCTTCAATATTTAGCTACTCATATTCAAAGAAATGTTAGAGAACTAGAAGGAGCTCTTAATAAATTAATTGCTTATTATGATTTTCACCAAACAGAACTTAATTTAGCTGTGGTAAAAAATATTTTAGTTAGCTTAAATACCCGAAAGAAAAAAGGATTAATTCAATCAAAGGAACTAATTGAAACAGTGGCTAATTTTTATGGCCTTCACGTTAATGAAATGATTGGTATTTCTCGAAAAAGAGAACTAGTTGTTCCCAGACAAGTAGCCATGTATTTAATGAGAGAAGAAATCGGAGCATCTTTTCCTTTAATTGGTAAAGAACTAGGAAAACGTGATCATACAACAGCTATGCATGCTTATGAAAAGATAAAAGAAGAAATTGAACAAAATAGCCGGATAAAACAAGAAATAGACTTGATTAAACAAAGATTATACAATCAATAAAAAATGTACGTTATTAAAATCTCTGGAAAAAGAGAAAAATTTAATCCTGTTAAAGTGCGCCGGACCTGTCTTAGGGCAGGGGCTAGCCCAGATTTAGCCAATAGTATTGTTAGAGAAGTAATAAAACATGTTTATAATGGCATGGAGACGCGCGAATTATTAAAGTTGATTTTAAAACTATTAAAACAAAAAGACCCGATTGTGGCCAGTCGTTATAGTCTAAAAAAAGCAATGTTAAGTTTAGGTCCGACTGGTTTTGTTTTTGAAGAATTTATGGTTAGTTTTTTAAAAGCTTATGGTTATAAAGCTTGGTGTCCACCTCTTATTAAAGGGATTTGTGTTAAACATGAAGTAGATATTATTGCTAAATCTCCATATAAAAAATCAGACCCTATTAATGAAAAAGAATCTAGTCACAGCAGAACTTATATGATAGAATGTAAATATCATAATACACAGGGTTTACGTTCAGGACTAAAAGAAGCTCTATATGTGTGGGCGAGATTTTTAGACCTGCGAGATGCCTGGCGCCAGGGGATTGGACAAGAATTTCATTGTCCTTGGTTAATTTCTAATACCAAGTTTTCTACTTCCGCTATTAAATATGCTCAATGTAAGGGATTAAGATTGTTAGGATGGAAATATCCTCGAGGAAATGGTTTGGAATATTTAATCGAGAATAAAAAGCTTTATCCAGTTACCATTTTAAGGTCTTTAGATCAATCTTCAAAAAAAATTCTCTTTTCTAAAAAGATAATTTTATGTCAAGATCTTATTTCTATTAAAAAAAAGATTTTGAAACAAAAAACAATGCTTAAAGACCAAAAATTAACTAATTTAATTAAAGAAGCCAGTTTAATTATAAGAACCTGATTTTGTCAGAACCTTGAAATTAAACATTCTTGTATATAAATTAAGGTAGTTCAATTATAACTTAATCAGTTTTTATGCTAGATTTAAGAGATTTATTAAGACAAAGCAATCAATCTTCTAAAAAGCCTAAAATTGCTTCAGAAGAAAAACAAAAAAAATTGGATGAGAAATTAGTAGATATTAATATTAAAGACTTAGAAGAGAAAGCGACTAATCAAGCTCGTCAAATAGGTATTCCCTATATTAATTTAGCTGATTTTCCCATTTCTCCAGAAGCTTTAATATTGATTTCTAAAGAGGATGCTTTAAAATACCAGGTGGTTTGTTTTTATCGAACCGAAGAAAAAGTTAAAATTGCCTCCACTCAAGTTGAAAGCCCTAGTTTAGCAGATTTTAGAGAACAAGTTGAAGGGGCTTGGGGAGTAAAAACAGAACTTTATTTAGTTTCTGAGAATAGTTTCAAACTTGCTTATCAGCGTTACGACACTTTGCCTAAAGTTACTAAAATTGTAAAAGGAGTTGAGATTTCTCCTGAAGATTTTGAATATTTTAAAAACAAAGTAAAAACATTTAAGAATTTAAACCAAGAGATTCAGAATGTTAAAATTTCGGATATAATTACCTTAATTATGGCTAGTGCTGTTCAATCAGGAGCTTCTGATATTCATCTTGAAGCAGAAGAAGAAGACATTAAAATTAGACTTAGAATAGACGGAGTTTTAATTAATGTGGCAGAAATTGATAAAAAACTTTGGCCTAAGGTCATTTCAAGGCTTAAATTACTATCCAGTCTTAAAATAAATGTGATTGATCGGCCACAAGATGGACGATTTACTATTTATTTAAATAAAGAAAAAACAGAGGTTCGTGTTTCTACTTTACCGACGGCTTATGGAGAAAGTATAGTGATGAGATTACTTCGTGCATCAGTTGCTGAGTTAAATTTTGAAAAACTTGGTTTTTGCAAAGATATTGAAAAGAAATTAAAAAGGCAAATAGAAAGACCAAACGGGATGATCATTACTACTGGTCCAACAGGATCTGGAAAAACAACTACCTTATATGCTATTTTAAATAAGCTTAATAATCCAGAAACAAAAATTATTACTTTAGAAGACCCAGTTGAGTATCGTTTAAAAGGAATTAATCAGAGTCAAGTTGATAAATCAAAAAAATATACCTTTGCGACAGGTCTTCGTTCAATTCTTCGTCAGGACCCAGACGTGGTTATGGTTGGAGAAATTAGAGATATAGAAACAGCTGATATTGCTGTTCAAGCTGCTTTAACTGGTCATTTAGTAGTTTCTACCCTTCATACAAATAATGCCGTAGGAGCTTTGCCTAGATTCCTTTCCATGGGAGCAAAGCCTTATCTTTTAGCTCCAGCTCTTAATGTTATTATTGCTCAGCGGTTAGGAAGAAGAATTTGTAAAGAATGTAAAAAAGAAGTGACATTAGACCCTGAAAAATTAGCTCGAGTAAAAAAAGTTTTATCTGAAATACCAGAAAAATCAGGAATTAAGATTAATTTAGATAAACTTAAATTTTATAAAGGAGAAGGCTGTGAGAAATGTCAGGGTTTAGGCTATAAAGGGCGAGTAGGAATTTATGAAGTTTTAATAATTGATTCAGAAATTGAAGAAGCAATTTTAGAAGGTAACATTTCCGAATATAAAATGAAAGAATTAGTTGAGAAACAGGGGATGGTTACTATGGTTCAAGACGGAATTTTAAAAGCTTTAGATGGTATTACTACAGTAGAAGAGGTTTTTCGTGTGGTTGAATAAAAAATATTAATAAATAATAATAGATTTATATGAAAAATATTTTTGAAAATCAAGAAAAAAAAATCGAGCAGGAACCTCGATTTAAATTTGATGATTTAGAAAAGAATATTAATACAATTCCAGATATAGAAGAAAAAGAAAGGGTAATGAATTATTTAAATGAACTTAAAAAAAATTGTCAGGAATATCTTGTTATAGATAAATCCTATCAAAAGGCCAGACAAGATCTTCAAGAGGTGATTTCTGGAGATAACGAAGCTAGAGAAGGAGCTTTAGTTGAATTAGAAAATTGTATTTTTTCTATGACCAGTAAAAAGAATGTTATTATTGATGGTCAAAACATTTTATACCGTTTTTTTAAAAGTTATAATTTAGACACGTCTTGGGCAGAAGGCTTTGCTGATGAACAATATTTTAAAGAATGGATTATTGAAAGAAATAAAGAATTACAAGATTAGGTTTACTTTGCCTAATTTTTCAATTAAATCCTTAATCTCGTTTTGAGACAGGATTTTTTTATTGTGAGCAAAGCGAACAACAAGGTTCTGATGAGCGGAGCGAAGAAGGTTCTTATTTTCCGACTTAATCTTATAATCCACGATTTCTTTGGGTAGTATTTTTTTATCAATTTTCCATTTCCTAATTTCCATTACTATTTCTTTTACTTTAGTAAATTCTTTTTCTTTTTTTGGATTGATAAAATTCTTTTTTACTTTTGGCCAAGGGGCGATTATTAATAAATCAGAAGAGTTGGAATAAGATTTAAATTGTTGGTAAATTTGTTCTGTAATAAAAGGAGTAAAAGGATGAAGTAGTTTTAAACAAAGACAAAGAACAAGTTTTAACTTACAAATAGTTTCTTTTTTTAATTTAGAATTAGCTATTTGAAATTTTGAGATTTCTAAATACCAATCAGCAAAATCATGCCATATAAATTCATAAATTTCTTTACTGGCTTCACCGAATTCATAATTTTCAATTTTTTTTGTTGTTGAATCAATTAAATTGTTAATTCTTGAAAGAATCCATTGATCAGCTAAAGTTTGAGTTTTAATATTTTCAATTTTTATTTCAGGTTCTGTTTCAATTTGAATCAAAACAAAACGGCTAATATTCCAAAGTTTGTTAATAAAATTGCGAGCCGCAACAATAGCTCTTTCGTCAAAACGAATCGCTTGTTGGTCGCGACTTGTTTGATAAATTATACCGAAACGAGTGGCATCAGCTCCGTATTTATCAATTAGTTCTAATGGATCAATTCCTGTTCCTAATGACTTGCTCATTCGTTTGCCTGTTAAAGTTAAAACAGTGGAATGAATATAGAGTTGTTTAAACGGTATTTTTTTAAGAAATTCCATGCTGGAAAAAACCATACGGGTTACCCAAAGATGAAGAATATCTCCAGCTGTAGAAAGAAGTGAGGTAGGATAATATTGTTTTAAATCTTTAGTTTTTTTAGGCCAACCAAGAGTGGCGAATGGCCAAAGAGCTGAAGAAAACCAAGTATCAAGTACATCTTCAGATTGTTTCATTTCATTCTTATGACAATATGGACATTTTTTAGGTTGATTTATAGAAACAACATACTTATCTTTTTGGTTTTGGCAAAACCAAACTGGAATGCGATGTCCCCACCAAAGTTGTCTAGAAATACACCAATCTTCAATATTATTTAACCAATCTAAATATACTTTTTTGTAACGTTCAGGAGAAATTTTAATTTTTGATTTTTTTACAACTTTAATAGCCGGCTGAGCTAATTTTTTCATGGCGATAAACCATTGAGTAGAGATTTGAGGTTCAATTGGAGTTCCACAGCGGTCACAAAGGGAGATTTGATGTTGATAATCTTCAATTTTCTCTAATAGATTTAATTGTTTTAATTCCTCCACAATTTTTTTTCTGGCTTCTAAAACAGATAGGCCAGCATATTTTCCTGCTTCTTTGGTCATTTTACCCTCCGGACCAATAACATTTATTACTTTTAAATTATTTTCCTTACCAATTTGCCAATCAGTTTTATCATGAGCTGGAGTAATTTTTACTGCTCCGGTGCCAAATTCATCATCAACTAAATGGTGAGAAACTAGAGGAATTTCTCGATTCATAATGGGGAGAATTAATTTTTGTCCAATTAGTTCTTTATATTTTTTATGTTTAGGGTTTATGGCTACGGCCGTGTCTCCGAGCATAGTTTCTGGACGAGTAGTGGCGACAATTATAAATTTATTAGGATAGTCTTTAAAAGGATATTTTAAATACCAAAGTTTACCTTTTTCTTCTTGATATTTAATTTCAATATCAGAGATAGCAGTGGTACAACGCGGACACCAATTAACAATTCTTGGTCCACGATAAATATATCCCTTTTTATAATAATTAATAAAAGCAGTTAAAACTGCTTCTTTATAATCTTTGTCTAATGTAAAACGAGTTCTTGACCAATCGCAAGAACAACCAAGTTTTTTTAATTGTTCTAAAATTAAATCACCATATTTTTTTTTCCATTGCCAAACCTTTTCAGTAAATTTTTCTCTACCTAACTGATGGCGGGTTAATCCTTGTTTGGCTAGTTCTTTTTCAACAACGTTTTGGGTGGCAATGCCTGCGTGGTCGGTTCCGGGCAACCAAAGTGTTTTTCTTCCTTTCATGCGATAAAATCTAATCAAAATATCCTGAATTGTATTATTTAAAGCATGGCCAATGTGAAGAGAACCAGTAACATTTGGGGGTGGAATAGAGATAGAATATGTTTTTTTTGGTTTATTAGGAAGTTTGTCAGGATTAAAAAATCCGCTCTTTTCCCAGAGTTGATATGTTTTTGATTCGTATTCTTCTGGTTTGTACGCTTTTCCCATATTACTTAATAATTTCAAGAATTCTTTGATTTTGTTTTTTCCCAAATTTTATTTTAACAAGAATTTTGTTTTTTGGCAAAATATTTTTTACTTGATTAGCCCATTCAATTACTGTAACAGCAGTTTTTTTACTTAAATAGTCTTTAATTCCAATGTCAATTAAATCTTGAGAAGAGTTTAAACGATAAGCATCAACATGACAAAGCTGTTTTATTACACCTTTTGTTTTATATACTTTCATTAAAACGAAAGTAGGGCTGGTAATTATATTTTTAATGTTTAATCCTTGAGCTAATCCTTTAATAAAAACGGTTTTACCTGTTCCTAATTCACCAATAAAACCAATTACTTCGCCTCCTTTAAGCTCTAAAGCAATTTTTTTGCCTAAATTAAGGGTTTGTTTTTCTGATTGAGTAATTATTGTCATAATTCTAAATTAGGATCTACTTTTATTTTTTGCCAATTATTTTTTAATTGGCTTTTTTGGTTTTTGTTTAAATTTTTGTATTTTAATCCTGCTGCTATGGCAATCATTACGGCGTTGTCAGTGCAAAAGTTTTTTGAAGGGACAAAAAATTTTATATTGTTTGGTAATTTACAAACTTGTAATTTAAATTGTTCTCTTAATTCTTGATTAGCCGCCACGCCACCACTTAGAAAAACACTTTTGGCTCTATATTTTTTACTGGCTTTTATTGTTTTATAAATTAAAACATCAATAATTGCTTGTTGAGTTTCAGCACAAATATTTTGAATAAATTTTTTCTTTTCTAGTTTATTTTTATTTTTTTTGACAAAATAAAGTACGGCTGTTTTTAGCCCTGAAAAACTAAAGTCAAAATCATTTGTTTTAATCATGGGGCGGGGAAAGTAGATATTATTTGATTTGTTGTTTATTTTTTCAGCCATTTTAGAGATGGCCGGACCACCAGGATAACCAACTTTTAATAGTTTAGCGATTTTATCAAAACATTCTCCAGCCGCATCGTCTCTGGTTTGTCCAATTTTTTGATAATGACCAGATTTTTTAATTAAACCAAGTTCAGTGTGTCCCCCAGAAACAATTAAGCTAATAGCTGGAAAAACATTCTTTGATTCATACTCAATAAAATTAGCCGCTAAATGTCCTTGTAAATGATTAATTCCCATTAATGGTTTTTTCCAAGCATAAGATAATGCTTTGGCAGTTTCTAATCCAACCAATAGAGAAGTAATAAGTCCAGGTCCTTGAGTAACAGCGATTAAATCAATTTTTTTAAAATCAATATTTTTAAGAGACTTTTTAATTACAGGCAAGATATTTTTAATGTGAGCCCTGGCTGCGATCTCGGGAATAATACCTCCATATTGAATATGAATTGGTATTTGGGAAAAAATAACGTTTGAAATAATTTTAAAAGATAAGACCTTTTTTAAAGGTTTATATTCTATTATCGCGGCGGCTGTTTCGTCACAAGATGTTTCAATCCCTAAAATAAGCATAAGGTTATTTTAACACAAATTAATTCTTTGACAAAGTCAATTGTTTTTGATAGAATTTATTAAGCAATTTAATAATTTATTTTATGGCTAATCTTTCTTCGCCAACTCAAAGACTTATTAGTCAATACCAAGATTGGTATCAATCCCTTAGCCCTAAACAAGGGGTAGTTAAGATTAAAGTAGACGAGGTTACTAGTAAAGTGGCTACCTTTTATGAAAAGATAAGGCAAATTGTTGATTGGCAGGAACAGCATTTAATGCGGCGAATAGCCATAGAGAGAATATTAAAAAGAAGATTATTTTTAAGAAAAAACGGAGACAATAATATTGCTGAAGTTTTTATTTTTGAATTAATTCGTGGTGGATATTTTCCCAATGATTTTATTAAAGAGACAAAAGTTCCACAAATTCAGAAAATATTAGATAAGTATACTTTTATTTTAGATCAAGCGCCGAAGTTGCCAAAGAATAAAACTCAAAGTGAATTTTATAGTCAAATTATGGGAATAGCCGCTTGCGAAATCGAAGAAACCCTTGACCCGAGTTTTTATTTGAAAGAGAATGCTTTGATAGAATATATGGAGGTATTTATGAATGAGAGAATAAGGGTTGGGAAAAGAGCTTTAAAGCTTACTAATATAAGTGAGAACGAGAAGAATATTCAGATTTACATTGCGATTCAACAGGCCCTTTTCAAATTAGATTTACCAATTATTAGTTATAATCTTATTAAACGTCAGTATTCTTTTTGGTCTGATTTTTCACAATCTTTATTTCAAAAGATAGCTCAGAATATTCATTCAATTTTGAATCAGATAGAAAAATCTTTAGCTCATCCTTTATCCAGTAAATTTTATAAAGTATGCGAAAGCTATGATACGATTTATTTACTTTTGGGAGATATTCTTACTAAAAATCCAATGGAAATCAAGGAAGAAATCAATCAGCCCGAAGTTTTAGAAAAATTGATTGATCAAGCTTATACTCATCGATTGAAGACTTTAAAATCAAGATTAAGTCGAGCTGCTTTTTATAGCACCCTGTCTATTTTTTTGACAAATATTTTTGTTCTCTATGTTTTTGAGTTTCCTTTTGCTAAATATGTGATGGGGGACATCAATGTTTTAGCGGCATTTGTTGATGTGGCGGCTCCTACCTTTTTAATGTTCCTTTTAGTGGTTACAATTAAACCTCCACCTAAAAAGAATCGTGAATTAGTTTTAAACGAGGTTAAAAAAGTCGTTTATGAAAATCAGGATAAATATCTTTACGAAGTAGAAATTTTTGCTAAAAGACGTTTAATTTTCAGAATAATTAATAAATTAATGTATTTTGTAAGTTTTTGCGGGTGTTTTGGATTAATACTCTGGAGTTTGTATACGTTAAATTATCCACCCCTTTCATATATTTTATTAATTACATTTATTTCTTTAATTGCTTTTGCTGGGACAAAAATTAGGCAAAGATCGAAAGAATTACATATTATTGAGGAAAAAGATGGTTTGTTTCAAGTTATTATCGATTTATTTTCTATTCCTGTTATTCGGGTGGGAAAATGGTTTTCAACACATTGGCGTAAAATTAACATTATTAATGTGATTTTCAATATTTTAATTGATACTCCATTTTTAATATTTTTGGAATTTTTAGAACAATGGCGTTATTTTTTAAAAGAGAAAAAAGAGGACATCCGTTAAGCCGCCGTCGTCTAGTGGTTAGGACGCCAGGTTTTCATCCTGGTAACAGGAGTTCGATTCTCCTCGGCGGTGCCACTCTTTAATGAGATTTTTATACTAATAATAAATAAGTAGTTAACTGAAAATATATGAAAATAATTGTTTACACATCACCTTCATGTCTTTATTGTCATCATCTTAAAGATTTTTTAAATGAGAATAAAATCGAGTTTGAAGAGGTTGACCTTAGTCAACGTCAGGACATGGTTGAGGATTTTATTAAAAGAACAGGCCAAATGGCTGTACCAGTAACAGAAATTGACGGGGAAATGATTATGGGGTTTGACATTCCAAAACTTAAAGAAAAATTAAATATTAAATAAGAACCTGCTCACTTCGCTCGCAGAACCTTGAAATTAAATTCTATTGTATAAAAATTAAGGTAATTTAATTATAAGAACCTGCTCACTTCGCTCGCAGAACCTTGAAATTAAATTCTATTGTATAAAAATTAAGGTAATTTAATTATAAAATATATGTTGACATTTCAAGACATAAAAAAACATCCAAAAATTTTAGAGTTTATTAATCAGTCTGAAACAGTTCTTAAAGAATTGGGGTATACTGAACATGGTTTGCGTCACGCTAAATTAGTTGCGCACGAAGCTAAAAATTTAGCCAAGCAAATTAATTTAAGCGAAAGGGGTCAAGATTTAGCAGCTATTGCTGGATTTTGTCATGATATGGGCAATTTTTTAGGTCGTTCACAACATCATTATTGGGGTTCTCTTTTGTTTCACCAGATTTTTAAAAATGATTTTACCCCTAAAGAACTTATTTGGATAATGCAGGCAATCTCTAATCATGATAAAAACACAATGAAATTAACAGAGCCTATCTCAGCCGTTATTGTTTTAGCTGATAAATCAGATGTTCATCGTTCACGAGTAACAGTTAAATCTTTAGAAAAAATTAAAATTGACATTCATGATCGAGTAAATTATGCCGTGACTAAATCAGACTTAAGTGTTAATAAATCAAAAAAACAGATTATTCTTACTTTAAAAATTGATCAAAAATTTGTTCCAGTTATAGAATTTTTTGAAATTTTTACAGATAGAATGACCTATTGTCGTCAAGCCGCTAATTATTTAGGTTATAAATTTCATTTAGTAATCAATGATTTTAAGCTACTCTAATGACCAGAGAAGAGGCATTAAAATTAGTTAAAGAAAAAATTCAAAATAAAAACATAGTTAGACATTGTTTGTCCGTGGAGGCAGTAATGAAAGAATTAGCAAAATATTTTAATGAAAATTCTGAAAAATGGGCATTAGCTGGACTTTTACATGATATTGATTATGAAGAAACTAAAGATATTCCTGAAAAACATAGTTTATTAGGAGCAGAAATTCTACAACAACATGGGGTTGATCCAGAAATTATTACGGCGGTTAAGGCTCACAATGAAATTCATGGCTTACCTCGTGAAGAGAAAATTACCAAAGCTCTTTTTTGTTCAGACCCTATTACTGGTTTAATTGTGGCGGCGACTTTAGTTATGCCTGATAAAAAAATAGTTAATTTAAGTGCAGAGAACGTTTTAAACAGGTATAAAACAAAGGGATTTGCTCAAGGGGCTAATCGAGAAACTATTGCTACTTGTAAAGAATTAGGTCTATCCCTTGAAGAATTTGTAAAAATTAGTTTAACAGCAACGCAAAATATTTCTAATGAATTAGGTCTTTAAATATGTTAGTTTATTCACCAACTAAGATAAATATAAGAAAAGCAAAAAAAGCTTTACAACAAGGTGAGGTAATTATTTATCCCACTGATACTCTATATGGCCTAGGGGCAGATATTTTTAATCAAAAGGCAATTAAAAAAGTTTTCAGTATTAAAGGAAAAGAGTTTAAAGTGCCTTTATCGGTCATGGTTTCAAGTTTAAAGGAAATTAAAGAGTTAGCTTGGGTTGACAAAGAACAAGAAAAATTAATGTCAGTCTTATTACCTGGACCTTTCACCTTTATTTTAAAAAAGAAAGCTAAAATATCTAAAATTTTAACCGGTGGAAAAGAAACAATTGGAGTTCGCATCCCTGATTCAAAAATTTGTCAACAATTAAGTAAAGATTTTCCAATAACTACCACGAGTGCCAATATATCTGGTTTTAAACCTAGTTTGAGTATAAAAAAAATAACTAAAGAATTTAATCAACAAGTAAAATTGGTTTTAAAAGGAGAGAAATTAAGTGGTCAACCATCAATTATAGTTGATTTAACAGAAAAACCCTTTAAAATTTTTCGTTTTTAAAAGCCTGTTTTATACAATCTTAAAGTTAAATTATTGTTGTATAAAAATTAAAGTAATTTAATTATAAAAATGTCTTCTCAAAGAATTGAACAAATCAACGAATTAATTAAAAGAGAAATGAGCAAAATTTTTCTTAAAGAAATCGATCCCCCAGAAGGCTCCCTAATTACTGTTACTCATGTAGAAACTTCAGCTGATTTATTGCAGGCAAAAATTTGGATTAGTGTTTTTCCTATTAATCAAGTCAAAGCAGTTTTTAAAGAGCTTTTAAAGAGAATCGGTTATTTACAGAGACTACTAAATAGAAGTTTATATCTTAGATTTATTCCTAAAATCAAATTTTTACTAGATGAAACAGAAGAAGAGGCTAGTCAGGTTGAAAAAGCTTTAAATAAAGCTAAAAATTAGGGTTATCCACCTTAATAAATTGACAGAATTTTTTGGGCTGATATACTCCTAAAAGGAGGGACTTAATTAAGAATAAAAATCTGATTTTGTCAGAACATTAATTAAGAAAACATTTTAATTATAAACAAATTTTAATATATGCATCTCGTTCCAACAGTTATTGAAAAATCTACACATGGAGAACGAGCTTATGATATATATTCAAGGCTTTTAAAGGAAAGAATTATTTTTCTTGGTGATACTATTACTGACGATATTGCTAATATCGTTATTGCTCAACTCTTGTTTTTGTCTAGTGAAGATAAAAACAAAGATATTAAACTCTACATTAATACTCCCGGAGGTTCAGTTACAGCTGGTTTAGCTATTTATGATACAATGCAGTATGTTAAGCCAAATATAATGACAATTTGTATTGGGACAGCTGCTTCAATGGGAGCAGTCCTTTTATCAGCTGGAGCAAAAGGCAAACGATTAAGCTTGCCAAACGCAGAAATAATGTTACATCAGGTAATGGGAGGAACAGAAGGTCCAGCCGCTGATATTAAAATTAGAGCTGAACATATTTTAAGAGTTAGAGACAAAATTAACAAGATATTAGCTAAGCATACCAAACAACCAATAAAGAAAATAGAAAAGGACACAGACCGCGATTTTTATATGACGGCTGAGGAAGCAAAAAAATACGGTCTAATTGATAAAATTATCACCAAATAAAAACATTTTTTAAAAATAAATCTTTTAAAAGCCAAAAAAAGAATTGGCTTTTATTTATTTAATTAATAAAATATATGATAAACTACATTTTTGTTTCAATTGGTATTCTAGTCGGAATGTTTGTTGGTTGGTTAATTCGTCGACAAATAAGTCAACGCATGACAGAATCAGCAGAATCAAAAGCAAAAGACATTTTGACCAAAGCTAAAGTTAAACAACAAGAAATATTTTTTAAGGCCCGTGAAGAAAGCCTTAAAATTATTGATAAAGCAAAAAAAGAAGAATTAGATAGAAGAAAGGAACTAAAAGCATTAGAAGAACGCTTAGAACAACGCCAATCTCTTTTTGAAAAAAAGATTTTTGAAATAGAAGAAAGACAAAAAGATCTTATCCAAAAAGCAGATAGATTAGAACAAGCAAAAATTAAAATTAAAGAACTTTATGAAGAAGCAAAACAAGAATTAGAAAGGATTTCTAAAATGAACGAACAAGAGGCAAAAGAGTTTCTTTTAAAAAATTTAGAAAAGAAAATGAAAGATGATATTTTATTCAGAATAAAGAAAATGGAAGAATATGGGGCAGAAGAAATTGAAAAACAAACTAAAAAATTAATTACTAATGTTATTGAAAGATATGCTTCGGCTCATACGGCAGAAACAACAACTGCCTCTGTAGCCTTACCTTCAGACGAAATAAAAGGTAGGGTTATTGGCCGAGAGGGAAGAAATATTAAAGTAGTAGAACAATTAACCGGAGCTGAAATTATTGTTGATGATACACCTGGGGTGGTTTTTGTTTCTGCTTTTAACCCAATTCGTCGTCAGTTGGCTAAATTAGTTTTAGAAAAATTAATTGCTGATGGTCGAATTCAACCAGCTCGGATTGAGAGAGTTGTCGAAGAGACTAAAAAGGAATTAGCTCGAGATATTAGAAAAGCAGGAGAAGACGCTCTTTATCAAACTGGAATTCCTACCATTGATCCAAAATTAGTTCAAATTTTGGGTAGATTAAAATATAGGACTAGTTATGGACAAAATGTACTTATTCATTCTATTGAAGTAGCTGAACTTTCAGCTATGCTTGCTCACGAGTTAGGAGCAAATGTTTCTGTTGCCAAAAAAGCGGGATTACTTCATGATATTGGGAAAGCGGTTGATTTCGAAGTTCAAGGAACTCATCCAGAACTTGGAAAAAGTTTAGGAGAAAAATATGGCTTAAGTAAAGAAGTAATTATTCCGATTGCTACTCATCATGATGATAAACCTCCAACCCTAGAAGCAGTAATTGTTAAAGTTGCTGATGCGATTTCTGGAGCTCGACCAGGGGCAAGAAAAGATACCTATGAAGAATATTTAAAAAGATTAGATGAACTGGAGTCTTTGGCTAAGACTTTTACTGGAGTTGAAAAAGTTTATGCTATTCAAGCTGGTAGAGATTTAAGAGTTTTTGTTACTCCTCAGGAAGTGGATGATGTCGGATCTCATAAATTGGCCAGAGAAATAGCTGACAGAATAGAAGAAGAATTAAAATATCCAGGTGAAATTAAAGTAACGGTGATTAGAGAGAATAGAATCATTGAATATGCTAGATAAATAGATTTGTATTTTAGTGTTTTTTATGCTAAGATAACATAATCTTAAGTTCTTAATAAAAACTTGATTTTATTAAAAACTTAAAATTAAATATTATTGTATAGAAATTAAGGTAATTTATTTATAAGAACCTGGCTTCGCCAGAACCTTGAAATTAAATATTATTGTATAGAAATTAAGGTAATTTATTTATAAGATTTTAATATGCCTAAAAGAACTTATCAGCCCAAAAAAAGAAAAAGGGCGAGAACACACGGTTTTAAAAAAAGAATGCAAACAAAAGCTGGTCAGCAAGTATTAAAAAGAAGGCGAGCTAAAAATAGGAAGAAATTAACCGTCTAAAAATTTTTATGTTACCCAAACAATATCGTTTAACTAAGAATAAAGATTTTGCTCGGGTTGCCCAACAGGGAAAAATTATTTTTAGTCATGTTTTAAATTTAAAATTCATTAAGAACAATCTTAATTATTCTCGTTTTGGAATTATCGTTTCCCTTAAAGTCAGTAAAAAGGCAGTTATCCGTAATAAAATAAAAAGAAGAATTAGAGCTATTTTAAAAGAAAATTTATTTAATATTATTCAAAATTACGATTTTATGATTTTAACTAAATCAGGAATAGAAAATTTAGATTATTCACAAATTAAAAGTATACTTTTAAAACTTTTTCAAAAACAGAATTTAATTAAACCCTAGAAAATGAAACAAATTTTTATTTGGCCACGATTATTAGTTTTACAATTGATCCGTTTTTATCAAAAAACTTTTTCTCCTGATCATGGTCCTTTTTCATTAATTCATCCTTGGAAAGGAACCTGTAAATTTCGGCCGACTTGTTCAGAATATGCTTATGACGCTATTAATAAATATGGCCTTTTAAAGGGAGGAATCAAAGCCTTAAAAAGAATTTTTCGTTGTAACCCTTGGTCTAAGGGTGGATGGGACCCTGCATAAAATATAAGAACCTGGCTTCGCCAGAACCTTGAAATTAAATTTCTATTTTATATACATTAAGATAATTTATTTATAATTTATTATGATTGGATTTTTTAAAATAATTCTTTATGAACCGTTACTTAACCTTTTAGTAGTTTTTTACAATTTAATTCCGGGACATGATTTAGGGATAGCAATAATTTTTTTAACTTTAGTGCTTAAGCTATTGTTGTTTCCACTTTCTCGTCAGTCAATTAAATCACAAAAATCTTTAAAAGAACTTCAACCGAAAATACAGGAACTTAAAAAAAAGTACGCCAACCAAAAAGATAAACAAGCCCAAGCAATGATGAATCTTTACAAAGAAAATAAAGTTAATCCCTTTTCTTCCTGTTTACCCTTGTTAATTCAACTTCCTATTTTAATTTCTGTTTTTCAGGTTTTTAGAGTTGGATTAACTGCTGCTTCATTGCCTGTTTATTCTTTTATCTCTAATCCAGGGACCTTAAATGTCATGGCTTTTGGCGTTTTGAATTTAGCAAGTCCTAGCCCAATTCTTGCTATAATTACAGGTATTTTGCAATATGTTCAAATGAAGGCTTTTACTACGCAGCAGCCAAGCAAAAAATTAGTAAAAAAAGACGGGGCAAAAGATGAAAACATGATGGCAACAATGAGCAAACAGATGAAATTTATGATGCCTGCTTTAACAGTTTTTATTGGAATGACTTTGCCTAGTGGATTAATGCTTTATTGGTTAGCTAGTCTTTTATTTACTATTTTAGAGCAAAAACTTGTTTTTGCTGTTTCTTCAAAAAAAATAACCAATCCTTAGATATTAGAATTATGAACCCCGTTAGAAATCTACTAGTGGTGTTCGCCTCGTTAGAAAGCTCGCTTTGTAGGTTTTAAAAAAACATTTAAGTTTATTACGAAAAATAATTATAATTTTCTAACGGGGTTCGTACAGTTAAATTTAAATAAATCAATATGTCAATAAAAATTTCTAACGGGGTGAACTTAAAAAAAATAA
>Ga0207997_1000389_pt1 | contig 22591 bp, 30 predicted proteins | sample AntAceMetag02UKN_FD_184777 | JGI IMG/M metagenome (GOLD analysis project Ga0207997, IMG submission 184777) | Saline lake microbial communities from Ace Lake, Antarctica - Antarctic Ace Lake Metagenome 02UKN (SPAdes) (version 2) | ecosystem: Environmental > Aquatic > Non-marine Saline and... | reverse complement strand
CGTGCTTGACTCTACGAGCGTTGGGCTGGACGGTACAGGGCATCAAGTTCCTGCCTGGCTCTGGGGCTGCCGGTATCAAGTTAGAACTGGTAGCAGCCAGCAACTACAACGCCAGCCGAGCGACCATCAAGGACTGTGAGTTCGACGGGGCATACACCGGATTCTACGGGATAGAATTCAGCGGTGCGCCTTACGATGTTAAGATTCAAGGCTGTGAGTTCCGGGAGTTGACGGCGGCGGGTAATGCCTACGCGATCATCATCACCAATACCAGCTTTGCCCATCCCTACATGTGTAAGATTCTTGACAATCTCTTCTGGGAGAACGAGAACCACATCGGTTCGTTTGACCAGCTTCGATGTTTCAACACATCGTTGTTCAAGGGGAACGTCTTCCACGACGGTGAGGGCATCACGGCAACCAACATACTGGACATGAGGGGCGGCGCAAGCGGCCACAATATCGTGACGGGCAACGTCTTCTCTGGTGACTACTCGAATACTGGCGGGTACTACGCAAACGTGGCGACTCCCGGCAACTGGGTGGGCAATATCGCCGAGGACGTGACTGAACTTGAAGTTGCAGATAATGGCTTCACCGTCGCTATCCCGGCCGCGTGATGAAATAGGAGGATACACAAATGGCAAATCCAAAGGGTTCCGCTTGGTACGATGCGGATGGAACCGGGCAGTTGGGTAGTGAGGTCGCATCGCAAGTGATTACATTCGACGCCGGGGCGGGTAGTGGGGCAGTGGGGGTTATTCCACTGTTCACCGTTACCGGTGCTGTGGCTTTCAATCTGACGGCAATCTGCACCACCATACTGGCGACGCAGGCGGGGGCAACGATCTCCGTCGGTACACCGGCATCGGTGGCGGGCATCATAGGCGTCACCACGGGAGTTGATATTGACGCAGGAGACATCTGGTTCGCGGCAGCTCCGGCGACCGTCCTGGACACTATGGCCAACACGCTGCTTGAGTTCGCGATTGGCGACGGAGCAGACATCCAGGCCGACGTCTTGGTAGATACCATTGACTCTGGCGTGATCGAGTTTCGTTGCTTCTGGACGCCCCTGACCGTAGGTGCATCCGTGGTAGCTGCATAGGAGGCGACATGGCAAAGATGAAATGGAAATCAAGTGAAGTTGTCGAGGTCGCTGTGCCGGTAGAGAAGCCAGAGAAGCCGAAGAAGCCGAAGGTTGATCTGGTTGCGAAGAAGCGCAAGGCTGAACGCGAAGAGCTCGCCATCAAGATGCGAGCATCCAACCTCACGGTGGACGAAAAGCGGGCGTTAGTACGTAAGTTCAATGAGAAGTAGGGGAGGTTGACATGACCGTAAACGATAGAACCGTTGGAGTCATGGAGGGACAATCTGGCGTGTTGGGTATCAATTATACCGCCACGTTCGGGAAGTCCATGATGTCCGACCGGCGGCTGATGTACGTCAACCCCAACCACGGTGACGCCACTGACAATGGCAACACAGGTGAAAACCCGGAGCAGCCCTTCCTCACGGTTGCGGCTGCTCTGGCGAGAACCAGGGACAACCGGGGTGACGTGATCTTTGTGGGGCAGAACGATGCCTGGACGTATGGCGGTGGTTCCACCTGGCAGACGGCAATTGCGGAGGAAGTGACCATCACCACCGAGGGCGTTAGTATCATTGGCACGAATCCTGGCGGGCTGGGCGTCTACTGGAATCCTGTCACGGCCGCGGGAGCGGGAACGTGTATCACCGTTCATGCGATGGACGTGTTGATCTCAGGCTTCGCTTTCGAGGGAGGCGCGGAGGGTGGTACGGGTATCTATGCGCTGTGGGATGGGGCAACCATGTTCGGTGAGAACATGATTGTCAGGGATTGCTACTTTGATAGCGACATGGACATTGGCATCCAACTGAATTTCTCTTGGAATTGCGAAATATCTGGCTGTAATTTCCAGGAATGCGACTCCGTTGGTATCTACTGTGACACGGCTGATAGCGGAGCGGACTACAATCGCATCCACCACAATATCTTCCATGATTGCGGGGCTGGCGGAATCGGTGCCATCTCGTTACAGGGCTGCTCGGAAAATCACATCTGGGCCAACTCGATATTCAACGGATCGGCACAGGGCGGAGGAGCTGCTACAGACGAGGGCATCGATACAGCGGGCGGTGGCGATAACCAGGTCTTCGACAACTACTTTAGTTGTGCTAATGCCGGAGTTGGTGCTGGTGACTACGACGATTTAAATTCCGCATCGGCAACCGACGCATGGGTAGCGAATCATGTAATGACAGGATTAGCAATCACGAATCCTGCCTGACATAGGAGGCAACATGAAACGAATGAAGGTTGAGGACCGACTTAAGCAAGCTAAGGAGAAGTTCCCGAAGAAGGTCGCTGCCCTGAAGGCGAAGGGCAAGTGGTCTGAGGCGCAGGAAGCGAAGGCCAAGCAGAAGGGTCACAAGACGAAAGAGTAGCAACTCGGGGGTAACATGACTTCAACTTATACCGACGGGGTACTGTACCTGAACGCCGGGGATAACCTATCCGAAGGCTTGGCCTATCTGGGCGATCTGACCGGCCGCACCCTGCTATGGGTGACGCTCAAGAAGTCCCTATCCGATGCGGACGGGGCAGCTCTTCTGCAGATTGAAGAGACCGCCGGGTTGACGTATATCAACGGGGCTGCGGCTGGCACTCCGGCGAACGGTTCCATTACCGTGACCAACATAGCAGCGGGTAACATGACCTGGGCATTGGAAGCGGCAGAGAGTGTCAAGTTAATCGGTGTCTCGGGCAAGTGTTACTTGGACGTGAAATGGGCTGATGCACTTGGCGACATCTGGACGTTACACCGCAAGAAGGTCGTTATCACGGCAGACTCAACCAGGGCGGTGGCATGATGGCATGTGACGGCAGATACGCCAACGCAGACGATTTCCAAGCGGTCTGGGGCTGCGAGGTCAACCCCGATTATGAGTCTCTCATCAATCGGCAGCTTGACTTGGGAGCCGCTCAGATACATGCGGCATTGGCATCGGTGGCAGCCTGCGACTGCACTCTGGCAGACTGGGCCACAGAATACCTGAAGCATCTCAACAGCGTCGTCGCGGCTCTGACTTTGCAAGGAGCCTGTCCGTGTCCGAACCTGACGACGGAAGAGATCGGCGTCTACGGCGAATGGGTCAACACTCGGATGGAAGAGATACGCACCGGTAAGATCGAGCTATGCCAAGACGCGACCGGCATGGACTACCCGGCGTTCGGCACAGCAGAAATAGCGACCACTGGTTTTGCGGCTAGACGCATCTTGGAGAACTACTACCTGAGGACGCGAACCTAATGGCGATACGAGGCAGAAAACCAGGAATCAGTTTACAGCCGGTGTTACCATTGGCTTTATTGACCAAACGAATGCAAGCAGCGATTGTTGCCGACCAGTTGAAAATGGCGAAGGATATCAAGAAGGACTTTGACAAGACGACCAAGACTTGGAAGCATCGGCCCAAGATGCAGGTCCGAGTCAAGCACCCGATTCGAGTTATGGACGGGAAAGCCATGCTGGAAATCAATATTGGTCCCGACCCGCTTGACCCAGACGCTAAGATTTTTACATTTGTAGACTTGGGAACGAAGAAGCACCGTATCCCGAAAGTGGGGAATACTACCGCCAAGCCGTTATATTTTCAGTGGGGCGGGCCTGGTTCGTATAAGGCCAAGACCAAGCCGCGAGCATTAGGCTCGACGGCTGGAGGTTCAACTGGACCGTTTATAACCAGAATGAGCGTCATGCACCCCGGTACGGAGGCGCGTAAATTTAGCGAGACAATCGCTCGGAGGTGGGGGCAACTCGGTCGCAAGTATTTGCCCAAGACTATGACCAAGGTAGTACAAGTATCAGGCCACAGCATGAAGGGAAGGTGACCATGGTAGACAAAGAGAAATACGGAATCAAAATTGACGAGGAAGTGACAGAATCCAAGGGAAAGGCTCGGAAGGTGAAGCCGGAGGGCGTGCCCTGGGAAGAGTTGAAGTTCAAGCTAAACGCGCGGGACTTTGCTCAGGTGATGCGAGACCACGAGCTGCTGACTTATCAGGACGTGCGCACCAATGCTCAATTGGTGGTGCGTCTGTTGCAGCAGCAATACCGGGTAGACCTGGGCGTGGTGCTGGCATTCGCAAAAGAGCATGAGGAGGACTAATGGCAGATTTAACGACTAAAGCGGGGGCGATCTGGGTACAACCCGACGGCCCCAACACAGAGGTGTATTTCTTGGGCTGTCACGGCCTGGACGAGATCAGTGAAAGCATGGGTGGCATTGACCTGCTGCGTTGCTTCGAGCCTGACGGTTCCGGCTGGGAAGTGACGGGACAGACGGTGAGTCCGCCTGATCCGGTGACGGTGACGGTGAGCACCAGGCTGCGCAGCACTCGTAGTTGGCTGCAGAAGCTGGACTGTCCGTTCAGCCTGTACGCCTTACAACGAGACTGCGGACGAGCTGACGAGTTCGGCAACTATGTCCGGGGCGACATCCTGAAAGCCTGCCGCATCGCAAGCAAGACCAAGGGGCCCATTGCCGGAATCGAGGAGGACGCGGAATCGGCGTTGAGCGTGGACGTGGAGGCTTGGCCGCCGGTGATCGAGGTGCCGAACTTGGTAATCGACCGCCTGGCGACCGATGTGTTGGCCGTGACGGGAGCTTACTGCGCCGTGCCGAACATCGACCGCCGGTGCTACGGAGAATGTGGAAACCTGCTCAAGAAGGGCGAACAGGTCTTGATGGTCGGCGAGAGTGGAGCCGCAGCCCTGTTGTGCGAGTTGGAATTTTCGCCTGACTCCGGCGCGACGTTCACTGACACCGCAACTGATCCCTTCGCCGCGGCTACCGGGGCAATGTCCGGTACTCGATTCCCAATGGGACGGGACGGTTATCGCTGGTTGGTCTGGCAAGAGGTGGATGCTGCCGGGCAGGGCAATATCGCTTACTGTGATGACCTGTTGGGCACAGTCTGGACAACGGTAACCATCGGCGGCGCTGCTGCCGGGGAAGGCTCAGTGTGGGGTCAGTCGGTGTTCAGCCTTCACGGAAGGTTCATCTTCTTGGCTGGAGCCAATGGTTCTATCTGGAAATCCACTGACTACGGCTTGAACTGGACACAGGTGGAAGCTGGAGTGATTCATGCTGGCGATTACAACTGTGTTCACTTCGCAGACGAATACTACGGCATGGCTGGCGGAGCGGCGGACATCATCGCTGTTACCTCCGACGGTGGTGTAACCTGGGAAGCAGCCACGGCTACAGGAATCGGCGGCGACATCAAGTCTTGCTGGAGACACGACAAGAATCGGATGTGGGTCGGCACGGACGACGGACAGATGTTCTTCAGCCGTGACGGTGGTACGACTTGGACAGAACGAACCTTCACCGGCTCCGGAGTAGGCGAAGTCAACGGCATGTCTTGGTACGACGACCACTACGGTTTCATCTGCTCAGACGATGCGGGTATATTGGGGACGGTGCTGCGAACCATCAACGGCGGCTACGACTGGGAACCAATCGACACGCCGACGAACTTGGGCCTAACGCACATCGCCGCAGTCGCGCCGGACTTGGCGTATGGCACCGGTCTGGCGCAGGGCGGCACGTCGGTTTACTTCAAGGTCAGAGAGTCGGCATAAGCGCCGATTAACTGAAGCGGTGGTGGGATAGCGGCAGGCCCCCAAGTCGCCATCCTACCACCGCGGAATAATAGGGGGCAACAATATGACTGAACAACGGTCGGAACTGAGACTATATACCACGTCATCTGGTATGCAGGTGGCTATTAAGCCGATCCACGCCAAGACGTTAGACGACCTGTCATTGCAGTGGGAGAAGGTGGTGAGCATCAAGCCGCCGGTCTACGCCGTCACCCTGGCTGGAGGCGAGACACAAGAACTAGAACATGATTCGACTACACTGGAGACCACCGAAGATCGGCAGGCATGGGACAAATACGTGGCAGAACTAAACGCCGCTATTGTCGCGCACAATGAAGCCAGCATCAAAACGCTGGTCACGTTCGGGATAGACACAGACCCACCAAAAAGCGGTTGGCAAAAAGACTTTGAGTTCTGCGGACTTGAGATTCCTAAAGACCCGGCAGAGCGCAAGGTTTTTTATTTCCAACGAGTAGTGTTGACTGACCCGGTGGATGAACAACTTATTGTACGCAAGATCAACCTCATCTCCAGATTATCGGGGGAGGCACTGGAACGTGCCGATGCCCTCTTTCGCGGTGCAATGGAAGGAAGCGGGGGATTGGACACCGCTGCGGGAACTGCCGATCAGTCGGGGGAAGTGGAGACACAGTGAGCGTTTCAGCGAAGTTCATGCCGCGAAGGAGTTCGGGCTAACCCCGGCGCAGTTCTGGGAATGTCCGGTAGAAGATCAGGCATGGATGGTGCAATATTGTTCCAGCGTAACGAGAATGGAAGCGTGGGACTCGCAGCAGGAACAGAAGCGGGCGAGCAAGTCGTCCGGGTCGAAGAAGGCCCGTCCTAGACGACGGTCTATCAGGAGGCGGTGAGTGGCAACTAAGAAAAACGACATCGGTGTGCATGCAATTTGGGACAATAAGGATTTTGTTAGCGGCATGAAGGCGTACCAGGCCGGCCTAAAACACGGCACCGAAGCTACTAAGAACGCCACAAAGGAAACCACTGCGGCCAGCAAGGAAACAATGGCTCTGGGCAATATGTGGAAAGTGGCTGGTGCTGCTATTGGGGTCTACGGAGCCGCTCAGTTAATTCGCGGCGGCATGGAGCTTGCCAAGCTGGGCGAGCAGTCTATTCGTACTCGCAAATCGTTTGAGGAAGTAGCCCGGCAGGCAGGAGGTAGCTCAGACGAAATATTAGCCTCGTTAACCAAGGCCTCACAGGGAAGCATTGCCCAGACCGACCTAATGTTGAGCGCGAATAACGCTATGATGCTGGGGTTGGGGGCAAACGCTGACCAGCTTGGCAAGCTCATGCAAGTAGCCGCCTTCCGGGGACAGGCAATGGGTCTGACCACTACGCAAGCCTTTAGCGATATGGTACGCGGTATCGGGCGCAAGTCACCCCTTATCCTTGATAACTTGGGCATCGTTGGGCTGAAGATGGATGAGACTTCTACCAAAGCCGACATCATGGCCCAGGTGCTAGAGCAGGGTATGTCGCAAATTGCCAAAGCGGGCGGCGAGGCTGCTATCTCTGTCAGTGCGTTTGAGCAGTTTAACGCTCAGTTGGCTGACTTCAAGGCTATCATGGGAGAGTTGGTATTGCCTGCGTTTACCACCACCATGAGCATCGCGGTTAAGGGATTGGAAGCGGCAGAAACGGCCTTAGAAGTGCTCACTGGCATTGGTGATATCGAGGATCCGATATACAAGGATCTCATTATGACCATTGGTTTCGAGGGCGGTACGGAAGGCCAGAAATACAAGTCACTGTCAGAGTTGATGCAAGACCAGGTTATTCAGGCGCAAGCTGATATGCAAGTTCCCACTTTTGATTTCACTACCAACGTAGATTTTCAACAGGCGGCTGAAGAAACCGCAACACTCCGGCGGGAGTTTCAACTGCTTGAAGCGACCGGTACTACTCTGATCCAGAGTGGAGTTAGAATAACTAGCGTAATAGTTAAACAGGCACAAGAACAATACGAACTTAACAGACACGCTAAAGAATACAGCTTGGCAATGAACGATTACAGTGCCGCGACCACGAAGGCTTCCAAGAAACAACAGGAGCTAGTTCGTATTGAACAAACTATGAATTCTATTATGCCATTCGTGCTGGATAACTTCCAAGAAGAAGTAGACCTACTCGATATGGTCGAGAGTAGTTTTGGCAGTTTACCGGCAGTGATAAAAGCCGCCGCTAAGGCTACTTCTAATCACGCCGAGAACATGAGGGACTCAGCAGCAGCGGCGTGGGAAGAGGAACGAGCTCTCCGTGCATCTCAGCAAGCCCATGAAAAGTACCTGAGAACTAAGTGGCTAGACCAGAACGACTACAGCACCGCCGCGGCACAGGCTACCGGTGCATGGTTGCCAAACTACGCCGATATGCTGAGGAAGCTGGATGACATCCGTGAACAAGATACTAGCGATCAGGTGAAAGCAAACAAGGCTTCTGCAGACGACTTCAGGGGCAAGATGGAAGGGGCGAACAATATTATCAGTGGGGATATTGCGGAGAAGGTCAGGGACGCTCTGGGTATTATCGACCCCACCCGGCAACCCGGCGATCCGGACGCTCCGGCGGAGTGGTGGCGACGGCTGCTAGATATATCTGGCAAAGGGGAAGACGCACCGCAAGGCCCAGAGATGCGAAACGACATCGCGCAGATGGCTGACTTTTGGGGCGTAGGCGACATGGAGGAAATCCTTGGAGAAAATTCTCAATATCGCGCCTCTGCTAAAGCCCTGTACGAGATGGGCGCGCAGAAAGGCTTCGCTGGTATGGCGGCCCTTACCGAAAAGGATATTGGAATCACTACAATCGACTGGGAACAGGCTGGGGCCAATATCGTCGCCTCCAACGCGGTAGATGCGATGCTGAAGCGGGGCGACTTGCTGGCAGCAGAACTGCTTGGCATTCCGGTGGATTTCATGTATGCCAACGGAGGAACAGAAGGTGAGAACCCTGTAATATCGATGGCTAAAGAACCAATATTGGACGGCACTTTGATAACGTCTGGCGAAGAGATAGGCGCTCTGTTAAACAGTGGTATTCAGACCGGTCTAGTGATGAAGGCAAACGAAACACCGTTAAAACCACTTCTCGATGATATTGATACCGCGATTACAGACATCAAGGAGTTCAAGGAAATATGGACTAGCTTGGATGATAAGACGCTCACTCTACTTATCGACATTGAAGACGGCGGTAGTGGAGGAGGCGGGGGTGGCGGCGAGAGCGGTGTAGAATGGACTGGCGGTGACATAAGCGAGGAACCCTGGGAAGGCGGTCACTTCGCTGGGGGAGCGAACTTCATTGTGCCTCCTGGTTATGCCCGCGACGCTTATCCGATGCGCGTCTCTTCCGGCGAGCGGGTGATTGTGCAAACGCCCGCGCAACAAATTGCAGGGGCAGGGCGAACCGTCTCCATGGGACCAATCTATATCAACAACGGTATGGACTTGGCTGAGTTCAACGCTAACGTCCGCAGAGTAGTGGGAGGCGACCTGGAATGAACGCGACGCTGAGAATAACCGACGGCACGACTCATGTTGACCTGATTCGAGGAGCCTACCGGCTATTAGACTGGACGCCTCTGGTGTCGCAGGCCAAGGACGGCGGACGGTTCACTGACAGTCCCCTGGCGGACGGTCGACGGCTACGGGACTTCAAGTGGGACAATGTCACGGAGTCGTTCACTCTGCAACTCAACGCTGCCTGCCAGGACTCAGCGATTGAGTTCACGCAGACCTTGCGCCGGCTGCTGGTCAAAGCGAAGGACTATTGGACAACCGACTGGCAGGATACACCGGTCTACATTCAGTGCCGTGCGCCGGACGAGACCGAGACCCGCTACAGTCTGATTGTGGTAGGCTCGCTGGAAGAGGACACCAACTATTTTAACCAGCCGTTCACCGCGGTGGACTTCCTGGGCAACGTGGTCATGGACGAATTGCCGTTGACGCTGGAGCGAGGCCATTGGACAGGTAATAAACCGGAGACAGGGGTATGTGTAGAGGTTAGCGGTGAGTATGATTTGGATGTCGTGGCAGGTGGATATACTACTACATGGGCACTAGAGTCAACCATAGCTGGACGTAACTTGCAAGATAAGCAAGATTGCATCTATACAGCAACCAATGGAGATATTTTCTTACTACTCAAAAATTGGATAGGGGCTGGGGCTTACGATGGAACGATACGGCGTTCTGTTGACAATGGAGCCACCTGGAATATTGTCGAAAATCAGGCTGCTGAAGGGTTCTCATCAATTGATAATGTGACAGCGACAATACTGATAGCTAGTTCTCATGATGCGGCTCAAAAATTTGTTTACATTTGGCAATCGACAGATAGCGGAGCTACTTGGGCTAAAGTTAAAAGTATTAACCATGGTGCTTATTATGCCCCGTCTACTGTGCTCACTCTAGCAAACGGTGATTGTATATGTCAGGTGCAGGGTTCATCCTCTCCTGGTGTTTGGGAGGGGATGCACATATATCGTTCTGCTAATCAGGGAGCTACATGGAATTTTTATACATCTATTTATACAATTAGTACAGCTCTTCCTTATGCTCCACCACTAATCCAACTTTCAAGTGGACGGATACTTAGTGGCGGGCACGGAGTATGGTATTCTGATAACAATGGAATAAATTGGTTTGAAGGCACCCCTGGGTGGATAATATCAATGTTACAGACACGAAGTGGGCGCTGTTTGGCTATGCAATATTTAGGTTCGCCACAACAATTGAAATATTCTGATGATGATGGAGCAACTTGGGCCTCACTTGCTTCGTTCGGTATTCCTGCTTATTATATTTTGGGATTAAGCCAACTTACTGTTAGTCCTTACAGTATATTCATTTTCCAAGAAGGGACTAGCAATGTTTATATTTCATTAGATGACGGAACATCATGGACTGTCGATGATGATATTTCTGCAGATACGTTCAACGGTGGATTAACAATTGAAGATGATGGAGAAACCGTTCTGGCAGCTAGCTGTGATTACGTAACCGATGACGTACACGTATATAGTCGCACGGTTACTGGTTCGTTTGATGATATTGATGTTACTGTAGGGACAGAAGCGGATTGTGACGGGGCGGCCTACCTAGCTAACAAATATTTACCATATAACATTACACATATTAAGCAAAGTACAGCCATTGGTTATGATGACGTGTTCCCTATGGACCCTCTCCCGCATGACATTTTATATGAATGGGGACCGCGCTGTGTATATTTCGGAATGGTGGGAGACCAAGTAAATTTACAGCCTACCTTCACTAATCTAGTGTTTGATATTGACGAGGCTTGTCCATGGCCCGGAGAGTATACTATCGAGTGGAGATATTCAGATGGGGGGGCTGGCTGGCCCCTTTTAACTGCAGCAGATCACACTGATAATGATGGAGGAGTATTCTCTCAAACAGGAGTAGAGTGTTTGTCTTGGGAACCCCCTAGCGATTGGGCAGAAGAGTTGGTAGACGGTGACACTGGTTTCTGGATTAGAGCTTGTATTACTGCTTATACAGGAGTATTAGTACATACTGTACCTACCCAACAGAATCGACAGATATATACTGCTAATTTACCATATATAGACTTTGATGCTGATCAAGTAACGGGTGATATCTCAGCCATTATGGAAGTATTGCTACCTAATGAAGGTGATAAAGATGGGCCTGGTACCACTTCATCTCCCAGAGGATATTCTAATAGAATAATGCTAGGAACCCGTAGCATGGATAGGGGTAGTAACTTCATAGCCTATCTCAACGCTTCAGATGAATTAACTCCTCTTAGTGTTAGCTGCGAGGTAGGTGCCAGTACTACCTTCACAGATAGTTTGACTGCACCTGCTGGTAGAGCAGCTTACTACAATCCAACTGGATTAGAAGACCTCAACCCGCGCGTAAAATGGACTATAGCCAGTATCCGCTCTACTGAATATCATGGGACATTCCATGCCTTTCTGAGATGTTTCCAGAGTGGCGGTAGCCCTGGGGATATAAATGTCAAGTTGAAATTCACCTCCGGTTCTGGTGGTATTGATTATGAAACAGGCAAGAAAACATTATCCACTCTAAATGACTTTTACCTGATGGATTTTGGCAGAGTGGATATTCCTGCCAGTGCTATGATTAAGAACAGTGAGGCTGGCGATGAACTCACTATCGAGGTCTACGCTGATTCTGTAGACGGGACACCTTTCCTCTATATCTATGACTTAATTCTGTTACCCACGGACGAATGGATTTGTGACAGTAAAGACGCTGTAGGTAATGATGATAGTGCTATAGAATGGGGCAAGTCATTAGAAATAGATAGCGTCACGCACTCCAAAGCTACGATTAGAAGTCTTCTAAGAAGCGGGCAATCAACAAGTGGATTGATTTCGTCTGTCTACGCCACAGACAGCACTGGCCCGGCGGTACTATTGCCGGATAAGGACCAGAGAGTGTGGGCATTGGCTGCAAGTTTATTTGTGGCAGAAGGAGTCCACGATGGAGCTGGCAACTTGGCCTATCTATCTGACGCCAGTGGGGATTTTGTCAATCAGGGAGTGAAGGCGGGGATGACGGTCATCAATGAAACGGACGGCAGTGAAGCAATTATCACTTTTGTTACAGCTACCGAAATACACGGACCGTTGGTGGGGGGGACTGGTAATGACTGGGATGCCGCCGATGTGGGACACGTAATTACCGACAACTGGGTATCATGGCCTTGGATCTGTCACAGTATTCAGATGTGGAATAACCAGCGTTACCTCGCCGCCAGAGGTGAGAACTAATGGCTAGTCTGAGCATCAACCTGTTCTCGCCGCTATGGCAAGGGGCGCAATTCGTGCGTTCGCTCGGCCCGGACGTCGACGACTGGCGGCACACTGTCCGGGCGGTGGGTGGCTATTGGGACGGAACCTACTCGGAGACTATTCGGCGGGACGACCTCGGAGCATATCTACAAGACGCGTTGGGCCAGCATGTGGTGGTCAAAGATGACGCTCTGGACGTCATCTGGGAAGGCTTCATTAATCGTTTGACAATTCGAGTGGGCGGCTTCTCCTGGCAAGTGGGGCCCATGCTAGACGCCATCAACAGGACATTCGTAGAGTACAACCTGCGTGATCCGGTCTCGGGGAAAGCTCTGGCTGGCAGATTGATACCGACAGAATGGGGCGACAACTTGGACGCTCAAGCTCGGTATGGTATCATTGAGAAAATACTGAGCGTACAGGGAGCTAACCAGGCCACAGCGGTCGAACAGCGCAACTCATTTCTAGCGACCGGAGCATGGCCAAAGACCAGTCAGTCTATTGCTTCCGGAGGCAATGCGGTGAGTGTCGAGGTGGAATGCTTCGGGTACGTGCGCTGGCTGGATCGGGTGATCTACAACCAGACCGTCACAACTGGCGACGTGTTCCTGGCCGAGAAGATCAAGAACGTTCTACTGACTGAACCTAACGGCTTCTTCGAGACCAGTGGGGCATCCTACACTAGAGAGTTAATAGCCAATGGCAACTTCGAGATTGCAGGTGGTGGCGGGGCGGACATCTGGGCCTCCTGGACAGAGACAGTCGGGGACGGCACGCTAACTAACGTTACCGCCGACCACAAGGAAGGGGCGAACTGTTGCGGACAGACTGCCGGAGCAACGTTCAATACCCTGATTTACCAAAACGTGACGGTCGTGGCCGGGCAGGCATACCGGTTGACGTTCTGGTCGAAGGACATGTCTACCGAGACTGCGGCGGGTAACCATGACGGCGCAGCCGGGGCAGCGTTCCTGACTGACTCCAGCGAAGACTTCCTGGAGAACGGTATCCTGACGGGACAGACCGTGGGCAACACACCTGACGGAAGCACGGCTACAATCTCGGCGGTGACTACTACGCAGGTGCACGGCACACTCACCGGTGGCACAAGCGACGATTGGCAAGTAGCAGAAGCGTTCACAATCGTCAAAGGGGCGTATCCGGCACGCTATCAGCTATACGATGCAACCGCGGCAGCAGATATGATTGAGGTGGCAACGACATCGCAGTTCGGCAACACGGCCTGGACTAAGACGACGGTGACGTTCTATGCTCCGGCGGGGTGTACTTCGGTGCGGATATATCTGATGTGCGCCGGTACTAATGCCAAAGAGGTACGATTCGATGCCGTCAGCGTCAAGGAATGGTCTGCGGCACTGGCCGATCACAGCACGCTTGTCCCGTCATACGAAGACCGCAACCGCATCGCCTGGCCGGTGATTCGGGAGTTGTTGGGCTACGGTGACTATCTGAGCAGGCAATACAACTGGGGCGTCTACGCCGATCGGGAAGTGCGGTTCGAGGTGGCTCCGGAGGAGATAGAATATCTCGTTAGCATCTCTGATGTGGGACGAGCCTACACCACACCGGAAGGCGGGCGAGTAGAGGAGTACAACATTCTGCCAGGCAAATGGCTGTTGATTACCGGCGTGCTTGTTGGACATGAACCACCAAGCCTGCAGCGTGACCCGAGGGCAATGTTCCTTGCGTCTGTGGAGTACAACGCCAAGACCGGAGCCACACTCAATTCCGGTGAGTTCGGACGCGTCAAGCAGGCTCTGGCTAGAATAGGACTACAGGAGTTGTAACATGAGCGGTTTTGCACCAGACGAATTGATAGAGAATCTAACACCGTATTTTTGCCGGCGGGCGGCGGCGGCGGCTGGTGGTTGTGCTGTGATGGTATCGGCGGTGAGGACAGCTACAGCTTCGACCAGTACCAGCTCTACTGTATTTGCAGGCGTTAATGGTATGTCGGTAACTATTACTCCTTCTACCACATGTGATGTGTTACTGACATTCTCATCACATGTGCGCATAAACACCCAAGGTCGAGAAGCAATATTTCAGTTTTATGAGGGTGCAACAGCTAAAGGGGTCTGTGTCCTTGTGCAAGCGCAGAATGCAAACAACTACCGTAACTGTATTAGTATGCAATATCTCGTAAGAGGGGTCGCGAGTGGGTCTCATACATACACGGTTCGCTGGCGAATGAACGCGGCGGGGACAGCAAACCTCAGTGACTGCGGGCGCATTATGACCGCAATGGCGATAACCACGTAAGGGGGGAAATAACTGTATGGATAAAGTCTTTGACTGCGCGGGCTTATGGTATGCCAACGAAATAGCGGACGTGGTAGAAGTCGAGTTTGGTTTCCGTCCAGAGGTGTCAACGAGTGACGGTGAAATTATCGTACATCCTCGTCCACGTGCTCTTGAAAAGCAAGAAATTGAGTGGCTGCGGGAGTATCTGAAAGAGCATCCGCAGAAGTCAAGTGAGGATCGAATGGCAGAAGAGAAGCAGGCAGCGGAAGCGCGTCGACAAGAGACAATATTGCGGGTAACGAAAGTAACCGACAGTGCCGCGGTATCGCTCAATGCGGTTGAAGTACGCGATGCGGTTCGTGCGCTGGCGGAGTTGATGGGGGTGAAACTATGAGGTGGCTAAATGCGATTCGCGGGTGGTATCAATACTGGAAAACCTGGAAACGGTTCGCTGAAGCTACACGGCAGTGACGCGGCTCTAATTCGGGAGCAATGGAAAGCCTATAATCTCAAGATAGAGCTTGGTCAGGCTCAGGCTAAGATCAAGCGTCTGCAATGGCTGGTAGGCAACTTGTCCATGTTGGTAGAGGTGCTACAGGACAACGGGATACTGGTAGACATGATGAGCGACGAGGATCAGATGGTAATCAGGCATCTGATGGAGACGCTGAAGTGAGCCGCTCCCGACGGAAGACGTCTATTTGCGGTTGGACGTGCGCTCGGTCAGAGAAGCAGGACAAACGACTGGCCAACCGAGCCTTCCGCCATCGAGTCAAGGGCGCGCTGGCAACAGGACGGATGATGCCACAGCAACGAGAGGTAAGTCAAGTCCTGTCGTGGGACAAAGACGGCAAGCAATGGTTCGACCCAGACCGGTTTCCGGAGGAGATGAGGAAATGATGGAAGAGCTAGTCATTAGTGTTCTCGTAGAGATGACATTGGAGAGCTATCTGTGTTGTGTGATGGGAGCAGAGATGTACCCTGATTGGCCGAAGAAAGATTATTGGCCAGAGGAGGCGTTAAAGGCTCAGGCTATCGCAGCTAGATCATACGCGCTGTGGCGGCTGAAGCACCCTCGAAGCGATGGACTATGGACTCTGTACGGCGATGCCCGAGATCAAGGCTGCGACTGCAACCGGCGGCATCCGAAGTCGGACAAAGCCGTGGCTGACACCGAAGGGATGATTGTGACAACGGACGACCCGCAGTTCGTGGCCAGGTATGTGAACCGTTGCGGACGCCCAGAGTGTCCAGCGTGTGCGGAAAAAGGCGGGTACGACGACAGGGTTTGGAGTGACAGAATGTGTCAGTATGGCACCGCAATTTTAGCGAGACAAGGGCTGACCTGCGAAGAGATTCTACAGTATTACTATGGCTCAGAGGCGGTAGTGGGGAGGTATGACGAATGATTTATCCGAAGCCAGCAAATGGAAGTAAAAGAGGAATCCATTGGACAGCTTCAAACTATCCTGTTCACTCTAATTTCCAATGGCATCTCGATTGGATGGCACGTTGCGGCATGGGATGGGTAAAGTATGTTTCCGATGGAAATGCCAGTCCGGGCCAGGGCGACAGTGGTGTACAGTTCGGAGTTAGTTGCCTTGAGCGCGGCATGATACCCATTCAACGTTTCTACCAACCGGCAGACCACAGGTGGACAGACGCCAATGACAACGCTGTCCAGGCTTGTGTCGCAAATGGTATCAAGTACATTGAGCCGATGAATGAACCTGACTTGCTGAAAGTCGAATGGGAGAACCAGCCGCCACAGGATCAATGGCTAGAGCGTTCGTTCACCAACTGGATAGACCAGGCACAGCGTATCCAAGCGTTAGGCGGGATTCCCCTGTCACCAGCGTTAGCCAGCGGTGCTTTCCGGGACAGAGGCGAAGATGCTGGCCAGGTATTGGTGAACCCTTTCGAGTGGATACGGGACGCAGGCATCACGGACTTCGTGTGCGCCATCCACAACTACACCGGCAACCATCCGATAGACTATCCCTACGACGCGGTGAACCAGGAAGGCCAACCGTTGACACAGGAGGAGTATGACAAGTACGGGCCAGAGGCGTGGGACTATAGACCGTTGGAACACATCAATATTCAACGCGAGCGGGACAAGAATCCGGGCGACACTATCTATGATGACGATTCCTGTTTCCTGGCAGTGATATTGTTTCGGGAGCTGCTGGATGAGGTTGGTTTCCAGCATGTGCCGATAATGACTACCGAGGGCGGGCCGGTTCACACCGACCTATGGGACGGACGTTACCCGCGTGTAGTCCCCAATCTGTTCGTTGAAATGCTGGAGCAAGAACTGGCATGGATGAGCGACAAGGATTGGTACTACTGTCTGTGTCCATGGCTGTGGGCGAACAACGCCGCCGGTGGGACAGGGGGGTGGGCTGACTGTCAATTGTTCCATCCTGGGCATCCATGGACGGACTCGGACGGATTCATGCCAGTAGTGAAATGGTTGATTGAGAGACCCATCTCGGAGGACGGTAACACCACGCCGACAGAGCCGCCTGATCCTGAACCGCCAGAGCCCACACCGCCAGAGCCTGACTTGTCTTGGGACATCCCAGACTGGAACGACGCGACGCTAATAGGAACTGACGCCACGGGTTGGACATGGCAGTTGGTGGAAGCCAGGCTAGAGTACAATCCCGGCGATCATACGTTGTATATGGACGCTGTTGACGAGTACGGAGAGCGAGCCAACGATGCGGTGATCCATGTTCAGAATGCTGACGGAACTGTATTAGAGCTATTGCAAGACAAGCCACTGACGGAACCAGGCCGCAACGTGCCAATGTTCAAATGGGACAAGCTGAGTGTATGGATTGCCGACAAGGACATGAGCGACATTGTACAGAATATACACACGAGATATGCCGACAATTCGGAATACGACACCACTTGGGGACATATCAGCTATTACCTCAAGTTCCAGCGAACGTTTGTGTCAGAGACAGAACCGCCAGAGCCGCCACAGCCAGTGTCGGAAGACGACATCAGGGAAGCCGCCTGGAACCATCTGTACCCCGTCGGCGGAGTGCATCTCAACCCCGACGCCACGTTCCAGGCGGTGGCAAGAGAACGCGGTTACGGTGCGCCAGTGACGCAGGAGTTCGACGTGGGGGACGTCCGGGTGCAAGGATTCGTGATGAGGATTCTCCGCGCCGAGATCGGATCATGGCAAGATGTGAGTGAGGTGCTGTGGTGAGCGCAGTAACGTGTCCCATCTGCCAGCACCGTATCGCCTGTCTACAATGCGACAACGGCATCTGCGAGGCCTGCGGAGCGGACTTGTGGGCGGAGGAGAACATTCCGTTTGCGGAGGAACCGACTTGCCGTCAGGTCAACGGAGACGCAGACAGTGTGTTTTGTACCAGTATTCAGGATTGTCGAATCAGATAGAGAGGAGGTGAATCATAATGGAAGAGCTATACATTGGAGCATTGGCATTGACGCCTGTTATCGTAGCCATCATCGGCGCAGCCAAGCGTTTGGGTCTGCCGTCAGCCTACGCGCCGTGGACTAACGCAGTCTTGTCGGTCGTGGCCTACGGTCTGGTGGTGTGGATTAAATCAGCGCCGCAGTATCAGGAACCCGTTGCAATGGCATTGAGCATCATCGTTGTATTCCTGTTGGCCGCAGGAGAGTACGACATCCAGAAGTACGCCACCAACAAAGTGAAATAGACTGACTCGGAGATCACCATGGCAGACGAAGACCACGTAGCAGCAGTAACAGCAATAGAAGGCAGGCTCTCAGCAGTTGAAAAAACTGTCGAGAAAATGAACGGCAAGCTGGACAGCATATCAGACAACGTTATTCAGCTGATGGCGACGTCCGGACACACGGAAGAACACTGTCCGTATCGGGTCGAAATCTCCATGGCTACCAATGGAGCCAACCGGTCAGGGCTGCGAGCAGAGAAGGCTGTGACGTTGGCGGAGAAAGCCATGGACTTGACAGTGCAGAATAGGGTGGACATCGCCAGGCTCGTCGCTACTGCGGCTGCCGGCGGCGGGAGTATCGGTGGTCTCATCGGAGCAGCGGTAGCGTTTGCACTATCCACAATGTAGGATATAGCTCGACTGCCACGCGCAGAAGGAGTACACGGAGCCGCTCAGAACTTGGGCGGCTTTTGCTATGGCGTCTCGCAACTGGCCAAAATGCGATTAAAACAGGCCACACAATCGTTTCTAATGCCACAGTTGACTACATTTGGATACAAGTCTAGGACATTTCAGCGCAATTCTGGCTATCAATTGTATTGTATAGTTCCATAACTGTATGCAATGTATCATAGATATACACCAGAACATAGAAAGACGCCGGAATCGAGGCATATTAGATTACCTGCAGCGGAAAAGTCGCCACACGGGCCAACCCATAGCGTGTTCCGAAGAAGACTTTTCGTTCATGCCGTGCAAGAACTTTAAGGTTGGGAACACGAAACTCGTGCGTTTTGCTATTGACAAGTGTAGTAATGTGTGGTATAATAGTATCATAAGGATGAGGAAACAGAAAACGCAGCAGACTCAAGCCAAGACAGACAAAGAAACTTAAAAACAAAATAGAGGGTAACCCAAAGAGGAACCAGTACCTAAAACCTGGTGACGGTCGCAGACCAACGACCAACTAAATACAAAGGACAGGCGTAGAACCGGAAGAAACCCCACATGGGCAGTAACGCCCCGATGGGAGACTGAGAGAGGACAGTTAGTGCGGCTCTCAGGCCAGGACATTGGCAGCAACAGTATCCTGACCTGAGCGTCGCAATATCATATCACAAGAGGAGAGAACGAAAATGACAAAGAGAACGTTTGAAAACTGGGACGGCAGTGCAGACGAATACATCAAGGAATACTTCGCAGACAGGGACGCTGCCAGAGCCATCAAGACGAAACGCATGAGAATCCAGAAGGAATTCGTAAGGCAGGATCCTAATGGAGACATTTGCTGGAGACACACGCACAAAGGCGAGGCAATAATGTCAATTAACAAAACTTACACGATAGAGGTTTACGGTTAACCAACCACGCCGGCGGGGCCCTCGCCCCGCCACACACAAAAGGAGAGAGACAATGACACGGAAAGAGACAAACATGGGATGGAAAATGCAGAGGAAACCCCGCCGCACCACAGCGCAACGGGAAGCGGCAATGGCAGACAACACGATGAAAACTTCAGGACTAGGAATCGGAGAGGCCGGGCAGGTTCCCGCCTCGACACCAGAGGATGAACTGGAAGCGGTGCAGTTACAGGGTCACAGGAAATACGATTATCCCCAGGGGCGCAAACTGAAATGTGGCTGCACGGTATTCTATGCAGCGCACGTGATGAACGCCAGCATGGGAACGTCTTGCTCGGACTGCTACGACAGGATGAGCGACTGCTAACCAACCACACACGAAAGGGGATAGAACAATGAAACAGCAAATGACGGCGCAGCAGGCAATTGAAGCGCTCAGCCACAGCGACGACTACGAGGCGATTCTCGCCCTGGCCGACGCAGTTGAAACTCAACTGGACGACATGAATATCCAGTACGACTCGGACGGACTCCAGGACTGGGTCGCCGCTGGGGACTATGATGGCACGGAGACGGTCGAAAGCATCGCCGAGGGATGGGCCGTCTAAGCCGAAACGCCCTTCGGGGCGTCTGCCGGGGATAGTCGCCCGGCACTGACGAAGCAGACTGGGAGGCATGATGAACAGAAGTATACGAATCGACAACGAGACATACGAATTGATACTGGCAATGGCGCAAGATGGCGACCGTAGCATAGTCGCTCAGGTGAGGCGCCTGGTCAACGCAGAGGTAGAGCGACGCCAGGGAGAGCGACGCCAGGGAGGGCCTGCAGAAGCGACGGAAGAGCGAAAGGAGCCATAGCAATGGCCTGGAGCATGAGCGGTATCAGCGACGACGAGTGGGAACACGCAGACATGAAGTACAAGGAGAGACGGGTGGACGCAATGGCAAGAGCGAATGAGCAGATGGCAAGAGACGAACACGACTGCATCAGCGAGATGAAAGCTAACGCGATGCGGATGATCGAGGAGATGCCGGACGGGACTTTCGAGGGTTGGTACACGAAGGCATTCGTGATGATGGATGAGGCTGCCACGAGCGGCAGAGAGGAGATACCGTTTTGAAAGCGGATACGCTGCGGGAGGCCGAAGCGGGGCTGGAGCGGGACACCAGGCAGAGGATGTCTGCTCGCATAGCGAAACTGGAGAAGGAGAACCATGAGCTCTGGGTGAGACTGGAGCGGGGTAACCACGAGCTACGTGTGAGACTGGAGCGACTGGAATCGGCAGCGTTCGCGATGAAGAACATATCGGATGAGTAGATTCGCTTCCCTTCTGCCTCTTGGCAGCAGGTGGCAGAGGGGAGCCGAACATGACGGCTCAAGCCGGGCACCGGTTTAATCGTAGACTGGTCGGGCCGGTGCCCGGCGCTAATCAGGGAGACGATGAATGAGTAACGAGAGAGGAGTGACATGGAAGAGAGAGAGCAATATCAGGTAGTACCATTCGAGACCGTGATGAGCATGGGTGAGGTGTTTGCCAAGAGCGGATACTTCACCGATGCCAAAGAACAGGCGCAGGCCGTAGTCAAAATGTTGGCGGGTCAGGAGATGGGAGTCGGTCCGTTCGCTTCGATGAGCGGCATCCACATCATCCAGGGCAAGCCTGAAGTCGGGGCACACCTGTTGGCGGCGGTGTCGAAACGGAGCGGCAAATACGATTACCGCGTCAAGCAACCGATCAAGGCGGACAGCGTAACGCTGGAGTTCTTCGAGATTGGCCCTGAGGGGCGGGTATCTGTCGGGGAGTCCACTTTCACCGCCGACGACGCCAAACGCGCTGGCACGGGCAACATGAACAAGTTTCCCAGGAACATGCTATTCGCCAGAGCGTTGAGCAATGGTGTGAAATGGTACTGCCCCGACGTGTCATTGTCACCGCTCTACAGCCGCGGCGAGATTGACGAAGCTGCTAACGTCGAATACATAGAGGGGGAAGTCGTCGAGCAAGATATCCCTGGTGTGTACACAACGCCGACAGGAGTACAGCACCTGGTCGGGAACCCGCCATACGAACAGCCCAAACCGCAGCCTGACGTGCGCCCTTGGGACGCTGCCACGTTGCGGGCGAACCTGCTCAGGCGCGTCGAGCAGATATACGCGAGCGACAACAGTCACGACGGCGTCGATGAGTATGACGAAATTCCTGACTCCGGTCACGTCGGAGCCATGACGGGGAAGCTGAACGGTATCCTGGGTGACGACGACCGGCGGCACACATTCCTCCGGTTCGTGTTTGGTGATCCGTCTAGCAAGGAGTTGGACAGGGCGCAGGTGCAGGCTGTGCTGGACTGGATCGAAGGACAGGCAGGCCAGGCGATTGTCGTCGACGAAGCGAACCGCTTGGTGAACAAAGTCGCCATCGCTGACCAGGCGACGGGGACGCTGTTCGACGAGGAGAGTAACGATGTCGGGTAGGATAGCGGTTATAGTGACGGCATTGGTAATAGTGGTACTTCTGTTTTCGACAATGGCGTGCGTAGAGGAGGGCGGGCTGCTTGACACGCAGCCTCTCCCTCCGGTGTTTCAGACAGCACGCGCTGACAAGTTGACACGGTGAGAGGAGAGAGGACGATGGGGGAATGATGTCTTGACCGGAGTGAACGAGCATCGCCCATTAGTATTAGTAAACAGGAGGATACAACAATGGGTAAACGAATGGTAGGCATATTTCAGGGCTACAGCATTGTCGACACGGC
>Ga0207997_1000384_pt1 | contig 22644 bp, 38 predicted proteins | sample AntAceMetag02UKN_FD_184777 | JGI IMG/M metagenome (GOLD analysis project Ga0207997, IMG submission 184777) | Saline lake microbial communities from Ace Lake, Antarctica - Antarctic Ace Lake Metagenome 02UKN (SPAdes) (version 2) | ecosystem: Environmental > Aquatic > Non-marine Saline and... | reverse complement strand
CACTCTTTCAGGGCTTCGATGCCCAGCTGGGTAGCATCGATACTTCTGCCAATCTTTAGCTTCTCAGCTGCCTGCTTAAGATACTCTAGGAGTTCGATAGCTTCGTCTATGGTCATTGTTCCTTTCACCTCACTTCCTTCCCTAAAGAGATATTTACGACATGTAAAATCTGGTATTAACGCGATGTTTCCCCCTGCAGCCAAGTATCGACCGTAGTCATAGAATAGTCCCGCAGCCTTTGGATACGTTTAAGGCCTGCGATACCCAGTTTCATAGCATCTATGAGGTCTGGCACCTCCGTATGAAGCATATCAGCTTGATGATTGTCCAGGATTTCAATAGCTTTATCAATAGTCATATCGTTTCTCCTGGTAATTGAAATATGTTATTGCTTTGCTTTATCCAGCGTTCTGTACGAATACATTTAAGGGCTTCGATACCCAACTTGATGGCGTCAAAGCGGTCATGATCTTCGGCAGTCCCCAGGGGAATTTGAATATGGTTAAGGATCTCGATAGCTTTTTCCAGTTTCATGATTACCTCCCCTCCTGGCGAGAATTTCTTCAGCCTCTTTAACGACCTGGCCATTGCCAAAGAAGCCCCACTGGGCACCCCGGATAGCGTCCCTCGCCGGCGAGTAAAGGTTGTGCTTCTCCACTACGTCGTGCATGGCCAGGTGGACATACCTTTGGGTAGTAGCGATATTTTTGTGGCGCATGATTCTTTGCAAAGTTGCCAGGTCACCGCCATTGGCGAGGAAATTTGTGGCCAGTGAGTGGCGAAGACAATGGGCGCCCCGCTTGGGGCCGAGAATACCAGCACGGTCCATGCAGCGTCGTACAATTCTATAGACGGCAAACCGGGACAGCCGCCCATTCCGGCCAGAAAAGAGTAGAACCTGACCACTGTGGCCGTCATGATCTATCAGGATATGGAGAAGTTGATATACCTCGGGGCTGATAGGCACTCGAACCCGCTTGCGCCCTTTTCCCCACACCCGAATGGTATCAGTGCTGACATCAGCGATGCACAGACGCCCGAACTCACTTGCCCGCACACCCGAGTCGAGAGCCAGGGATATTATGGCCTTGTCCTGGAGATTGACGGCTGCCGCTACCACCATAGCCAGTTCTTCACGCTCTAGAACCCGGGGCTCAATCTCATCGAGCTGGGGCCTCTGCACCCTAACCATGGGGTTGGGAATTTCGTACTCCCTCCAGCACCATCGGAAAAACAACTTCCACACCCGCCAGTAGGCATCCCTCACCCAGGCGTTCGGCACCTTTCCTAGTGCCTCCCGGATGGGGTCGGGTTTCTTGGGCATCTTCGGGCACTCTCGCTCAAGGTAATCCAGGGCCTGGGAGTACTGCTCCAGGGTGCGTGGAGATAGGTCTCGCTTCGCCTCGAGAAAACTACCCTTTGCTTTCTCAACATTCATAGGTCACCTTCTATCCAAAGGCCGCACCTGACTATTTATTAGGTGCGCTCCGGCGGGGTTGGACAACAGACCCCGCTGCTTTTCCGGGGGGTGCAATACGCATTGCAGAGGTCTAGTAGTATTCAAAAGCCCGGCAAGGGGCCTAGATTTTGATTCTGTGAGGTCCCGCTTACGGTATATCATCACTCCGAGGCCAGCCTCTTTCTTCGGGCTTCTTCAAGCAATCTTCGGCGTTGTCTCCCATGAGCATCAGCCTTACCATATAGCGTCCTGGCTGAGGCGATCGCTTGGATCCGGATCTCCCCGGCAGCCTTCTCAGCCGCCTGGTAGTTGGCGCTGGCGGCAGCGCTGGCCTCCCGGAAGTTCCTCTCGGCATATTTTATAGCGTCCCAGTAGACTCTCCAGGCCACGGCCACTGCTTCGTCAAAAGACCTGTAGACCGGTGTGACTTCATTATTAACCATGGAGCTTATCCCCCTTGACCACTTAATTCGGAAGTGGTGGCAGCAGGTCGTTCAGGGTCCCGAGCTCGCCAGCCAAGCGCAGGATAGCACAGCGGTCATACTCTAGGTCCCACCAGGCGCACTCCTCTTTGAGACAATCTCCTGGGTGCAGCTTTTTCTCTAGCTGCTCGCTATAATCCTTGTTAGGCATTAATGGGCACTTCATATCTCACCTCCTATAAGTGGTAACTGAATAGGTTTACTAATAGGTATAAACCAGCTTCTATGAACCAGCTTAATAAGAATTTTCACTTCGGGGTCAGTCTGTTCGAGCAAGGCACGGTCAGTTACGTCGTACCTCTTAAGAAAATCATCCCACCAAACATAATCCTCTACCTTCATAGCTTCACCTACTTACGTTTTCGTCTCGGGTCCTCTCCGGCCCGTGCTTAAACTCCTCATTTCCTAGGCCATGCCAGCGCTGGAAAAGGGATCATACCCTTCCTCCCATTGATAACCACAACTCTCGCACCCACAGTAATGTATCTCTTTATCGACATTAGAGGAGAACAATACATCCCTTGACCCACATCTCGGACATATCATTGTTTTTACCTCCCATTGACATTTTGGAGGCTGAAGCCTTAGAATAAAAGATAAGAGTGTGAAGTCCTTGTCTGGCTTCAGTACCTCCTAGAGTTAGGGTGTCGATGTCTCGGCACCCTTCTCGTTTTTAATTCTCACAATTTCCCTGTCCCAATTGCGTGACCAGCACTGCGGGCATTGGCGAGGATGCTCTAACTCACTCTCCCACTCATGTCCACACTGCGAACAGGTGTGAATGTATCTCAAAACAGCTGTAGGTCTTGTTGGCATGCTCCCATTATGTCCTCTTGACAAGTGCCTGTCAAGAGGGTTCTACCACAATCTTCAAAGAAAGAATAGCTGAAGTTCGACGGCGTCTGCCCTTACCAGGTTTAATTTTCGCCTGTTTTCTCGTTGTTTTCCCGTTGTTTACCAGGGGTAGCAGATCCCCGCCGGCTGCCGGCCGCCCTATGTATGGATGACAATGTGAATAATAGTGTGCAGCATATCATTCACCACATGATGCAATACGCAATACCAGGGAAGCGCTCAAATATTTTAGATAAACCACTTGACAATACCTGAATAATGTGCCATTAATTAAGGATGCGGCAGGAGATAAGATGCCTAGACCAAGAATAAGCAGCCATCTGACGACAAATCAAGTGGCTAAGCAGCTCGGTATGAAGGTGGGGCAGTTGGTTAGTTGGGTTGACCATGGAGCTCTGCCACCGCCGAGTTTTACTGACACTAACGGCGTCAGATACTTTAACCAAGGGTGGCTCCGGAAAGCTACGGAGATCGTGAAAAGTAAAGGTGGCTGAAAGAGGAAGAGACCTGTTGGCGCAGGTCTCTAGGAAGAGAATTCGGCGATGGTTGGGTAACCATCTTTATTATTGTAGCACTACTCTAACCCGGTTTTCAAGGAAAGGAGGTGATGTCTAGCAATAATGGACAACAGGGAAAGACCGACAGGTATACAAATAACAAAGGAGAAAAAACATTGAGGAAGAAACTTAGTATCTTGTTTGCCTTGGTAATGGCAATTTCCTTGTGCTTGGTGCCAGCAGTGGTACAAGCTGATGACTCAGTTGGGATCAGTGCTGGTGTATACACCAATACACTCACGCTGGACAACAAAACGTCTGCTTGGGCTACCACACCTAACGACGGCATTGGTGGCACCTTGGGATACAACGCCGCAGGTGAAGAATTCGTATGGGGTTTAGAAGCCGCAGTGCTTAGGCCTAGTACTGACTATGCTCTCATCTACTACGCCGACAAGTCGAACAGGTTTGTTGACTGGGGTGGAGATAACCCTGGTGCACTCATCTCACTTGTTACATCTGACGAGTTTGGTGTTATCGCAGAATCTGGTTCAACAGAGCTGGGCATGGACCTCCCATGTTTCCCGGATGCTAACCAGTTTGAGATTAGCTACGGAGACCCGCCTGACAGCTACGTGCACCCCCACGGCGCCAAGATCTGGCTGGTTCCGGCTACTGCTTTACCAGGAGATTGGCCCAGCAGTATTCCTTGGACTACTTGGGACAGGGTCAGCATCCTGTTTGAGACCGACCTTATTCAGTATGACGACACAGGTGAAAGCTCTGGATATGTAGTCAGTATCTCTGTAAATCCGACGAACATTGATTTTGGCATTCTTCGTCCAGGTGAAGAAGGTTCCGACGCGATCACGATTACCAGTGGGAATGTGCCCATAGATGTGACGGTTATGACTGGACTTACCGGTGTGTTCGAACACCTGAAGCTGGATAGCGCAGTCTATTCTGCCTATATAGCAAGTCTCTCAGTTAGTGAGTCTGTTCCAGTTGCTGTTACATTGCCTGTGCCAGGTGAATATGTACCAGCTGGTGTAGAAACCGGTACCCTAACCTTCATCGCTACAGCGCCACATTAACCTTCATCGCCGCAGTGACATCCTAACATGAGCGGAAAGTGGAGAGGGGATAGAAATATCCTCTCTCCACCTACCCAAAGGAGGTAGACATGAAACTGAAAGTAATAATTGGGTGTATGCTGGCAGTAGTGATGTTGCTTGTGGCTAGCCCTGCTTTGGCTCTCAGTCTTGGAGTAAGTCCATCTCAAATAGAGCTTGAGGTTCCTGGCAGTGGCAGTGCTACAGCCAATATTAAGGTTCACTACTTTAGTGGTGACGTCAACATAAGTCTGATAGACATACCTCTTCGTGTAGAGCCAGAGACAATCCATGTCGAGGCATCCGATGGACCTGTACCGGTAGAGCTAACAATCTATGGCGATAATTCTCTTGGCTCTCAGGTATACGATGGCTACATAAGACTTATTGCCGTAAGTGGAGGAGCTGCCACAGGTGGCGTACAGGTCATAGCCAAAGTGACCAATGCGGTAGAAGGGGTCTCACCAACTATGGCACTCATGGCAGAAGAAACACTTATTCTGCAAAAGACCTCATGGCCAATACTGCCTGTGGCTGGAATCGTTGCTGGGACAGTAATAATCGTGAGTCTGATATTCATATTGGCAAGGAGGCCAGGCAATGGGTAGGTTGGTACTGGTCATATCGTTAATACTGCTGTTAGTTGTGATAGGTTTAACTGGATACCCGGTTCGGTCAGATGGTGGCAACAACGCAACTGTCAACCTCAAAGTTACCATTGTACCTCCACCAGGTGTTGGTGGAGGTGGAGGTGGAGGAGGAGGTGGACCAGCTCTCTTCTCCATTAAGACTAACCTCTTCGGTGTAGAGAAATTTTATTACACTAAATATGGCGGGGATATACATAGCACGATTGAAGGCACTTCTGAGGATGGAAACCTCAGCATCACCATTCCCGGGCACACGACTGCTTTGGATGAAAATGGCGGGCGACTAAAGACTCTAGAGGTGGCAGTTGATGAAACTCCGCCTGACTCTCCCGAGGATGCTCATATCATTGGTCTGCCCTACGACTTCGGCCCGGCCGGGGCTACCTTTGACCCGGCGATATCATTCACCTGGCATTATGACCCTGATGCTTTGTCTGACAGGGTGGCCGAAGAGGATCTGGTTATAGCCTACTACGATGAGGCAGCCGGCGAATGGGTAGAGCTGGAGTGCGTAGTTGATACCGAAAACAATACCATCACCGCTTCTGTCTCCCATTTCACCACCTTTGCCATTCTGGGGGTTGTGACACCCGAGCCAGAGCCTGTAGTCGAGCCCGAGCCAGAGCCGGTAGTCGAGCCTGAGCCAGAGCCGGTAGTCGAGCCCGAGCCAGAGCCGGTAGTTGAGCCTGAGCCAGCACTAACCTACTGGCGGGAGGTCGTTGGGATTATAATTATAGGCGGGGTAGTAATAGCGGGACTGCTCATTTACTTCCTAGCGCGTAGGCGAAGGATGTAAATGAGCACAAAAAAGGGGGCCGGGGATTTTACCCCCGGCCCCCTCTAGTGGTGGGTCTAGCTATGTCAGTAGTCTTTTCCACCCCGGTTTAAGCCGCTTGCCCTGAATGGGGATGTGCAGGGTCCCGCTAATACCCGGGGCCTGCATTGGAGCAAAGATATACCAGCCAGAGACTCCTGATGCAAACACTTCCATTCTGGGGCGCGCACCGCTGGCTGGAATTTCTCCCAGGCGTTGCTTAACCATAAGACGGCTTTCCATGTTTACTTTCCTTGCAGTCTCTTGCGGTATAGGTTGTCCCATATGCCGTCGTCAATGAGCTGCTGGCAGATGTTCATCGTTTTGAAGTCTTGGTCGCATCTGGGCCTCTCTTTACATACACTGCAAAACAGTGTATCGAAGTCCTCCGCTTCCAGGTCATAGACGGTCTTACCGCTCAGGTCTTTCAGTGGCATGGTTCCTCCTTTCAGGCATGGGTAGCCCTTTATTTTCTTGCCTTTTCTATTACTTATAGTATATACTAAGAGTATGAGTAAAGTTAAGTTACCAACCTTCCAGTGTAAAAAGTGTGGGCATAGTTGGATACCCCGCAAGCCTGAAACCCCCGCTGTTTGTCCAAAGTGCAAGAACCCGAGATGGAATAGGTAGCTCAATGGTTACGGAGCAGGAAATAGGGTGGCTTGCTGGTCTTTTCGACGGTGAGGGGTGTATCAGCTATACACGCAACCATCGCAAGAACAAAATAGTGACCTACGTTTCTTTCAGCATCACAAATACAGAGGAGGTACTTCTACAGAAAGCCCAGGCTATTCTCGATAGTTTGGAGATTGATAGTTCTCTTAGGTCTTGTGACTCAGGGCGAGCCAATTCCAAACTAGTTTATCGCCTTCATATAAACAGTAGTGCCGGTATAAGGCGTTTCTTTAGCAAGATTCCCATACAGAGTAAGGCAAAGTTGGAGAAGTATGCTACTTTACAGCCTTTCTTGACTAATAACCCACGTAGCCATACAGAAGCTAAGAGGAAACGTCTAGCACGCCAATATCCAGCGTTGCTGTAAAATTTGCCTCTCAAAGGTCAACAAAAAAGGCACAAAAAGCTCTCGCTAATTGTGCCTCCCTTGTTCGTGTGTGGTTTCAAGCGTTCATTTCTAGGCTTGTAGCTATACGGCTACAGGTTCTTTTGCCTTGCGCTTCCGCTTCGGCTTGCTTTCCGCTTCGGCTACCGCCTCGGCTATCGCTTCGGCTTCGGCTATCGCTTCAGCTTCCGTATCGGCTACCGCTTCGGCTACCGCCTCGGCTACCGCCTCGGCTTGTTCGGTGTCCGCCTCGGTTGCTGGCTCTGGCTCGGTTGCCTCGGCTTCCGTTTCGGCCTCGGCTTCCGTTTCGGCCTCGGCTTCCGTTTCGGCTTTCGTGTCCTGTCTGGTCAGCATTGGCATTACTACCAGTTGATAACCGTCAACGGCAAAGAGAACTGGCGAACTGCTGTTAGTGAGTTTGAAGTCCACCATACCCCCGCAAGCCCTCAAAGCCTCGGCAAGGTATGAGCCGTCAAGCCTTACCTTGATTTCCCCGCCCTCAATATCGGCCGGCATAGTAACTTCCCCCTTATCATCGGGACTGGTTATCACCATACCGCCGTTAAGGTGCAGGTCAATCGGGTAGGACTTACTATCGGCCAGGGCTTTCAGTGAAGCAATCGCCTTGCCAGCTTCCACAGTATCAAGATGAGCGGTAATGCTTGCCTCAGTCGGTATGAGCTTCTCATAATCAGGGAAAGTACCATCAGCACCCCGCCACTTGTACCGAGTTATTTCGGTATCAATGACAAGGCTTGTGCCGTCAAGGCTTTCCCCGCTTGCTTCAAAGCTCAGGTTGACCCGATGCGCTTTCCGCAAGGCATTGGCGATACCCGCCAACTCATCACGGTTAATCAGGGCTTGCCCTTCACCATCATAGTCAAGCACCACCACCGCCAGCCTAAAGCCATCGGCACTTATCATTTGGAGTTTACCCTCAGCCGCTTTAAAGAGGACACACTGTAAAACTGGTCTGTTATCCTCTTTAGCAGTAAAGGGTATCACCCTGTTAAGTGCTTCCGATAGTTCCAGTCCGCCGATGTTCGGCCTGACTGTTCGGTTAGGGCTTATCCTGACTTCGCATAGGGTAAGAGGTGTATTCTCACCCACCCACGCCAAGTCCTCAAGATAGCTGGTATTGTTCCCACAGGCTACTTTCAGCCGTTTACCGTTGCTATGCGTTTCGCTATCAGCATCGGGAGCTGGCACTACCTTAACGGTATTACTGCCAGCTAAAGCCTTGAGATAGCCGAGTAAGCCTTTACGCCCTATCGTATAACCGCAAACCGTTACACGGTCTGCTAATACACGACCCAGAGCGTTTACCAGCGTAGCCTTATGAGCTACAAAGCCGTTACCTGAACGCTTGCCCGCAATATTCAGTTGTTCCAAGTTTATTCACCCCTTTTGGCTATCTGGCTAGTGGGCAAACCTGCCAGCTTCACCTAGTAGTCAGCTATCCGTCTAGCTGAGATACTCTAGCCTAAACGGTGCTGCCACTATATACATCGGGATTGGGGGCTATAATCATACATTATTAGAATAGCCCCATTTGTGCCGTGTGCCTGTATCGCCAGAGGTAAACTTGCTCACTGGTGGTTAGTGCTTCCCCGTCTCTTACCTTCTCGGCTATAGCTATTAGTCTAGGCTTGCAACCTAGTAAATAGGCTTTAGCGTCTACCCACTGGTCAAGGTCAATCGCCTTATCATCGGCTATCAGTTCCCCAAGCTCGGTAGTATGCCCTTCACTGTCTATCATAGGCTTTGAGAGGTAATCTAGCTTGATAGCCTTCGGGCATTGGTTATAGAGGTCATTCTCTTTACACTTGTGCCGTTGTGCCTTGCTACAGCTTCCGCAGTCTAGCCCGTTGGTGAATTTGTAGTGTGTTCGCCAGTAGTTTGCTACAGTAACGCTGGCTATCCGGTACATCGCTGGTTTACTCAACGGCTGATGGCTGGCTACATCGGCAAGGGTTATGATTATATCGTGAAGCAAGTCCTCTTGGTCGTCAGCTAATACCTTATACGCAAACCGTGAGGCTACCTTATAATAGGTAAGGTGTGGCTCTGGTAGCTGGTCATAGCCGTTACTGGTCGGTTGCTTTCGCTCTGGCTTTGCCCTGGACTTGATACTCCGAGTTTGTCGCTGTGGGGTCTGGCAATTGGCTTGCTTACCGCACCACTGGCATATGCCGTGTCCCGTGTCCAGTGTCCAGATTTTACGGCACTTGCTACAGTGGCCAGTCATTATTATAGTCATAGCTTACCCCCTCATTTTAGACTAGGGCAAGCGTTCAGTTCTAGCTTCAATCTATATTCAATTGTTAAGGTACTGCTATGTCTAATATCAGAATATCAGAATATCCGGTCAATGTCAATACACAATATAAACAGTGTTTCCATATACGGATAAGCCTATATAATCAGGATAAGGCAGCGGTCATAAAATATCAAGATTATTTATGCCTGGACTAAAATTGACAAAAGGTAGATATAAAATTGATAAAAAGTAGACCTAAACTTGATAAAAAGAGAGGCGGCGCTTTATCATCACGCCGCCCCCTCGCTCTAGTCCCTTGGGTTACTCAGCATTGGTGGCCCGCTCATACTTCATGGTTTACTCGCTGAGGCAGGCTCGCTCACCCTTCCCAAAGGCTTTGAGTTCATCAAATCGCTTGCCTAGTTCTGCGAAGCGCTTGTCTATATGTTCAAACCTTAAAGTATTACAGCGCTCACACCAATATGGCGACCATTTAGTGCCTGCCTCATTAGGGCATTTACCCTCAAATTCACCGAAACCGATACACTTCATTACTCTCCCTCCTTTCTCTATTTTAGGCCAGGCTCTCCCTCGGCCAGCAGATACTTGCCTATGTATTCCGTGTATGCCGGCGGGATTGCCTGGTCGAGTTCTTTATCGATCATCCAAGATATAGCCATAGCCTGGCGTCGTTCTTGAACCGTAAAATCTTTACGATGAAACTTAGAAGTAGAGCATCCTGTACTACCACTCACATAAACGATTTCCCTGGAATGGTCGCAAGGAGTAAATAGCGGGTACATTTCGGGGTAGGTTTCAAAGTACCTATGCCTGCGAAGATTTAATCCGAACATTGTGCCGCATAGTTTGAATGGGTTGATAAGATAATGGCGGGCATTTTCTACGTTCTCAATGACGTATGGTTTGTTAGTTGTTTTTAATAGACTCCGGACATCAGCTATTAAATCAGGGTGGTTATTCCGATATCGCATCGGAGTACATGTGCTATATCTTTGGCACGGCGGGCTGGCATGGTAAGCAATAAAATCTAATAGGTAAAGCGTCTCTCCGTTGCTGAAGGTTAAACCCTCACCCCTCAATAGTCTGTCCATAGCTTCCAATGCGTCCATCTGTAAGAACGGGAAAGGATAATGTGGCTGAGGCCGGTTATCAATTCCATAAGGCAAAAAGCCAGCACGGGAATATCCCATAGCTGCGCCTCCACCGCCACAAAACGAATCCAACAATCTAGGTTTCACTAAATACTCCTCTGCCAGCTATTAGCCTTTGGTGCTACTCTCGTTTTGCCTATCCCTTCGCAGTCTCAAGGACTAGCGTTATCGGGTAGCTGGCAGGCTTGCTGGTGCCTCCTTCTTCTCCTTCCCATTTAACGGCTGTTATATCCAGGTCTCAATAATTACAGGGTCATCCCCTGGCTGTTGAGGTATCCGATGCAAACCTAATGGTATATGTTTCCGTGCCTCTTCTAACGAATCAGCCAAGTGACATTCTTGGTCAGGAATTGGCTCTCCATCATCACCTAACTTCCATCGCCGGACTACAAAATTATGGGGGTAGTCTTTCGGATGGTCGTAAATTGCCCAGTTCAAATATATCTCTACCATATAGTCTCCTTTGCGTATAACGCCAATTACACGCATCACTCTTTCAAAAACCTCCGGCAGATTTTCTTAAACCTGGTTCTAATATCCTCTAAGAGCTCGCTTTCCACGGGCCGGTATTCTATCTTGCCTCTGCCGGCTCCCTTTGTCCTGCGCCCTATGTCCGACCGGTGAAGTCGTTCCTCAGCGCTTAAACGAGATGACCCCACAAAGTTCATTTCCTTGAGCTCAACCTCAAACGGCTCCTCCTGCTCCAAAATCTGGTGGGCATAAATAAGCATTCCGCACACGGGGCAACGAACCCTCAGTTTATCTAGGTCTTGATTATCTGGCATAAATTACCTCCATGCTCTTAAAAAAGGGTGCTTTTTGAATATTTTCTCTTTGTTCTGCTTTGGCTCAGTCTGGATGTATGTTGCCAGGATACTGCCGGTACTCCACCTAAGGAAACTGTAGATGTCCCCATCATCGACCCCGGCATTTCTCAGCTCGGTCGCGACTGACCGGCGGATACTATGCCATCCGTAGCCCTCTTTTCCTTCCAGGCCAACTGTTTTCTCCAGTATCTTGTTCAGGATCTGCGATACCCTGAGGTCGCTGATTTTAGGGAAGCTGTAGTTTGAGAGGCAGGGGATGATATCATCGGGCAGGAGCTGAGTGGCGATCCGGCCGCCTTTCCTGGCATAGATGGTGATTGTTTTTGCCCCGAAGTCCAGGTCATCCGCTCTGATATCAGCCAGCTCGCTGCGCCGGCAGCCATAGGTCGTTGAGATAGCCAGCATGGCGAGCTCCTGGGGGTTACCGACTTTCCTTGCTTTGGTAATGATGTCGATAACCTCTTCTTTCCTGAACCAGGGCTGGGGGAATCTCTGCCGGCGCTCCCGGGTTGAAAAGACCTCTGTTTCAGTCAGTGTCCAGTTTACGCTGTATAGTCGGAAGAGGTATTTGAGGGCATAGAATCTTGACTTCAGAGTCCCGGGTTTATCACCAACCTTCTCTCTCCTATCCAGGTAGGAGAGGACTGCCTCTTCATTAAGACTTTCGGGTGAGGTCCCGAGGAAGTCGGTAACCGCCCCAAGATAGGCGCCGCGGGCGCTCTTCTTTCGCTTTAGTGCGTCCTCAAGCCGGGTTAGTATTTCTACTTTATCTAGCATGTAGTCTCTCCCAGGCCATACCAAATTGAAATCCGAGGTAAACTCCCGCTAGTGGGGGGAGATCCTCGCTGGCCTGCTTCATTAGCTCGGCAAATACCTTGCCCAGCTCCCCAGAGGGTGGGTCCAGGGAATAGGCCATGTCAATTACCTTAGTAGCCTCTTTCACCAGCTCTGATGAGTCACCATCCGGAAACTTCTTCCTGACTATCTCTTCTACCTGTTCTTGCCACTTTTCCATTGAGCAATCCTCCTTCAATTTAGTCCTACTAGGTATATCGGGATTTAGGGCTAAAATCATACATTTCCTCTGCTAAACTATACCGATACATAGCTCACATTACGTTAGCACCCGGTGGGGGGGTTTTGTCAAGGTGGTATAATAGAGGCATGAATCCGTTCTTGATTGTTTTAGGCACTGCGGTGAGTCTCACGGGAACTTATGCTCTCCGCGTAGAGGTCTACTACTAATGGCAAGGCGCAAAAAAAGGACTGAAATACAAGATGCCTTTGATGCCATTGCCGGCTTGCGCGACCTGGCAATGGATACATTTGAGAAGCTGACCGGGAAGCCGATTGCCGCCTGGCTCACAGAGTTTCAACAAAAGCCCCGAGAGTTGCCTGGGGGAGAGCAAGCAGCTCCCCAGCAGGAGCCAGCTATGCCCCTGGCTGACGCCTATAGTGTGCTAGGCCTGCCCCCGACGGCTACCATGGAGGAAGTCAAGCAAAACTATAAACACCTTGCGGCAGTTTTTCATCCGGATAAAGGCGGATATACTGAAGCAATGGTGCTGCTGAACCAAGCCTACGAAAAGATAAAGGGGAAAAAAAAGGGGGGTTGAGAAGATGCAACCTAGCACCAGGCTTAGCAGAGAAGATTTAGTCGAGCTGATAGATGCGACAGAGGCCGCGGGAAACGATGCTACAGAATTGAGAAACTTACTGGCCGAGGTCCCCGATGAAGGCAGAAAACCGCCGCCGGCAAGGCAAGGGGGAGGGCGATCAGGAGGGCGAGCAGTGCTCGAGGAGGAAGAGCCACTTCGTGATCGTCTCAACAGGGAAGTGGGAGACCTGTTTGACGGAGGTATTACTGACGAGCTGGAAGCCAGGTTTATCGATATGGACGGAAACTATAGTATTAAACAGCTACAGGACATGTGTAAAGAAGCTGGGTTAAGCCCTAATGGGCACAAGAAGAAGCTGGCTGCTAAGCTGGTAGCTCATGGTGCGGGCCCCGAGGCGAAAGGGCAGCAGGGAGTCTATAAAGTATGTCGGAGGTTGGAGTTGTGCCACACCGTAAGAGCTTCAAGCAAAAAGGAAGCTGAAGATATGGCCAGGGATAAAGGCGAGGTCGATGCTGAGATTACACAGCTGGAGGATTGGACAGCAAGGAGAATTTAGATGGAAAATATGGTAAATCTAAACAAGCAAAGGGAATGGGAGGCTAAGCCGGATGAAGAATTACGTCTTCCCGAGGCCTATATCAATGACCTGCACTACGAGGTAATCGTGTTTACCAGGAAGGAGAGGGGCGGCAGCGACTTTACCTTCCGCTGCAAGGAGTATGAAAGAACCCAGGATGGGCAATGGCGTTTTAGTGGGGTAATAATAGACACAAGTAAGCGGAATCCCAAGGGGGAAGTTGAGCTGGCAAGGCTTACCTATCACCCAGAGGTTAGCCTGGTCAATGCGGCCTTCATGGTGGTGCCGGCTCCTGAGGAGTCTTTAGACGCTGACTGACTCTTGTATTAAACGCTCTTACCCTGGCTGCTCCTTTGAGCCTGGTGTCCCTCATTTCGCCAGCAACCTCTTTAGCTGCTCGGGCGAACCTCTCCCGTTGAGCTGACTGCTTGGGTGTCGGTGGCAATCCGACAGGTGTTTCCCTCAGTATGAGTTTAAGTTCTTTCGGCATTGTCTTATTAAAGCGGCAAAACAAAGGGGGGGAATTGCTTCCCCCCTTCGTTGCTCATAGATACTCAATTCTCTATGAGGTGGCCATCACGCTTTCTTAGCCGCGCTTTTTCAAACGCGAAATACAACTATTCATGGCCCTTACACGTGTCGCTCCGGCCTTGCCAATCGTTTCCCGGGCACAGGTTGCAGGGTCGCCGCCGACCTTAAACAGGAATGGAAGCAGGTGACGGGGTACTGCACCCTTGGGGAAGGACTGGGTTTTAAGACTGATGAGGCGTTTGCTCCACGGTACGGCGTTGTAGAGAATAGCATTGCCAGCTTGAGTCAGTGGTATTCCAGCCATTAGCTTTTCCTCCTTTAAGAGTATGTTACCCAATTTACAGGGCTTTCACATCGACCATTCCTAATATACCACCCGGGGGGCTAGTTTATCAAGTTTTTTCTAGACCTCCTAGTAAGCGTCTTCGGGTAAAGGCTCTGAGACCCAGCTAGCCAGGTAGCGGTACTCCGGTGATACCGGCTCAGCACCTTCAATATCAATGGTCATAGGCGACATCTTTCCCCACATACCCGGGTGCTTGACTTTATAGTGGCTCCGGAGCCAGGCTATTCTATCTGGGAATCGTCCCTCTTCCAGGAGCTCCTTCGGCGCACATTCACCACACAGACGGCAGCAAAACTTTCTAATCGGGTCACCTTCGGTGCTGGCTAGGAGGTCAATTGACTGTAGATACTCCGCTTTAGCTAAATCAGGGTAGTCCTTTAATACCTCTGGGGGTACTGGCTTGCCTTCACTGAGAGCTTGCTGGACTAATTGTTTATGGTAGTTTACCTGCTTATTAAGAAGGTCTGTCCTCTCCGCCGTAAATGGTTTGCCCTCGGCACCTGGAGTTAATAATTCTTTGGCTTTGTCATAAACCTCCCCTTTAGTCATCTGCCACGCTTCTTTACTGGGCATTAACCTTTCTACTCTGCCCCTCGACATGTGTGGAAACAGTGGTTCCTTTTTCTTTGGCACGTGTGGATACAAAGGCTCTTTAGACATTTTAGTCACCTCCTACCAGACTGCCTCTTTAAGGTATTCGTCAAACTTTTCCTCGGTAGCCAGACGAGTGAGCTTGGCCCCCACCTCTGTCATCGCTTCACTATGAGCTGGTTGCAGGTCTTCGGCCTGCATTGGGTCAGCCACGCGCATGTTGGCTATATGGTGACCGAGTTCGTGGACCATGGCGTCAATGGTAAACTGGACATGCTCTAGGGTTTCAAGGTGAAGTATGATTTCCCGTGTCCCTCTATCGTATAACCCGGCTGTCCTCACTCGGTCGGAGGCTGGTGGGATAACCGAAGCATAAACTCCAGCAATGCCAGGAAAGTGAGAGGCAATTGCCCTTGCCAGTTTCAGGTGGACATAGACACTGGGTGTCAGTAAATAGGCGGGCACAATCTTAGTTTTCCTCAAAGCCTCCTGCGACCTGCCGATCAGCTCTTTATCGGTAATGAGTGTCCTTACTCCCTGTCCCTGGGGAATGTCCACTGATATGTAACCGAGATGCTTGACCAGTCTATCCCAGCGAGGATTAGTTCTAACGACAGCATTGTTGGGTATAGTAAGGGCTACTACCATTACCAAGACCTCTTCGCTCTTATTATAGCCTTTTGGAAGACACTCGCCAGCTTGTCTCTGTAGCCGGTGGCTCTTACCGTTTGAGTAAGAACCTCAGGGCTATCGGGGAGGAATCTTAACTCGATTTCTTTTGGCTTGCTTACGCTACTCTTTGGCACGTGTGGGTATAAAGGTTGTTTCTTAGCCATGGTTTACCTCCTTGTCAAGCGCTTTCAAAAACGGGCTATCTTTCCGCTCAAGGTATTCGGTCAGCTCGGTGATAGCCGCCATCATTTCCTCTTTTGCCTTCCCCTGGGCCTGCTCCGCCGTCTCAACCATCGCCTTTATCCAGTCAGCCGGCTCAGTGTCCTCATTCTCCAGACTGCGGCCTATCAACTCGCAGCTGCCGGCTTCCTCGCGGTTCTCAGCACAAACATCGGCAAACCTGGAAGCGGCTACGGCCACATGACAACTTTCGCAACTCTCGTATACTTCTTCATCACTCATTTCATCGGGTGATTTTTCTGCCTTTGCCGGGTTCTCTACCGGTGGGGCCTCGTCCGGTGCCGGGGTCTCGGCGGGTTTTATCTCGACAGGTAACTTTTGCTCTGTCATGTATTCCTCCAATCCTTCAAGGCTGGTATCATCGACTGGTAAACTAACTGTATCGTTAACCTTATTTCTGGCTTCAGTTATAGCTGCTTTGCAAACTTCCTTATTGTCTTTATTGGACATGCAGGTGCGCGCTGCCTCCTGAATATACTGGTGCTGCCGGCTAAGTTTCTCATGACCTTCAGTCAGGTAGAGTGCCTTTTTTAATTGCTTAGCGTCCAATGCCGCCAAAGTATCCTCTAATTTTTTCGTTATTCCGCCCTTCACAATCTCACCTCTTTGCCAGCTCTGGGTAGTCCTTCAGCACTTCATGTGGAACGGGTTTGCCTTCCTTCAATGCCTTCTGGACTAATTTTTTATGTGTAGGTTCTTCGCTTAATACCATAGCATCCGTATTTAATGCAATGCCACCATCTGGAAGTTTTATAAAATCATAGCCAAATTCTTCCCAAACCATGTTCTTAAATGCAGTACTGTCCCATATTCCGCCTTGTTCAACAATATCTGTTGGCACAATTCCCTCAGATATTCCTTCATGTTCTCCAAATTCCTCAACAATACCACTTATCCCGTAAGCACCCTGTCCAGCAAGTTCCATTATCTTATTTTCAAAGTCCTGTGCCACTTCAGCGTCAGTCAAATCTAGTATTTTTGCATCAGATTTTGGCATGGCATAATATATTTTGCCTTTCCCACCTAATGTATAATATTCTGCTTGCTGTATTTCATGGGAAAACCACATTACTTTTGATGAAGTTATTTTGCCTTTGTGTGTAATGCCAGATATATAGGGTTTGCCAAATTCCTCCCTTGTCATTTGCCACGCTTCTTTACTGGGCATTAACTTTTCTACTCTACTTCCCGGCACATGGGGGAATAGCGGCTCTCTTCTCTTTGGAACATGTGGAAATTTAGGCATATTTCTTAGCTCCTAGTTCTTCTCCCCCGCCCTTCACGTTACAGCCCCCTATCCGTAAAGTCGACCAGTGAATTTTAACAGTCCCCTCAGGTCCTCTAGAGTAAGGTCTGGCAGGGTTTCAACCTTACCTTTTTCTCTTTCCTTAATGGCCTGCTCAAACAACTTCCTCCGGCGGTAAAACTCATCCGGGTCTTTTCGGTAAATCTTCTCAAGTCTGTCCTTGATATCCCGCAGTTTTGAGACGTAAAGGTGCTCGGTCTGTGGTAGTAGATTGACCTTAGCGTACCGCTCGATTTCCTCTTTGATTCGCTCGGGAGTCATTTCTTTTAGGTGAGGCTCCATCACAGCTAGCACCTCAGGCACCTTTCTCTTGTAAAGACGAGCACAAAGTAGTTTTTTATGCCCAACAGGTGAAACTCCGACTTCATAGCACATGTGCTTTAGCTCTGTACCTAAAAAGGCATAGTCGCAGGCCTGTAATGCTTCTGACCACTCTTCAGGTAACTCCTCTGGTAGTTCCCATTGAATCTTAACCACCAATTCCGCTAGTTTTCTGTTTATCCAAGGAGTGAGACCATAGGCTTCCAGGTCAAAAAGTAATTCGGTCAGTTCCTTGAAGTCGTCGGCGGATAGTTGTTTCTCGCCTGCTTCCAGTATCGCCTGTATTTTGGCGGAGCCAAATTTAATGCCGCTAGTCTGTGTCATTGCTTCTGCAGCCTCCTTACAATAGTCAGGTCAAAAGAAACATTGTCTGCGCGAGGCACAAGTGTCGTCTTTAGTTTCAGCCTGTCTCTAATGGCTTTAAGCTCCTTATCTTGAAGCCCGGGGTCGTAAAGATCACCAAATTCTGATAGAGCTTCACTTATGAGCTTGGCACTTACTTCGGGAACCACCTCCGGTGTTTTTTCCAGGATTAGGATTTCCCCTCCAGCCACTACAAATTCAACTTGTTGATTGCCGATGATGAAAGCATATAAGTTGTCGATGCTGGGTATTGCCTTATACTGTCTCGGGTGGGTGTGGAACCGTACCTCCACATCGTAGCCATATTTTTGAAGGACTCGCCAGGGTATTTTGCCTTCCTCACCGAGATAGGCGAGTATTCGTTCCACCTGCGGTCTTCCGTGGACTATCTCAAAGTCAACACCACCGCCCCACTGATAACCGGTAGGTTCTTCCTGGAGACCGTACAGGGCTTTTCGGGCTGATTCTGGCAGAACTACTTTTTCTCGAACACCGGCTCCCAGAACTCTGCGACAGAGTGTTGCCTTATCTCCAGAAACCGGTAGTCCAAGAGACCGGGCCCAAGCCCTCAAGCCGACAAGGGTATTTTGTAGATCGCACTCAAGGATTTCTCGTCTGCTAACTTCCTGCACTTTATTCCTCCTCAGTTCCAACTCTCTGCGCTATGGCCTCAGCTTTCTCTTTCCCCAGGTAGCCGAACCGCCCCATATTCCACTGACGAAAGAGCTTTATATAGTAAGTTTCAGCGTCGGCAGCGGCCTTCTCAATTTCTTCCATGCTGCCTATACCCTCTAATCTGTGCCTTAATTTACGGCTTTCCCTTAATGCCTCATCAGCTATCAGTCTCGCCCATCCAGATGTATTCTGTAGCTTCACAGGAGTCATGTCAACCCGCTCCATGGCATTCAATTCTCCAAGGGCACCGGCAATATCATCCGAGACCTGATTACTTGTTATGCCATCATCTCTAAATCTAACTGCCTCATTAAGTAGTTTGGCTGCTCCCGCGAAATGCCCGATTGCGCATGGGACGCAGGCCGTGGCTATATCTTGCTGGGGGACAGTTTCTGGCTCCTGGGTAGTAGTAGGAGTCGCCTTTTGCTCTGAGGGGGCTCTATTTTGGGCTACAGGAGCCGTCATGGTGCTTGCAAACTCCTCCAGCGCCTTGGCGTGGTCCCGCGGAGGAAACAGGATCCTCTCGATAGGGACACGATTCGCCAGATTTGCGACGATAGTAAGCCAGCCCATGTCTCTAGTTTAACACCTTTTTTCGCTTAATCAAACAGCATCTTGCAAATTCGTCTTTTTTGTGCGTTACTAGATAAAGACAAGGGCAAAGGGGGGAGACATGGCAAATATAACAGAGCTACTGGAGGCATTGAATACCAGGGGGGCAGCAGTGCCTACGGCTGATTTAGCCAGCGGGCTCAAGGCATCAAGGGAGGGAACACTTAAGCAGCTAAACAGGGAGAAGGATAAGGGAACTGTCGAGGGCAACAGTCAAGAAGGCTGGCTGATAACTGATGCTGGTAGAAGGGCATTAGGAAAGGGGGATATTCACCCATCGATGATAGATGAAGAAGTCACCATGAGGCAGCAGTTCGAGGCTATTGGCCGCCGCATAGGCATAAAAGACGACAGGATTGTCTTGGCCACCGATATCGTCTGGAGCGGGGACTATAACGATGTTTCATGGGTGTGGCGGGCCCTTGGTCAGGCTGACATCGCTGATGACCTGAGGAGCGTCTGGGTGAACGCATGGCGCGCCAAACTTCACAAAGGCGTTCCCCCAGAGCTTGAAACTGAGCTTACCGGAGTTAGCAAGACAGTGGCGGCCGAGGAGGGAAAGGATACTTCAAAAGGCAGGGATTATATAATCATAGACGACGAGCCATTAAGAGTCGGTGAGAACCTCGGTGACTACAACCTGCAAGATGCCAAGGATATCCTGACCATAAGGACTTTAAAGGGCAGGCTCGCTGGTGCTCAGGCAGGAGGCGGTCACGGAGCAGGTTCCCCCGCTGAGCACGAAAAAGTCTCCGACCTTATTACTGCCCTTGCTCCCCTACTCAAAAAGGATAGCGATGTTGATACACTGAAAGAGATTCTCGCTGATAAGCTGGAGATACAGCGGCAGGATATCTTGAGCAGGATACCCCAACAGGAGCCAAGCGCCCAGCCCAAGTCCTTTATTGAGCAAATCACCGGCTTTGTTGCTGCTCTGGGCAGCTTAAAAGAGGCTGGCCCATTGTTGCGGTCTATACTGGGTGTCCCGGAGCCATCAAGTAATCCAGGTAATCCAGGTGTACCAGTGCAGATAAAAGGGCCTGATGGTACACCACTTGTTATGGATTTAGGACAGGTTATTAACTGGCAGAAGTTTCAAAGTGAAGAAAGGAGAGCTGACGGGCGCCACGATTCCTTGGTGGGACTGACCCAGACGATAAGAGAAAACATCCCGGATGGGATTCAAGCAATACTAAAGGCCGCGTCTGAAACCAAGGGCACCGGGGCTAAAGCACCTGAAACAAAACAGGAGCAGTCTCATGTGTTTGAATGCGCAGACTGCCAAACACAGTTTAGTCCACCCCCAGGCTGGGCCGGGCAGCCTATAAAATGCCCGGGGTGTGGGCGGGAATACGCGAAGGAGGAGCTAGCATGACTTTCATGCAGAGGTCAGCCATGCATTTTCTAACAATCAAAGCGGCTAGAGAGATTAAGCAGGAGATTGAGAAGGCAGGGCTGGATAATCTGAAAACCCTGGCTGACGCCGGCAAAAGCATAGTAGGCACCTATTTGAATGGCTGCAATGCTCAGGAGAAGGCTAGATATAAGCGGGACCTGGGTGCCCTCTTGCAAATGGGGGTAACTGTTGATATGCTTTTGGATGAGATAAGCAAGTTGATGCCTGTTGTTGGTGCTATTATGAAGGGTAGGGACGGTTACAAGAAGGGTGAAATCCAGAACCTTGAGCGGTTCTTGAAGGAGGGCTAATTGAGCTTTACCCTGTCAATAGAGAATGCCCCCGGGGGAAGCCATTACTGGTGGGCGGAGTATAGCCTGACCTACTCGGGATGGCTTGACGTTAATGTGGCTTGGGATTGCCCTTATGGCGCGTATGGCGCTACCGACCTACGCATCCTTGTGGTCGATAGCGACTATAACCCTTTGCATGATAAGTCTGGGCTAGGACCTATCTACGATGATAGGGCTTATGTATACGATTGCTCCACGCAGCAGCTATCTGAGGTGCCTGCGGCAACCTATCATCTTGACGTCTTTGTCCCCTCCTGGGCATATGGTGGCTATGTTTCCCCAGGAAGCGGGGACTACCCCGCCAACACCACTGTAATACTAACCGCCCACTCCCTTTCCGGCTATCAGTTTGTCAACTGGGGAGGCGATGCCAGTGGGACAAGCCCAATTTACAATCTCTATATAGATAACGACAAATATGTGGAGGCTTACTTCGAGGAAGTACTCGTGCCAGAATTTGCAGGAACAATAAGCAGAAAGGAGCTGGAGTATGATTCAGCCCAGGCTTCTATTCCAGTTTACGACATTTCCCAGGACGAAAGGGGGCTGGTTCACATCTGGGGTCGCAACGATATGAGTTCTGCCCAGCAGATGGGCATTTCCTGGATAGTCTACGACCCCGATTGGCTGGTAGTGGAGGAGTACTCAGATTGGGAAGACTGGCCCTACACCGGCGCTGGTGGAGACCACCATTTTATTGGCGGTCGTTTTGACTTGGACAAACCCGGAAGCTGGACCATAAACATAGCCCTATTTATGAACCCCTCTGACCCGGAAACCGTTGATACTTACTATGGGGCATTGTGCACCGTGGCAGCGGCGGTACCCGAACCTGAGTTCAGAGGATTTGGAGTTACTGAGTACGTAACAGTATAAGGAGGCTTAAAATGTATGGCTTGAGAATCAACGGCATTGAGTCACTACTGCAAGGCATTGGCGTAGCTGCTTTACCTGGGGAAAAGCTTACCGTGATGCTTGGCGATATAGTCAGGGTGCACCTGGCTGTTGAATACCGTGGCCCAGCCATAGATGGGGAGATTCATGTTAGCTATGGCAGACAGAATATGTGGTTTAACGAGGACGGCAACAAGCAAAGCGATACACCAGTTCATTTTGACCAGTCTATGGACTTCTTACCCTACGAAGTTGCCTGTGACATCGATATAGGTGGCAGCCCAGGAGAAAACTACGATTTATATGCTAAGATAATGGGAGTGCCTGGGCCTGATATTTTTAGCCCGACTCTCTTGAATGTCCTTGATGTTCTTGGCGCTGCTGAGTTTCAGAACTTTACGATTACCAGTTACGAAAAGGTATAAATCTGGCTAGGAGGACCTATGAACGTCACTGGTATAGAAGTTATCAGACGTGAGCTTGGTGTAGCCGTGGGGGTTGTTGCTGGTGAGAAGGTTGAGCTTACCTATGGTGATACCCTCCGCGTGAAAGTGAGCTTTGATTATCGAGGGTTGGCAGGGGAAGTTACCCTCTATGGAGCCATAGGCAACAGGGGAGTTTGGGTGTTTGACGAAATCCTCCATAATGAGGCAAGTATAGACCTTCCCCGGTCTCCTGCGGATTTTACCCCCCGCGTGGCAAGTGTTGACATCCCGATTACCCCTGACATTGACCCCGGTACTGACTACGACCTTTATTGCAAGATAAAGGAATACCCTGAAGCAGGTATGCCTGAGGTTGATGATGTCATAGACATTGTTGGCATTCCCCCAGAGTATGAGCTTATCCAGCATACCATCTCTCACTTCGCCTATATATATGATGGCGACGTTGAGGTCAACACCGCTACTTTTAAGATTGACCCCTTCACTCCCTCAGCCTGGGCAGCAAAGAAATTCG
>Ga0207997_1000383_pt1 | contig 22648 bp, 30 predicted proteins | sample AntAceMetag02UKN_FD_184777 | JGI IMG/M metagenome (GOLD analysis project Ga0207997, IMG submission 184777) | Saline lake microbial communities from Ace Lake, Antarctica - Antarctic Ace Lake Metagenome 02UKN (SPAdes) (version 2) | ecosystem: Environmental > Aquatic > Non-marine Saline and... | reverse complement strand
AAGAATACTACTTACATCTCCTCTAATATAACGTGCATTTCCACTAATTTTACTATGTACACCTTTAATTCTTACCCCATCTTTTATGTAATATATTCTATATTCTTTTTTTGTTAAGTTTTTTTTCATATTATTTTAGTTAATGATTTTTGCCTTATAAGTTTTTCCTCCACAGGTATAGCAATCGTGACCATACTTTGAGCGTATGAGTATTCTGCAATATTCCCAAATATTTCTCTGTATAACAGAGATTTTTCTAGGACTTTTTTTCTTTAGTTTTGTTCGTTTCATATTAATGCTTATGCTTTAATTCTCTAAAATTGTCAGTCGAGTATGTTATTAATTTAGAATGTCTTTATGTCTGAGAAACTATCAGTCATAGAGGTTGCTCCTACTAATGATGTATATGCCGTAGTTGTTGCATCTATTGAACCTGCTGTTGTTGTTGTTGCATCTATTGAACCTGTTGTTGTTGAAGCTCCACAAAGATTTCCATTTCCCCAAAGATAATATGATTGGTAGAATGGTTGATCTATATACACAGGAATCTGTTTACATATAACACGAGAAATCTTTTGCTTATCTGCAAGTGTTGAAACAACCTCCCTTAAGAACTTTATCTCATTCTTATAACTCTCTATATCTATATTCTCTTTAGTTTCGTTATTAAATAAAATTTCTTTTACTTCTTCTTTTGTAAGTATCTTTTTTTTTTCTAGTGAGGTCAATTCCTCTACTGTTGGGAGTTTACTCAATCTCCACTTTAATGTTTTATTCATTGTTGTTATTTATTAACTCAACTGACAATTTCAAAGAACTATTAATTCTTACCCCATCTTTTATGTAATATATTCTATATTCTTTTTTTGTTAAGTTTTTTTTCATATTATTTATTATTCTTAGAAATTTGTATTGTGAAGTATCTTACTCCAGGAAGTTCGACACCTTCCTTCATCACTTCTCTAATTTTAGTTTCATTAGGTAGAATATATTCGTGAGGTAGCATAGTGACGTCCATAACTTCGAATGTGTCTTTTGACATAAAACTTAAGTTGTCAATCTTTTCTATAAAATCAACTTCACCTAACTTATCAACGGCTGTGCAGAAATCTAGCTCACCGGAAGCCATTTGATCTGCTATAACTTTCTCCTGTTCTTTTATGGTAGCAACTAGACTTGTTTGAAATCTAGACTGTTCACTTCTCAATACCTCAATTGTTTTTCCAATAACTTCTTCCACTGGTTTGTATCTTGCTCTAACTTCTTTCAATGCTTGATTCAAAGGTTTAGTAAGTTTTTCTTTTTGGTCAGTTAAATCATCAAGGTGTCTATTACACTGAGTCAACATCTCTGCTGATCTTTTTAAATCATCACTTGAATCTATTACTAACTCCGTAGCTTTTGTAAGTATCGGACTTATCTCTTTCTCTATTGTTATTATTGTTTTCATAATTATTCTCTTTATCTCTAATAAATTTGACCTTTGTTATATCTTAACACTTACGATAGTTTATTGCAAGTAGTTATCAACATATTGATTCATCTCTTTATATGTGTTCTTAATCAATGCTGCGAACTTAAGTATATCAGACATCGTTCTCTTAGTTTTAAATTTCTTTACATTTCCACAAAGTGACATTACATTATCTTTATCTTTGTATGTAGGCATCCATATAAGTCTAATTTCAACTTCTTCTGGTGGTATATTATTTATTAAGTAGTTCATTAAGCAATACATAGTGAGTTGTCCGTGGTCATCTACTCTCTTTTTGGTCCACTTAGTATGTCCTGTTTTATATTCCCCTAATCTTTTGAATGTCTTGTCATCGAAGGTATCTGCATAACCACAAATTTCTAATTCACCAAGTTTACATCTAAATGGCTGCTCCATTTTACTCAGACGTGGTATTTCTGGCATAAAAGTAGGGTCAAGTTCTAACTTCTCTCCTATTAGTTTACCGAATTCCATCTCAGGTGTTGGGTCCTGTTTCTCACCAAGTATGTATCTCTTATACCATCCTTCTTTCGAATAGATGAATGCAGATACTGATGACCAGGACAATGCTCTAGCTCTCCAGTTCAGATTCATATTGTTCTATATTATCAAAGTCTCCAAAGCCAGGTGTCGACACATCTTTTAATTTAACATTTCTCCAAACACGCACTGTTGATCTCTTTCCGTGGGCTAGTGAAGCTGACACTGCATCTGATATATAAGGTGTATAGGAAGGCACTTTAGCTCCGAACATTCTTATTGACTGTGTGCTTAAGCAGTTGTCTCTACAATATTTACCATATGCAGAATACAAGTCTTCTTTAGATATCTCTGAGCTATCATCTCTTTCAAGTATATCTGAAGCGAACATAGCTATTGAGCTACCACTTCTCATCATCTCTGTTTTAGTTTCACTGGCTGATAGTTTGTATGTAAAGCTTCCTTGTGCTATTAGACGTTTTAATCCTCTCATTGCAAGATTGAAAAGTCCAGAACGTTCATCACTTGTGTCTAGTGTTTCAATAAAGTTGGGTATTTTCTTTTCTATCTTGTTCTCAAAACGTATAACCATCCATCTATTGAAGTATGCGTCATCATCGGTATCCTTAACATCAGGTATTTTATTACATGCAAAAGTAAACTTAGAATAATTTATGAATGAGAATTGATTTCCATACTTACGTTCACCGGTAATTGAGCCACCACCAGTCGCCATTTTAAAAGCACCTGTGTCGTGAATATCTTTTGCTGATAATTCGTCTACTATATTTCCGTGTTTTCCATACAAATGAGCTACTGAGAATTTATCTGATGACATTTTTTGAAGAGATACTGACGATAGGTTATTGACACCGAGTAGAAAACCAATGACTTCAAGTAGTGTTGTCTTTCCTGTGTCTCCTTCTCCCACAAGTATTAAGGCTTTCTTAAACTGATAATTTCTCCAAAAATAATATCCTAGCCACTCTTCTATTATTAATCGTTGTTCAGGAGTGAGCACTTGGTCAAAGAATGCTTCTGTCTTTGTGCACTGTGCATTCTTGTCGTAGTGAATAGGGAACTGGTATGTAAATCTATATTTAGGTTCGTGTGGTAGTAAACTATCTGTTTCAATATCATAGACTCCATTCTTAACTGGTATATAGCGTCTTTCAGCCATTTGGAATATCTCTCGTGGATGTGATGTCTGGTCTGCTATCTTGTGGTAGGTCTCTCCTTTAGCATTCTTATTTACCAAGTGACATAATATTCTTTGCACTTCAGGACCTACAACAACATTTTCTGCCGGAACATAGCAACCTTCTTTATATACAAACATCTCTCTTACTTTTTCACCAACAGTAACGATGTCATATTTTTTTACAATATGTTCTGCAAGAAGAAAAGTCCCTTCTGTTTTGTTCTTTATATATTTACTTACTATATCTTTTTCTTGATCAGTGTTCATTGCAACTTCTTAACTGCGTCAATGAAGTTGCAGTTGTTTAACTTTTGATAAACGGAGATTGAATCGCCATAGGTTTGACATGCGAAACAGTAAACAGTATTTGTATCAGGATAATAGTAGAGTGAAGGTTTGTTATCATCGTGAAAAATACACTTAGCTTGACGACCTTTGAATTCCAGTAAATTAGTAATGGGATATGACTTAGCTCTTGGAATATCGAGCTGGTCTTTGTAAACACTTTCAATGGATTCACGAGGTAATAATTTCTCGTAGAATTTCCGTTGATTTTTTATAAATAACTCTTCTATTATATCAAACCAGAACCATCTATGCAAAGAGTCACCATAAACAAGAGACTTCAGTTTGTCCTCTACTCTCATTAGTTTATTCAATGCTCTCTTGGGATTTTTAGGAGCTTTTAATCCTCCGTGATTTTTGGGAGCTTTCCAATTCTGTTCATGAATAAAAAACAGACACTCAGATGGACGAGCCATTGATAGCTCATGCTGAGTGCCTGTTTCTCTTTCACGAATTAAATTGTTCAATGTTGCGTCCATGCGATATATTATACTCCTTTAAAAAACTTCTGCAAACTTATCAACTGTGGATAACTTGCAATAAAACTGTGGGTATGATAATATGTATATATGAAAGAAGATTCATTCGCAAAATATAGTGCAGCCAGTAAAGCAAGATGGGCTAGTAGGACACCAGAGAAGAGATCAGAGATGATGAGAGATATTGCTATTGCTAAGTGGGCAAAGACTACACCAGAACAAAGAAAAGCTCATAGTTTATTAATGGTTAAAGCAAGAAAATCAAATGGGAAAGACTAATGGAGACAAGCTACCAGCACCTGATAGCAAAATAGCTAAGTATCATACGATTGTGACCACAGTCAAAGGAATTACTAAGAAAAAAGCAGCAGAAATGGCTGGTTATGCGTGTCCAGAAAACGTATGTGACAAATTAGAGAAGTCTGTTGGTTTTCAAGTCCTTAAAAAGACCTATTCAGCAGCTATTCAAGAGCATATGACCATAGATCAGATAGCTCGTGAGCATGTAAAGGTAATGACACAGGACGAACAGATGGGTCCGAAGATTGCTGCTATTAAAATGTCTATTGATAAGATAGAACCTGAAGGAAGTGTCACTGATGAGGACGAAAGGATCAGTGTAATATTGAAGTAGAGTCAAATATCACCGGTTTATCTTTTGTATTTGTCATATTATTTTGTTTTAAAGCTCGCAAAATATTTGTCTGATAAATAGCCCGCTTTGATAAGCTCTTTGATATTCTCTATCGCTGTATATTCGCTATTCACTTGCAATATATCTTTACGGGTCAATTTGCCGTATGTATTGCAAGTATTGTATTGTTCTGTATATCCTAGCTCTTTCAATCTTCCGCTCACTCTCTATTCTGCTCCATACATTCCGTATATTGTAAATGTTGAAACCTTTTTGCCCGTGATAACGGTATAATTAAAATACTCATTACTACAACCATATATACCAGCCGTGTAACCGCATTTATTTGATAAGAATAATTTTGTCATATATTTTATTTTTTAAATGTGTGAAATTAAAATTGATAAACAACCTAGCACTAGTATCAAACTTCCTATTACTGCTGATAAAGTTCCCCATCTCCTTTCAAATCTTTCTTCCTTTCTTTGTTTTAAGTAATCTTTCATAATTGTTATTAATTAATTGTTATGCATGACTAGTGCATAAGTTGTTATAAGTCTATGATAATCTATCGTAAGTTATATGTCAATAATCATATGTTGATAAGTGTATTGACATGCTTTTTTGTGTGGTGTGGTGTTTTTTGTGTGGTGTGGTGTATAAAATCGTATACAATGTTTACACTAAATGTTCACAAACAGTTTACACATACCAAGCCCTTATTGTATCTAATCTTTTAAAAATTATATATATAAGAAGTAGTTTATCTTTATTAGTGTATATAGAGTAAATATTTACGTAGGAATATAGCTATTATCATTAATTACTTGCGATACATTGCTAGTTATTAGGTACTAGACTAAGTTTTAACACTCTCGCCCCCATTACAACGCAATTATGAGCCTTTAATTGATTGTAAATGACTCATATTAGTGCAATATCGAGTAATTTTTTATACATATCTTTGAAAACTGTTATTTGTAGCTATTTTAATAGGCATGTCGCACAATATACGTTGTCGGCACGGGGGGGATAAGGCAAGTCTAATGCTATACAAACGTATTGATTAGGTCTATTTGCACACATGTAAATTCACTTTTATTAAGCAATAGATACTACACTCTGTCAAACACTATGTCTATTATACGATAAATGTGCTATACTAATATTGTTAATTCATCTTAATAAAAAATAATGGAATCCGAATATGAAAAACTAGGTAAGGCACTACTAGGAGAATTGCTCGTAGATAGATGTGCTAAATGTAATCGTGAACACACAGCTGTTGAAATAGACTTAGGACATTGTTCTGTTTGTGGTTGTAAGGATAAAATTTCTGCGAAGTGCGAACCTAAGCATATTGCAGAGATAACTCTGAAAGGAAAAACTTATAAATTTGATTATACAAAAGAGGAGTACATAGCTCAGGCGAATTTATCAAAATGGGATCCCGATACTATAGTAAAATTTGTAGAGACATATGAGCCGGTGCAGGCAAATTTCATATCGGACTTAACTAGCGACTTCTGTCTTAACGCTGGAGGGTTCGGGTCGGGAAAATCGCTGGCTTTATATATTAAACTAATACTGGTGTGTAAATGCTTTCCTAATAATAAAGTTTTATTGGGACGTAAGACTATGTCAGATGTTGAGAGAGCAATACTCCCAGAATTATTTGAATTGATGCCTTCTACTTGGTATAGCTACGAAGTGAAGAAAGGTCTGATAACATTTAGTAATGGTAGCCAGATAATACTTTTTGGTCTTGATGCCATGCAAAGTGGTTCTATAGCAGATATAAAGAAAGCACAGCAGAAGCTTAAGTCACTGAACCTTGGAGCATACTTCATTGATCAGTTGGAGGAGGTGGAATACGAAGTTATAGAAGTTCTGAATTCACGTTTGAGAAGGACCGATGTTCCATTCAGACAGGGTAACTCCGATTGTAATCCTGCAAACTTTTGGGCATACGATTATTTTGTAGCGAATCCAAGACCTGGATATAAATTATATCAGTCTAGTATGATGAATAATCCACATCTTCCTTGGGACTACATAAGAAAACAGTTAGCGATGGGGGAGGATTATTTAAAACGTTTTGTTTTTGGTGAATGGAATACAGACTTACTAATGAAAGGGACTGTGTTTGCTAAGGAAGACATAAAAATGTTAGAAGCACAACAAAGAAAGCCTATGTTAATTCTGGAAGAGTGTGAGATATATGAGCAACCAATCACTGGTGAGGAATATCGAATGGGAGTGGACCCATCAGAGGGTATCGTAGATCCGTCATCTATATCCGTTGTATCTAACTCTGGAAGGAAGGTAGCTAAATTTAACGGGAAATTACCTATTATTGGATTAGCTGATAAAATAAAATTTTTATATTACAAATACAACAGACCACTTATCATTCCTGAGAGTAATGCAGCTGGTCAAGCACTTATTAGAGAGATAAGAGACTTGAGAGTTTATACACAGAAGATAACAAATTATAAGCAGGATAAGGAGACAGAAAAATTAGGGTTCAGAATGTCATACGAATCTAAACAGCATTTGATAACACACTTCCAAAGACTCTTAAGGGATAAGGCTCCACACATATATGATAGGAAAACTATAGAAGAGATGAAGGTATTCTTATGGACTGACCAAGCAACACAATCTGGGGCTGGTGCAGCACGAGGTTTTCACGATGATGACGTCATGTCTACCATGTTAGCTTTCTGGGATTTCAATCCTAAGAAGATTGAGGAAAGAGCTGTTGCAAAAGCACGTCCAAAAACAGTTCGAAGTTTTCAATATTCATAATTTCGTGGTATACTTATAGCATTAGTAATCTAATTTAAATCTATGGCAAAAATAAAAGCAATAAAGAAGGAAGTATCTAAGAAAAAAATCGAAATTAAGAAAGTCGATATTGCCAAAATGGATCCATCAATACCTGAGTCTAAGCAAAGATGGTTAAGATAATAAAATAAATGAGTAATTTATTAAAAACGATAAATCGTGAGATAGAAGACTTTAAGTCCAAGCAAGTTCAAATTGTTCCTGGGCTTTCTTTCAATCAATACGACACTATTCAGAAAATCTTCTTTTATTATAATTCCAAATTTACTTCTGGAGATATAGATGATGAAGGAGATAGAAAGTATTTCAATAATATAGTAAAGAATCCTTGTAAAGTTTTCTCGAAGGCAGTAGATTTCGATACAAAGAATATAAGAATGTTAACTTCAAGTGGGGGAAATCCTTTGAAGACTTGGTTCATGGAAAGAGATTTAAAATACTGGATGAGAGACATACAATTCGGAAAAGTATTAAATAGAATTTTTAGAGAACTTCCAATATTCGGTTCAGTTGTTCTAAAGATAGTAGATGGAAAACCTTATTTCGTAGACCTAAGAAATTTTGTTGTTGAACAGTCAGCAGAAAAAATCGATGATGCAAATCACATAATAGAAATTCATAACTATACAGTTCCAGAATTTAGAAAGATTGCAAAGAAAATGAAATGGGAAAAAGAAGATATTGACGATACTATAAAGATGTATCACGAAATGAAAGAAACATCTCACATTAAAATATACGAAAGATATGGAGAAGTTTATGACGAAGAAAAAGATTCATATTCATATAGAAGACTTTATATAGCAGATGTTGGAGTTGATGAGTTTGACCAATACGGAAACCTCTCAATAGCAAAGCCAGGTGTTTTGTTATCTTCAGAGGAATACACACAAGAAGAATTAGAAAAAGTTTATTGGGAATTCCATTCAGAAAGAATGTCAGGAAGATGGTTAGGCATTGGAGTTGTTGAAACTTTATTCGAACCTCAAATTAGATTAAACGAAATAGCAAACCTACAATCAAAAACTTCTTATTGGGCAGCACTAAGATTATTCTTTAGCAGAGATTCTAATATGGCTGGTAACCTTAAAACAGAAAAGAGAAATGGTGAAGTTATAACTGGAGACTCAGAAATTACACAAGTAGATATGTCAGATAGAAACTTGGCATTCTTTAATCAGGAGACTGATAAGTGGATGGGTAATAGAAGTGAACTTACTTTCTCATATGATGTAATCCAAGGAGAAAGACTTCCAGCAGGAACCCCACTTGGTTCAGCACAGTTAGCAACACAACAAACACTTTCATACTTTGAAGGTATTCAAGAGAACATCGCAATGGATGTGAAAGAAATGATTTATAAAGTTATCATCCCACAATGGCAGAAAGATTCCAACAAAGAACACACTATTAGATTAGTTGGAAAAGATTTAGATACTTATATTGGAATGGTAAAGGGTGAGTTAGTTTTGAAAGAATTAATACGTTCAATGGTAAACTTTGGTAAGTTCCCAACAAACGAAGAAAAAGATGCTGTAGGACTTGCAGTTGAAGAATCAATCAAACAAGAAAAAGAAAAAATTATTACAGTTCCAAAAGGACATTATGAAGGAGTTAAATATGATATTGATATAGACATTACAGGTGAATCAGTTGATACAAGAGTTAAGGCAGCTGCAAAGTTTGCAGTAATCCAAGCTATCACAGCTGATCCAACAATGATTACAGACCCACTTAAGAAAAAGATATTAATGAGTTATATGGAAGATGGCGGAATAAATCCAAATGACTTCTTTGATGTTGAAAAGAAAGACATGCAAGATATGGTTCCAAACCAACCTGGTAGAGCAGGAGGAGGAGTATCAGCACCACAGTTAGGAGGGGGTGCATTAGCAGGACCAGCTAACCAAACAATATAATGATATCAGAAGAATCCAAAAAAATATTACAATCACTTAAGACCTCCCAATATGGGAGAGCTCTTGAGGAATTTTTAAATGAAGAATACTCAAAAATTAACAATGTTAGTCAGTGTGTAGACTGGGAAGACACGATAGGAAGAAAACACGCACTAGCAACTTTAGATAAACTATTCTCTTTTATTCTTAATAAGCCTAAGGTCGAACCAAAAGGCGAAAATAGAAAATATGAATAGTATTATTAATTAACGTAGTTCGGGTCGTTCCCGTAAAAAACGTAAAAACTATGGATGAACATAAAATTGATGTAAATCAGGAGTCATCACCTGAAGAGGTTGAGACAACGGAGGAAGCTGTCGAAGTCATCGTCAGTGAAGACGAAAAAACACCAGAACCCGAACCTAAAGAAGTCGAGGAAAAAGTGGTTCCTTATTCAAGATTCAAGGAAGTTAATGACCAACTTTCTAAATTGAAAGAGAAACCAGAAGTTCTTGTAGCTAAGGATAGTAAGCCGCTTGATGTCGAAGATTATATTGACATAAGTGCCTCATTAGAGGGATTAGATCAGCGTGAGAAAGAAAAACTCGCAAGAGAACACAAACTCACGGGACGACCTCTATCTGAGATCCGTAAGGATGAAGACTTTCAACTTTGGCAGACAGCCTATCAGGCAAAAGCTGAAAAAGAAAAGTCTACTTTAACACCTAGTGGAACGCAGTCCGAATCTGACAAGCCTAAAAGCTTGACTGAGAAATTGGCTGGTGCCTCTATCGAAGAAAAGGAAAAGATACTTAAAGAAGCAAATCTTTTTAAAGAATTTAGACCTAGAGCAGACAGGACACACATCGGAACACAAAGGTAAAAATAAAATATTATGGCAGCAAATGATGTAAGTGCTATACAGCCCGAATTATGGTCAGCAATGGTCCAGGTTCCTTTGTATAAGTCACTTGTAGCTATGGAGGTTGCAAATATGAAACTATCAGACACCGTTAAGAATGGTGATACTGTACACGTTCCATATTTCGGTTCTCTATCAGCACAAACCTATGCTCCTGGTTCAGCTATTACAGTTACGAATCAAGACTGGGCGTTCGATACATTGGTAGTTTCTTCTTATAAACACTGTTCTTTCTACGTTGATGATCCTAGAGCTTTGACTCTTAACGTTGACCAAGCTAGAGAACTTGCTACAGAAGCAGCTTATCAATTAAAAGATAAAATAGACCAAGACGTTTTCGCAAACATTACTGGAACTACAGGATTCATGCCTGTGGACAATGCAGATATTATTTCTGGTGGAACTAATGGTGCTCCAGTTTCTGGATCATCAGCAAACATCATAAATGTATTCGCAGGAGCAAGAGCTTTCTTAAGAACTAAGAATGTTGAGGAAACAGGAGATTGGTGTGCAATTATTTCTCCAAAACTAGCAGCAGCTATAGAAACTAAAGCAGCAAGCGTAGGTTTCAACGTAGCAGATGCAACTTTGAGAAATGGATATGCAGGAGACTTTATGGGCTTCCAAATTTATGTTTCTAATAACTTAGTAACAGGAAATATGTCAGCTATAGCTCCAGCAGCAGGTAACGGTATTATCGGAGGTCTATCAGGTGCAAACGCATCTGGAACAACCCCAGGTAGAGCATGTTACTTTGGTAAGAAAGGAACAATCGATGTAGTTATGATGAGAGCTCCTGCTTTGGAAGTTAGAAAACTTTCAGACAGACTAGGTTCAAATTATATAACATGGACTGTTTATGGTTCAAACGTATTTACTAACAACAAATCACGTGGAATCAACATGACAATGCCTACAGCTAACGCTTAAGCATTATCAAGACGAGGAATTTATTAAGCCATATACCTCGTCTACTTCTCATAGATCCTTATATGGCATCCGTGAGAAGTAGATGGGGGTAACTAAATAAAAAAATGGAAAAATTAATTAATATTTACTATGCTTGGTTAGCTAAAAAAAGACTAAATGGCCAGTATAGATATTTAAACGCAGTGAACGAACTATTAGAAAGTTACATAATGGACAGAATCCTTAATGGAGGTTCTGCTGATTTTGTAAGCAAAGGAAGAACAGATCTTGTTAACAAACAAAAAGAGATCAAGGAAAATAAAAACTTTATAGAATTCTTAAAAAAATAATTATATGAAAATACTTTTTATAACAGATACTGTCGACTGTTGGAAACATGGTATATGGTTCCACAGACAACAGATACCAAGTAATGCACTTGGACAAAGAGGACACGCAATCAAACAAGTTGCTATGGGAGGAACATTCCCTGAACACCTATTGGATTGGCCAGATACTGTTATCTTTGGAAGAACTTATCCACAACAATATGATCCAATAAAATGGATGAAAGAATATAAAAAAAGAGGAAAGAGAGTCCTTTATGATATGGACGATGATTTCTGGAGTGTAGCAAAAGACAATCCATCAGTATTAACTTCAAACGCAATGAAGGACCAATACGAAGGTATGATTAAAGTTGCTGACGCAGTCATTACTCCTTCTAAAGTTCTAGCTAAGAAATTCAAGAAATACTTTAAAAAGAAGATATACATATGTTCTAACTGTGCAGATGAAAATATGTATCTTGAAAGACCAAGAGAACATGGAGATACTCTAGTTATAGGATATGCAGGTGCAGCATCTCACTGGAAAGATTTAGATTTGATAGCTGATGTTATTACAGCACTATCAGAAAAACATGATTTCCTATTTACTCTTTACGGATTAGTAGGTGAACCACTTGAAGCTGCAATGTATGCTTATAATAGAATACTTGCTGAGAAACTACAGCCAGAAAAAGAAGAATATTTACAAGCAGCTGTTGACTTCCAAACCAAATTACAAAAAATAAGAATGTGGCACGTTCCATTTATGCCACCAGAACTACACCCTTCAGTATTGTCACGTTGTGACTTTGATATAGGACTAGCTCCACTTGTGGATACTGAGTTCAATAGAGGAAAGTCATGTATTAAATTCTATGAATATGCTTCTGTAGGAACAGTAACTGTTGCTTCGGATGTATTACCTTATTCAGAAGAAGTAGGGTATACAGCAAAGAATACTTTTAAGTCATGGTATAACAAAATAGAAAAACTTATCGTTGATAAAGACTTTAGAAATAAATTACTTGAGAAACAGCAAGCTTGGGTTCATGAAAATAGAAGCACTGATGCTATCGGAATAGAATGGGAGAAGGCATGTCAAAAAGAAGGTGGTGCTCCAATCTTAAATCAATAACATGAAAAAGAAAAAATTGAATATCGCTATATGTAACTGGAATGGTGTCAATACGGATTTAATTGAAAAACTAAAAGGACGTGGTCATAAGTTATTTATGACAATAGAGGAAAAAGATAGAGAGAGTCTACTTAAACAGATTGATGTTCTTATTACTTGGAATGAAGTTCATCAATATGGTAATGATACATTCTTAGAAGATGTAAAATCTAGAGGAATAAAAACAATCCTTGTTCAACATGGAAGACGTGGAACATCAAGAATCTTTCCTCCATTCAACGAGAAACTTATTTGCGACCTTGCATGCTTATGGAGTGAAAATGATAAACAGAGACTCATGAGTTGTGGAAATCCTGAGGATAGAATAAAGGTTACAGGAACACCTATCTTTAGAAAACTTAAACCAAGAGAGAAGCACGAAGGAATTAATGTAGTATTCAGTCCAGAACACTGGGGAGATGAAGTTCCAGAGAATAATATAGTAGCTAGTTTTTTAAGAAAAATACCAGGTGTAAACATCATAACTAAAGTTTTAAATGGAGAACATACTTTTGATCAATATGATAACGTTGTTGCTTCTGACAGGAACTCTCCCGATCATTTTGAAATAGTTGCTGACGTATTAAGTAAAGCTGATGTTGTCGTTGCTATCTCTGAATCTACTTTCGAACTACTAGCACAGTCACTAGATATACCTGTTATCATTGCTGATATATGGATACCTAAGGCTTGTCAGGGAAATGATAAATACAAAGAAATCAAACACGAATTCTCTAACGCCTGTGTGCGTGTAAAAAATATGAAAAAAATGGAAAAGGCAATTAAGAAAGCGATTAAACACCCAGAACATTTGAGAGAGGAAAGAAGAAGGATAACAATCGACGATGGTGGAACAGATATAGAAAATCCAGTCGATAAACTAATTGAAATAATAGAACAATGAAACTAGAAATAATCAAAACAAGAATAACTCCACAGAACATAGATTCTTTTTATATTAGAGACCATCGTCTTGAGGAAGAAGAATTTATAACTGATAGAAAAATTCTGGAAGCAAAGATAGTTAATTATGAAAAAGGAATAACGAATGAGTTAACTGAAAAGTATCCAGGTCGTTATGACCTTACTGTTCTTACTTATAGTCAAAATGAAGAACCATTTTTAATCAATGATGGTTGTCATAGAATTACTGCTTTGAGAGAATTGTTTAAGCGAAAAGAAATTGAAGGATTTGATGTATGGCTTATCCCTTCAAATATTATTGGAGCTACTACAAAGGAAGAAGCATTGAAACTAAATAAGGAAGTTAACAAGTTACTTAAGAAGGCTAAATTACCAGAGTGGATAAAAAAGTTTGATTACGAAATAAAGAAAGGAAAATTAATTGCATGGAAGAATATTAATCTAATTGACACTGGAGGAGAAGACAAGCGTTTACAGTATGGTGTCAACTGGTTTCTTAATGAAGACCCTCGTAGAACATTAGTCGATGTTGACGAGCATAATTATAAAAATAAATATAAACTATAATGAATCATCCAGGACACACTCCATTAGCAATGGCAGATGAGATTAAAGACATTATACAAGATAAGGTTGTTTGTGATGTTGGCTGTGGACAAGGGCAATTTATGGAAGCTATGTCTAAGTATGCTAAGCAGGTAATAGGAATCGAAAATGATGGTGAATTAGCTAACTATGTTACGCAGAAAGGATTCACTGTTCTAGCTCAGGATTCATTCTATGAGGAGTTACCAACAGCAGACGTCTACTATCTGTGGACAAGGGATTCTATGGGTGTTATACTTAAGGCACGACATGAAGGGACTAAAGGAATTTTCATTATTGGCTATTCAACAAGACCTTCAACTAAAAAATTCCTAGAAAATCTTGACGCAGAAGTAAGAGAGGTAGAAGGGTTTAAAGTTTATATAACAACACTATGAGAAGACTACCAACTATAAAAAAGAATATTAAACTTGATATTGGATGTGGAGAACATAAAGCTAAAGGATATATTGGAATGGATATTTTTGACTGTGGTCAAGAAATACTATGGGACGCTAAAGAAGGAATTCCATTTCCAGATGAGAGTGTTGAAGAGATAAGAACAAGTCACTTCTTAGAACACTTAGATAACGAACAGGTTCCAGAATTTTTATATGAATGTATGAGAGTTCTAAAACATAAAGGAAAGATGATTAACATACTTCCACACGCTTCAACTCCTGGTGCATATTTCTTAGGACATAAAACATTTTGGACTGAGTATGGAGTAGAAGCTTTATTAAGACTTGAAAAATTTATAAGAAGAGGTTTCGAATGTCCTTTTGTAATAACTGAAAATATTGTAGATGGAGCAAATCTTAAATTTACACTAACAAAAATAATATGAAAAACATAATAGAAACATTATACCCAATGAATAGATGCCTACTCGGTGCTGGCTATGATAATGCACTTGAATTTATTAAACATTTATTAGATTTAGAAATTATTGAAATTCCAAGTGGAACTAAACTTGAATCATGGACAGTTCCAAATGAATGGAGAATAAAAGAAGCTTGGGTAAAAAATAAGAAAGGAGAAAAAATAATTGATTACAGTAAAGACCCTATGTCACTTATGGTAGGTTCTTATCCAGTAAATGCAGTTATATCTAGAGAAGATTTAGTTAGTCATTTACATTATTCTGAAGATAGACCACTTGCAATTCCTTATACATATAATTTATACGGAGATGAGTGGGGATTCAATATAAAGAGAGATGAGTTTATGACAAAGAATAAGAAAGTTAACAAAGGTATAGAATTAGAGAATGAAAAAGATTTTATACCAACTCTTAAATGGAATTTCCCTGATGAACAATATACTGTATTTATAGATTCAGAAAATGTTCCAGGAAAAATGAAACTCGGAGTGCACACAATACCAGGAAAATCAGATAGAGAAATTCTATTATTCGCACACTTAGATCATCCATTTCAAGCAGACGATAACCTTTCAGGTGTAGCTTGTTTAATCAATATGGTAAACAAAATTAAATGCGAGCACACAGTTAAAATTGTATTCTGTCCAGAAACAATCGGTTCTATTGGATACGCAACAACTCAAGATATTTCTAAAGTAGATTTCATGATGGCCGTTGATATCTGTGGAAATGATAACGAATTAGTATTACAACAATCATTCATACCGAGTAAAATAAATAGTGCTATGTATCTATCACTCAGAGGTTCAGGACAATCATTTAAGTTAGCTAAGTTTAGAAATCTAGTAGGTTCAGATGAATACGTATTTAATGACCCGAAGATAGGAATTCCAGGATTGATGCTTACAAGATTTCCTTATGATTACTATCACACTTCTGATGATACTCCAGAAAAGATTAATTATGAGTCAATAGAAAAAACAGGTGAAGGTATATTGAAAGCGATTGAGATATACGAGAAAGATTTCATACCTCTTAAGATATTTAAAGGTCCACTTATGAGGAGTAAATATGGTTGTCAACAAACTACACATCAGTTAAATCTTCCTTGGGATTATTTAATGTATAGCCTTGATGGAACTAAATCCATATCAGAACTATGCGTTCTATACAGTTTAGATTTTGACTTAGTTCATGAAGTTATGGAAAAACTTATTAATGACGGAATGGTCAAAAAAATAAACATATGAAAATCGTTGGATTAATGTTAGTTAAAGAGCATTCAAAAAGGTTGTCTGGAAAGAACACGATGGACTTTCACGGGAAACCTATGTTCTTATGGAATCTAGAAAAGTGTCTAACTATCTTTGATGAAGTTTATGTATCATCAGATAGCTACAGTATATTACAACTAGCTGCACTTCATGGAGCAAAAGCAATACATCGTGGAGAAGAGTTATGTGGTGATACACCAGACATTCCAGTGTTCCAGCACGCAATGGAAAATATGGACAAGGAGGTTGAGGGTATTGTAGCTGTTCACGCAAACAATCCAAGTATAGACAGAAACTTAATAGCAATGGTTAAAAAAAGTTTAGAGATTGGAGCACCAGAAGTTATGACTTGTGGACGAATGACAAAGAAAACATTTTACAAGAAACAAAGCAACCCTATCAATGGTTCAGTTAGAGGATTTCATGTAATGCGTTTAACTCATTACAACGACCCTTATCACCCAGAACCTGAGATGTTAATTGTAGATGACTCAATGGAAATAGAAACTATAGAAGACTTCAATAAGATAACAGAGAAAGTAACCTTTAATGCAGACGACACCAAAGTCACACTCTCAATAGACTAATATGAAAAACAAAATACTAATAATTGCAGAAGCAGGACATAATCACAACGGTTATATAAGACACGCTAAATTACTCATTGATGAGGCTAAGGCTGTTGGTTGTGACATTATAAAGTTTCAAGCATATAACACTAATAAAATAAAGAAACCTTGGCAATCAAGATACTTCGAACTTCTTTTATCAGAACAAACGAAAGAAGAGTTTAAGGAATTAAAAGAATACTGCGACGAGGTCGGAATAGAGTTTGGTGCATCTTCATTTGATTTAGAACATTTTGGTTGGATGGAAGAGTTAGGGATTAAAAGACATAAGTTAGCTTCAAGAAGTATCTATGATAAAGAACTTATCAAGGCTATGGAGGATACTGGAAAACCTATTATCGCTTCACTCGGAAAATTAAATGAGAATAATGATGTTCCTAAAATTAAAAATGCTGAGTATCTTTACTGTGTTGCAGAATACCCAGCTTATATAAAACAGATACCAGCAAAGTTTGATGAAAGACTTGTAGGTTTCTCAGACCATTCAATAGGAATGGATTGGTGTAAAGAAGCTGTAAGAAGAGGTGCAACTATCATAGAAAAACATTTTACTCTCTCAAGAGATTTACCTGGTAATGACCAGAAAGGAAGTGCTGACCCACAAGAGATGAAAGACTTTGTGAACTGGGTTAGAAATTATGAAAAAGGAAATATATGATTTACTGCTTTGATATAGATGGTGTGGTATGTGAAACAATAAATGGTGACTATGAAAAAGCTACCCCTATTATCGATAGAATAAAAAAGATAAATGAGCTTTATAAAAAGCACACGATTATCTTTAATACTTCAAGAGGTGCAAAGACAGGTATTGATTGGCATGATTTAACTACCAAACAATTTGAGAATTGGGGATTAAAACATCACCTAATCTTATTTACTAAACCATTTGCTCATTACTACATAGACGATAAGAATTTATTACTAGAACAATTTGATAAATAATATGAATGAAAAAACAATAATTAAGGGATGTTCAGAAGAGATGTTAAAGAAACTATTAAAAAGACACGATAGATATGTTCCTTTGGCTTGGCGAGGTTTAGATATGAAAAGGCTACTTATTCTATTAAAGGAAGAGATAGAAGAACTTGAGATAAGTATAGCTAAGAACAATAAAAAAATGATGTCTGATGGTGGTGTAGACATAGCAAATTATGGTATGTTCATCTGGGATATTATGCGTAAAAAATAGCGAGAACCATCCTTTTGTGGTATACTTATAGTAATTATTATTAACTAATAATTTTACATAAAGTGAATATTACACAAATACAAGCAGACGTAGACTTTTTATGCGGATCAACATCTGGAACCTATCCTGTTGCTGACAAAATAAGAAACTTAAATGTTGCATATCAAAATGTGGCAACTGAAATATGGAGATGTGCTGATGGGTGGGGGTATGATGATAGCAATGCAACTACAACTCCCGTTGGATATACAACTCTTGTTCATAGTCAGCAAGATTATACAATTCCTTCAACTGCTCAGTTTATACACAGAATAGAAATAAAAGATGATTCAGGAAACTGGTCAAAATTAAAACCAATAGACATCTCAGATGTTTCTCTTTCTATGCAAGAATTTCAAGAGACATCAGGATTACCTTTGTACTATGATTTAGTTGGGAGATCAATTATGCTTTATCCAGCACCAGCTTCTGGTTCAGTTACACCAGCTTCTGGTATGGCAGTATACGTAGATAGAGATGTTACAGAATTTACTACATCAGCGACAACAGCTTCTCCAGGATTTGCAACAGCATTCCACAGAATACTTTCAGTTGCTGTAGCTATAGACTTCGTTCAGAACGAAACAGAAAAGAATAAATTAATACAACAGAAAGCAAGACTAGAAGAAAACATGAAAAATCTTTATTCAAGAAGAAACGCAGAAAGACCTTCAAGAATAAGACCACACGGTTGTGGTAGTAGCCAATACATATAATATGACAGATTATACTTACAAAACAAAAAATACAACTTCTGTATCTTACGAAAGTAAAACAACAGGTTTAACACTTTGGTTATTAGCATTGCCATGGGCTGAAGCATTACCTTGGCAATATTCAGGTGGAACAGCGGCTACTTATACTTATAAAACAAAAAACTAATATGTCTAGCATAACAACATTACAATCAACAGACTCTGGTGCAGTTTCAAGACCAGTTATAAATACAAACTTTTCTAACCTTAATACAGATAAGGCAGAATTAGTTTCTCCGACTTTTACAACTCCTGATATTGGTGTTGCAACAGCAACTTCTGTAAATGGTAATACTTTAACTACAGGAACAGGAACTATAACAATAACAGGAACTAAAACTTTGACTGTATCAGATACGGCAACGGTTAGTGGAACAAACACAGGAGATAACGCAGCCAACTCTACAGCAGATATGTTACTTGGAACAGTTCAATCAGTAACAGCAGAAAAGAAATTTACAAATGAAAAAATAACATTACTAGGTTCAAGCACAGGTAAAACAATATTTAGTTCAGCTAATACAGGTGCAACAGATTACACACAAACATTACAAGCAAGAGATGGAACAATAGCAAATTTAGATAATGTAACTTATATTGGAACAACATCAGTAGCATTAAACAGAGGTAGTGCAGCACTTACACTTGCAGGAATAACACTTACAACACCAAATATAGGAACACCAAGTGCAGGAGTATTAACAAATGCAACAGGACTTCCAGCAGCAGCAGTTTTGGCAGGTTCATTAGGAACAGGTGCTTATGTAATGGACTCATCACTTCAAGTTTCTACAATAGAATTAGGACACGCAACAGATACTACGCTAGCAAGAGTGAGTGCAGGAGTTATTTCGGTAGAGGGTGTAACAATTCCAACAATATCTAGCACCTCAACTTTAACTAATAAAAGAGTAACAAAAAGAACCCCAACAGTAACTCAATCAGCTACCCCAACAATAAATACAGATATTACAGATGTTGCTCATATAACAGGTCTTGCACAGGCTATAACTTCAATGACTACAAACTTAACTGGAACACCAGTTGAGGGCGATACTTTAAGAATAGATATAACAGGAACAGCAGCAAGAGCAATAACTTGGGGGGCTTCGTTTGAAAATGGAGCAGAAACATTACCAACAACAACAGTAACCACAGCTCGTTTAGATGTTGGATTTTACTGGAATACAGCTACTTCTAAATGGAGATGTATGGCTCAAGGATAATAAATTAAACTATGTATCAAGATAAATACCACAAAGAAATAATCATCGCAATACCAGTAATAATATATTGGAGTATTCTTTTACACATCATAATTTCTAAACTATAATGGCAACAGGAAAAATATTTACATTAGGAGGTGGTGGTGGAGGAGGTTCACTCGGAGGTGGGGGAGGTTCTGGTGGGTATAAATATAATGCAACATTTACTGTAACTGCTACAGACTATTCAATAACTGTTGGTACAGGTGGGGCTGGAGGAACAGCTAACCACAATGGAACAATAGGTAATAATTCTGTATTTTCAACATTAACTGGTTATGGTGGAGGTTGTGGTACTGGTTCAGCAGACACTTCTAATGGTGGTACAGGAGGTTGTGGAGGTGGAGCTTGTAACGGAGGAACTGGTGGAACAGTTACTGGTACTGTGGGCTTTGCTGGAGGAGATGCTGGTTCAAGTGGTGGATATCAGACAGAAGGTGGTGGAGGAGGTTGTGGAGCTGTAGGTGTAAACGCAAGTGGTGCAGCCTCTGGTAATGGTGGAGCTGGTGTTGCAGATGCAACTGTTGGTAATTTATTATCTTTAACTTCTTCAGGTGTAAGTAATGTAATTGGAGGTGGAGGTGGTGGTGGAGCAGATTTTAGATTAACTGATGAAATAGTAGGAACTGGAGGAACAGGTGGAGGGGGAACTGGTTCATCAGTTTCTGATAACGCCTCTGGTGGAACAGCAAACACTGGTTCAGGAGGTGGTGGTGGAGGTTTTATAACTGGAAATACTTATGGAGCAGGTGGAGCAGGTGGAGCAGGTATCGTTATAGTTTCAGTTTCTGATACTGAATTTACAGTATCTTCAACAGGAACAGAAAATGTTGATTATGTAAAAGGAAATGGAAGCAGTCAAAACTGGATAAAATTCTTAACATCACAAACACTTACTTTAACGACTGTGGTAGGAAACACAACTAACTTCTTTAATTTTATATAAAGTATATGGAAGAAAATAATACAAAAAAATATAGTGAGATGGATGTAAAGGAACTTATGGTATCTCTTTATGATGGACTGAATAGTAAAGATACACACGAATATTCATCTAATGAAATAACAGAACTATATAATGGAGGAGCAGGATTTCAATATCCTTTCACAACAACAGGAGCAAGTTTTCTTTTAACTATGATATAGAAATATTTAGCACAATTTGAATAATAATGGTAAAATAATAATATGAGATTTTCAGTTGAAATAATAAACATATCAAATGGGGGCTTTGCACCAGCATGGTATAAAGAAACTTATCCCTCATATGGAAATAAAAATCAGGCAGGAACAATGACTGACTGTGATTTAACTAATCCTGGTTATTTACAACAAGGTCCTGGTCTTGCAACACTAACAGCTGGCACAGAAGCAGGAGCAGTAACTACTTTAATAAAAGGTATGACAGACTATGCAGTAGCAACTGATACAGCTTACGGAGTTGGAGGTGCAGCATTATATCAATTTTCTAGCACAGCAGCAGTTAACGCAGGTATCTGGCCTCACGCTATTGATAAAGCAACAGTAACAGCAGAACTAGGAGAAGACGTAGCTTTATATCAAGGCAATATTTATTATACATACAATCATTCAGGTTCAGCTGGAGATATAGGAATCTACGATCAAACAACTACTTTTAATGACGACTGGGGTTCTACAACACCTTCAGGATTTGCAGCACTAGAAACTGGACCACATCAAATTTGCGTAGCAACTAATGACGTTATGTATATTTCAAATGGAAGATACATATGTTCATATGACGGAACAACACTTATACCACAAGTTCTTGACTTACCAGTAGGGACAGTGATACAGAGTATTAAATGGAATTCAGATAGACTTTGGATTGCAGCCAATACAACTAGCTTGACTGGTTCTAACAAAAACACAGCTTCAATTTATGTATGGGATGGAACAACAAATTCTTGGGAAGCAGAGATAAAACTTATGGGACTTTGTGGAGGTTTACACTTGAAAAATGGAGTATTATTTACTTTCTATCAAGACATATCTTCTACAGGAGGATATAAACTAGGTTATGTAAGTGGAACTTCTATTGTAGACGTAGCAAATTATACAGGTAGCCTACCAGCTTTCTATCAAATAACAGATTTCAAAGATTATATTACATGGATATCTTCTGGAAAAGTATTCGCTTTTGGTGGAGGAGATAAAGACTTACCTACTAAATTATTTCAATTAGCAGATGGTGGTTTCACAACAGTTGGTGGAATGGTATGTCCTTTTGGAACACCAATAATTGCTTCAACACAATCTACGAGTTTTAAATTAGCTAAATTTTCTGGATACGGTGTTAGCACTCAATGGAAATCTTTAATGTTTGACATTACATCTAGTTGGAAAATATCACAAATTGATA
>Ga0207997_1000379_pt1 | contig 22676 bp, 24 predicted proteins | sample AntAceMetag02UKN_FD_184777 | JGI IMG/M metagenome (GOLD analysis project Ga0207997, IMG submission 184777) | Saline lake microbial communities from Ace Lake, Antarctica - Antarctic Ace Lake Metagenome 02UKN (SPAdes) (version 2) | ecosystem: Environmental > Aquatic > Non-marine Saline and... | reverse complement strand
GTGAGCCGCCGGTGAGGCCGGAGCAGGAGGTGAGGCCGGAGCAGGAGGTGAAGGAGGAGGAGTATAGGTGTAGGGGGATGGTTGTGGGGGTGAAGCAGAAGAGTGGGGAATGGACAGGGCGGCTCAGGGGGATTGATGCGGGGTTGACTGTGCGTAGTGAGCAGTTTGAGACTATGGGTAGATATGCGATCACAGGCACTACGGCTAAGGTTAGGAAGGCTCAGTTGGTCTTTAGGCAGGTGGTGCAGCAGCAGATAGCGTTGGCAGAGAGGACTGGGGTTAGTAATGCGTTCTCACGTACCTTTAAGGGGGGGTCGGAGGGTAGTGGGTGGTTTCCCGGCTTGGTAGGTAGGGCGGCTGATGAGCTGGTTACTACCAGGTGTATGTTGGGGAATCTTAGTTGGGTTGATCATAAGACGGGGGTTGCGGAGTTTACCGGTGGGATGGGGCCGCTGAGTTTTTCTGGTGTTAGCAGGACGGTGGTGATTAGGGTGGTGGCAGCTGAGGGGCTGGGGTTGCGGGGGCCGAGTGATGAGGCTGTATATACAGGTATAAAGAAGTTGGACAGGTGGAGAGGGGGTTGGATGGTTAAGGTTATGGTTATGGTGGTTAGTAGGGGGGTGTGGGTTGGTTTGGTGAAGTTGATGAACAAGGGGGTGTTATTGTGGCCGCAGTTAACCGATAGTAGGTACTTTGATTTTCAGACTGGGTTTCCGGTGTGGAATATACTGGGGAGTGGCCGATGGTGTTATGGTACGCGTATGAGTAGTCAACTGAAGATGACGGCGGGTAGGTTGGATGCTCACATGGGGGCACTGCAGGATATGCTTACGAAGGTGCCGCAGCCGTTGCAGGTCAGGGTTGCTCATGGGGTTGGTAATACTACGGTGGCTAATGAGGCGATCAGATGTGGGACGGCTGCTATGATCATGGTTGGATGGAGTGAGGGTATTAAGAGAGTGTTGGACAGGTTGGGGGGTGGTGTTGTCGACGGGAAGATTATTACGAGTATGGTTATGGATGAGATTGGCTGTGTCGGTTACATGCCAAACCTACTGTATGGGGGTAGTAATAAGGGGCCTTCTATGATGTATCAGCTTCATCCGCTGTATGAGCCTAAGAGCAGGACGTGGTGGTGGAGGGTCGGAGAGTCGCGTAGTTGGTACAAGGCTTATAATTATGGGGGTTCAAGGAGGTCTAAGTTTGAGGGTTGGACTGCGGCTGTGACCCGGGAGTTGAGAGGCAGGCGTCTGGACTTTCCAGGTGTGCTCAGCTTTCTTGTGCATGGTGATAGTATGAGTGAGGAGGGGATTGCAGTTGATCGCTCGATTAGTGATACTATGATGCTAGATGCTTTGTGCCCGTATGAGGGAGAGAAGCAGGCTTTGGTGGCTGGGTATCATTGGTGGTTGCCGTTGCTTAAGGATAAGTTTGGACTGTTGCGTAATGGTAGGCGTTGCATTGCCGGACGGGATTGCAGGGATGATAATAAGGATGGAACCGGCTATCTGAATGCGATAAGCGGGTTGGAGGGGATGCCGCCGTGGTTTGTGGAGTCTGAGCGTAGGTATGAAGAGTGGTTGGAGGCAAGAGGCTTCAAGGACGGAAAGGTAGTGGTGTAGTGTGCTTGAGTCATTTGGTATAGGTGTGTGTTTAGTACTTGTGGTTGTATTGTGCAGTTTAACTATTTCTTTTATAGGTGACATAAGGGTATAGTAGAAAGGCTAAGGTGAGTTATGAGTGTGGAATTGATGGAGCGGATTAGGATTAATAAAGAGGTTATGGGATTGGTTGGTGGGGAGGATGGATTGAACGGTGGAGATGTTAGAGGCTCTACGGAACGTGTTGTGGAGATCCTCAAGGCATTGAAGGCGGTTTGTGAAGACCTTATGTATGATGATGGTGGGTATGGGACGGATGCCGTAAGTAAGGAGTTGTGGTTCGCCTGGGGGGAGTTTATGGGTGATGTTGTTGAGAGGGGTGAAGGGCTTGAGAATAAGCAGGCTACGGATATGAATTGGGTAAGTTCAGAGGTTATGAGCCAGGAAAGGTAGGTGTAATGTGAAGTTATTTAGTAGTTGTAGTGACTGTGAGCACTGTATTTTACATTATAGTTTATGTTTAGCCGGTCCTGGGGATGATGATTTTAGTCCGGTTACGCTTAAGGGTTGTATTGAGGTTATGACTAATGACTATATTTCAGATGATGTTAAAAGAAGGTTGCAAGAAGCGTACCCTGAGTGGTGTGCGAAGTCAGGTGTAGTTATTGGTAAGAAAGGGTAGGTGTATGATGGGTATTGAGATGATTGGGTTGATAATTGTGGTTGTATTGATGTATATGTTTCGAGTTCGAGACTGATGTGTGGAAAGGCGGTGTAGTGTGGGTGAGTATGCGTATATTATTGAGAGGCTGGTGGGGGTGGTTGTGGGTGTGTTGTTAGGCTGTTGGATTACGACGTGGCATTATAGTCATAGGATAACTTTGATGAGTAGGAGATACATGGAGCTGCGGAAGCGGCATTTGGTTGTATGTCCAAAAGAGGAGTTGAAGGATGAGCAGTAAGGGTAAGGTACATATTTGGATTACTAAGTAAGTTAGAGTAGGATGGACGGATAGAGGCTCACTCTTAGTCTGGCCCTCGGCTTTGGTTCCTGTGTGGGAGCTGGGGTCGGGGGTTCTTTTTAGTGTTTGGTATAGGTAGGTGTGAGTCTTAATTCATCGGAGCAGGGCTATTAGGGGTACAGTTGTGGATATAGTAGGGTTGGAATGAGGGGTTAGGTGTAAGTGTAGAGATGGACAATAGATAGAGATGAAAAAACTTTATATTTTTTGGATAATTATATTGACGGCGCGGGGGTTATATGTTAAGTTACGATTGTAGTTTAGTGGTTCTTTTAAAAATGAAAAGGGTTTAAGATTGTAGATTATGCCAACAAGAAAGGTATAGACTATGAATAAGAATGAGCAAACAAAAGAAAAGACGTTTGGTGAATTAACATTAATGCAGGTACAAGCTTTGGCACGGGAAATGATCCGCAAGATGTTGATTAAGTATTGTGCAGACAGGTTTGAAAACCCGCTATACTTGAATGGCAAAGCTGCGGACGGTACAAGGAAGAAGAGCCAGCAATTGAGTTTGTTGTGTTGGACGAAGCTTGCGGATGGTACAAGGGTTTTTCCGCTTGACCGGATACTCCAGACGGTCCGGGCGGTATTGTATCATAAGAAGATGGAATATAGCCCGATAGGTAGGGATTTTGCAGATTGTTTGTTGACTATCTGTAAAGAAACAAATCCGGCAATTGCAGTTGAGACGGTAGGTTGTAGTTTGCAGACAGCAGAAGATTGTGAGACAATTGGGGCTTTGCTTGACAACTGTAGGATCGCCAGGAAGTTTCAACCGTTAGGCAAGCGGATAAACGGAAAAGGTAGAAGTTTTACGGAAGCTGTATATGTGCGGGATATTAGGGTTCCAAGTGTGAATACAGGTAGGAAGTATGATACACCGGCGGTTGATAAAGAGTTATTGGCTGCGCTGTTAGCTATATAATGTTTATAGGTTGATAGGTAATATTAGTAGAACTTATAGTAGGATAAGGTGGGCTTATTATGGATAATGCAGGAATGGTATCGGAGACGATTTGCTACCGGCGGATTGTCTTGACGAAATGAGATTACACCGAATTATACAGCTTATAGAGATGATCGACAGATTTATAGTAGCACTAAGCGACGAATTATTTAAAGAGCGAAACGAATAATAACAATAAGACAGGTAATATCTACAATCTAAACTCCTTCTCCCTGATTTGGGCGTGATATCACAAAAGGTGTCACGTCCATTTCCATAACTACATAGCGGACATAGCGTATCGTTATCATCGTATCACAGTACCAACTGAACGTATACGGGACGCATAGAGCCTACGCAAGCAGTTAGCACGAATACAGGTAGTTGTAACACCAGTGTCTCTTGATATGTGACATCCACAATTGAGAGTATTGTACATCGCAGAGTATCCAGATCTGATTCATCAGGAATCCTCCGGATTCGCTCGTTGTGTCCTTGTATCCTCGTTGTATTGTAGATATGTATACTATAGATAGATACATTGGATAGTAGCAGAGATTAAAGATAGGATTCATCGGGAATGCTCCGCATTCTTCTCCTTGTTACACCTACTACAAGCTTGGCGTATAAGCTTACCTTTATCACAGCCCACGAGCTTGAGTGTGCCTTTAATACATCACCTACGCTACGCTGCAGTGCTTGGCATACAATCTACTGCTGTACTACGGCTGTAGGATAACACTGAGATCACCGCCCTCAGAAGGCGTCGGCCCCCTGCGGTTGTGTGTATATATAGTTGATTAACCCCACCGACATTAAATCAATTTTTTTTCGAACCGTGTTTCGTCGAAACTGTTATACCCAGTTCGATTCGTCTATGTTCGTGCCCCTAAATATATAAGACCCTTTGCCTATTCTCAGCCTAATAATCGTGTCCAGAATAGAAAAATAACAAAATAGAAACATTTCTCTTGACAAATCTGTAACCTGTACGTAACATATACGAGTACAAAACGTAACACAAATGTAACACACAACAAACACAGAACAAACACAAAAAGCAGAACAGAAAGGAATCGACCATGACAAAATGGAAACTGAAAAGGAAAGTATGTAGGGGCTGTCATCGACGGCTCCCTATAGCCCAATACTACAAAGAACAAGGCGCTAAAACAGGATATAAGGCTCGCTGTAAGGACTGTCTAAGGGTTTCCAGACGCAAGCGTATCAGAGACACCCTGAATCCTCTGATCGCCGAACACAACGCCGACCCGTCTAAAAACAGGATACCCCCAGACTGCATACCCTACAGCTATAAACAATGCTCAGCCTGCGGTCGAATACTCCCAGCTAAAAACGACGAGTACTTCCCCCTTACCGGCCCGCCAACAAATCGTAAGCTGGGAACCCGATGCCGTAACTGCCGAAATGCCTACATGCGACAATACCGCAAGCTTCACGCCCTGAAACAACCAGACCCTATCGTAGAGGCCACCCTCGCCGACAATATCGGCAAGTCCGGCTACGACTCCACTGGGAGACCCTACTAATGGCTCTCTCTGACGATTGGCAACAAGAGATCGAAATCCGCGGGGACATAGAATTCCTCGGTCGTGAGAATGCGAGGCAAAAATGGGCCCACGAAATCGTATTCAACTCATCCCTACACCAAGGATTAATAATAACAGCCTACTGCAGACTATTTAAGGTACCCAGGCCTATTGAGCATCTAATAAAGGCAAACTCCATATTCGGAGGTTTAACGTAAACCCTAACGTAGAAAGGAACCTAACATGGACACCAAAATCGGAAACCCGACAAACCCCGTGGCCGCAGAGAAGCCACCTACCGTAGACGAGCTACTGGAGGCCCTACACGAAGCACACCACGCGATAACATGGATGCTCCTAACCTTCAAGCACACCGAAGACGAAGCAGGCAGCAACTACTCTCTGGAGCTACAGCACGCCATCCAGGTTGAAGAACTCCTGGCACACTACGACCAGACCCGCAATATAGGAATGAAAACGAAAATCCAAAACTGAAACCGAGAACTGAGAACTGAGAACTGAAAACTAAGGCGGTGAAAATTTGAAGACCGGTTGATCCAACTGGGGAACGTAGCGGGGCGGCCGCCCCCCGCATTTTATTAACCAATTATAGAAAGGAAGTATTATGGCAGCAAAAAAAGCAGCAGCAAAAAAAGGATCGTGTGGCGGTACACCAAGAGTCGGTAAAGCCGGAGACCCTAAACCTGCACGGGGCAGTGGACGACGTAGATCAGGTAGTGCAGGTCGTGGTAGGCCAAAGTAGGCACCAAGTGCTACAGCAGGAATAAAATAATCATAATTTTATGATTTTCTTCTTGACATCAAGACAGAGAATTCATATCTTACCATCGTACCCCCAGTAATGGGGAGGGGGGAGGTGAGATTATAAGAGAGTAGGGGGATTATACACTATATGATCACGCAAAAAGTATCACTTCGATTACATGTCACATCCTAAGGATTAGCCTAAAAACCCACACACCCCTATTTAAACCCCCAGAACCCTGTTTAACCTGTCCAACTTTTCCTTGTTTTTAGCCTCAGAACAAGCTTACCATGCACAATTGGGATGTTTCGATAACCGTGTTTCCGAAACGCTATCGAAACACACATCGAAATATCTGCATATTTTTCTTATTTTATGCTTGACACCCCCCCAACATACCCTTAAACTACCTATGTATGAGTGTGAGTATGGACAGTTTGTTAGGGAGATTGAGTCCAGCTTCGCTAATGCAGTTATCTGCTAAGCGTAGGATTGGAGATGCAGTCTGTCTGATGGATGTCGGTGACATCTGTATTATGTTTGACATCAGTCGTCGTGGGGCTTTCTCCTTGCTCAAGAGCCTCCAGGTACCCATCGTATACGTGCGTAAGGCTGCTTATTTTAATCTCTATGCCCTGGAAAAAGTGCTTATGTACCTTATGCGACCCGGTTCTTCGGGGTTTGCGGCCCCAAACAGCAAGTATAAGAACGCTGGTCGTCATCTGCTGGATACTGCCAATAAGCCAGCCATAAAGGTAACCAAACCCGACGTGAAAACCATGAACTCCCCTGCTTTTCTGCTGGAGTTATCCGTATATCGCCAACGAAGGCCTGCTATGACTCTACGTAACGCCCTAAAGAAATTTGAAAAGGGGAACTCCGGTGCCTGAGACCCCTATAGAGGTTGAAAACCTTCCCGCGGTAGCTCATGCTACCACTAAGCTGGGGCTCTACAAACAGCTACAGCCTCTGACCCAGCTACAGGTGGACAGGTTGACCAGCTTCGAGGATACCCTCACACTACTGGAATGCTATGACGCTATGGAATGGGACCCTCGTGAAGAAATATTGATGCTGATCAAAATCGCCCGCAGCAACGACAATACCGTTACGGAGCAAATGAGAGCCCTGCGGCAAATACAGAAACGTCGTCGCGAGATACTGGAGGCCAATGGTTTGATGGTAACTGCCTCCCAAAGCTCCTCAGGGTCAGGTTCGAGAATATCCACCAGTCTGGTGGCTACAGTTATAAACCCAAGTCTGTTTAATAACCAACAGAAAGGAATCGAAAATGCCGAAGAAGAAATCTCAGAGCAAAACACAGAAGAACCTCAAGCGGGGGACACAGGAGAAGAAACCTCCGACACCCCCGCCGAACAGGAAGCTGGAGACACCACTGCCGGTGACGGTGGACAAGACCCCCACGATGTCGGACACACCGGAACTGAAGATATTGGAGATACGGGAGAAGGTGAAGGCGGGGCTGGAGATCAGCAAGGAAGAGAAGGAACTCCTCTTGCAGTCCATAGGCCTCCGAAATCAATCATCCTCCTCGGAGGAATCTCAACCTCCGGAAAAGGCCTCCCCGTCGCGGGAGTACCCGCAGTTGACTAAAGAAGACCTGAAAATGATCGCTATGATCAGAACCGAAGTCTATATCGGAGTACTGGAGTCTATCCTCAGGGATTATGCTACGGCTAATAACCTGCTGCCTAATCCGCTGCTCTGGGACTCTCGACAGGAGTACCCTGCATTCGTACTTGGGATGATACAAGACACCAAGAATGGGGTTGTTGAGGAGCTATGGCCGATTGTTAAGATGGTTATGGGCGATAATATTAACAACTACCCCTGGACTGTGCGTACCTGTTGTACGTTGGCTGTGACCGGACTATTGCGTTTATGGAACCGATAATATGTAGCAATTTGAATAAGCCGGTGTTGGCTCAACCTCCCGTGGATCAGGTGAATAATCCGTGGTTCCCGCTGCCCAGGAACTATCCTGAGTTGGGTCCTGAGGAGCAGAAGCAGGCTCGACTTCTGGGTGTAAGTACTCAAAACACACCACAGGAGTTGGTGTATGCCTGGGACCTGTTTCGCAGGCTCTACCTGATGAGTCCTGGTGAAGGTTTCTTCTATCACAAATTCGTACCCTCTCCTTCCTTTCATTATGAGGCTATACACGATGTGGGCCGGTATGCCCGTAATATATTGGCAGCACCACGTGGAAATGCCAAAAGCGTGATCCTCGGTACTGAATTACCGCTGTTTCTGGCCCTTACTCGCCCCTACTATCGTATTGTGCTATCGTTGGCCACCGATAAGCAGATTGAGGAGCGCTTTGATACTATAATCAAACAATATACCGAGAACCCCTACATATTGGAGGATTTCGGTAATATGCAGCCGCCCCGCGGCAAGGGTATCTGGAATCACCACCATCTGCAGTTGTTGAATGGCTCTAAGCTGGTGGGCTATTCGGTAACGGGACGAAAGAGGGGTGCCCGTCCCGATCTGTTCATACTCGATGACCCTGAGTTTGATGTTTCAGGAACTACTGGGTCGGCTACGCTATTGATAGACCAATTTGAGACTTTTCTGTTTCGGCAGGTCATTCCTATGTTGGAGGACGGTTCCGCGATATTCTGGGTGGGGACTATGATCAGCCGCCGTAGTTTCCTGTATCATGCCTGTCATGGTGATGATTCAAGGTTTAATTTCTGGAATCGTAAGGTTCTTCGGGCCCGTACCGACACCTCAGGCAATCGCACTCCCAAACTGCTCTGGGACGTCAAATGGAGCAAAGATATATTGGCCGCTCGTGAGGCCGAGATAGGCTCCGCGGCGTTCGCGGCAGAATACCTCAACGCCCCCTCAAGTGAACAAGCCAAGGTGTTAACTATCGATCCAACCAAAAACGAATATTATGTCGATCCTGATTTTCCGGTCAAACCCTTCGATCCTGCAAGTAGGGTATACTATAATGTTTATGACACCCATTCTGAAGAGTGGGTCGCACAGGTCAAGCCTGCTTCGGAGCTATTCGGTCAGATGTACCGGGTAATCACATTCGATCCTGCCCGTGGGTTAACCAGCCACCATGACTACAGCTGTTTGGCGGTGATGGGCGTAGATAGTAATAACTGTGTTTGGCTGCTGGATATGTGGATGGGTCGTGACAATGAAGGTGCTCTGCTGGCAACGATCTATAAGTATATTCGTAAATGGAATCCCCGTGCTGTAGGCGTAGAATCCGTGGGTATGCAAATACAACTGGTTGATGCTATGAAGGACTACCTGCAGAAGGTTGGGGACGAAACCCGTGCTCCGCGTATTGTACCGATCAACTATAAGAGCACTACCCGGGCCGAACCCAAAGCCGCCAGGATAGCTACGTTGGAGTGGCGATTCGAGCAGGGTAAAATGAAGTACCCCTCGCATCGTTCGGGCAGCTGGCCGATAAAGCAACTCTATCAACAAACCAGTGACTTCACTTATGATCTGGCGTTACTGAGCTTCGATGATGCTATCGATTCGGTGGCGATGATAAATTATATTATTCATGGCAGAGGCTCTAAAGAGCATACACCACTTCCGGACAAGACGCCACTGCAGCTTATGAAGTCAGGACAGATGCACATTTCCGGTATCCCTATTATCAGCGGGTTAGCAACCGAAGAGATAGATAGTGATTTATTAGATATTTTAGTTGACAAAACGTATGCAAAGACATATAAGAAAACCGAAGCTGAGGCTGAAGGTCGATTCGTGAAGCCCCCATTTGTGGTATCGCGAAGACCGTTGAAAGGAATAAGAAGATGAATGTAGAATTAAGTCTGGTTATGATGATAGCTGCTTTGATCCTGGTTCTGCTCATTTGTGTCATAGTTATTATTAGCATAGTTTCCTCTATGCACAGGAGAATGCTGGCTTCTTTCACCATGCTGTCATCGTGGGAACTTGCTATAAAAGCAGGCACCGCAGCCGGTGAGCCTGTAAGTGGCCCTACGGTAGGATTAGTGAGGGAGATGGGTAAAGCGATGGAGAATACTGGAATAGCCTGCGGAGACCATGGCACCAAGAAATCACGGGCAGCCGATAAGCAGGCAGCTCAAACAATAAAGGAAATAAAAGAAAAGAACGCCCGCACTGGATTACGGGTATCTACCTCAATTTAGGTGGTTTTTTATTATGGCCTACGAGATAAAATTACCGAAGAGTACAAAACAAAAAGAAGAAATCTTGAATAACATAATCAAAGACGGTGAACAGAGCCGTCATATTCAGGAGGTTTCCTGGTGGATAGCCCATTACTATCTGCAGGGGGTCAGGAACTTCACAAATATAAACTATTTGACTGGTTCTGTAGATGCCGACTACTTTAACACCACTGGTATGCCTCAGTTCAAATATGAGGATATTGTCGCGAAGTTCCAGACACAGGTTGGTCGAATGATGCAGATGGATATTCGCCCGGTGGTATCTAAACGTAGTATGGGCCTTGAGGATTTGAGGAAGGCCTCAATATCTCAGGTGGTACTCGATGAGGCTATTCCTGAAACCAAAATAAATCAACTCAAATCTTTAACCCTCCCGCCGCTGGTAAAATACGGTACTGTAGGTTTGGTGGGGTGGGAAGATGCAAAAAAGCAAATGGTCGGTATCGATGTTGCTATGCCGTGGGAACTGCTGCCAATACCAGCTAATCCTATGGAACAAACATCTGTACGTGGCGTAGCTCGTGTTCGTACCGTCCCTATCGACTGGATACAGTCCCTGACTGTTACCCCCGGAGCCAAAGATAAAGTATACCAAGAGATGAACAAACAACAATCAAAAGTTGGTACACTGCCTGGTGGCACTACCGGTTCTTTTACGACTCATACTGAGCAGATCAATATGCCTACCGACACAGCCCGCAGTGGTACCCTCGGTACCGGTAGAAAGAGTACCGATAAAACCCGGGTGGACATGGTCAAGTTGGTGGAGGTGTATCTGGAATCCGACGACGGTAATCTTGAAGAGTATATTATGCTGGCGGGTGACAAATATCTGTATCATAAAAACTATAATGATATGCTTGTGAAAAGACCTATGCCTATACACATAATCAGGGATATTCCAACCGGTGGATTCTGGGGACGTGGTTCTATCGCCTTATTGATCTCATTTAATACTGAATTGGAATATACTATCGGTCGAGCTTTCCAGAATGTCCAGGACATAGATACCTACGGAATCCTACTTACCCCTACGACGCTGGGGATACCTACCGATATTATGCGTGGTGACGATGGCCTGAAGAGGATATCGTATGAGCCCGACTATACGGGTCAGGATATTCGGCCCACTAATATTCTCCCTGTCAATTCTGGTAGTATGCCCAGTGAAGTCATTAAGATTGGTGCAGCTCTGGCTGATAAGATCGCTAATCAACCCACCGAGCTGATGAGGGGCGATGCTCCAGGACGTGTGGATTCGCAGGCGGGGCTTGGTTTCCTCTATGAAGTATCTAATACGCCGCTTACCGCAACAGCTCAATCTATATCTTCGGCGTTCAGCGGTGTATACAAAGCTATTCTGGGGATGACGGGAACCAGTTGGCCCAAAGAGCGGGTCATACAAATATCTATGCTCGATGATACACTGGCCGGAGTCAAAATAGACCCTAAGTCCGGTCAGATGGCACTGGAAGAAAATGCTATTCCCGACCCGAACGAAGTCAGGATCACCACCCGTACTCTAATGCCCAAAAGCCTCCAGCAAGAGAAGATGGAATTGCAGGAAGCATTAAAATTGGGTACCATAGATATGTTCGAGTTTCGTACTATGGTACGCAAGAAAGGTATCGACCTACCTGTTGGTAACGATGCTGAATGGCAAAACTACAGACGGGCTATGATGGAAAACATAACCCTGTTCGGTGACGGAAAAACCACCGGGCAGATACTGTTTAGCGAAACCGATATACATGAAATCCATATTCGGGTGTTGCAGCCTTTTATGGCCCGACCTGAATACTATCTGGCTGCAACGGTAGTACGAGATGCGTTCAAGGAACACTACGAAATGCACCTGATGGCGATGGGGGCACTACCTGAAGGGGCCCCTCAACCGGAAGAGGCAGCCGAAGAAGGAAAAGCAATGGAACAGCTGCAACCACAAGGTGGCGGCTTCGAGGACGAACAATATTAACTCTTAAACAAGGAGAATCAGAACCATGACAGCGAAAGAAACTAGAAAACTAAAAGAAAGCCTGCAGAAGTATAACCTAAATGGTACAGGTATTCTGGTACTGCAGGATGCAGCCGAGTCAGTGACCGAAGGAGGAATACTCCTGCCGGAACAGAATCAACACGCCCCCCTGCGAGGTACAGTAGTATTGGTTGGTGAAGGCAAAACGATTGCCGTAGGTAACGTGGTGTACTTTAATGCCTTTGTGGTAACACCCATCGAACTTGAAGGTACCCAGTTTGCGTTAATGAATGAAGAAGATGTCTCAATATACCGTAAGTAATTAAACCAGTAGCTAAACCAGGAATTAGAAACCAACAAAATAAGGAGTCATAAGTATGGAAAGCGATGACGAGAATCCAAACAAAGAAGTCGAAAACAAAGATGTAGAAAATAAAGAAGTAGAAAACAAAGAGCCCGCGAAAGCCCAGGGGCATGATATTGTAGTTGACGGTAAGACGGTTAATTACAGTATAGAAGAGCTCAAGACTGCGGCAACCAAAGCAGCTGGTGCCGATAGTAGATTTTCGCAGGCTGCCGCGATGAAAAAGGATGCCTCAAAAGGTATGCGTATGCTGGAAATAGTAGGTGACTTGAAGGCAGGCACCGGAGATTCTGACTCCTTACTGCGAGAATTTTCAGGTTTGTCAGGAATAGATTTCACCGGTGGTGGAGAACCAGCACCCGCAGCGGCCAAAGATAAAAAAGCGGACGCAGGCGATCAGAAGATCACTTTTGATAGTCTGGACAAGCGAGCACAGGCTGCGTTGTCGGCAGCTGAGGCACAACAGATTGCCGGTCTGCGTGAAAAAATCGACGGTGAAATAAAAATAAAGGTTGACAACGACGATATAATTGTTAAAATGCTGGAAAATATGCCGGGCGACGGTAAGAATGCCGCTCAGCAAGCGCTCTATGACATGGTAAGAGAGGACGTAAGAGATAGGCTGGTAAATGGGCATGACGCCTATGGCCCCGAGATGCTCCTGAGTTCCATCCAAAAGGTACGGAATCGGGTAAGCACACTCGGACTGCCAACCAAAACTGCTGGTACCCTGCCAAACACAGGAGCCGGTCAGCTTTTGGATGTCACCCCACAAGCTCTCGCAAAAGAGCCTATAAAGAGGGTTTCAACAACAGACTCCAACTATATCGAAAACGCTTCCGACCGGTTGAATCAACTGACAGTACAGGCAATGAGAAAAGACGGAAGGTAAGCGACCGATATATAGGGTTTAGAAGCCTCCTATACGGTAAACTATTGTTGCGGACATCAGTCGCAAGTACAGCTTCAATGCTGTGTTGTGGTGTAATGTAGTGTAATGTAGTATAACCGTTTTGTTTAATAGGAGACTAAAATAATGGCCGTTAGTTATGCAGTAACAGCGTTAGACAACTTTATACGGGAAGAACTGCCCTCGGCGATTCACGAATCGTTACCGGCACTTGACCCTGTATATAACCAAATAAAGTCATCGTCCCTGGGCGTGACCCGTAGTAAGATTGGAAGAGGTTTTGAGGTAGAGCACCTGTTTGCAACCGGTGTCGCCGGTTTGATCCAGCATGCAGACCCCAGAGGTCCGGCATTCCTGGAGAACCAAACCTACGCTCAAGCAAGAGTACTGAACTCATCGAGTTCGGCACTTGCACCTTTCCCCAGTGCTACCGGAGCACCCCATACAACCTCGCTCAAGCGAGAACTCAAACTACACATGAGTACCGGTAACCTCTCCATTCCAGTAACATGGATGCAGGGAGACGCATTACCGGCATCTCAGCGAAAACAGGTCGCAGAGGACATTCGTGCCGTTGGTAAGTTGCGTGCCCTCCAGGAGGCTCAGTCCTTCTTCATGGCCTCAAACAATACTCTCGGTCGAGTAGACAACTACGACAACACCAACGTCGCATCAGGCTACATCTCCCTCACGATCAAAGCAGGTACTGGACGTACCAGCTACTTCAGTGTCGGTATGATGGTCGATATCCTCGCTACCTCTGGTGATACCCCACAGTGGGGTACAGCTACCGATGGTTCAGATGTACTGAACTACACGAGCTCCACGGCGGCATCCTACGATCCAATCATCGTTACAGACGTTGATTATCTCTCCGGTGTGATTACCTTAGCGTCCGTGAACGCTACCGCTATGACTACTTATGGTGGTGCTTCAACTGAAATTGCGGATGACGACTGGATCATCGCTCGTGGTTGTAATGATGTATATTCTGGTACTACAGGCCGTGAGATGAAGACCTGGGGCCTTGAAGACTGGATGAAGTCATCTGGTACTCTGATGGGTGGCTCAACAGCCAACGACTCAGCTGTAGCTCTGGACTTGTCTACATATTCGCAGTTCAAGAGTCAGGTCGTAGCCGTTTCCGGTCCCCTGACCGACACCAGAATGAATGGGTATATCGGTGGATACCTGGATGCCTATCCGGGTGCCTCACTCGATACCATCCTGACTACTATGGGTGTAACGCTCAAGTATCTGGAGCAACCACTGCTCGGTAACAACCGAATGATGTACGAGAGAACCAATAAGGCTCTCGATGTAGAAGGCGGGTGGGAAGACATTTCCTACAGCTTTAATGGTAGGAAACTCAAATGGTTGATGTCCAGCTTCTGTTTGCCTGGTTACCTTTACGGTCTCCAGCTGATGAATGGTAACATCAAGCGTTATGTTCCCCCGAAGGTAGGCGGTTCTGATTCCCGTATCGGTGCTGATCTGGAGTTCTTAGCCCCAATCACCAACGGCGGTACTATCTTCAAGATCGCTCACAATTCTAGTGGTGCGTCTCAAGCACTATTAGAGGCCCCCTTCTGGCAGTACTGTTTGATAGCACCCCTTGACGTGAAAGGAGTCAAGCTAACCGGCCTGACCGAAGCAACTATGAATTAACCCTAAATATCTTGAATCATGCGAGAGAGGGGTATTTAGGTTCCGATTCCTGCGATACCCTGATCTCGCACTTAATTAACATATTGTTTTTATTAGTTTAGTTTAGTATAGTTTAGAAAGGAAAACAAAATGGCAGCTACAAACCCATTCAAGGTCAAAGACCTTATTGCCAAGTACGGCTGGCAAATAATCCCCTACCTGTCCAACTTGGGTGTTACTCTATTAAGTGATTCTCAGGTTCTTTTTGTAGACAGCGGGGCAACAAATACACTGGATGCTGATGATACCGAACACGGTCACTCATTTGACATGCCGCTGGCGACTATCGACTATGCTATAGGTTTATGCACCGCGAACCAGGGTGATGTGATTTTGGTGGCTCCGGGTCATACTGAAGCAATAATTGCCGCAAGCACTCTTACTCTGGATGTAGCCGGGATTACCGTCCTGGGTTTAGGTAGGGGTACACTAAGACCAACTCTCAGTTTAGGTACTGCTACTGCAGCCACAATAAATATTACTGCAGCCAACTGTCGATTTAGTGGTTTCAGGGTGATCTCAGCTTTGGCTAATGTTGCTGCGGGGGTTACTCTGGGGGCATCAGCAAATGGTAGTATCATTGAGTATTGTGATTTTCGTGACGGTGGGACAGCAGTACTAGAATTAGTTATTGGTATTTCAGTCGCTGCAGATTGTGATGATATCATAATTCGTAACAATAACTTTAGCACTGTTCCCGCTGGTGGTTGTAATAATGCTATCTTCTTTGCAGGTGGCTGTGATAGAGCTATCATTTCAGATAATACTGCTTATGGTACGTATGCAACTGGTTGTTTCTTAGCTTCTACAGCAGCTTCTGTCAATATTATTGTGCGTGATAATCTCTTCGCGAATGAGAATGCAGTAGCTATTGCACTTCATACAGGATGTACTGGACTTATGTCTAGTAATCACCTTGGTGGTACGACCAGTATGGCAGCGGCACTCACAGGTACTGACTTAATGTGGATGTGTGAAAATTATGTTTCCGGTGAAAACAACAAGAACGGGGCTATAATTCCAGCTATCGATAGTGAATAAGTAGTTTAGCCTTAAATTGAAGTACTTTTAAATTGGAGAACTAAAATGAATGTTTATGATAAAGCTACACAGTACGGATTCTATGGGATGCTGGAAGGTAAGGACGGTACAGCTCCTCTTACCCAAACTGCATGTTTAGTGGCTCAGAACTATTACACCAACGCTGAAGCTGCAAGTGCTGCACTACTTACCCCAGCAACAGATTCTTAATAAAGGAATTCGATATGTTGTCAACTGTATGCCAATTTGATGCCCACCAGCATCGGCTTATACACCCGACATTTGAACCGTGGATAAAAAGGCAAGTCTCGGACGTAAAACTCCGGGACAGCCTCTTTGTCTACTACCATAGTCGGGCAGGTACCTATGTAGTAGCCCACTGGGTAAGAAACGGACAATTCGTAGACGTACTGAACCTCGGACACAGTCCTCTCTTCACGCCCGATCAAGCCTATAGGTTTAAATCAATATTTTTAAGGCCGCTGACCCCGAAGCAGTTGTGTGCGAAAATAGTACAGAACGAACGCGACAGGACAAGCATACAAAACCAGGAAAACGATCAACAGGTAGCGAAAAACAATCGGATGAGCTCGACAGCGATTTCAATCTCTATGCAGGGAGCAAGCAATGGGTGCAAGCCAGCAAGATACTTTAACTAATGAACCAGGAAATCAAATACCACCCAAAATAGATACTGCGGCATGGATCGGAATCCTACTGATAGTGCTGGCGGCCATAATTGGTTTTATTGTCGCTGACACCAGCCAGGGTAAAGATATAAAATCCAACACCGAGCGAATAGTTGAATTAAGACGTGAATTAACCGACGACATCAAGGAAATAAAAGCCGATGTCAAAAAACTATTACAACGACCCGCTACTCCTGTTAGCCGAAATGAACAGGCTGAGTTTTTTACTGTTGGACCATTGTCAGGATACAATAGTAATAGCTGCCCATAAGAAACACACTACAGCATTGAAGCGGCTGTATAAAGCAGTAAATGAGCACGAAAATAGTTAATAAGGTGAGACCATGCTTATAGATGGCAAAACGCCAAGTCATATAATAACCCGCAACTTACTGCCTATATCTAACAATTCGTTTGACATCGGTTCCGATGACTTAAAACTTAAAGACTTATCTCTTGCAGGTACCGCAACCGTCGGTACACTAACCGATGGTACAGCTACCCTGACTCTAGGGGCCTGGACTGGATTAACTAAGCTATCAATCGCTACCGGTACAGCTAATGGTATTTACTTTGGTGATGGTGACACAGGCATTTGGGAAGACCCGGACGATACATTTAATCTTGATACCTGGGCTACAATAGCAAATACCGGAATAGCAGCAGGTTCTTGCTACGGTTGTAGGATGTGTTTTGGACAAAACTCATCGCGAACAAATCCAGTGTTTTTACCTTACAAACTAGATGCTAACACTGGCCTTGGTGGAAGCGGTGCAAATCAAGATGAGTTATCTCTAATCGCTGGCGGAGTAGAAGGGCTGAGAGTAGCTGAAACAGGACTTGCTATTACGATTAACGCTTTTGGTGATTTAATAACTACTGGCGATAGCACAATCAGTGGGTTGTTAACAGTTACAGGATATGGAACAGAATTAATTACGAACGGTTCGTTTACAGGAGGCATAACTGGATGGACTGCTGGCAATGGGTGGGAACATAGCACAAATGCTGCAATTTGGGACAATTCTGCTGGCAGTGGTGATCTTGAGCAGGCAATATCTATTGTAAATGGCACAGAATATAAAGTTGTGTTCACTATAACTAATTATGGAGCACCTGATGGGAGCTCATTTCAAGCCACATTAGGTGGCACTGTTATTCAAGCTATAACAGGTGATGGCACGTTTACAAACATGGTCACGGCAGGTGCTGGTGGAAGTTTCAAGATTGAGTGCACTGCTGGGGCTGCAATTATTGGTGATGTCCTGATAGTAGACACAGTGACAGTCACCCAACATCCATTAGATCAGGTTATTGGTGGTAATTTAGTATTTGGACAAGGTCAAGCAGGCGTTGATTATTACATAAAAGCCAATGGTGAAAGCAATGATGGACTTATCTATTGGAGGGAAGATGAAGATTATTGGGAATTTTCAGATACTTTATTTCTTGCCGACACCCGTAAGATAGTGTTTAGAGACACAAATATATCAATAAGTTCTGCTACTGACGGACACTTAGACTTAGTCGCTGATGTTTCTGTTGATCTTAATACCCCAATTTTAAATATCGCCTCTGGTACGGACATTGACGTAGTTGTCCATTTCATAGCTACAACTCACTCTGGTGTTCTTACATGGATGGAAGATGAAGACTACTTCTTGTTTGGGGACGCAATAAAACTTCCAGCCGGAACTACCGCATTAGCTCCGTTGATGTTCACCGCGGGTACAGCACTTACAACTCCTGTGGCAGGAGCGTTAGAGTTTCATGATAGTAGGCTGTATGTGACAAATAAAGCTACGCGAAAAGCTATAGATAGAACAAGTGACGTCAAGACTTCGACTACTACGGTAGAGAACACAACTGACGAAACAGTAGTTTATACTGCAGCAGCTCCGGCAGCCTCCTGGGTAGCTGGCAATATATTAAAGATGGTTATGTCTGGTGATATTACCAATGCGGCTGCGTCTTCCGGACACACAGTGACTATAAATGTGAAGGTAGGTACAGATACAATAGCCACCGTCACCTCCACTGCAGCTAAATTTACGAATGCCTGCTGGCACCTTAACGGTTTTGCAATCGTACGAAGCATTGGCGGATCGGGTTCAATGGCTTGGCACATGGATTTGGTAGTCGACGGGGACAATGAAACCACTACTTGTGGCGTTTCAACAATAGACACTACTGGTGCATTAGATATAACGGTAACAGCTACGTGGGCAACTGCCAACGCCGGCAATATATTTACATGCACAATGGGCTTAATGGAATATAAGAATTAGGAGACATAATGAAAAACATAGCGTTGAAAGGAAGCGGAAAAATGAATCAGATAGAAATGTTGTGGGCAAACTTAGGTAGGTTATTTGTTCAAAAAACAAACATAGAGTCCCAAATAAATGCTACTCACGGTAAGATAGCACAACTTGAGCAGCAGAACCAGTTAGCAAAGGCGGAAGTGAAGAAAAAGGCTGAAGTGGAGAAAAAAGAAAAACCAAAAGTAAAGGCTAAAAAAGAGTAAAGAGATAAGATATGTCTAATGAACTACAAACAACTTATTTAGACGGTTTTACAGTATACAATTTGATACAGGAAGATGATGATGGAGCAAATGCTGGATATGTCTGGCGTACGTCTACGAGTGCGTTTGCAGCGTTTGTTAAATTAAGTGTCGGTGATTTTGATATAACAACAACTGAATCAGATGACAGCGGTACCTACCTTGGAAGTATGCCCCAGCATGTAAATTGTGTTGAGGGTACCTACATCATCAAATCCTATATCCAAACAGGCGGTTCCCCGGTTTGGGCCGATGATATATACATTGGAAGCAGTAAGATTATATGGTCCGGTGGAGAAAGCGGCGTTGAACTAACAGCAATAGACGCATCTGGCCGTGTAGACGTCGGTGAGTGGCTCGGCACCGCAGTAACGACCAGTTCAACTTCGGCTAAGCCTGAAGTGGATGCTTATAGTATCAGTGATGATGCAGCGGCAGCTAACAACGCTGAACTTGCTTTTGATGGTACCGGCTTCGGTTTTACTGGCTGTACCATGCCAACAGTCACTACCCTTACGGGGCACACAGCTCAGACAGGCGATAACTTTGCTCTTATCGGTACCGCTGGAGTGTCACTCACTAATCTTGGTGGCATGAGCACAGGCATGAAAGCAGAAGTTAATACTGAAGCGGACGCTGCTTTGTCTGATGTAAATCTCGATCATCTGATGAAGAATGCAGTTGACAGCAATGCTGATATGTCTGCAGAGGTACCCAACGGTACGGTATTGAGTAATCTAATGAGTAAGACCAGTGATACAAGTACCTATGCAGTTGCGACTGACTCCCTTGAAGGCATATATGATGGACTCGTGGCCAGAACCCTAGTAGCAGCCTCCTACTTCGCTCCTGGAAGTGATACTGTAGCCAATGTGACTACCGTAGCTACTCTTACTGGACACACCGTACAGACGGGGGATAGCTATGCCAGAATAGGGGCAGCAGGTGTATCGCTGACCGACCTAGGTGGGATGAGTACGACGATGAAGGGACAGGTGAATGCTGAGGTAGACACGGCATTGAATACGGCTATAATAGGGTCGCCGACGGCTAATAGTGTTAATGAACGGGTTGCGGCCATAGACGATAAGCTCCCAACTGAGTCTTATCTGAGGGGTACTGACGAAGCTGATGGGTCACTGTCGGCTGCTGATCTGGCCTCTATCACCACAGGAGTATCCGGGCCTGGTGCATACGAGGTTACACTCACCATACGCACCACAGGCGATGCGACGCTTTCAAGTGTGGAGGTTTGGATCAATACCAGTAACGTAAGCACCGCCTCAATCGTTAAGCCTCTGACCACTGATGTCAATGGGCAGGTAGTGTTTAATCTGGATTACGGTACCTATTACATATTCTGTCAGAAGAGCGGTTATAGTTTTCTGGAGAACGGAACAACCAACAAGATCACGGCTGCCGCTGGAGCTGTAGCATTCACTCTCGATCTGGCAAGTGATGTGTCGGCATCCGGTGCCGGAAGCTATCTGGACGCCAGTTTCCTGACCCGCAGCCTTACGTCGCTGAGAGAGAATATCGATGAGCCGTCCACCAACGCTAAGTATTCGGATGCTCGCTTAATAACCAGACTGGAAGAGTCCTATGTGGAGATACTTGGAGAGATTAACAGGAATGCCACACAGCCGGTGGTTGCTACGGTAACCATAACTTATGTGACTGACACCGAGAAGTATCTGCTTCCGCACACCATAGTTGGAGGCAGTATCTTCGCGATATACCACCAGACCACCAGTGGCTACAAAGTATTTTATGATTCACGCGGGCGGTACAGCGAGCTTGGTCGACAGGTGTGGGTAGATGGCCAGATACTCAACATACAGGATAATGTGCTCAGCAGCGGCGACACACTGATCGTAGAGTACATTCCCAGTGGTGCAGCTAACCTTAATAATGGTATATGTACCATAGATGCCACCGGATTACTGGTAACGCTACCATCCGGAGTCAATGCAGGCACCCTGGATACTCATAACAATGCGTACGCCGGATCGATACTGAGGATACTCAGAGACTCAGATTCAGACTACGACTACATACAGGAGCGTACCATAGTGTCATACGTGAATTCAACCAGAGTCGCTACCCTTGACCTGGCCCTGAGTCCTAACCCTAACGGTTCGGGCGGCGTAACTTACTATGAGACCGCCCCACCAATATTTACGGCACTGGATACGACTATTGCTCTGCACGCCGCATACAAGATACTGTCTATTGAGGGTAACAAAACCAGAGCCGGTGAACTATTAAAGGTATACCGAAATGCTATCAGAACCCTGAGGTTGTCTGCATTCTATAGTAATCTGCAGGACTGCAATCAGATGAGGAGCGACAGCTATCGCCATCCCAGACGTAGGAGGGGCTACTAATGAGTTCAGTATTCCCAACCTCCGCAAAGGGAACCGACAGTAAAGTATTCGGCCAGGTCACCATTGGACTTGGAACCCCCCGAACCGTAAGCGGCCTAGGCCTGGTATACCCATGGGGTTCTGGCGTGGTCACACAAAACTACCCGATGAGCCCAGCCTATGCTCTGGCACAGGAATACGAGGGTAACTATGGTTCGGCACATTATAACGAAAAAATAACAGACACCCAGGGAGGCAATGAAACAACAACTAAAGGTCTAAATGGGGTCTCGGGAACCTCCGGAGCTGCTGGCCAGGATGGTGCCGACGGTGAGGACGGGGCCGATGGAGCAGATGGGGCCAACGGTACGGAATTAACCGCAGGCGATGGCATTGATCCGGATGACCTGAACTCCTTCGGTATAGTCACCGTCCTGCCTACTGTAGATAAGGGCTTAGAGTTTGATGCTTCAACTCCTGGAACCCTCCAGATAGTAACCAAAGCCACCGGTGGAGTAACCGTCGATGGGGATGGAGTACAGGCATTACTCAAATCCACCGGTGGAATTTCAACGGATGCTACCGGCTTTCAGCTAAAGCTTAAGGCAGGGTCAGGATTAAAAATAGACGCTGACGGGTTATTTATAGACTTCAACACTGACCAATTTGAGGTAGATAGTGAAACAAACCTATTCCAAACCACACTTGATACGAGCTGTTAAACATGGGTAATAAAGTAATATACGGTTGTGCAGATTTTGCCGCGGGAACCATCGAGTTCACAGGTGAATCCTGTACGGGTACTGCTTACTGCGGTGAGGTAGATTGGGACAATCACAGAGTAGCGGTTACGATAGCAGATTGTGTAGACTCTGATCAGAATACTACTTATTATAGCAGATGTTGGAACACCAGTACAGGTAAGTTTGAGGTATTAATTCCTTATGATT
>Ga0207997_1000376_pt1 | contig 22706 bp, 22 predicted proteins | sample AntAceMetag02UKN_FD_184777 | JGI IMG/M metagenome (GOLD analysis project Ga0207997, IMG submission 184777) | Saline lake microbial communities from Ace Lake, Antarctica - Antarctic Ace Lake Metagenome 02UKN (SPAdes) (version 2) | ecosystem: Environmental > Aquatic > Non-marine Saline and... | reverse complement strand
TTATTGTTTACTGTTTCAGTGATGGGGAAACCTCCCAGTTATTTTTGTTTCCATGTTATTTTGAAAAAACAGGAGTTTTTAAATATTCTTTTTTGATTTTTTACGTTTTCTTTACACCCACGGCGGTAATTTAACTTGGGTTACCATAGCACCAGCTTTCTGCTATTTGAGTTATTTCATCTATAGTTGCAACTCCATCCCCTACCTCATGAGCATACTGCAAACAATTGCTATAAGGGCTGTTTTCCAAATTTGGTGGATACTTTTTTAGTAAATCAAACATATACCTTTGTTCTATAGGGTTTCGTCCAGAACCAAATCTATAAGAAGGGTCTGATTGTTTTGGAATAATTTCGTTTTGCAATATATCCCAGGGTATTAATAATTCTTTAGAAGGTATGTTTCTTCGTATTGTATTCCCATAAATATTATCTCCATGAGAAATATAACCAATCTCAGGAACAATCAATTCTCCATGCCCCCCAACAAACCAATTTTTTGATGCAGGATTATATCTATAATAGGCTGGAATATTAACTGCTGTAATCAGATTTGCCATCATTTGAGATGATGCGTGGCATCCCATAATTGAATTGGTTTTTAACATATCCCTAAGACATCCTATCCCCCCACTAGTTCCCATAGCATGATTATATCTTCTTAAACTATCAATTATTGCACTAACTGTATCTATTTTGGTGCTATTTATATAATTTTCAACATATAGATAAGTATCTATTGGATCACAATCAGGAATATATTCATTAGGATTATATTTAAAGATTATTGTTAAATCCTCATTTGAATAATCTTTTAACTTCCACGAAACGATATTGTTTTGATCAATCCAAATAGAACGAGCTATTTTTGCTGCTTGAATTTTATTGATATCTTCGTCTAAACTAATTTTGCCTGTGGTATTTAATTCATTAAACTCAGAATAAAAATAAGATTTTGTAGCAGAATCCAAATTGTCAATATAATTTTTCACCAAGGGATTTGCAGATAAATAATTATCTAAGATAGGAGGGATACATGTTTGAGAAGTTGCAGGTTTATTAGTTATAATATCGCAATTATTAGAATCAGTTACGGTTCTTGTTTGAGCTCCTTCTGAACAAGAGGACCAAGAACCTATAATCCAATTAGGCACACAGACGGGGGAAGTACAGATACCATTAATACAATTTTCTGTTCTTTCACATTCTCCACATAATTGCCCACATCTCGATTCTATTCCACATTGCAATCCAATGCAATTAGGGATACATTCTTCATCGGATATATCCTTTATATTACCTCCCTCTTCATATTGTATGCCTTTTCTTTTATCTGAAGAGAATACATGGATATCAGACACTTTTCCTATCTTGTTTTGTCCATCTGATAATACTAATATTGGAGCAATTGACACCCATTTTACTTTTTCTGCAATTAACTCTATTGGAATAATAATAAATTGTTCAGTAGCTTCTTTATCTACAATATCTATTAACATCCTTTCTAATTTTTCTCCGTCAGAAAGAGTAAATTGTATTGCAATAATTTCTTCTGTTCCAGTATTCATTCCAATGTCAATAAAAAAACTTTCGTTCTCTTCATAAACCTTTTCTATATATAAATTAACTATATCACCATCTATATTTTTGAATTCTGGTGCTGGTTTTATAATTAAAATATAAAAGAGGGATATAGCCAAAATAAATGAACCCCCAATTATAATTAGAGGGAGATTAATTTCTCTGCCCTTTTTTTTCATAGAAGAGAAATAACTTCTTCTTATTTAAACTTTTCAGTACGCCCACGCCGAACTGTAAGGGTGTAGTATTTTTAGAATCATAAGCGAGGAGACAACCGAAGCCACCTCCTCACTTCTCCGAGGAGGTTTGAGTTTTTAAACTTTTGGTTTGAAAAATATTATATACATTGTGACTACTTTTTCTTTATGAAAAAAATACTATTAATAATTTTTTAAAAAGATTTTTTAGCACCTTCTTTAATTGCTTTTTCTGCATTATCTTTAGATATTATAGCACACATTTTACATCCACATTTACAGGTTCCTTTAGCCATATATCCCCCCCTTGCAGTTTGAACAATTTCTGGGTTTTGTATCTCCTTTTGTGCTTTACATTTCATACATCTTCCTACTACCATTTTTTCACCTTTTTTATTTAATTAATATTTTATTAAGTGAATTTGTTTTTTTAAACCTTTATATTTTAGATTTTGCTTCTGGGAATTTTTCAATTTGAATTTTTTTGTATCCCAACAAACATTTTAATAGCATAAAAAGTAAATGTAAGAAAAATTATTATCAAAATATTAAAAAAATCATTCCAAAAGATAATTTCATTTGTCCTCTTTTATTACCAATATATACAATAAAATATTGGAACTTATAAAGTTTTATTAAGAATAAATTATCCTTACTTATAGAACATCAAAAGGCCTGACAATTAAACTACATTCATTTTGAGGAGGATATCTTCCTCCTTCCCTAATTTCTCCACATTTAATATAAAAGTTAGTATTACTTTCCCAATCCACATAATGTTCAAAATCATTATCCATACTTATCATTAAAGTTCCTTCTTCAAAATTATAATCGCATCCAACATTACTCGAAGTTCCATATCTACATTCAGCTTCTTCATCTGTTATTAATTTCAGATCATCACCTTCACGATAAACTCTTGTAATTTCCGGAGCAGAAGTATCTATTTCAACACTAAAGTTTATTGTTGTGGTATCTGTGTTTCCTCCCAAATCAATGCATTTTATTGGGAGAGTATAATCTCCTTTAGAAAGATCTAATCTCTGAGTGTTTTGATATAAATATTCTGGACTTCCTTTATTATAAAAGTAATAATATTTTCCATTTGATTCATATTGGCATTTCGCTCTTCCATCGTCTGCTCCTGCAGAAGTTTCTACCTCTAAAATAACTTTTACAGGGTCTACAGAACCTTTTATTATTGTGTCATTCCCTCCCCCATTCACTTTAACAGAAGTTATTATTAATTTCTGAGTTCCTTTTAATGTGAGCACATATGATTCTCTATTTTCATATCTCTTGCCTTGTGCCTCTTCATCACCTTCTAACCATGGCTTGTCTTTACATCTAATATAATATTTATTTTCAATATTATTTTTCACTCCTTCTAAGGTTCCAGAACAACCATATGAAAAACTAGAAGAATCAATATAATCATTTGCAGATTGAGAACAAAAATCCATTTCTCTGGACATTTGATCATAAGCCTTGTCTTCAAAATCCCACTTACAATCAGCAGGTTCGTCTGTGTAAACTTCTAATGGGACAGAAGATTGATTATAAGCAATATAACTCTCTTGTAAGTAATTTGTGCCAAGAATTGTAGGAGATTTTATATCAGGGCCATCATCAACACAAAATTCCATAACAAAATTTGTAGGAGCAGTATTTCCATGCATGTCTCTACATCTAATATAAAATTTATGCTGTCTCCCATTTTCTATATTCCATCCTACATTTTCCATTGCTTCTGCACTTGGGGTTGAAGATGCAGGTAAAGCAAGTGTATGGTTATATACCTTAGCAGAACCTTCTTCTAAATAACTAATCATTTCATCAAATAATTGTCTTCTTTCAACATCTATTTTACATTCAGCAGGTTCATTTGTTTCAACTCCAAGAACTACACTTGTGAATGGAGGAACACACCCATTATTATTTCCATCATAAAGTATTTTTACACCTCTTGCAGGAGGAAGTACGGCATCTGATTCTACATATCTATAACCTTCAGGCAATACACTCTTTAAAGGAATTATTGTTGGAGGTCTTCCATCATCTTTTATTGAAACACATTTTTCTTCTTCTGTTCCAGCATTTACAATTTCACAAGCCTCACCAAAAGCATGACATTGATATTCATTACACCCATATCTTAAATCATTACATTTTTCACAATCTTTTCCTCCTTCAACTGGCTTCCATACATATGCTGTGTATGTAAAAACATCTTGTGAATATTTTTGATATGTAAAGAAAGTATAAATTCCAGTAATTGCTGCTATTGCTGCTGCAACAGCCCACATTGGAGGTCCTCCTGCTGCTGTCGCAAGAGCAATAGATAATCCTGCAACACCTCCTGCACTAGCTAAAGCTGCAGGAACTATTTGCTGCATATTTCTTTTTCCTGCACCCATTAATTTAGCAAGACCAATTATTAAGGCAGCAGTTGCTGCTGCAACTATTAATGTTCCAAAAATATATGCTGTTAAACTAACTTGTCCTGCTCCTGATCCAGTTGCAACCCAAAAACTTTTTTCTGCTCCAACAGCTGTTTTTCCAAAAAGCAGTGCAAGTTTACTTGTCTCTGCAGGTATTGTTGCAAGAGGCATGTTTGCAAGTGTAGAACCTAATGTTGGCGCTGTTGCTGTTGTTACTGTTGTTCCACTTGCTGTTAGTGCTGCTACTTGTCCCTGTAGTGCTGTTATCTCTGCTGCTGTTTTCGCTGCTGCCGCCCCCCCATAAGTTAACTTATATACTCCAACCTGTGTAACACCACTTATAAGACTACCACCCAAAGCTTTTCCTAATCCAGAACCTGGTTCAATTCCTTGTGTTTCTATGCTCGTCACATCACCGTTTGGATTTGTCGTCACCAAATTTTTAGGAACAGGTATTAAACCAGTTCCATCCTCATCCGCAACATAATAGCCAAATGGAACACAACAACGAATGTTATTTGCCTCTGGGCAAAGATCAATTTTAATATCTCCATCGCATGTTTCAGTATCTATATTAATACATGTTCCTCCATCTCCACAATCCCCCCCACTAGCACTAACAACCACAACACTACTACCAATAGCATAAGAAATTGCTACAATCCCAATTACTAATATTAAAATCTGGAGCAATGCTTCTACTTTTGGTTTATTTATTTTTTTCATTCTTCTATTTCATAATATTTCCATGAAGGTTCTATGTTTTCTAAATCTTCTTCTAATCCTCCATCAATATTCCTATAACCATCTATTCTTTTATCTCCTATCCAAATTGTTTCTATTGTGCCATTTTCTTTTACACCAAGATCTTGGTCTAATTTTTGAAAGATAACTGTTATTAATTCAGAACCATCTTGCCCAGGTGTCTCTACAAAATTATCTTTAACACCACAATCACCAAGAGATTTAGCTCTTTGTTTAACTGAATTTAACCATTGGTCATAAGTATAGAATAATTTCACTCTTCTTCTATCTACATCTAACCAATTTCTAGCAGCACATTGTATTTCATCACCTACTTCTAACCCCACCTTTAGATTATCTACTGTATCTGGTTCATTTCTATCTTTTAAACAATAATATCCCTCTCTCTTAGATAAAGAATAATCTCCTAAGGTTCCTGAGGGTAATTTATCACTTCCTAACTGAAATTCTTCTAAAAAACTAACAGTAAGGTCTTTTCCATAGTCTGGTATCGCATAACAATTTTCAAGACAACGATGTGCAGCATCTTTTGTATCAGTATCTTTAAACTTATTTCTATTTCCCATAAAATGTTGTTCATATACTACATTTTCTTGAACTAATGAATTAATACTACAAAGTGCATGAGCATCACTTTCAGGTTCCCAAAAATCAAAACCAGGAGCATATAATGGAACACAAGAACCTTGTTCATCTTTATAATCTCTTTTTTTAAAGTTTTCATAATCAAATCTATATCCTGGAATCCATTTACAATCTACAACATCATCTTCACAGTCTTCCTTATTTGCAATCTCAAAACATCCTCTCCAGTCATTTACCACGCAACTTGCCATCATATACCCACTTCCTAAATCTGTTTCTTCACAAACTTCGTTTCTATAAGATCTACAAGGTTGAGGTTTCATTTCTCCATTCCAACATTGTAATTTATAATACCTGCTTCCAGGAAGATTATATTTTGTTATATCTTCTAAATCTTTTCTAAGATTTTCATCTCTTTCTTCAACCAATGGAATATGAAAATAAGTTCCTTCTGATTCTGCACACACACTTTCTCCATGCTCATATTTTTCTTTTGTTCCATCATTATCAACATCATAATAACAAGCTAAATCTTTACAAACATAATCTCCTAGAGGTTTTTGGCTAGGCATTCCTTGTTCCCCTCTTCTATACGCACTACAAGTTGTTCCTCCTAAAAATTCACAAGCTCCACAATCAGCATCTGGTCCATCCACAGTACAAGTTGGTTCTTTAATATATGTCCAATAATCCCTCATTTCTTTTGTCCATTGATTTTCATTTTCAGTATACATACGAGAATCATAAACATTTGCTAGCTGATAACAAGTATCTAAAAAATAAACTTGATCGCCCTCACAAGTAGTTTTACTACTTACTGCACAATCAGATAATCCAGGGGCAGTACATAAAAGTCCAGAATGAAAAGTGGCCCTTTCTACAGTTTCTGATTCTCCACCAATAAGATTACTAATTACTCCCCCTTCTCCTGAAGAAACAGATTGTTTTTGTAAACACCCTTCTTTTGTAATAAATTCACAATTGGTTACATAATCTTTTTCATAAACACAAGCTCCTTTTTCTGTTACATATGATAAATCAAAACAACTATTTTGGTTTTTAATATCCCCTCTAAAGTTAATTTCTATTTCATAATCAGAAGCTAATTGTTTACATTCTACATAAGTTCTAAGATCAGCAGAATCTCCAATAATACAACACCCCTCTTGACACATAGCAATGTCATTTTTGCTTTTATTTTCCCAAGTACCTCCTCCACTTTCACATTCTAATTTATAACTATTTTCAGTACAAGCACCTTTAGCAGAATCAATACAAGTACCTGCAGATGTACAAAAAGTTGTTTGAGCACAAGAAGTTGTAGAGAGAAAGCCGGTATCACATAGGTCTAAAGTAGTATCTTGGCACCAAAAACCATCTATTGTTTTTTCACAACAACCTGCCGAAACAAAAAATATTGTAAATACAATAAATACCATTCCAATACCAATCATAAAATAATTTTTATTCATTTTAATATCCTGGAGGAAAAGGCAAACTTCTTGAAGCAAATTGAAATTTGTCTCCTGTATTTATATTTGTTAAGATATAGACTTTTGTATCATCTAATTGTTTTATTTTTTCAACTTCTAAATAAGGATAAATTCCCATATATATAAGAGGTTCTGCTTCACCATAATTAGATTCCCAACTTAAGATACTATTAGCAATTCCTATTAATTCATAAAGATTATTATTCAACACAATTCTAAAAGTTTCATATCTCTCAGTATCTCCCCTTGTTAAAGCTAATTCATTAGTTAATGTTGTCATTATTTTTTCAGGAAGTAATTCAACTGTTGTGTTTCCTTTTGTTAAACTTACATCATATCCTTGTTTTTCATAACTATCTTTTAAATCCTCAAAGCAAATATCTATTTCTTCTGCTATCTCATTTTCAATTTCAGTTTCAATATGTGATTTTAACATAGGTTGCTGAACAACACAAGTAAGATAATATTCATTTGTATAACATAGATATTCAACTTTTTCATTATCATATAAAATAAAATGTTCAGGGTTTACACTTCCCCCTTGCAAAGAAAGAATTTCAACTGTATCTTCTATTTCGTCTTCAAGACAAGTTTGCATAAATGCAGCAGGATTTTTACTTCCTGGTTTTATTAGAGATTGAATTTGTGGATAAAAAGCATATATTAAAACACCAATTGCAATAATAGCTATACCAATTATAATAAAAATAGTTACTTGTCCTCTTTTATCCATGTTCCATATTACGATATGTTAATTTATAAATATTTCATTAGTCTTCGCTTCAACTCTTGGAGCAAGAATAAAAGTTAATACTGTGTGTTCTGTTTTAAATTCTGTTTTTAGGATAGTCGTCTGCAAAACTCAGGGTTGTCCTCTTCGCTTTAATTTGAATATTCATTTTTCTCTTTTTGCTTTTTTAGATGCTTTATAATGTGCTTTATTATATGCTCTGATTTTGTCTGTGTTCCGATATTTTTTCTGATATGCTTTTTGATACGCTTTGTATTTATCTGTTTTCTTATATGCTTTCTGAGATGCTTTGAATTTGTCTGTTTTCTGATATGCTTTGAATTTGTCTGTTTTCTGATATGCTTTGAATTTGTCTGTTTTCTGATATGCTTTGTATTTATCTGTGTTCTGATAAGCTTTTTGATAGGCTTTATATTTGTCTGTTTTCTGATATGCTTTCCGAAATGCTTTGTACTTGCCTGTGCTCCTATATTTTTTCTGATATTTTTTCTGATATGCTTTGTATTTGTCTGTTTTCTGATATACTTTATTGTATGCTTTACGACATACTCCTCCACAAGTTAATTGATTGGTTTTTGGATTCTCAATTTTTTTCCTGCATATTATGCATTTAATCATTTTTATTTTATCGTCGGTATGTTAATTTTAGAACTTAGTTCTTTTTCTAACATTGGATTTGCTGTTTTTTGTTTTATTGATTAATTGGAGCATTTCTTTTCTGCTGTTTATTGCTCCCGCCCCTAAAAGAATTGCCGGTCTTTTTGATTTAATTAGTTCTGCAGAAATATTTTTTATATCCTTAATCTTTCCTTCTTTTTTTAATCTTTTATTATTTTCTTTCTCAAATTCTTTAAAAATATCTTTTGGAATCTTAATCTTTTTGTTCATCATGTCTGTAGGGATCTCTAAATAAGCAGGACCTGGACGATAATCTTTCAAGGCGAAAAAAATGTTTCTAAGAATTTTAATTATGTCATTCTTGTTATCTAATCTAGAGGCATATTTTGTTATGTTTTTGAATATTTTTAATTGGTTCACCGTTCTTCCGAGACCAGTTGATTCCTGAAAGCTAGTTTTTCCTTGTAATGAAGATTCAACCTGTCCGGATAACACTAAAACGGGTTGAGAATCGTAATAAGCTGCAGCGACACCTGTTACTAAATTAGTTGCTCCAGGACCTACACTCCCAAAACAAGAACTTGGCAAACCACTTGATTTGGAAAAACCACTTGCCATAAATGAAGCGCCTTCTTCATGTTTAGATAAAATCAAAGTTATTTTTTCACTTTTATTTATCTCATCTAAAAGACTCATATTAGAACCGGGAACCCCAAAACAATATTTTATCTCAAGGAACCCCATAAATTCTGTGATTATTTGATTAATTGTTTTTTTCATTACATCCGCGGCGAGGATACCCAGACTTTTAAGTTTGGTGAGGAATCGCCGTTAACCTCAAAATTTAATTCTTTTGTTTGACTATTAGGAAGAGCCTGGATACTAGGCTCTTCGAAACTAAAAGTAAAATTAGCATGAGCTGAGTCTCCTGCTGATTTAGGAGATGAAAAATGGATTTGAAATCCAGAAAACATAGCTTCGGACAAAATGCTTTCCATTTTGTTTGGAAAATTAAATATGCTAAAGACCCCTTCAAGTTTTACGGACTCAGGATGGATTGTGAATTTTTCTTGAGGCAAGTGGCTTATAGAAAAGGGTTCAAGATTTATGAACTCTATATTGGAGTCGACCATATCCATTTGTTTGTTGAGATGCCCCCTGTTATGAGTGTTAGCAAGGCTCTTCAGTTGTTTAAAGGTTACAGCGCCTTTAAGCTTTTCAAAAAACATCCTTGGTTGAGAAACCATTTTAGAAAAGGACATTTTTGGAGTCCTGGAAAATTCTTTAGGAGTGTCGGTAATACAACTATCGAAGCTGTTGACCACTACATCAAATCTTCCCAACCTTGGGTTTGTTAGTTTTAACATTTTTTAATTATTGATACCTCGCGCTTTAGCGCGGGGTCTTTCATTTTAATAATGCTCCCGAATATATTGATAAGATTTATCAAATAAATCTTCTTCTTTATGAAGTTTAAATTTTAATAACACTTTTCTTAACGCTTGTTTAATCTCTCTTTCTCCTGCATTAGTCCATTGCCAACCATCGAATCTTGTAACCTTAACTACACTGTCAATATCATTTACTATTTGTTCAACTATTTTAGGGGTCGCATCAACTTTAGATTCTAAAAATAATTTAGTTAATGCTTCCTTAGTATCATCGACAGGTTCAGCTTTAGTTTCTCTTTCTACTTTTACTACATCTTTAGCCAAATCTAATAAACTCTTCAAATAACCTAAACTATCTCTTGCATATTGTTGATATCTTTCCTTAATTTCTTCTAACCTTTTACCCAATTCAATAAATTCAGGGTCATTTGGTTTTTTATGTAATTTCCAAATTATTTTTATTTCTAATTCCTTTGCTTGAGCCTCTGGATTTTTTTCACTTATTTTCTTTAACACTTTTTCATTTAACTCTAATTTATCTAAATCATCTCTAATCGCATCCACTTCTATATTTTTATGGATTAAGTCAATAGTCTTTGGTCCTAATGTGTGCCATAGCAAAGCACCACTTCCACTTGGAGGTCTTAAAGATTCGTATACTTGGCTTAGCCATTTATAATCTGTTTGATATTTTTTTAGAACAGGGTCTGGTGAAATAGCTTCCCAATGATTATGTAAATAATTAAAATCTGAGGCAAATTTATCTTTATTCTCTTTTGTGGGTAAAGCGTCTTGTGCTGTTAATAATCCTTCATATCCTTCAATAGTTCTATCCACACCTTTAAAATGAGCTAAACAATTTTGCACAGCTTTAGGAATTTCTTTTTTAAATTCTTCGAGATTTTTTATTACATCTTTTATTTCTTTTTCATCAAATTGAAGAGCATTTGTCACTTTATCAAACACCCCTAAATAGTCTACAATCAAACCCCTAAATTTATTTTCATATACTCTATTAACTCTACAAATCGCTTGTAAAAGAGTGTGATTTTTCATCGGTTTATCTAAATACATTACTTTATTTATTGGTGCGTTAAATCCTGTTAAAAGTTTTGAAGTTACAATTAATAATTTAAGCGGGTCTGAAGGGTCTCTAAATCTTTCTAAAAGTCTTTCTTGTTCATCAGTAGTTAGAGAATACATTTGTTTCCATGATTCAGGGTCTTTTTTGGCTAAGGTCATTACAACAGCAACTTCTTCAGCTTGAAAATATTTTAATAATTCATTCTTATAAAGATGGCAGGATTCTCTATCAAAGGTTACTACTTGTCCTTTAAATCCACTTGGTTCGATATAAGTTTTAAAATGGTTTGCTATGTCTGCACAAATTTTAGTTAATCTTTTTTCAGCTTTTACTAAATTTCCAAATTTCGCAGCCTGTCTTGATAGTTGTATTTTTTCTTCTTCGTTTAATTTATTTTCTTCGACTATTTCTTCAAAAAGAATATCTATCTTCTCTTGGTCAATATGTAAATCAAGTAATCGTGGTTCAAAATCAATTGGAAGTGTAGCTTTATCTTCAATTGCTTGTTCAAAAGAATATTTATTCAAATACACATTTTCATCTTCTTTTGCTCCGAATGTGGCAAAAGTGTTTTTATCTTTTTTATTGATAGGTGTCCCAGTTAATCCAAAGAAGAAAGCATTTGGTAATGCAGCCCTCATTTTACTTCCTAAATCTCCTTCTTGAGTTCTATGAGCTTCATCAACTAATACAATTATATTCTCTCTATCATTCAATTGGTCATTTGCTTCAGCAAATTTAAAAATAGTTGTAATAATAATTTTTCTTGTATCTTGCTTTAACAATTTTCTTAATTCTTCCCTTGAATCTGTAGTTACTACATTTGGAATATCCGATGCATTAAAAGTTCCAGTAATTTGAGAATCTAAATCAATTCTATCCACAACCACAATAATTGTTGGGCTCTTTAATTCAGGGGCTTTTCTTAATTGACTCGCAGCATAAACCATCAATAAACTTTTACCAGAACCCTGAAAATGCCAAATCAATCCTTTTTTAATTCTCCCATCAATAACTCTTTTAACTATTTGATTTGTTGCTTCATATTGTTGATAGCGACACATTATTTTTATTTTTCTTCCATTATCATTTGTTCCATACAATGTAAAATTTTTTAATAAATCTAAAATAACTTTTTTTGAAAATAAAAGGTCAATTGCAATTTCCACTTCTTTTAAAATTTCAAATTCATCTCTATTTGTTTTTTTCCATGGTTGCCATTTTTCAATTGGTAGACCAATAGACCCAACTCGAAATTCCTTGCCTTCTGTTGAAAAACAAAATAAGTTAGGAACAAATAATTGTGGTATCACTTCTTGATAAGCAGTTATGTCCTTTGCCCCATCTACCCATGTAATTGAAGGTCTTATAGGAGTTTTAGCTTCTCCAACAATTAAAGGTAAACCATTAACTAATAAAACTAAATCAGGTCTTTTGTTAACATAACTATATTGAGTTGTTATAATAAATTCGTTATTATCTACATCATTAAAATCAATTAAATTAATAGTTGTGTGTTCACCATTCTCCCCAAAAGGCATGGTTTTACTATTTTTAATCCATTTTAAAAATTCTTCATTTGTCTTAACCAACCCAGTTCCTTTAACAGAAATAATTATCGCCCTTAACTTATATAACACTTCTTCAACCAAATCAGGATTCTCTTTTATTTCTGGATTAAGTCTAATTAAAGCGTCTCTAACAGAACCTTCAACAAGAACGTCATTTTCTTGTCTTTTTAGCTCCTTTTGATTAACATACTTCCATTTATGTTTAGATTCCAGCAAATCTTTTATATAATCTTCAACTGTATTTTCTTCATTAAATATCATATAAATCACAAGAATTAGACACTTTAAAGTTTTTGGTCTTATTGAAAGTGATAAATTCTTTAAATAAACTATTCTTATAATTTAAGTATACAATGAAAAAGAAATTAACTCCTGAAGAAGAACTCAAAATATTAAAAACAAAAATTGGGATGGGGATGTTTCTTATGGGACATTATGTTCAACTTCCAGTAAATATAATTAAAGATAAAAAAGAAGGTCAAAATCATTTAGATAGTTATTTTGGACAAATTAAACATTTTAATTGGTTGTCTGAAGAGAGTGCATATGGTTCTGGATTTTCTCCAATTTTAGACTTATTAGAGAAATGTAAAAGCAAGTTAGGAAATAAGCGACTTTTTGATTTACTTAAAAGAAAGACTACATACATAAATCTACTTTATGATGAATTAGTTTATTTAGAAAAAAGATACGATTGGAAAAGATTAATAGGTTGCGAACAAATTTATCTATCAAAATTTGAAACATTCATAACCTTATGTTGTGAAGTTTTACTTATTTTGTTAAACATATATGAAAATAAAAAGTTGAAAAAAATAAAGAAAAAAAGATTTGGAAAATTTGAATCCTTATTAAAAGAAGTAGAAATAGAAAATGTTTCAAACTATACTTCTTCAATCAATTATATCTTAAAAATGTCTTTATTGATTTATTTAAGAAACATGATGGTTCATAACCCTTCAAAAATATCCTTTAAAGAATTAAAAAAACAAGCTCCCAAATTGAGAGTTGAAATAAATAGAGATAAATATTCTAAAAAAATGTTTTTAGTTGTTGATAATGCCTTCAAACTATTCTATAATGGAAAGAAACACATAAACAAAGAGATTACATTAATAGACCCCCGATTTTCCAATTTTACTTTCAAATTCAAATTAAATAAAAAAGCTAATGTGGATGAAAATTCTATAAAAGTTTATTATGATGACTTTATTTTAAAAACTGCAAAAGATATAAGGGGTTCATTATTTATTTTAGAAAAAGATATTTTAAAGAAAATGTTAGCTTAAGATAATATTTCCAGAGAGAAGTTCGTTTGATAGTTTGTTACGCAGATTATGTCCTAAGTATTTATTATTTTTAATTAAGTGAATATTTTCTTCAATTTTTAAAATTTTATCTACAAAAGATTTTTGTATGTCTAAACCTACTTTAGGAATTTTAAACTTCTCAATATCTTTTTGATTTAAAGCAGGGTAATTTGAGCCCACCATAGATTGTTCTGCTTGTCTCATAAAAAATTTAGATAATACAAAAACCCATAAATATTCAGGCAAATATTCTTTTTTTGCTGATAAAACGGCAAAACCTGTTGAGCCAACAAGGTCAGGGATATTTTTAGATATAAATACAAATCCTTTTAAATAAGGTCTAACAGTTGAGATAACAATATCCTTAAATTTAATAATTCTTCTGGCTCTTGAAGGAGCTTCTCCATATTTAATTTTTTTAAGATTTCCAATTATTCCAGTTTCAATAATTGAAGATATATCTAAATATTTAAATTCATACTTGTCAGATGTTTTATGCGACAAAGAATTTTTATTTATATCCGCTACTTCTTTTAATGTTATCAAATTGTTATTTTTATTAAAGAAATCTGATAATAATTTATTTTTTAATAATACCCATTTGTTTAAATAAATATTATTTAATTTAAAATTCTCTTCAATGCTCCACAAAATTTCATTAATCTTTTCCTGTTCTTCAATCGGAGGCAATAAAAATTCGTAATTTGCAATATCCTTCCAATTTAAAAAAGGATTTGTTGAACCATGTGCATTATTACAAGTGTGCATCACAAAATCTTCTGTTTGGATAATAAATGGTAATAAAGATTGTAATAATTGTGTTTCATCTGTTTGCATTATAAAACTAACATTAGAACAAACTCCTTCAAAATCAACCATCCCTCCCTTACGTAAACGAGGATTTCTTGTAACATAAAGAACATGCCCTGGTTTAAATCTCATGTGGAAAGCTGAACCAATAACCAACTCATTACCCTTTATTGGTGCAGATTTTGTAACTCTAATTTCGCCTTCATCAAAATGTTGTCCTCCAATATATCTTTCAAAAGTCCATTCACTTCTGTTTGGAATTTTATCATTCACCTTCTGAACAACATCTCCAAATTTTACCTTTTTCCAACCTTTAGGAATTTTCATTTAACGACCTCATTTAGCATTTCATTCATTTCCTTTGTAGATTTTTTCAAATCATTTTTAGACTCTATAAATTTATCAACATAATTTTTTAGAGGCGTTTTAATCAATTCCTCATTATAATATCTCATATCTGGAACATATAATCTAATGTTCAGATTTGAATCGTTGTCTTCCACTTCTTTAATTGTTACAACTTTTGCAAATCTTTCAATGTCCTCAAATTTTTCGTAAGCTTCAAGTATTTTTTTAATATGGTCTTTAGTAAGAAAATTTTGAGCATTCTCTCTTTTAATTAAGTCTTTAGCATCAATAAACAAAATTTTTCCTTTTCTATCTTTACTTTTTTTTGTGCTTCCAAACACAAGACAAGATTCCATTGATGAATTATAAAATAAATCTTTTCCAAGACCAATTATGCATTCAATTAAATCGTCTTTTACAATTGCAGTCCTTATTTTTTTCTCAGAATCTCTTTCTAAAATTCCGTTTGGATAAAGTATTCCATATCTCCCACCATTATCTTTAATTGAACAAAGAATATGTTGATAAAAAGCATAATCTGCATTTCCCTTTGGAGGTAAACCCCACTTATTTCTTTTCCAAGGGTCTTTTTCCCAAGACTTTTGGTCCCATTTTTTTATTGAATAAGGAGGATTTGCTATAACAATATCAAATTTCTTCAACGAATCTTGTTCAGTAAATGCAGGATTTTTTAGAGTGTCTCCCCTCACAATTTCAAAATCTGTAAATCCATGAATAAACATATTCATCCGAGCAATACCTGAAGTTATTAAATTAATTTCTTGTCCATAAAGTTTTATTCCTCTATGCTCTTGACCTCTTTCTTTAACAAGCAATGCCGAATTAAGAAGCATACCCCCAGAACCACAAGTTGGGTCATAAATACTTTCTTTTGGTTTTGGATTCATTATTTTTGCCATTAATTCTACAACAGTTCTATTTGTGTAAAATTCCGCAGCAGTATGACCGCTATCATCTGCAAACTTTTTAATTAAATATTCATAAGCGATTCCAAATTCGTCTTGAGGAACATTTTTCAAAGAGAAATTTATTCCAGAAAAATGTTCAATTAAATCAACTAAAATTCTATCACTTAACCTATTTTTATTAGTCCAATTAGCATCACCAAAAATTCCAGTCAACTTATTAGGATTTGCTTTTTCAATTTCAATCATAGCATTTTTTATTGCCCCTCCAACATTATTTGTTTTTTCTCTTACATCCTTCCAATGAAATCCTTTTGGAACAATAAACTCATGTTGTTCTGGATAATTTGCATATTCTTTATCCCCCTTAGCTTCTTTTAATGCTCTTTCAAACTCTTCATCATATACATCAGATATACGTTTAAAAAACATAAGTGGAAAAATTATGCTCTTATATTCACTTGAATCAATAACCCCTCTAAGTAAATTTGCTGCACCCCAAAGATGGCTTTCTAATTCTTGTTGACTAATTATATTCTCATTCATTTTAATATTTTATACCTCTTTAAAATTTTAATCATACTCTCTTCGGATTTTTCAAAATCTTTTTGTGCAGATTTCATTTCAGAATAAGCGTCCTCAAGAGTTATTTTATCTTCTTCATCCAATTTAATCACATATCTTGAAATATTCAGATTAAATTCATTTTCTTCAATTTCAGAAAGGTTCACAATTTTAGAATAATTTTCAACATCTTCAAATTTTTCATACCATTCTAAAATTTGTTTTTCATGCTCCTGATTAAAATAATTTTGATTCCGACCTTTTTGAAATTGGTTTGAAGCATCAATAAAATGAACTTTATTTTTTTGTTTTGGTTTCTTATTTAATCTAAAAATTAATATGCACGCACTAATACCTGTTCCATAAAATAAATTTGGTCCAAGCCCAATTACCGCTTCAAGTAAATCTTTTTCTAATAATAATTTTCTAATTTTACCTTCAATTCCTCCTCTAAATAATGCCCCATGAGGTAATACAATTGCCATTCTTCCACTTGGCTCAGCCATAGAACTAATCATATGTTGAACCCATGCAAAATCTCCATTATTATCAGAAGGAGTTCCAGCGATATTTCTTCCATAAGGGTCCTTACTCCATTCTTTTGAACCCCAATTTTTCAAGGAAAATGGAGGGTTTGCTATAACAATATCAAATTTAGATAATATATCTCCATTATGAAACGCAGGGTTCCTTAATGTATCCTCCCTTGCAATTCTAAAATCCTCAACACCATGTAAAAATAAATTTATCCGAGCAATAGCGGAAGTAGTAAGATTTTTTTCTTGACCATAAAGTTTCAAGGTTCTTATATCCCCACCATTATCTTTAACATAATGAAAGGATTCTAACAACATCCCTCCAGACCCACATGCAGGGTCGTAAATGCTTTCTTTTTCTTTTGGTTTTAAAATACTTGACATTAAAGATACGACATTTCTTGGAGTATAAAATTCTCCTGCTTTCCTATTTGTTAAATCTGCAAATTTTTTAATCAAGTATTCATAAGCTTGACCCAATATATCTGGTTCAGTATTTGAAGTAGATAATTTTTTTTCAGAAAAATGTTCAATTAAATCAACTAATAATTCATCACTTAACCTGTTTTTATTAGTCCAATTAACATCTCCAAAAACCCCATATAATAAATCTGGATTTGCTTTCTCAATCTCTCTAAAAGCATACTGTATCGCTTGTCCAACATTCTCTGTCTTTTCTCTTACATCTTTCCAGTGTGCTTTCTTAGGTATTTGGAAACGATGGTTCTCAGGAAAGTCTTCTCCTGCCTCTTTAATGGCTTTCTCATACTCTTCATCATAAACATCAGAGATTCTTTTAAAAAATAATAATGGGAAGATATAAGCCTTAAAATCTGAGTTGTCTATCGGACCTCTGAGTAGATTTGCTGCTCCCCAAAGCCATTGTTCAAGTTCTGCAAGTTCTCCATTTGCCATAAAAACATAATAATTTAATTCTATAAAAAACCTTTTGTTCCATTTTTTAATAGAAAAATCTCCTGAACAAATCAGGGCAATGTATGAAGAACATGAAGTGAATCAAAGTTTTATGGGCACCTCTTATTTCTAAACCTTTTTATATTCAATTTAATTTTGAATGAAATGATTTACACAAATTCTGACGGCGGTGCGAGAGGCAATCCTGGTCCTGGAGCGATTGGGGTCATAGTTCGTAAAGATGGTGAAATTCTTAGAAGATATAGTGGATTTCTTGGTGAAAATGTGACAAACAATATTGCAGAATATGAAGGTTTAATCAAAGCGCTTGAACTTGCTTTTGAATATACAAAAAATGAACTAACCTGCATACTTGATTCTGAATTAATTGTTAAACAACTTTTAGGAGAATATAAAGTTAGACATCCGCGACTTCTTGAATTATTTTTAAAAGTTCAAAAACTGCAGGAGAATTTTAAAAAAATAAGATATTTACATGTAAGTAGATGGAATAAATTTCAACAAATTGCAGATGAATTATTAAATGAAGAGTTAGATAAATTAGGTTATAAAAAATGGCAAAAGAAATAAAATATAATAAACTTGTAAGGGATAAGATACCTGAGATTATAAGAAGTAGAGGTAAAACACCTTACATTCACAAAGCAGATGATAAAGAATATTTTGAAAAATTAAAAGAAAAATATTTAGAAGAAACAAAGGAATTTTTTGAAGATAATACTAAAGAAGAGCTCTCAGATGTTTTAGAAGTTACATATGCTTTTCGTGATTATCTAGCATTTGATAGTGAACTTTTAGAAGATCTTGCAAAAAAAGAAGAACATACAAAAGAAAGATTTCTTAGGAAAGTAAAGAAATTTATAGAATACCCTAATGCGAAAAAACTTGGAAGCATTTTAGGAATGATTTATTCTGCTTGTGATTACATTAAAATCAGCAAAGAAGAAGTAGAAACCTCTAGGCAACTTAAAGTTGCTGCAAAAGGAAAATTTTTAGAAAGAATAATTCTTGAAAAAGTAAATGAGTAAATATTTAAAAGAATTTTGTTTTCTTAACAAATGAAAAAAGAATATAAGGAAGGAGTTGATCTTGTTTTTGAACAGAATCCAGAATTAGTAAAGATTGGGACTAAAGAACAATATTCTAAATACCTTAAAACAATTTTTCCAGAGAGTAAAATAAAAAATATTGTTTATCATGGAAGTAATAACTTTGATTTTAGGGGCGATTTTTCTGACAAATCTATTTATAAAAATGATAAGGGGATATATTTTTCTAAGAGCAAAAGAGTTTCCTTAACTTATGCTTTGGATACTCAAAAAACATTTCCAGCAATTTTGAATTTAACAAATCTTAAAGTTATAAATGCAAAAGATTTAGAATTTAATAAATTGAAATCTTTAGTTAATTATAAGGGTCAAGAATATAAAAACATAGAAAAACTTAGTGAAGCAATTAAAAAAGGAGGGGATTATAATGGTTTAATTGTTAAAAATGTAAAAGATGATAGGTTAGGTTTTAATTCTAAAAATATTTCTAATACTTTGGTAGCCTTCGACCCATCGCAAATACATATCTTAGGTTCTAAAAAAGATATTAAAGAATTTGGAAAATATGTTAAAAATAAATCAAAGAAAACTCAAAAAGGAAACTCTTTAGAAAACAAATTAATCTCAGGAGTTTTTATTGCATTTTTTATTGCAGGACTATTTTTTATTTCTCCGAGTTTAACAGGAAATGTGATTGGTAATTCTAACATCTCGATATTAAATATCTTTGGAGTTGCTTTGATATTAATCGGAGCAGTGGGGTTTTTTATTTCTAAGAAGTATAAATATAAAAGGTAAATATAAAAATCTAAATTAACTTGTTAACAAATGGGAAAAGATTCACAAAAAAATACTAATTATGCTTATAGACAAGATTATGAGGGAATATCTATTGAACTTGGAAGAAAAAAAGAGATAGAAGATGCTACAGGGAAAAAAGCTTTAATACAAAATATCAATGTTTTGTATAAAGGAACTCCAATAATTAATCAAGATTATAAAATGAAGAATATGGTTGTTCAAATATTTCCTGATATTAATGAAGCTGTGGTGGGAAACATGTTTCTCCCTGAAGAACTTAGGGGGAAAGGATTAATTAAATATATTTATCAGGCTGTTACAGATAAATTAAATGTCCCTTTTATTACGGATTTGATTATAGAGAAGAAAATCAGTGTTTTTTAGTACCCCCCTTTTATTTTCTCACTTTCTATGAGCTATAATTCTCCTTCCCTTTTGTGTGAGTTTATAAAAATCCCTACAAGTCCAACTCTCAAAACCCATTCTAACATCTGTAATAAGAATATTCTTTTCTAACAATTTAATTGCTCTATAAACACTTGTAGAAGCTTTGTGCCATAATTCTCTTTCTTCAAAAACTTTCTCCATTATCTTATCTTCTTTAGTGTCTGGAGGAAATTTTCCTTTTCCATGTATTTTCATATATGCTATACATCTCTGAATTTTATTAAAACGCCATTCTCTAATATTAAAATTAAGGTCTTTTTCTTTTGGATATTTTAATCCAGTAACTCTTTCAACAATTTCCCTTGCTGTTAATATTTTTATGAGCTTACCAAAATTTTCTATATAATGTTCAAAATCTTTATCAATGGCTGGAGATGTTTCATACTCATACATTACTTTCAATATTTGTTTTTGTAATTTTCCAATTCTCATTCTATTTACCCTCTTTGAAATACCAACATTTACAAGTATAGAAGTTATTAAATACTTTTCTTGGGTCTTCCCCCAGTCCATTCTCCCTTTTTTCTCAATCTCGCAATTCCTGCTTTTGTTCTTTCAGATATATTCTTTCTTTCTTGAGCAGAAGCCCAAGACATAATAGCCAAAACTATTTCTGTAATGCCTTCTTGGGATGTATCAAGCCAACTCTCAGTCATAGATTTAAGCCAAACTCCTCTATCTTTTAATTTTTTTATATAAGCCATTGTTGGAATTATTCCCTCTCTTGAAAATCTGTCAAGTTTCCAAACAACAATCCCAGAAAATCTACGAAGCATTGCATCATTCATCATTTGCCTAAATTGAGGTCTTGCTGGATTTGCTCCACTCATTTTATCAGAATAGATTTTATAAATTTCATAATCAAATGATTTACAATAATCCTTCAATGGTTGTAATTGATTTTCTAAATTCTGATATCTTTTTTTATTTTTATCTTTCTCATCCAATGAAGCTCTTAAATATAGTGCTACTACTTTCATTCCAACCAATCCTCTAATTTAATTTTTAATAATCTTTCTAATTCAGGATCATGTCTGACAAACTCATTTGAGATATTTAAAACAATAATCTCTGGCTTCTCTCTTACAATTATAGGAAATCTCTCTAAAATATCTACTTTGTGTTCATGCTCCATACAAAAAATGTAATCTGCCCATCTTAAATTATGCCTAGTTGGAACTGCGGATGAAATTAAAGGATGAATCCCACATGATTTAGCCTCGAACTTCGGATGATTTTTAAAAAGAGATTCTGCTGCAGGTGACCTATCTAGCCCTCCTGCACAGATAAAGAGTAAATGTTTTTTCATTTTTTAGTCGATTAATTTAATCTTAACTACCTTTTATGGGCCATGATATAAGTTGATTTCTTAACCATAATAATACCATAAGGTGTTGTTATTATTAAAACTTTTCTTTCCCCAAGATTTGTTTAATAAGTCCTTAAATTATCTTACTTTTTAAACAGAAATGATTGTATTACTGAAATAAAATATTCATCAAACCAATTCTTTCAGTACTATCTTTCCTTTCTTTGTAATTTTATAATACCTAAAACTTGGAGATTGAGGATTTTTACATTTAGCTAATCCCTGCTCTCGCAAATCCAAGAATATTCTGCTTATCACTTCTCTATGTTTTTGCATTTTATGAGCCAAGAAAGAGGCTATTTGGGGTTTTTCTCCTAATGCTTTTAATACTTCTAATCTAAGCTTACTTCTTGCAAAAAATATCAAAATGTCGTCATTAACCATAAGTATATAGCGTAATTTTTAGAATATAAAAAGGAGTGATAATCAGCGTAATGCTTATAAGGGGTAAAAACTGATTATCTTTATGGTGATAATAGAATTGAAGGGAGGTAGAAAAAATGAATAAGAAAAAGTTAATATTATTAGCTTTGCCAATTCTCTGTTTGGTTTTAGTTAGTGCAGGAGTAATGCTTTATTATGGACAAATAACAGCAACTGTAAAAGTAACCCAACCAATTACAGTCACTGGAGATTTAGAGTACACTATTGAAGATGCAATGGCTGGAGAAACTGTTGATGCACCAGGATATGTTAAAATTTCAAATGCTGCACCAGATGAAAGAGCAGTTATGATATCAGAATATTATGTACCTGATGGAATAGATGTAATTTATGATGTTTGTATTGTGATCCCTATTTCTGGTGGTATTAGTGCATGTGTATATCACCCTTTAGGATACAATAAAAGAATATCTATACCCTCAGGAGGTTATGCACTACTTGATATTTCATACGAACTTGATAGTATGCTAGAAACTGGAGATTATACAATAAAAACAAGGATAGAAGAACCATACTTTATTGTAGTACCAGCATAAACAGAAGTCAAAATTTTATTTTTTTAATTATTTATTTTTTATCTTTTTATTTATGAGTAGAATTTTAATATATATATTTCAAAACAGATTATAATATATAATCTTCTTTAAATAAAAATCATGCTCAAGAAATTGAGGTTCACTCGCAGGATTT
>Ga0207997_1000374_pt1 | contig 22713 bp, 30 predicted proteins | sample AntAceMetag02UKN_FD_184777 | JGI IMG/M metagenome (GOLD analysis project Ga0207997, IMG submission 184777) | Saline lake microbial communities from Ace Lake, Antarctica - Antarctic Ace Lake Metagenome 02UKN (SPAdes) (version 2) | ecosystem: Environmental > Aquatic > Non-marine Saline and... | reverse complement strand
AACTTTCGCAAGGACTTCCACGGGTGCTTCATGTTGTCTGGGCAATACTTCCATTTTGTGATGTTATGGAATAGTGATCCAATATAAGCATGCACGCTGTCATACACGCTGTCATACACGCTGTCATACACGCTGGCATGCACGTTGTCACACACGCTGTCATACACGCTGGCATGCGCGCTGGCATACACGCTGGCACGCACGCTGGCATACACGCTGGCATACACGCTGGCATGCACGCTGTCACGCACGCTGGCACGCACGCTGGCACGCACGCTGTCATGCACGCTGGCACGCACGCTGGCACGCACGCTGTCATGCACGCTGGCATAATCTAGCAGTAGAGCCTTCAGGTCTAGCGTCTTGTCCTGTTTTTGCATCAGAGGGTTAATTGGGTTAAATGCCTCCTTTACTTTCCACCCCTTCAGCTTTATGGCCGCCCAGTTCTTGAGTTCAGCCCTTGCCATGGCTTCATATTTCTCAGCATTCCACCATTCGGGCAAATCCCTTGCAAATCCGGCGAAGTCAATCGCGAATTTCCACTTCTTGAGAGGCAGGGACAAGTTGCCGTTCTCTGGCGTTATTTCTAGCGGCACGACATTAACGCCTCTGATCCCGTTTTCGCATAGTTCGTGTTCGCTGATTATCTCATGGTGAGAATCGGTTTTTTCAGACCAGTATACTCTATCCTTTGTTGCCACGAATGATGCCGGTTTACACATGATGATTTCCTCCTTGTTTGTTGGTGTGGATCATTTCCGATTCCTTTGCCAGTTCGAGAGCTTTTGTTGCCTTCTGAAATAGATCACCCCTGCATGCTGGATATTCTTTCCAGTTGTATGAGTTAGCCGTATCCACGAAACCTTGCAACGCCTCAACAAGTGCATCGTGCATCATCCATCGTGCGACAACTTTGTTTATCAGTTGGTTTTGCTCGTCAACACTACATGCTCCATCTATATTTAGGCGGAATTGACCGCATTCTTCGCACTTATCGTTTGATAGGGTTATCTCACTCATTTTCGATTCCTCCGTCTTGCTAGTTTCTCGGCTTTCTTGCGTTTCTTGCGGATCTTCGTGTTGCTTTTAGGAACATATTTTGACTTGCCCCAATCAAGCGTGAATAGCAATGCGCTCTTGTCTGTCATCCTCTGCCCTCCCTCGACTCGTCTATAACTTCGTCGATCATGTTCATTATGTCTTTCTTCTTCCCGAAGAAATGTCGCCATGCTATGTAAGCGCAGAATCCAACCATATTAGTCCTATGAATACCAGCATTTTCCCCTCCTTATTTCATTCTTTTATGTGCCGTCAAGTGATATGCCATACAATACCTGCACCAATAGTACCGTGTCTCGTTCCTGTTTGGATTCGGGTCATGGTACACTGATGCAAGCGCGATTTGTGCCGCCAGTTCGCTATGATAGCTAAATGATGTCCAACGCCGCTTTGATTGTGTCAGTCATTGTGTGGCTCCTTTCCAGAATGCAATTAGTTCTCCTGCGATCCACGTTGCCATTTCGTCAATATGCCCAACGTCCACGCTATGCGAAACGTCCCACTTGTCGGCATATACCTCTTGTGGAATATCGTTTATTGTTGGGCTGTTAAGTATACGACCCTCCCACTTGACTGCACAGATGCCGTCCGAATTGCGATGCTCGAAAAAGGCGATGTTAATTTGTCTGGCATAGTTTTTTGATGCCAAGCTGACAACATAACCTTGCTCCCTGCAATTCTTCCATCTAGCAATCTTAATGCTGGCGTCATAGCGTTTAAATTCGCTATTCCACGAGCTTTCAATCCCGTCATCAATGTTATATTGAAGCATTGCCAAGACTGCCTGTGCCTGCTTGTTCGCCCCGTCTGAATGATAATGTCCTAGTTCTGTACTCATATCTGTTAAACTCCATTGATTATATGTTTGGGGATTTCTTGAACTGCCAGTATTGCTATAAGCTCCATTAGGTTGTCATTGTGTCCCCCTTGTCAGTGTTTGTTGTTTCGTTCATACTTATACACTTATCGCGTTAACCATGCCAAGTATGCGGGTAAATATGCACATTCTCGTAAATCAAAGGAAAACAGCATAAAGTAAATATGCGGCCCAATCTGCACGGCGGAGCAATTCCAGAAAGCGACAAGAATCCTTCGCAGTATCAAGAATCTATCGCAGTATCAAGAATCTATCGCAGTATCAAGAACGGGCAATGCAGACTGAGCAAATTGAGGGCTTGCAAACAATCGCCGCTAGTGCTATCTTTATCGGATGAGTGAAACGAATCCATCTAATTCCCCTAACCAATGGAGCTACGACAGCATAGTAGACATAGAAGAGGAATACAGAGAAGCAACACAACGCAGGATAGCCAGCATAGAGGCACAGAGAGACGCCCAGCGAGAAGACGCCATATCGCCTATACATTCAAGGGGCAAGGGGAGATAAGCCCGTGAGCGCGATTCTGAGAGACCGAACAAGTGAACCAAAGTACAGTTACACAGCAAAACAAGCCAATTAGGGCAATATAGCCCGGAATAGCAGGGGAGTGACCAATGGCACGCAAGACGCATACTGACATTGCTAGGGACGCCTGCCAGCATATGGCCGTCAGGATGATGGAGTTCTACATGCAGAGTATGGAGCTGATGAAGCCAACAGCCAATCCAGCCAACCTGAGCAAGATCATAGATAGCGGGGTAAAGGTAATTGGTTTTCTCGAACCGCGCACCAATAAACCGGCAATGGAAGACGGCCGTGCTACCGATCCAGCCGCGCTTGCCAAGGCATTCGGGGCGCTGCTCGCACACCAGGCTGATGGTGATGACGCACTCCCCCCTGAGACAGATAATGGGCAATAGTGTCTCATTAACACTGTATCATCTGGCGTAACTACCTGCACTAGAGAGAGTGTAAGAGTAGACATAATATTTATTATACGACATAGCATGGTGGAATAGCGCGTGATAACAGGAGCGCGAGCGCGTGCGTTCATGTATGCGTATGGTGGCAGGGGGGAGTACCCTTCCCCTCGGCGGGGGTCTTCGTTGTAACCATCCCTTTTCCCCACCGTGCTACTTTTCCCCCACCGCACCTGCCTACTAAAGTAGGCACACGTCCCCTGAACCTGCCATATCCTTAGCTAGCCCTGCTATCTCTTGCCATAATCATAGCCTAGGAGCGCGTGAATGGCTCTGTGCGGCGTTGTAATGGCTGATACGTGTTTGGGTATAGGTTAGGGTGTCTGGTGATGCTGACGGGGCTGTGAGGGCTTGAGGGGAGGTAGGTGGCTGATTTTTTTATTCAGGCCTGGAATCGGCTTATCTGAGGGTACGGATGAGCGGGCAAAAGTGCGTATTCCTTTGATTGAGTAAGATTGTTCGTAATGGTACTACCGGTGTTACCAGTGAATGACAATATAAGGGTTGCCGATTTTTTCTTCATTCCCTGCTTGCATCTTGATTATCATAATGGTATCCTTATCTGCAAATGGAGGATGAAGTATGAGTGATGCGATGTTATTGTTGTTGATTCCTGCGAGTATGGCGGCGGCGTTTTTGCCGATGTGGGTGCCGATATGCTTTCTTCCGTGGCTCCGTAAGCGCAAGCGTCGCAAGCGGGAGACACAGTTCTCTGATATGATGAATCAGCACTGTGAAGCGCATAGGCACCTTGAATTGCGTAATAGGACAAGCGCGTCGGAGGCGATGATGCTCGATCAGGCCAACGAGAAACGGATGCGAGGGATTGCGTCTAATGAGGCGTGGCGTGTAGCTCTCAACATGGTGGAAGGGCGTGTCCCCACCACCGCTACCTGCCACATCTGCGGCAAGTGGGACTTCATGGATAACTTGGCTGATGTAGGGTGGATGGACTCACGAGTTCGTCCGATAAAGAAAGATAGCAACATGGAGGAGTGATGATGGACAAAGAAGCTCAACAGATTCTCGCGATGGGACTAGGGTTAATGCTACTCTGCTTGGGTATAGGTGGATGCATGAATCTAGGCAGTCGTCTTTCTGAAGTCGACAGAGGCTCTTTATCGGATGACTGCAAGGAATCCAAATGATTTCCAACCACCCCCACTGGTACTCGGCCTGCAAGCGGATGTGGCTAGAGCCTCAGACAGGAACGATGAGTTCGGCACTGTGCGACCTACTGAGTGCGGCGATGAAAGCTAAAGATGATATCGTCGATGCGTGGCTGTCGCGTAATCGGAAGGTTGCTAAGTGCAAGCAACCCTGCGATGGCTGTGACGCATATCCGTACTGCGTTGGAATAGCGAGGCTGGCTAAGTGACCAACATCTGCAAGTTCTGTGGCAACGAGTGGACTGCTCGCGTGGCTGACCCGAAACAGTGTCCTCACTGCAAACGGATAGCGTGGCGTGACGAGGCTGTTGCTGAGCGGGTGTTCACCTACCATAACGATACGAATATTGCGCTGTGCCTGCGTAGGCTACAGGCTGAATTGGAGGGGCTGTGAACTGGATAGACCAAGATGCGGCTATTGGCGAACGACGACAAGCTGATACTGGTGGTGAGTCCGCAGGCTGTTGAGCAGTTGAGTGCCGTGATTGAGGAAAGTTTAGACATAATTGGTTAGGAGGAAGCATGAATTTTTGCGCCATAGCTACTGATGATTGGATTGATGCCCATTTAGTGAGATGGATACGCTACGTCAAGAAGTACAACCCTGACGCGAAGCTCTACCTATTCCATCTTGGCAAATCGCTATCTCCCGACATCCGCTCCGAGTTCGAGGATGTTATCACATTGCCGAATGAAGGTCGCCCGCAGTGGAATCGTATTCGCATGAGTGCCACGACATACTTCGATGTTGACGAGATAGTCTACCTAGACGCAGATTGTGATGTCATAGCCTCGCTCGACGGCATCCCTATGGCTGTAGACGGTAGCACGCTGGCATTCGCTAATTCTCCTGCTATCCACAAAGATTGGCTGAAGATTTGCAAGGACAAGGGGTGGGATCGCGATTCTGAGGCAAATAACGGCCTGCTATATATGTCCGAGGATTGGGGCGAACGCTATGACGATGCGGTGAAGGCTGTAGCTGAGTACGGGAACAATCCAAGGATTGAGGGGACTATCGCGTTTAACTGGATGCTCCAAGATAATGATGGGTGGGCTAGACTGCCTTACGAGTATGGCGTTATTTGGTGGGACTGCGAGAATTTCAAGGGCGCAAAGGTAATTCAGTACTGCAACAGGGACGGACAGGAGAAGCGTATTACGATGGAAAACGAGTATCGGGCTAGTCGATTGCCGCAGGTGGCTAAGGAATGCGATGAACCGACAAAGGATGCAAGTGAAAACACTTAAACGAACCATTCCGTCAAGGATAGAAAGCTTCACTTTTGTTTGGATACGCAAGTTCCAGAATTACGGCGTGCATAAAGGCTGCCGTGATAGGATGAAGATGTCTGTACCTAAGACTTGCTTTTGGTGTCGCAGGAAGTGGCAGGAAGAAGATCAGACATGGCTAACCGCAGTTGATGGTAAAGGCAACAAGATGGTATGTGAGTCTTGCGCCACGTTGATTGGCGATAATTCGACAGAGGAAGGTGACTAAATGAAATGAAGATAGTTCATGCCAGCGGAAAGATTTACGCAGAGAAGGTGGCGTTACTAAGGGCGGCTATGGCATGAAAGTAGTAGTCTGTACGAGCGACAAGTATCGGCACCTGATGTCACAGTGGATGATTAACTGGTATGTGTGCATGGGGACAAACTTCGATATCGACCTACTCTGCTACAAGAAGGTTCGCGGGTTACCTAAGTGGATCAACGTGGTGTCGATGGGAACGCATAAGGGCATTGTGGAATACAATAACGCCATGTTGAAGGGAGTGCCATGTGGGATTTGACATTTGATGATATGTGTGACAAGCTGGAGGGAAGGGAAAACTTTAGCCTCGCCCGCGTTGGCGATGGAGAATGGCTTTGTATACTTGGTGCTAGCGGTTCTAACTGTGACGCCCATCCGTATTACAGAGACTTATCCCTCTCTCTGGCTTTCGTCTTGCTACAAGGGCAACGCTATTATATGGGGATGCAGCCCAAGGCAACCAAAGACTTAGGGGCGCAGATAGCTAGTTGGATTGCTAGAAACGAATGCGATATCGAGTGGTGTAACGCCGACATAATCCACGATGCGAGTATTGCGGATAGATTGGAGGAGATGTTTTTCGCGCTCCGAGGAAGGAAGGTTGTGCTTGTTGGGCCACCACACTTGAAGCCAATTGCCATGCGCCTCCGCGCCCCACACATTGAGACGCCTAGCTTCCCTGCATGGAAGGCATGGACTACGCTTTATGCAGACATGGCAGAGCAACTTGACGGTGACTCTGTGGTGCTATATTGTTCTGGAATGGCAACCGAGGTGATGCTGGATAAGGCACATGATGAATACGGAGACACAATAACGCAGATAGATGTAGGTTCCGCTTTTGACCCCCTGTGCGGAGTCTGCTCTAGAAAGTATCATAAGCAGATACTCGCCCGACTGAAGGAACAGATATGAAGTTCGTGGAAATTTCAGCATGTTCTTATTGCCCCTGGTTGAAATGGACAGCCGAACCTAGATGCGGCAACCCCGAAACGCTTGATCGTATGATAGAAGAAACTACCGAGGTGCCTGAATGGTGCGCCTTGAGCGAGATCGAGGGAAAGCGGGAGGAAAGATTGCAACCTTTGCGTGGATCACGATCACGAGACGGGCAAGGTGCGAGGTCTTCTTTGTTGTAAGTGCAATACAGGCATAGGTCAGCTTCGAGATGATGTTGATATAATAGATTCAGCTAGGAGGTATTTAGTTATGAGTAGCCTTGAGGTGGCATTGTGATTGCCGGGTGCATGGCCCTGAGTAGGTTTCCGTATTGGAAAGACACAGTGAAAGCCCTAATGGAGCATTGCGACAAAGTGTACTTCCGGTTCGACGGACATAACGGCGACCCTGAAATCGTCAATGAGATAGAGGAACTCTGTGGTGACAAGCTGGGCGTGTTCTTCACGACGCAAGGATGGAACGTTCCTCAGTGGCGTGAGGAATGCCTGAAGCTCGTAGCGCAGGATGAGCCTACCGTCGTGCTCTGCCCTGATCAGGATGAGGCGTTCGGCGAAGGATTCGCTGAAGAACTCAAGGCGTTCATTGTGTCCGAGAAGAAGGCAATGATGTTCCACTACAACCCGCTTGCCACAAATGATGGGCGCATGGTAAATGGTGGGGTGCCGTATCCCGAGAAGCCACACATGAAGGCATTTAAGTGGCAGAAGGGGCTGTCGTATTTCCCGTATCACGGTGACGGCAAGCTGAGTCGTTACTTCAACAGCGCGTGCCATTGGGAGGCGACCACTAAAATCAATCATTTCTGCTGTTTTACGCCAACGATGCAGGAGATGAAGCATTTTCGTAACGACATCAAAGGTACATCCAAGGCCATAAAAGCCGTTACACTCATTGGGTTCGGGCCGAGTAGCAAGGTAAAGATGGACGCGCACGGCGAGGTGTGGACGCTGAACAATGCGTATGACGCGCTCTCAAAGGAAGCCATGCACTTATGTACGCGGATATTCGAGATGCACCAGTTGGAGAAGCGGTGTGGTGAGAAAAATATCGGGCGTGACGGGAAGCCTCACTTATGGCATCTTGACGAGGAAGGCAAGAAGGGGCGCAGGATTATCTGCATTAAATCTGACGAGAACATCACTAACTCAGAGGCGTATCCATTAGCCGAGATAGAGGCCAAGACTGGCATGAGTAATCAGTGGCGCGGAACTCCATGCTACATGATTGCTATGGCGATTGTTGAGGGGTACACGGATATCCGCGTGTTTGGACTCGATCAACTGGACTGGGAACATACCCTACAGAGAGAGGCGTGGCTGTGGTGGTTGGGGTTTGCGATGGGGCGTGGTATCAGGATTAGTGGATGCCCGACTGCGCTGGAACGCAACAAGGATTTGGGGAAATACGGCATCAATTATGGCCCCTCTTTCGACAAGGCACAGGAAAAGGCAATCTGGGATGGATGGCCTTTTGAAATTCACATGAAAATTCCGAGTCGTGCCGTGATGGGCGATCTATACAAGGGCGATAAATAATGCTTGCCCCCAATACATTCATAGCCGATAATACCCATAGCACAAAGTTAGGCGACTATGAAACAGCAATACAATCTAGCCCTCAGCGAGAAAAACATTCCTTTGCGTCTGTCTTTGTGCAACTCGTTGGGGGCTTTATTTATGGTGATGATATGAAGAAGTGCAGGAAATGCGAAACGGATAAACCAACGGAGCAATTCAGCAAGAACTCAGGAGCACCTGACGGCTTATACCACTGGTGTAAGCCTTGTGTCAGCGCACACGACAAGAAAAGGCGAAAGAGTTTGCCTCCAGAATACAGTGTGTGGCAGAAGATGCGGGAGCGGTGCAACAACCCAAACAACAAGGCATATAACTACTACGGTGGGCGGGGCATCAAGGTCTGCGAGCGATGGGACTCCTTCGACAGTTTCTTTGCCGACATGGGTCAACGCCCCGCCAAGGGCTATGAAATAGATCGCATAGACAATGATGGTGGTTATACGCCAGATAACTGCCAGTGGATAACACACAAAGAGAACAGTCGCAAGCGCAGTAATGGTACGCTTTCGTTACAAAAAGCAAGGGACATCAGGGTGCTTCACCTGTTTGGGATTAGCCCCATGCATCTTGCAGATCAATTTGGGGTGAGCGTGAGTTCCGTGTATCACGTCATCAGGAATCGCACTTGGGTTGACATTGTATAAGGGAGAAAATGAAGCGAGCACTCTATCCCGAATACCTCATCCCGATCAACGGTGAGTGGCAACGGCTGAAGAACAAGGCTATCGAGTCTATGCCTACAGCCGAGCAGGACATGATAGATGCGTACATTGCTGAGTACCAGAAGAACCCGCTTGCCTTCTCGCTTGTTCACGGGCGACCTCGTGAGGAGGGTGGCAACGATGTGCTGGCAATGTGTAACGATTACGCGTCCGATCTTATTGTACTCACAGCCGGAAATCAATTTGGCAAGAGCCTACAAGGGGCAATCTACATTGCGCTCCGTGCTCTACCGTGCGATCCTAACTGGCCTTGCTTCACTAATCACGGATTCAAGTGGCATGAATGGAGGGGGCCGCAGGAAGTAATCATCTCAAGTTACTCTTGGGCGACAGTATCGGTTGTGTGGGAGACTTACAGAAAGGTGTTGCCGAGAGCAGAGCTTGGCGTTTACGCCCCCAACTACGGGATGTTCGATGACGAGAAGGGCAAGTCCCGCAACCTCACGTTCGGAAGCGGTCAGGCAAAGTCTATCCATCTAACTTGCGGAACAACACTCACGTTCCTGTGCTACACGCAGGGCGTAGGCAAGTGGTCGGGCAGGCAGTGCGACATCGCTCACTGTGACGAGCAGATTCCTGAGATACATTATGAGGAGTTGTCCGAGAGACAGTCCACTCGCGGTGACTACACGCCAATCATAATGACGCTGACCGGACACATCGTTGACGACAGGCCGGATACGGGCGCGGGTGGGTGGATTAAGCAGAAGATTGTTGACCAAGGGCTAACCAAGGGCAGGACGCTCGCCCAGTACCAGATTTCCATTGAGGATGTACCAGACGCATTTATGAGTGCCGACAAGAAGGCGCAGAAGTACAAGCAGTGGGTTGAGGAGCCGCAAGCCCTGAACGACGAGCGAGCTATCCGTGCCGCAGAAGCCCGATACTATGGCGGGTGGGAAGTTGGCGGTTCGCTGACCCTGAGCGAGTTCAATCCTGCTATCCACATGATAGAGCCATTCGATGTCTCCAAGTACAAGCCGACCTACTACCGCATGATAGACCATGGCGAGAAGCCGTGTGCCGCCGCGCTGTTTGCCATGATGCCGTGGGGTGATGTTGTGATGATTAAGGAATATTACGAATTTAATAAGAGCATGGAAGAAAACGTGCTCGGCATTCTCAGGATGACGGGTAATTCGCGTAGAGCATCAGGCGACTTCGACGACAAGTACGGTTCGTGGATAACATACGACGAATTATTCGATACGATAGAGCCAGCTGCCAGTCAGTTGGACACGCGGAGCTTCGGGCGCAAGATGCAGTTGTTTGACGGCATGACCATAGGGCAACTCTACAATCAGTTCGGGCTGTACTGCACGCGCTCAACGGGGCTACACGACAAGCTGACTATCCCTATCCTGAAACAGTGGCTCGCGCTGGACAAGGAACGCAAGCACATCAATCTCAGGTTGGGCAGAGACTACGATGAAGACTTGGTTCGGTTTGGAGGGCCGCGGATGTACTTCTTTAATACTTGCACGAACCTACAAATGGAGATATCAAAGTACATGGGAGCAGACAAGGATGATCATCTTTTGGCCGCGACTAAATGGCTTTCAGCACTCGACCCAACCTACCAGGGCGACTACGGAGTTCTTGAAGCAAAAGAAAAAGTGGGGCAACCCGCACGCAACAGCATAACGGGGTACTGATAATGGAATACAAGACAACAGCAGGAGTGGGGCTAGGCGAACCAACGAATGCGGTGGTTCTCATTGATGAGAATGGAGTCACGACAAACCTAGTTATAAAAAATCGGTGGTTATATGTAAAAAAATGTTTGCGTCCTGAAGATATCGGTGGCATACTTCTATGCGATGCTACTCGTAGTGACACAGTTGTGTCGCTAGTTTTGGCGGTTAGCGATGATTGTGGGAAGTTCCACAAACTGACAAAGGAGCAGAAGAGGCGTGGCGAAGCCTCAAGCGTGAACATGACAGTTAAGCCGCATGACAAGATAATCACCCCCGACACGCACGAGTGGGGAATCAGGCGTTCACCATACGGACGCGACGAGTACTTCATAAGAGAAGACATCATCAAAGCCAAGGTAGAGGATGAATAAGTGAACCATCTTTTTTTTGCTTATACAGTCTCATTTTTTAGAAAGTGATAGGGCGTTTCTCGAAAACGATAGGAGCAGTCAATGGCGAGTACCATAGTTGAAGAAGGCAAGGGCGGGACAACTGCCAATTTAGTGAGCATTCCTGATAAGCAACCCAAGCCGGAGCCGATGCCGTCATATAGGCTGGATTCTCCAAACTATGCCGACAACGAGAAGACTGCTGAGATGGCTGTAACGTGGATTAAGAGTCACGGGTCATCGTTTGAGGATCAGGGCGCATGGCAGAAGGCCGAAGACAACATGGATTCGACTGACGAGATGTACCGAGCCGCAGTCAATCGCACCCAACTAAGCTCTGATGAGTCCAAGAACACCGAGGATACGCGCTCCAAGGTGAAATCTGGAACATTCTACCAAGATATGAACATCATCACCTCTGGCGAGACAGCCGTAATGCTCGACAAGGACAATCAGTTGCCGATGATCTACGAACCACTCCCTGATTCGGGCGAATATAGCGTTGAATTGGGGCAGATGCTTGCCGATGAGCACAATGCCGTCCTAGCCTACACGATGGAGAAGTCCAATATGCGGGCTGACCTCCGAAAAACGCTGTGGTCAACCAATAAGTATGGTAATTGCGCCATAGAGATGCAGTGGGACTTGAGGAAAGCCGAACGATGGGTCAAGAAGGCCACGAAATACGAGGAAATAGAGGGTGCTGACGGGAATATAGTGCAGAAACCCGTGCGATTCACCAAGAAAAAGAAGATGGTTACCATCGCCGACCATCCACGCCTCATCGTGCATGATTTAAGAAACGTTCGTTTTGACGCTATGATAGATGATATGCAGGAACAGTCGTGCATTCTCTTGCGGACACAGAAGCAGTTGAGCGACCTATGGGGCGCACAGATAGCCGGTCAGTACAAGAACATGGACAAAGTCACCACTAATCAACTCTATTCAGAGGAAGGCCGTATCCATGCCCTCTCGGATAGGCAGGAAAACGCTGATGAAATCAACGATGCTGACAAGCCTACCACGCTGTTTGACTTGAATTACGGGTGGGTTCGCCTACCTGTTAACGACGATACTGGCGCATGGGAGCCAACTAAGCAGATATCGCATTGGTATGAGTACGTCATGGTTGGCGCACTCGACAAACAGCCCGTTCTGGTGCGACTCGCTCCGCTTCCGTATAGCTCTGGCAAGATTCCATTCAACGTGGTACACGCCCTAGAAGACGACAAGGGTGCGCTCCACATGGGTTATGCCGACCTCGAACGCTCAATCATCGCTCAGGAGATGACAGCTATCGACCAGGCTACGGACAATATCACCGCTAGGAACCAAGCCGACTGGATCATGGAACGAGGCTCAGTCAGCACGCGAGACTTGACGTTCACGGCTGGCGGCAACCGGATCTACCAGAAGAAGCGCGGATATGCCGACCCGCACGTAGTAGACGTTCCTGACACTACAGCCTTCACATTGCAGTATCTTCAGTACCTTGAGGACTACCGCAGGAAAGTTGTGGGCATCAACGACCCGCTTGCCGGACAGGCTCTAGGTGGGCGCACATCGGCGGCTGAGGCTATCGCAGTGTTTGACCAAGCCCTGAAACCCGCGCTGGAAGCCGCCAAATACAAGGCTAACCAGATATTCCCGTTCATAGCCTTCTGGGTGAGCGAGATGTGGAAAGATTTTGGCAATCCCGACCTTGTTATCAATCTCACAGGCAAATCGCCAGTGAAGCAGGTTAAGCCTGCGGATATATTCGGAGACATGAGAATCAGGGTTACGGCTATCAAACAGTTCCAAGACGGCATCCTACGAAGGAAAGAAGAGGACAACTTCCTTGCCACTGTAGTCCCTCTGGCAATGTCGAACGGAGCTATGGGCGTGGGCGAACTAGCGGCGTTCCTGCGAGAAGTAGCTAAAACAAGGGAATTTGACGGTGCAGAGCGATTCTTTGCCGCCAAATCGAACTTCGATGCCAAGCACGTAGCCAAGGCCGAGAACACGAACATAGCGTTCCACGGCGTACTAGACCTTCCACAAGAGGGCGAAGACCACGAGACGCATCAGGCTGAACATAAGCCGTTCTTGGGTTCAATCGTACTCCTACCTGAAGGCGATAAGCCACCAGACGAATATATCAACAACCTGAAACTGCACATCCAGCAGACTGACACGATGATACAGAATCAGGCACAGCAGGCGCAGACGCAACAGCCTGAAGTACAAGCCCAGTTGAATCAGGGCGCGGCACCTCGAACTGCCGGAGAAGCGGTTGGAGACGAGTTGGGCGGGATGGAGAACCCACCTGGATTAGCAACATAGGAGGCTAGGAGTGAGCACATTAGACGACAGGTATCCGCTAGAGATGGTTGAACGGTGTCTGAAATGGACACAGCAAGATGAAGGGAAGATATTTTGGCGATGGATCAAGCAAGAAATAGATGCAGAGGCAGGGGCAGAGCGTTATCTGGGTGCATGGGAAATCGAGGATATAATCAAGGCCAATGTTTCTTTGGCCAGAGAAGACGCTACCAAGTTCGTTGCGGAGTTCCCCGATAAGTTGAAGAATCTCATATCTGAGAAAAAGCGCAGGGGCAAGGACTTGACGGGACTAGACGAGATACAATAACATACTAAGTGAAGTTTCTTTTTTTTACTATTGCATTATCATTTTTTAGAAAGTAAGATTGCATAGTCAGAGTTGAGAATATTTCTCAGTTCTAAGAAAGTGGACAATCGCAGACTAGCGCGACCCGCAACAGGAGGCAGTAATGCCAGATGAAAAAACGGAGACAACTACCCAAGCGGTAGCCTCTACTGAAGACGGTTCAGCACCCACATTGGATAATGCTGAAGAATCGCTCTTTGAAAATATGACACCAGAGGAGTTGCGAGTAGAGCTTTCCAATAAGGATAAGAGCTACAAAGAACTCCACAGTAAGGTGGGTCAGATGAGCGGCGAGCTTGGCGAACTCCGCAAGATAAGAGAAAAAGCGGAGATGGACGGCAAGTTGGCTAGTGTTCTGGATGTGGCTAATCAGTTAGTGGCAGACAAAAACAAGGAACCTGAGAGAAACTATGAGGAATGGGAAGCCAAAATCATAGAGGAAGCTCAGGAGAATCCGGCAGAGGCTCTCAAGAAGGCAATGAGAGCGCAGTCTGCGTGGTCTGCTGAAGACAGGAAAGCCATTGAGGATAAGTATGGGTCGGTCATAAGCGAACTCAAGTCGCAGATTAGTGGCTTGGCTGAAAAATATGAGACTACGACTCCGGACTATCAAGAGAACAAAGAACTCATCGAGAAGTTCCGAAGTAAAGGAATGAATGTTGCAGACGCCAAGGCTATGGCCAAGGAAGTCCGCGAGACACTTACTCCTGAACGCACTCAGCCACCTCAAGGGGTTAATCCTACGAGGACTGTAACACCGGACAAGCCAGCCGAAAAACCGTGGACGGACGAAGATGTCCAGAAATGGGAACGGCAGGGTGAAAGCCCAGAGTTCATCGAGAAGATGAAGGAAAAGCGAGAACGGGATGCAATATTGACTGACGAAGAAAAGGAGAACTTCTAATGCCTACCAAGAAATGTGAAATCTGTGGAGAACAAGTGCAGAACCTAGCGTTCAAAAAGCACATGGCGACTCACTCGGAGTCAGAAACCGAGAAGACGAAGGAAACTGTTGTGACGAAACCTACAAAAGAAACTGTACAGGACAAGCCAAAAGTTGACCCTGAAGTTGCCGCGCTGTTAAAGCAAGCGTTGGCCGCCGAAGCGAAGATGCTGGAAGCCCCTGAAGCGTTCTTCAGTGAGGATTCTGCGGATCAACATGGTTCACTTGCAAAGGTGCATTGTCCTGAGACTTTCGGTAATGGTGATGAGTTTACAGTGTTGTTTGGTGACGCCAAGAAACGCCTAGATGGTTATGCGGCCAAGGGTTATCGTCCTGTATTTGACGAGAAAGGGAGCATCGTAAGGGATGACCAAGGAAATCCGATGTTCACGGTTCGCAACGAGATACTACAGGGGCGTAAGAAGCGTTATCAGAAAGAGTCAGAGTCAAATCTGAAATCTGTGACTCAGAAAGCAAAAGAAAAATCTCCCTCTTCTGATTTTCAGGAGGAGGAGCTAACGATAGAGAAAACTAACGGAGATTAGTAAATGAGCGTATACGAAAACCCACAGCAAGTGGATGGCGATCCGTGTCGTCTCGTTAAGTTGGCCGCGAAAGACAGCCAAACTTGGCAGGCGGGACAGTTTGTTCGCACTACTGATTCTGGTGTTGTTCTGTGTATAAGTTCCGCTACAAGTATTAGCGGTCTTACGGCACAGACGCAATCAGCGTCGACCTCGTCCAGTAACGTTTGGATCAATATGATTCCTAACGCATCGGCTAGGTTCAAAATAGGCGTGACCACTGGTGGAGCAGATACAAAGGCTGGCGAAGTTCTCATAGGTTCAAGCTATGGGCTGGCAGTCAATTCATCTGTTTGCACATTGAGCACGGGAAATGACACTAACGAGGTTATGAAAGTGCAGGACGTTATGGGTAGAGTTGATCCGCAAGGCAACGATACTGATGATGTTCCCGGCTTCGCCATCGTTTCAATCTATGCCGCGGCACTAGACGCTGACGCATAAAGGAGAATGAAAAATGGCAGCTAAAACACTATATAGATCCGACCCTGGTTACATCGACAGGCTTAACACTGGTGCTAACGCGCTGGATAAAGAGCTTGACGAACTTGTAATGCGGGAAAATGACTATCCTATTCAGGGCGCACAGTTCGTAAGAAACGTGACTCCTAAAGCGGGTAGCTTCAAGACAGCACAGTACGGCACCAGATATCAGCTTCCTGTTCTCAGTGAAGACTCTGATCCTGTTCCTGTGTTCAATCCGGTGCAGGGTTATGTCAAGTCTTACACCACCTCGACTTATCGTCTAGGTGCTAAGGCCATGAAAACTCTGTCAGAGCAGGAATTGTTCCAATATGTCAGGAATGCCATTAGTGGTATTGCGGACAGTGGTAAGCTCCTGATCGAATACATGATTGCGAATATCATCAACCAGGCGGCTACGGCTAGTGGTTATGATGGCGCGGATGGTGTTCCTCTGGCGAGCACATCTCACCCGCACGAGCGCAGACAGACTGGTGTGTGGTCTAACTACGGCACACCTGCGGCTCTGACTCACGCGTCATTCTCAACTGCTCGTACAGCTATGCGTAAGCGTACTGATGAGTTTGGAAACAGAATGAAGATGCGTGCTAACAAGCTCGTGGTTCCTGCTGATCTCGAAGAGACGGCAAGCATCATCGTTGCAAGCGAACTCAAGTCTGGTAGTTCACTGAACGACAAGAATGTGCTGAAGAACTCGGTTGAAGTTGTAGTCTATGATTACATGACTGATACTAACGCATGGTTCTTGCAGGGCAACATCAAGGAAGATAATCGCGGAATACTGTTCGGCGATGAAGTACCTATGTCTATTGCACCGATGACTGGTGCGGACACTGGCACAGACGTTAAGTGGGCTGAACGCCTGCGGATGCGTGTTGTTGCTGGTCTGTATATCGCTAAGGATATTCAGTACAACATAGGCGCATAATTAGAAGGATATGAACGGTGCGGGGGCGCAAGCCCCCTGCCGCACTCCATAAAGGAAGTACTATGAGAGAAGTTAAAGAAGTAAAAGAAGTAAAAGCCACTAAAGTTGACAACGGACTCGCGGCTAAAGTTCGCGTTCTAGAAGAGGCTGTTAAGGGCATGAAGGCTAACTGGAAGGCGTTTTGCGTCAAGCATGTTGGCGACGACGACGATGGCAAGATTGGTTCTGCAATGAACACGCTCCTAAGCGTCATGGCAATCGTGGCAATAGCGGGCTTCGCGTTCGCTGGTGTGATCGAGAACTGGGATGAAAATGGCGGGAACGCTACGCTGACTGAGAGTGGTGGGACAATCACACTTGATATTGACGCGATAACTCCTGTTACGGTTGCAAGCTCGGGTGCTATAAGCGGAACCACGATTACTGGTTCAGGCGCGGTATCATCCACATCAAGTGCTGATGGTGCGAGTACTCGTCTGATTGCTAGGGCATCCTTTGGTGCTACGGATTATGCTGTTGGCACAAATAGCTTGGGGATTATTATTCCTAGTAACGCTGTTGTTGTTGGTGGTTATATTGATGTAACGTCTGAACTCCTAAGTTCCAACATGAACCGAAAGATTGGGTTCGAGCTTAATGGTTCTGAAGATATGTACGCCACCGTTAGCAATACCTTCCTTTCCGCAGGGCTTAATGCCCTTGTTCCGGTTTGGACTGCGGCTAGTGCGGTGAAAATGACTGCGGCTCGTACTCTCGTTGCTGTTATCGAGGATTATCCTCTGACAAATGGCACAGCTACAGTCGTAATCGAGTACGACCTGTTGGCTAGATAATTGAATAACTCTGTAGGGGGCGCAGGTTCAATCCTGCCCCTCTCGGTTTAGGAGAGAACATGAAACTTAGAACGATTTTTGCGATACTACTGATTCCTTGTCTCGTTATTGCTGGCGGGTCATTCAATGTCGAAGTGGTTAATAAGGTGCTTACAACGAACAGCGTGACGAAGACTAATATCGAAGGTTATCTCGATACTATATTCATCGACGTTACCGGAACTACAAGCAGCAGAGTGTGGATTGTGTCTTCGGACGAAGTTATATTCACGAATGCGGTAGTGAAGGTAGATACTGTCTTGAGGCCGACCATGCTTCGAGATGGCGTTACTGGCGCAGTTCTAACGGGTGATAATGCTGTGGCAAGTAGGGTCTACTTGGACAATGAATCGCTGACTTTCTATGTAGCTGAACTCAGTGATGCTTTCACCAACACGTATCTATTCAAGGTGAAGATGGTCAAACAGCTACCGTAAGGAGATTGACAATGAGTATCAACTGTCAAGCTCTCTACGACGATGCTAGGAGCACCTACGGGGTAGGCTCAGGTAGCGATAGGCTGGCTAATCGGTTTGTCGGGGCGGTCAACAGATCGCTTGATGAGCTTTCCATCGCCGCTGACCTTGCCACCAAGCACTCCCACATCACTGATACCAACGATATAATCACTACGCTCGACAGCGAGTATGAGTGGATTCTGTTCAACGGTATGCAGTTCTATATGACACGCTCAGGCCAGCGTCCTAGCGATCCCAACACCGCGAAAGCTGTCTATGCAGACACGAGCGATGAGTGGGAGCGGGCAAGGGAAGAGTACGTTGCTAATAGGTGGAATGAAAAACAAGCTGACGATGCGACTGATGATATAATCGCACTCGGACATCTCGGATAGGAGGAAGTATGCAGGGGTACACGTTAAACGGATACTTCCGTCTAGCTGGCGATTTTCCTCCATCAGTGAATACTGCTGATGATCCGAGCAAGATCAAGCCATTTGAGTCGCCTGCCTGTTACGGCGTTGACTCAGAGAAGAACGGGCGATTGGCAACAGGGAGTATCCCTGCTGGCGTTACTCGTGACGATCATACTAAGACCGTTGGCGGTGACACCTATTCATGGATATACAATCGGCTGTGGCGTGTTTCGGCCAAGTACCTGTATTGGGGTGCGCCCAATTATGACGACACCTACTTCCCTCACGGGCTGGGCAAGATGGAAGTTGACAATACGCTCCTCGACGTTTATCGGGCATTTCAAGATCAGTTATGGTTGCTGACGGCCCGCGGCTCGTATTTCATCACGAATGCGAAAAGCATGGGTGAGAGCGACTTTGAGGTGGGGCAGTTCATACAGGAACTCAAGGCGTCCGGTGCTACATATGCTCTGACGCTGAACGGTATGCCCGTGGTGAGCAATTCTGCGGGTGTGTATGCGTGGAACGGAAGCAAGATCACTGAACTCACGCGGGCGGTTCGGAGCAGTCTCGGTAGCTTCGGGGCGGTTGCCATCAAGACTGACTACCTGTACCAGAAGATTATCGGCACGTTTAAGTTTGCTATCGACACCACAACCGGCAAGCTGTTCGACTATGGGACTAGCGGATTCCTCTACACGACCCCTACAATGGCCCAGGATAGGGCTAAGGCTCCATTCCAGGTGAACTCTGTAGCATTCTCCTATGAGATGATTACGGCTGGTTCAGCAACGATTACGTGGCAGAGTAAGGCTGAGGATGGCGATTGGTACGATGAGGAAGACATCGAGATTATTGGCGATCAGGAAGGCGAATACTCGCGCAAGGAAGTCGAGATAAGCAATCCTACTCAGTCAGCCCATAAGTACGCATTCAGGATTAAATCAATGGATAGCAACGTGGCGATAGAGGAAATCCTCGTGAACGTGGCTGGCTACGCAGTGGAGGCGGCGGCAGAATAATGGCTAATATACTCAACAGGAACAACACCGACTCACTCGCCCGCTATGTCAACGTAGACGGCGACCCACAACACGCAGGGTTCAAGCTGATACGCCAGTGGGAACGGACTGACGCGCTTGCGGCTGACACTCTGGCTGTGGCGATGAACGACTGTACTTACTATACTAATCCGAAGGCTGATAAACAGGCTTATTCGGGGACGTTCATTCAGAGCAGTCTCGACCCTGTGGCGCGGGCTGATGATTCCATTGATTTACGGCAGACGCTCACGAAGGTCAAGTTCACTACGGCTGAATCTGATGCTGACATCGTTTCTCAGATAGGCGACCCTACGGTGGACGGATATGAGTTGTCTAGGGCATGGCACTACATCGACCCATACTCGCTAGATACGCTGTTCCCTGTAATCAGTAATGACACGTATGTGACCAATCCCTACGGTAATACGGACTCACTAATAGGCAAATTTATAGTTTCAAGGGTTAGGTCAGACGAGCAAACCGATAGAACATATGACATCATACAAGATATGGTGAAGGTGAAAACCATTGCTAGCGACACCTCGCTGACCAACCCTCTTATTGACAGGGCGAAAGACATAATCCATCCATTCGGTGAAGGGACTGGCGTAGGCCGGGACATCATATACCGCTACATCAATCTCGACCCAGTGAGCGACACGTATCTGATGATGATAAACGATACCACGCTGGTATCCAAGATGAGCCAGAATGACAGCTTTATCCATGTGGCAAGGAAGTCGCAAGCGGAAAGCAACCGCACGCTCACGTTCTGGGTGCTGGCAAAGCGGAAGCAGAGGATAGCGTGGGGTAACAGGTACACTAGCCCTGACCATATCGAGGATCAGTCGCCCGGACGTGACAACACCATCAGGCGCAAGTTCTGGTACGGCATAGACAACGACTGCTATGCGGGGGTAAAGGTTAGGCTTCAAGCATCGGCATCAGTTGACACCTACTTCAGCAATCTCGGCTTCTCTGTGCGCGATAATGACGACGGCTCCGATGACTGGACACAGACAACCATCCGTCAGTTCAACGACACACAGACCGATAGCCGAATCATCAACACTCACGGCGAAGAACACAACGCTATGAGCATCATCCACTCGCGGTTCGACAATTACACGACTGAGCCTGCGACCCCGGCTCTGAGCGCGAACTACAAGTACGAATCCGAGAAAGTGTGGCGAGATGAGCGTGGGCTTATCAGCAAGCGGGTGGTTACAAGTAAACCCACCCCAAGCAACACAGTGGTGTCAGGACTCATAGACAGCTACGTTTTGGCTGGCGTGCGCGGTGGCGACCATGATGACATGAGCGGTATCAACGTTATCAAGCAGAGGAAGTACGATCAGGTGGCAGTTGGCTCTATTGACACCGTAATGAAGACAATGGATCAGACCACCGACACGCGGTTTATTGTCTCTAGCCTAGACGCTACGGACATCGGGAACGGTGCGGCACGTATTGACATGAATCGCAAGCGCATCAACTTCAACGCATCATGGTTCGTAGAGGAGTTTTCTGCTGGTAACAATGGCGGGTTGCAGTCTATCCGTAGGACATGGCCTATAGTACAGGATACGAAGGCTATAGCCCTCATAGACAGCTCTGGCGATGCGATAACATCCGTTCAGTACAATGGCGATTCCTACGTCCATATACGTGCTCACAGGACGAAGCACTACGACGGGACTAGCACGATATGGCAATTTGCATCAGTGTCAAGTTCGCTGACGAGTCCGGGTGCTGGCGGTGGAGCGATCTGGTCAAGTCCAAACACCGATAGCGAAATGGCTTATAGTTATGTAACCGAAGAAGGTGCTGGCGTAGAGGCTATTAGATACCAAAAATTCTTTGGCACATGGGATTCCGCAATAGCCTTTGTGGATAGGGGCGATCAGTTTATTACATCAGGCGGCACAACTAAACTTGGCGCGGCTTCCAACAGCAGTCCGGGCAAGTGGCACGCAATAAAGGTAATCCGTAAACCGTAATTACTATGGCACTAGACTTCATATCGGAACGCGAGAGTGAGAAGCAAACCTCACTAGATAAAGCTAGAGCGCAATTCTATGGACTAATGCAGTCCGAGGAAAACGCCGTAACATCTCACTCTGCGGGAGTTGTTGCGGCAAAGAAGCGAGCCAACCAGAACCAACAGATACAGCAGAATGCGGAGAAGCTCGATCAAGATGACGGAAGGCTAATCTTCACGTTGCCATGGCTAGAGAAAAAGGTCAAGGAGCACGAGAAGTTCATCTTCCAACTTGAAGACCTCCAAAACGAAGTCAACGACTTAATGGTTGATAATGAGCACCTCAAGGTGCAGGTTGATGAGGCACAGAGGATTGCAGTCGGCGCATCTAGCAATCGGCTTATCGGGGCAGGCATGGTCAGCGTTAATGGCGATCAGGTCGGATGGCGTTACGACAAGGAGTCACATGGCTGGTTCAAGGTAGATGGCGACAAATTATGGATGTACTCAGGCTATATCCGCAATGCTGACACCTACCATTTTGTTGACTCACAGGTGTTGACGCTATCCGATACAGCTACCCACGTATACGTGTCGCAGAGTCGGAGTAGTTTGACTACAGGCATAGCGCAGATGGTTGCAATGCCAGACGATACCACGAGCGAGTACAGGTGGCCTATACTTCGGCTAGTGCGTAAAGATCCCGGCGGCGGTGGCGACTACACATGGGAGACTACGAATGTGTACCATACGGGCGACATCCCCAAGAAGCGGTTTGTCTGTGATGCCAACTCACCATATGGCGGCAGACTGAAATCATTGCAGAAGCGCGGGTCGGCTGACACGCATTATGATGACGGTGAGATATACGAGTGGCATAATCCGACTACGATTGCCGTTAATCCCGCCGACTTGATGATAGTGCAGGATGTTGGTCAAGCCGATAAGCCCGTCAGATACTTTACTACTCAGGTTATGTCCAATTTTGTTGAAAATAATCTTGCTGCCAGTCCTGGCGGGCTTGGTCAGACATACGCCAACTACTACAACACGAACCATTCAATAATTCATCACCAACTCGACTCGATAACTGGCAAGGATTCGGGCGACTTCGATGATGGCGGTGGCGAGGAGAACGAAGACCACGACAAGCGATATTGGGCATCATACGATATCGCATCCAGCATTGATGCCAAGGGCTTCCGTACTACGGGAGCAGTATGGGAAAGCGAGTTACACCTATCTGCTGACGGATCGACAGACTCGCAGTACTGGACAGCGGCGGCGCAAAAAGTGAACGTCACTGGCGCGATAGACATTGACGCTGGCTCAGGCATTGCCATAGACGCGGTAAATGATAT
>Ga0207997_1000373_pt1 | contig 22735 bp, 18 predicted proteins | sample AntAceMetag02UKN_FD_184777 | JGI IMG/M metagenome (GOLD analysis project Ga0207997, IMG submission 184777) | Saline lake microbial communities from Ace Lake, Antarctica - Antarctic Ace Lake Metagenome 02UKN (SPAdes) (version 2) | ecosystem: Environmental > Aquatic > Non-marine Saline and... | reverse complement strand
TTAAACGCATCCGAAATTGTTTCATGAGTATTTGTATACGAAGTGTATTTAAACGAGAAAATCGACCAGAACCATCAAGCCTGTGAGGCATATAATTCTTAAAGGGGATGACGGAAATGACAGGGAAAGAGGTTAAAGCGAAAAGAATGAAACTGAAAATTTCTCAGAAAGAACTTGCAGAAAGAACCGGATTAAATCCCATGGACATTTCATATCACGAACGAACACGGCGGGATTTGAGTATCGTTAATGTTTATCACAATCAAATTTTGAGAGATTTTTTCAAAAAGAGAATGGAGGCGAAATGATGGGAAAGATGGATGAGATGGTTTTGTGTGTGCCTGCGGACATGGCCTTTGACGACTTTGAAAAGTTTGTTGAACGGTTCGGGATTTGGGAAATCAGAAGAGACGCTGAAAAGGATATGGCTTACCGGCACATTACCCCCTATTGTGTTCTTTTGAGAGAAGATGGAAGAATTCTTGCTTATCAGAGAAAAAAAGGGAATGAAGAGCGCCTTGAAGGACAATGGACAATTGGCATTGGAGGACATATACACCCGTCAGATGGATATGGATACGAGGGAATCCTCAACGGAAGAGACAGGGAATGTATTGAGGAACTTGGAATCACTCCTCATAAAACGTTTGGAGAAATATATATTCAGCTTAATGACACAGAAGTCGACAAGGTGCATCTTGGCTTTGCTCAGATCATTACCGAATACAACGGAGAGTTAAGACCCTCGAATGAGATCCCTTGCTGGGAGTTTTTGACAGTTTCTGAGTTAAAAAAAAGAAATCTTGAGACGTGGGCGGTGTACGTGCTTGACCTGCTCGAAAAGGACTGGGGGGGATCTCCGTGGAAATACAAGAAAAAGCCCCGAACAAGTCGGGGAATATAGATAAAAATAATAACACACACAAAGATTATAACGTAAAAAATAGGGAAGCGTTTTCATCCTCGGATGTTGTTGAGATTCTACAAAAGTATAAAACAGCGTTAGTCAAGAAGCTCAACAAGAGGGTTCATCTGTTTTGGAATCAAGAAGAAAATAAAATCGATTGGAGCGAGGCTCAACCCCCTTTGTACCAAAACGCCCTTCCCGGAGATATTGAATTAAAAAAGGAACTGTTGAAGATGAAGGATGTGATCCAATTCGATGATAAGCAGATAGCGGGGATCATCGTTCAATACGCGGGGGGAGTTGTCTGTAAAGTGGTTGAAAAATGGTTGTCTGAGATCACTTCCAGAGAAGCTCAGGTCCTTTTTTATAGTTTTATCAATCATGATTATGAAAAAAGAGAAAAAGCAAAGGGATATAGCACCTTGAGCAATAGAGAGATAGGAGCTAAAATGAACTTGTCTGAAGCGGCAATTAGAAAAATTAAAAGAAGATCATTGTGGAAAATTATGGTATCATATTGATGTGAACTACCCGCCACTTAAACCTGAGAAACGGTTTTGAAGTGGTGGGTAGTTCACCAGCTTTGAAGAAGCAAAGAAAATGTTGCTATTGACAAAGTACGCACAATAAGGTAAAATAGGGTAAGATTATAGTTTTAAAGATATTTGTAATCTCTGAATCAACTCCATAATGACCCGCCTTTTTTTGGCGGGTTTTTTTATTGGAAAAAAGGAGGTGGCCTTGATGGCTAAAAGAATCACGAAAAACGAAGAGATGGCTATTGTTGAGGCCATCGAAAAAGGCTCTTCCATAAGCAAAGTTTCGAGAGAATTCAACCGAGGTAAAGCCTCAATATCAAGAATTCTAAAAAAAAACAACATAAAAATGGAACGTTCCAAAACAAAAAAAGCAACCGAAGCAAGAAAGAGCTACGCAAAAGAATCCAGACTCGACATACTGTCTGATTTATTTGAAGTTATTAAGAGAAAACTCCAAGGCGTTGAGAACACGGCAAAAGATGTTTTTGACTTATCCAAAAGTTTGGGGATCGCGATAGACAAGGCGAGGTTGGAAGAAGGCGAGCCCACGGAAATCACCAAAGGCGAAATGAAAAACACGAATAACAACTACCACGAAATAGATCTGGATCAACTGCCACTTGAGGTGGTGAGAGAAATTGCAAAAGCGGATAACCGAAGAATCACCGAGAAGAAACCTGATACGGCGTAGTTTCCTTGACTTCCTTGAACTGGATGGCCATTTTTATTGGAAAACAGGGCGTCATCACAAAATCATAACCGATGCTCTGCAAGATGTCGTCAACGGAAAAATTAAGAAATTGATGATAATGCTGCCGCCAAGGCATTCAAAGTCTGAGACAGTAACTAAAAAATTTCCTGCATGGTATTTAGGTTTTCACCCGGACAAAGAAATGATTATCTCATCCTATGCAGCTGACCTTTCGTATGACTTTTCAAGAATCGCAAAACACACCATCGATGAATGGTCGGACATATTTGGCACAAAATTGGCAAGTGATTCGCAATCGGTTCAGCGCTGGGGAATTGAAGGCCATCGAGGTGGGCTTGTAGCTGCTGGTGTGGGCGGACCCATTACCGGAAGAGGTGCAGACATTGCCATCATTGACGATCCGATAAAAAACAGGGCTGAGGCGAACTCGAAAACATACCGAGACAGAGTCTGGGACTGGTACGGTTCCACTTTGAGGACGCGTTTATCTCCAACCGGTGCCATTATTCTTGTTATGACGAGATGGCATGAAGATGATCTGGTTGGAAGATTGATTCAAGAGCAGGGGGACGAATGGACTCAAATCAAATTGCCGGCGATTGCGGAAGAAGATGATCCCATTGGCAGAGAACTTGGTGAAGCCTTATGGCCTGAACGGTATTCCCTCGAAGACCTCGAGGAAATAAAAAGAGATATCGGTAGTTTTGAATTTAATGCCCTTTACCAGCAACGGCCATCCATCATCGGGGGAAACATCTTCAAACGGGATTGGTTTCAATACCTTGACTCATCAGAGGTTCCAAAAGGCCTCCGGCTATTTCAAACCATAGACCTCGCGATATCAAAAAGGGATACGGCTGATTATTTTGCCCTGCTGACATTCGGAATAGACCAACAAAAAAATGTTTATCTGTTGGATCTTTACGTGGATCATATCTTGTTCCCCGAGCAGGTAAAGATCGTTACCCATTATCACAACAAATGGAAACCATTACGAATTGGAATAGAATCCGTGCAGTATCAGGCAGCTTTACCACAATGGCTGACGGCGAATACCGCCATACCCGTTTTAGAACTGAAACCATCGGGGGATAAAGTTACCCGCGCCATGAGAATAACACCTCATTTTGAAAATAGAAAGGTCTATATTGTCAGAAGTATTCCCAACAAGGATGTCTTGGAAGAACAATTAACTTCATTTCCGAACGGGGCAAATGATGATGTAGTCGATACCGTTTCCTATATCGGTGATATCCTCTTCAAATTACCCGGAAAGAAAAAGAGACCAAAGGGGCATAAATTATGAATAAAAATAAGGAAATAAAGGTAAATATCGTTAAACGGGAAACACCCATCGAGTCTAAAAAAATCGATGATCCGTTTATCAGTTATTTTGGGGTGGATAAAGTCTATACACCCAAATACGATGCGCTGATACTTGAGACATTCGTGGAAGAATCAAACATCCTTCCCCAGTGTATCAGAGCGTATAAGAATAACGTGATCACGACTTGGCGTTTAAGATTGGCCGATGGTTTGGCCGAGAAGGAAAAAGAAAACCCAGAAGCCTTGGAAGAAAAGAAGAGCATAGAGCTGCTGTTTGACTACTCAGCAGAAAACAATCTCATCAAAAACCTTCAAAAGGCCTTAGAAGACAGAGAAAGAACAGGGACCGGTTATCTGGAGGTCATTAGAAACCCACTTGATGAAATCGTTGGGTTTTCGCATATTCCTCCTGTAACCATGAGATTTTTAAAACCAACGGCTGTTATTCATACACGCGTAGTCAGAACGCCTTACGGCCCTAAGCACATCACGCAAAAGCGGAGGTTTTTTAAGTTTGCCCAAATAAACAGTCTGAATCAAAAGGTCTATTTCAAGGATTTTGGAGACCCAAGAGACCTGCATTATGAGACAGGCGAATACGGGAAATACCCATACGATAAAAAGGCCACTGAGATAATCGCTTTCAAGATAGACGCTCCCGGAACACCCTATGGCATTCCAAGATACATGGGAAACCTCTTATCTGTTTTGGGCAGCAGGAAATCAGAACTGATCAATTACTATTATTTTGAAAACGGAAGACATATCCCCATGGCAGTGATTGTTGAAGGTGGTGTGCTTTCAGAGGAAGGCATGAATAATCTCAAAGAATATCTCAATGAATCCAAGGGGGTAGACAATTCTCACAAGATTTTATTACTTGAGGCAGCTCCTGAGGAAGACGAAGCCGTTATTAGCGACGAAAAAAAGAAGCAGGTTAAGGTGAGGTTTGAGCCGTTAGCTCATCTGATGCAACAAGATGCACTCTTTGTTGAATACGATGAGCAAAACCGGAAAAAAATCAGATCATCTTTCCAGCTGCCGCCCATATATACGGGCGAAACGGACGATTATACACGGGCAACTGCCTTAGAGTCTGAAAGAGTTACTGAGAAAAGTGTTTTCAGACCTTTAAGAAGGGAAATTGAAGAAGTTATTGATTATATTCTTGAAGAAATGAATATTAAGTGTTGGTGGTTTGAATTTGAAGACAATGATGTAAAAGATCGTACAGAGATCAGTGGGTCTTTACAACCTTTTGTGAGCCAGATGACTGTCAATCAAATACAAAGTGTTTTAAATATAATGGTTCCTGAAATCAAAACAGAGAGATACGAAGAAGAATGGGCAAACCTTCCAATAGCCATGTTGGGATTCAATACGGGTTTGGAAAAAAAGGATAAGGCAGATGATTTAAAGGATACACTAACCGATATCCTCCGGGGGTTGAGGCAAAATGAGCACGGTTCTCACGGATGAAATTAAGTATCTGATCGAAGTTGAAAAAGGGTACAGTCCCATCTATGAACATCTGAGTGTTGAGTTGTATGCGACTATCTGGGATTGTTGGAAACGGAACGTGGTTGAGGCCAGAAGCGAAATGGTCAAGGATGATTTGAGAGACCCAAAAGCAATCGCTGAATTATTCAAGAACAAGTTAAGCAATGAATTTGCCTTAGAAGCAGAAGAAAGTGTTATCAAAATAATCAGAGAAACCTTTAAGGCGACAAAAAAAGCGTTTTTAAGACGCTTTAAAAAAGGAATAGAAAAAGCAGAAAAGTTTCTTTCTTCCTCTCTCAGAGAGATTGACTACGAAGCCATAGAATATCTGAGAACCCACACGAACTGGTGGATGAAAAACTACTATGATCGGTACCCAGGAGAAAAGATGTCGGAGCTACTCAGACAAGGACTTGAAAAGGAATTATCCACAAAGGAATTGGGAGAGGTTCTGCAAAGCTATTTTTATGGGGAAGTCCTTGAAGATGGTGAGTGGCCAAAGGTTCCGGGCAACATGACACCAAAGGAATATTTCGAGGGGCTTTCCAGAAACACTATCTCAAGAGCTCGAATGAATGCTACGGTGAATGGCTTTATCGAAACTCAAATCGAAGCCTATGAGATTATTGCTACTGAAGACGGCAGAACGTGTGATATCTGTCGTTCCATGCACGGAAGAGTTTTCGAAACAGCTACAGCCAAGAGGTTTGTGGATCAATTCAATTCACTTGAAACACCTGAAGATGTCAAGAGCCAATTGCCGTGGGTGAAGAACGTTTCTGAAACGTCAAAGGCCACGGGAGATCTCCCATTGTCATTTTCATTGCCTCCCTTCCATTATAATTGCCGGTGTAATGTCCTCGACAGGGACTATACAATTGAGGAAGAATCTCAGCGGATGTTGGATGATGAGTCTTATGCGAAAGAGTTTGCTGACAATATGTTACTTGCAACGGATTCAGGTAAAGTAAACTGGAATGTTGGGTCTATTGAAGCAGCCCGAATGATGGTTAAAATCGCACGGAAAGAGAAAGTGTATGATAGAGAATTCAAGAGCTTCATAAAAAAAAGTTCTTGGAAGAATGAGGCATTGTTGGATCATTTTAAGAAACATAAAAAAGCTTTTAAATCAGCTGGAATTGAACTGAGCGATGTGGATGATTATCAACAATTTGCAGAAGATATACTGTTTAAAGGCGAAGTATGGGGTATAATATCAGCAGATAGGGGTTTTCCTCAATTGATATCTGTTTTACGTCATAATAATAAGCTGTTTACGGCAGTTGTCAATGTTAAAGGCCAACAAATAGCTACTGTGTTTCCAAGCAGCAGATTTTATGATGATTTGGTAAAGGATAAGGAGTTTTACTACCTCTTAAAAAAAGCGAAAGTCCTGAAAATCCTGAAGAGAAGGAAGGGTTCAGAGAAGATGACTATACGGGAAATGATTGAAGTGTACAAAATTAATGTGGTCTGCGATATGGATAAAAACAATTGGGATAACTGGACAGAACCGGATGGTAGGATTTTCCCTCCTGAAGATGCTGTAACGGTAACTTATTACAGAGATGATGTTTATAACAATTTCTCATCCTGCTCCGATGCTGATAAAATGATGTTAAAGGAAATAGACGAAATTCTATTGAATGATCTCGATACAGCCTGCGAGATGTTTAGATATTCTCATCTCGACAAAAAACAACCAAAGGAAAAATGGTGGTACCATCTCCCTGAAATCAGAGACGGGAAACTCAAAGTCTTCTGGGATGAGGAGAAGAAGGTTTATTCTACAGAAAAAAAATGATTTGACTATTTTCCCCGGAGTATTCTTTAAGTGGAATAGGCCGGTTATTATAGAAGACACCTTCGGGTGTCTTTTTTTTATGCCAAAAAGCAAGGAGGTGTCAAATGAACACAAGAAAGCTTAAGGATATTTCTGTTTCCTTTATCTCCCTTGTATCCAAGGGAGCAAACAGAAAAACAATTATTTGGAAAACGGATAAAAATGGAAAAGAGGATGATTCCATGAAAGAAAAAATCAAAGAGATCAGGATAGTCAAGACAGATGAGGAAAAACGGATGGTTTATGGAATTGTTTATTCTCCAGATGAAGTGGATACGGATGGAGACTATGCAAATGCAGAGGAAATTGAAAAAGCAGCCCACAGATTCATGGTCGATGGGCGTGCCGGTTATTCGGTGGATAAACAACATGATTATCATCCTGAGTACGGATATGTGGCAGAGTCTTGGATTGTGAAGGAAAAAGACAATCTGTTTCCCGATGATGCAGGAGCTTGGGCAGTCGGCATCAAAGTCATTGATGAAAACACTTGGGAAGAGATTAAAAAAGGTGAGATAACTGGACTGAGCATGGCTGGAAACGCACATTTTGAAATGGAAGACAAGGAGTTCAACAAATTCTTTAGTTTTTTAAAGAAGGCACTGGGTATGGAAAAAAACAATAATAAGGAGAGTGAAGATGACATGGACGAAAAGAAGGTAAAAGAAATCGTTTCAACGATGATTGATGAAAAGACGAAGGCCATTGAAAAGTCTTTATCCGTAAAGATTGACGGCATGGCCAAGAAGATGGATGAAAGCCTTGACAAGATCGAAAAGGCATATGTTCAAAAGCAGGCGGAAACACAGACAACTCAGACACAGACGCAGGAAAAAGTGGTGGAAAACGACAAGAAAGTTTCCGAACTTGAGAAAAGCATTAAGGACTTAACGGTTGCTTTTGGAACGATGACCAATGCGATTATCAGTAAGGGTGATAACACACCTTCCAACGAAAACACAGACGAAGAGAAGTCAGTCTTCTCGAACGTAGTTCACGTTTAAGGGGTGATGATGATGCCTAAAAACAACATAGAAATCGTTAAGGATGCAATTTCAACGACTGATATTGTAACATCGGGGAAACTGAGTTCAGAACAAGCGAAGGTGTTTATTGACTACATGCTCAAAGAAACTGAAATCTTTGACATGATCCAGTTCAAAAGAATGAAACAGCTTCATGGTATTGCTTATGATATCGGTGTGGCAAGAAGGATGCTCAGAAAGGGCGTTGAGGGTACAGCACCAACGAATTATTCATCCATTACCACGGGTCACAACGAAATTGATCTGATCGAAACCGTCCTCGCAACAGACATCACAGATCAGTTCAAGGTTGAAAACGTCGAAGGGAATAAGGCCGCTGATCATATCATGAGACTGATTGCCCAGCAGTATTCCAACGATTTGCAGGATTTGGCAATCAACGGGAATGAAGATGTACAAAACACAAACGCCTCAGCAGCCGATTATCTCAACATAACGGATGAGGAATTGGAATTTATCAATGTTTATAACGGCTGGCTCAAGCTGATTAAAGAAAATCCCGGTAAACACATGGTTGAAGAAACATTCAATCCAGATAATGGTTATAAGGGACTACTTAAGACGGCTTTGAAGGCAATGCCGGAAAAATGGAAGAAAGGCGGAGACTTGATTTATTTCGTGCCTTTTGAAGTCATTGAGGATTATGTGTATGAACTCACCGGAAGGGTTTCCACGATGGGAGACAATGCTTTGCTAAACAACAAGAATCCCATTACGTTTATGGGAAGACAACTCAAAGGGGTATCCTCGATGCCATCCAATACGGCTTTGCTGACATCTCCTTCCAACTTGGCATTTGGTATTTTTACTGAAAATATCAAGACGGAGTATGCGAGAAATGCCAGGAAGAGACAAGACGAATACACAACCACATCTTCCACGGGTGTACAGGTTGCAAATTATGACGCGGCTGTTCTCATGACTTGGGAAGAAAGCTCAGGAACTTAAGGGAGTGATGCTTGATGAGCGAGAAAAACGAAAAGAAAGAGGAAAAGAAGCATTGGAAGCCAAAGATGGCGGAACAGATTGAAAAGGAAAAGGACGAGGTCAAAGAATCCAAACCGGTTTCAAAGCAGATGAAGCCATCAGATGAAATTAAAGCTGAGATAACCGGTTTCGCAACCCTCACTTATAAGGGTAGGAAGTTTAACAGAGGCGATAAGGTTTTCTTTGAACCTAATGACTATAAGAAATTTGAGAAATGGTTGAAGAAAGTATAAGGGAGGCTTAAGGCCTTCCTTTCTTTTTGAAGGGGGTATTTGAATGAGTTTTGCAAGCATTAGTGATTATCAATACTATTACCCCGAAGACGATCACGAAACAACCGAAATACAACAGGAACTTGATTTTGCTTCCCTTTTATTGAGCGGAATTGTCAAAGTCGAGATTGCAGAAAAACCACGGGCACATTTGCTGAACAGAATTTGTGTCAAAATATGTTTTTATGAACTCTATCCTGAATCGAAAAAAGAAGGCGAAATGGTTTCAGAAACCTTTGAGGGTTATTCCTATAAGATTTCTCAACCACAAACAGCCTTTTATGGCGTGAATGAAGTTGACCGGCTCATTAATACCTATTTCTCCACCATTAGCGGAAAGTACACGGTGAATGGAGGCGTTCTATGAAGGATGAATTAACACCGGCATTAAAGGCAATGTCGGAAGGAAAGTTTTTGCATAGAGCCATCGGGAAAATTGCAACAAGTGTCAGTTCACAGGCCAAGAGAAACATCATGCAAAAAAGAAAATATAAACACATTATCCAAGACCGGGGTGACCTTGCAAAATCAATTCAACAAGTTAAAGTGGCATTCGCTCATTACAAAATCATGGTAACCGAACCGCACGGTGTTTTCGTTCACGAAGGAACGCGTCCTCATTACCCACCTTATAAGCCTATAAGAGAATGGGTGAGCAGAAAACTTGGTGTTAAAGAAGAACCAGCACAGTTTTTAATAACCAGAGCCATCGTCAGGAACATTGGCAAAAAGGGTACCAAAGGCAGGCCATTCCTTACAGATGCCTTGAAAGAAAAAGCCACCCAGAGTGTGTTTGAAGCGGTCATAAAAAAAGAAATTGAAAAAGAGATGAGTAAATGATGTCTGTCAAAAGCATGGTTGAAAGATATGGCGTAATGGCGGAAGTGTACCGGAAGGTGACAAATGAGGATGCTATGGGATATCTGAAAGGGAATTATGGATTTTTAAAAACTGAAAAGATATTGATGAAAAAGCCTTCAGATGCTTGGGGGGTTGAATCAAAGACGGGTAATCTGGTGAAGCGAGAAAACATTACCTTCTTTTCAGCTTTGGATACCCAGATTCAGGAAGGAGACCGGCTGATCATTAATTTGGAAAAGTTTATTGTTTTAAAAGTCTCCAAGACCAAAGAATATTCCCTCATCTATTTAGATGGAGGTGGACAATAATGGATGCCTCAACAACTTTAAAGAGGGTCATTAAAGAGTTTATTGAAACGGAACTGGAAACAGAAGTGAATCTTTCAGGACAATTTGAACCGATTCAGGATGACAGGATCTATATTGAGCTGGTCATATCTCCAGACCTTGGAACAGCCGGAACGGCAGAAATGGATTTGACTTTTTCTTCTCTGGTCGGACAAGGAATAGATGAAAAACTGGGGGTAGTGGTCAACGCATTGCAAAAGAAAAGTTTTTCACCACCGGATGATCCGATATTTGCCCAACAATTTAGGCTGGAAGAGACCGGTGATGTCGAACTGATGATGTCTACAAAAGGTAATGAGCGTTTTTTCACTAAAACAGCGAAATTAAAAACAAAATACATTGAAAGAGGTGATATGTAATGTCAACAAAGAACATCAAACAGGAATATGACATAGGAAACGCCGACGTTTTTGTCGGAAAAAGCAAGAGATATATCGGTGCCAGTAAAGGCGACACACAGGTTAAACTCGAAGTCGAGCAGGCTAAGCTTGAAGCCGGCTTTCCAAAAAGAACACTTGCAACTGCAAAGGCCGGAGAAACAGGAACGATAACGGGAACTACGCCCAACATGAGTATGGAAAACCTTGCACTGTTGATCGGGGCGAACGTGGTTAATATCGAAAGTGGATCAGAGAGTGCAGTGGATGAAGAGATAGAATTTTCAGACAAATACACAACGCTGTATTTGAATAACCAAAAGGTGTCATCCGTTGTGGTGAATAGTGCACCAAGCACACAACAAATTGAAGAATTTTCTGGAAGCGGAACATCTGGTGATACTTCAGGAGATTTCACACTTTCCTACCCGATAACGGCCGTAGGCGATATTGATTCGGTTGTGGTGGATGGTATTTCTTATGCGGTCGCTGCAGTTGGAAGCGCTGTTACCGCGAATGGGTCATTGAGCGTTGAAGCAGTTACAACAGCGGGAGCAACAAACGGAAACCTTCAGTTTTTTGAAGGCAACGGGACAACAGCGGATGCAATCAATGTCGAAGGTGTTATCAGAGCCACATACACCCCCGTTCCTACACCTTTAACCGAAGGAACAGATTATAACATTGATGCTTCCAACGGGGGAATTATCCCAATTTCTACCGAGAGCTATGCGGTGGATACACCTTATTACGTCAATTACTCCTATGAAACCGTTGCAAGAAAGCGGCTTAAAATTGGTGGGAGTGCGGTTGAGGCTCCTGCGGTTCAGCTCCTGATAAGGAAAAAGACCGCCGGCGGAAAGGTGAGAGATTTCACAATTTGGAAGGCAAAAGTTACAAACGGCATGGATTATAATATGTCAGAAGGAGACTTCCACGAACTGCCAATAGAAATGGAAATGCTGGCTGACACCTCGAAACCCGAAGGTGAACAGCTGATGGTTATTGACGAATACGAAGAATAATTAAAGGGGCTGAAAAGCCCCTTTTTTATTGGAGGGAAATATGAGTGATGAAAAGGCAATTAACCCGCAAGTAAAAATATTGAACCTTGGCTATGAAGATGATGGATGCACGACATATAAAAAGATAGTCATTAAAGAGATATCGGGCATGCAGATGTTAAAGATCGTTGAAGTGATGGAAGAGGCTACAAACAGAGCTGAGGAGATCGGGATGGAACATTTCAAGATGGCCAAGAACAATATGGATCTCAACCAGCGACTTTTAACTATTGGCATCACACATCCTAAAAAAAGTGAAAACGAAGAAGAATATGCTTTAAGAATAGAAGAAAATCTTATTATGATAAGAAGTTCTCCACAGAAACATATTGATGAAGCTGTTGAGGCGATGCTCAAGATGAATGATCTGCAATCTTTTTTAGCAAAGAACCTGCTGGGCGTTCTTCAACAGATAGCCTTTCAGGTGAGCGTGATGGCGAAGAAGATCATGGAGACGGAGAATCGGAACTTGGAGAAATCTATGAAATCCTCTCAAAAGAATACAAATGGACCCTCTGGGAAATAGGGTGTCTGACATATTCTCAGATGAAAATGTATTTGAAGCATATGCGAAAAAGATACGAAAGAATGAATCCGGACAAGAAAACAAATGGAAAAAAGGATGACGAGTTAGATACGCCCGAAGAGATTCAGAAGGCGTTGAACATCAAAATCAGAAAGCACAAAAAAGGGGGTGAGGGTGATGGCAACAAGTGCAATTTACAAACTGGTGGCGGAACTGAAAGCTGATTCATCTCAATTCCAACAGGAGTTTGAAAAAGCGAACAAGACAGCGGAAAAGACAAAGGCCCATATGGAAAAGGTCGCTGAATCCGTCAACAAAATCTCCAACAAGATGTTGGTTGCCGGTGGCGCTTTAACCGCTGTTAGCGGTGTGCTTATCAAAGGGGCTGCCGAATGGGAGAGAGGATTTGCCGATCTTCATTCGGTCTTGGATATGAACGCCGTACAAATGGAGAGGTTGAAAACCCTTGCCGTTGATTTTTCGAATGAACATAAAGTGGCATCGGACAGCATCATTAATTCTTATTACAGCATGGCATCGGCAGGCATGAATTTCAACGAAATCATGGCCTCCACATCTGATGTGGCGACACTCGCCATTGCAGCAGCTCAACCCCTTCAGGATATGAACTCTGCCATGGATGACTCGGTTAATATCTTCACGGATGCCATGAACGTTTATCGGGATGAATTCGATAATCTTGGCTATTCGTTGGAAGAAAGATCCGGCATCATCATGAACACAATTGCCGGATCAGTACAGGCATTTAAGACTACACTTCCAGAAATGAGAGGTGCGTTAAAGAACGTGGCCGGAGATGCTGCGAATGCCGGTATGGGCTTTGAGGAATTGAACGCCTCGCTGGGTATACTCATGACCAACGGGAAAAAGGCTGAGGAAGCAGGAACCGGATTAAGAAGCATGCTGGTCCGACTCCAGACCACCGCGTCTGATTTTGGCATTGATGTCTATGAAGCTAATGGCAGTTTGAAAGATTTATCCCTCATCATGGCAGATGTCAAAGACTATATGGATGGTTTTTCTTCACAAACTGAAAAAGCCAAAGCCATGACACAGTTGTTTGGAATGGAACAACAAGGAATAGCCAAAATCCTGATGGCAAACGTTGACAATCTTGAAAAGCAGACACAAGCCTTGAAGGAATCTTCATCAGCTCTGGAGATGGCTGCTTACAGAGAATCTGATTTGGGGTCGCAGTTACAAATACTCAAGAACAATTTTCAGAACCTTGGTGCCTCACTCGGTGAATTCCTACTCCCCATGATGCACGAGATCACAGAGGCTTTGAAAGGATTCTCCCAATGGTTGCAGGGTCTTTCTCCCGAAGTTCAGGGATTTATTGCGAAACTGGTGGGAATAGGCGGCCCAGTTTTGTTGGCTGCCGGAGGCATAGGAAAACTTGTGGCAAGCCTCATGAAGCTTGGCATTGCTTTTTCTGCAATCGGGAAGTTTACTGGTTTTACCAAAATAATAACGGAAGTGAAAGGCCTCGGAAACGTAACCGCGGACGCATCAAAGTTGCTCGGAGATATGAGTGGCACAGGAACGCAAAAGTTTGGTGTTCTTGGCCAAGCTATTGGGAAAGCAACATCAGGGCTTAAAAACTTCAATTCGGTACATCCGGAAATAGCAAGTGCTATTGGCTGGACAGCTATTTTAACGGCTGGACTCGCAGCTATACAAGCATTGACCAAAAAAGCCACGGATGAGGTAACGGCTTTGTATAACCAGATGAACGAGTTTGGAGATATAGAAGTTGATAAAACTTTTTGGAACTCTTTGCCGTTTGTTGGAGATACATTTAAAGCAATGGATTATGCAAACGCTATGTCGGATTATGTCAACGAGTTGAGATCGACAAACGATGAAGTAACGGAAGTTTTTTCGGGACTTGCGAAAATGTCGAGGGAAGGTTTTACCGATATAGATCAGTTTGAAACATTCCGCTCTCAGGCGCAAACCTTTATTGACTTTCTTAACGAGGCAAAAGCGAAAGCAGAAGCACAAGGAAAGACCTTAGAAGAATATTTCCCGTCAGGATTGGGACAACAATACATCAACCTTGCCGAAGAAATGCAAGTATATATTGCTGAGGGTGAGGAAGCTTTTGAGATACAAGAAGAATTGCGTATGTCAAATGAGAGCTTAGGGGTTTCCTTGGTAGACTTGGACAAAGCCTTTGAAAATATGAAGAACGTCGGGAACATGAACACAGACGAGCTTAAAGCCTATAAAATAGAACTCCAAATGTTGATAGAAAGATTTGGGTCAAGTTCAGAACAGGGACAACAACTGGCATCGACACTTACAGAAGTTGATAGCAGGTTAAAAGACCTTACGCAACAGCAAAAAGAGGCAGCGGCAGCGGCAAAACTCCTTGAAGAACAGCAGCAAAACCTTACCAATACATTAGATGGCTATAAATTCACTTTAGCTGAAATAGCTGTTAAAGCAGACTTGTTCAAACTCGACGAATGGGAAGTTATGGAACAACATATCCAAGCTCAAAAAACGACCCTCGAACAACTCGCCAAACAGTATGTAAACGGTGAAATATCCGTTGAACATTATAACGAATCAATCGAAAAGCTGCTACCAAGTTATGAAAAGAACCAAAAAGCCATAGAAAACCATAACAAAGCCCTTGAAGAGCAGAAGAAAAAAGAAGAAGAACTGGCTCGTGTCCTTGAAGAACAAAAGCAAGCGCGGGAAGGTTTTAATGAGCTATATGACAATCTCGATGAAAACATCAAAAACCGTATTGAGAACGCAGAATTAGAAGGCAATAGTCTTGACGAACTCACGGCAAAGCGTGAGGCGTATCAGGAAGCCTTGAAAAAGATGGTGAGTTTGTCGGATGATATGGGCGATCTTACTGACGAAGAAAGAGCAAAAATGGCTGAGTTGAGAGAGGAAATTAAGGCTTTAATCCTCGAAGAAGAACGCAGAGAAAAACGCTTAAAAGAGCACGAAGCGGCAATGATTGACCTCAACAAGGCATATGAGGCTCAGGCAGGCAGCATTAATCTGCTAAAGGATGCTATCGGGAGTTTCGACGGGTCAACAAATGCCTATGAAGAACAAGCGAACGCTATGCTTGTTTCGCTCGAGGCACTCGAAAAACAATTAGATGCTTACAAGTCAAAGATGGAAGAACTTGAAGAACTTAAAGGCACGGATGCTTTTGACCCCGATCTGTATGACAGAGTTAAGCAGGGTATGGACGAAACAGGTCTTGCAATCAACAACCTCGAGAACGATTTTAAAGATTTGAAAGTTGTATCAGAGGGTTTTGCAGGTGTGTTTGATGGGCTTGCATTAAGTATGAAGAAAACCGCCTTGGAATTTGAAATTTTTGGGGATAAGCTTGACAAACTGAAAAGCGATATGTCGGCTTATAAAAAGGCGATAGACGATCTGCTGAGCATGAAGGCTTCAAAACCAAACAGTTGGACAGCCGAGAATGAGGCTGAGTTACAACGCCTGGTTCAAGAATATAAAAACCTTACGGACGAAATAGAAAGGCTTGAAGCCGCAAGAAAAAGTGAAGAAGAAGCAGCAAAGAAACAATTAGAAGCAGAAAAGGTGGTTCTTGACTTTTTAAACGAGATAAAACTTGCAGAAGAAAAGTTGTTGGATTCCAATAATGTGGAAGAATACCTCAACGACATGATTAGCATATACAAAACGAAAAAAGACGAGTTGTTAAAAGCGATCTCGATCGGAGAAAATGTAGAAGAAAACAGAAAGGAACTTGAAGGGATCAACGCAATACTTGGAGAATATACCACCAAACTGGATGATCTTACAACGGCTAATGAAAACGCAAAAAAAGCAACGGAAACCTTTACGAAGGCATCAGAGGACTTAAACGAAACCCTCGAAGAAGGTGGGAAAAGAACACTTGACAAGGTTGAAAAAGAAATTGAAGCCTATAAAAAAGCAATAGAAGGAACAGAAAAACACCTTGGCAGCTTGACACAGGCTCAAGTGGAAGGACTGGAAGAATGGCGGAAAAAGATCATAGAGTTGCAGGACGAGGCAGCGGATTTAGCGATACCGTTTGAAAGGCTTGAAACCATCCAGAAAGAGATCGGGGCAATAGACATAAAGATCGGAGATACAGAGGACATTAATGAACATCTTGACCTTGTCAAGCAGAAACTCATACTCCTATCGGAAGAAGCAGAAATCGTACCGTCTTTAGCAATAGACCAGAAAGAAATTGATAAGATGCTTGGCACTTTGGAAACAGAATACGCTAAAACCTATACAGAATTATTGAAGATTACTGAAAAAGGCGCAAAGGAACAAGTTGATAAAATCAAAGAAGCATATAAAGATGTTGCACCCGTGGTCGTTAAAAACTTAAAAAAGCTCACAAAGGAATATGAAAAAGAATTTTTAAACGGCTTGATGGATGAAAAGCAGTACGAAATCAAAATAGAACAGGTCAATAAAGCGATTCAAGAAGCCACGGAACGAAGCTTAAAAGATTATCAAAGCATGATGTCAAAATACGAGGATGAACCAACCGTCTTTGAAGCTATTGCGGGAAAAATGGAAGACGATTTAAGTTATGTTCAGGATATGTACGAAGCGGGCCTGATTGACCTTGAAGAATATTACAAGGCGCAAAGAATAATCACAGAAAATGCAGCTGAGGAACAAGCACAAGCTATAAAAAACTTCAACAAAGCCTATGTAGACGCTATGGGTGGAGATGAAGGAGCAATGGCTCAGGCGTTATTAAGCGCAGAAGAAAACTATAAAAAACAAATAGAACTTATTGAAAACCTTGCAGAGAGTTACGGTGAGGTTTGGGCGAATCAACAAAAGGATAATGCCTTTCAAAAGTTTTTAGATACACAATCAAAAACCTTTGACGATTATTTTGTTAAGCAGATCGAGGGGTTTGCAAAACTGGCAGATGAATCAACAGGAATTTTCGAGAAAGCAGAGTTGTTAGAGAAGTTCAAGGAACAGTTTGGGGATATTGAAGGATTCCTAAAAGATATGCAGGAGAACCTTGAAACTCTCAGACCAAGCATAGGTGAAGAAAACTATCAGGCAGGCTTAACAAAGCTTAAAGAGTTTTACGATGATTTCAAAGAAAAAGTCAACGAAGAAGAGATAAAAGTTAATTTAGATATGGCTCATTTTAAGGAACAATGTGAAAAGATCGCAGGTTATTTTTCGGGTATAGCCACGCTTTTATCAGAAGCGGCAAAACTTGTTGACGGAGAATGGAAGAACGTTTTAAATACACTCGCAACGGTAGCTTCAGGAGTGTCCGATATAGCTCACGGGACACAAGCGGCGGTTGCAGGTTTTCAATCGGGAAAGGTCGAAGGAATTATTGGTGGTATAGGCGGCATCATCGAAATCATAGGCGGTTTAGTTAATATTAGCGGAGCGGTAACTGATTGGATGAACACGTCTGAAGAAGCGATGAAAGATTTGCAATGGACACAAGGGAAAGGGATCAGCGAAGCTCTGGACTTTAGTAAATTCGAGTCCCAGTTGGATTGGGGAGATAACGTCAATTTCCTTGGCAGCTCAGCAGGGTTTAAGCGTTTCGGTGATGTTGTCAAAACTGTTATTTCTGGAAGTGTGGAGCCTGCAATTACTAAAATAAAACAATTGGCAGATGAGAACGAAAGGCTTGCAGAAGAAGCAGGCGGAAAAGGTCTTACAAATTTATCAGAGTTTTATTCTACCGCTTCCGAAAAATTAAAGCAGTACGGAAACGAGATGGAGATTGCAAAGAAAAAAGCGCTTGACAATCTCGGAAGTGGCTTTTTAGGCTTTGGAGAAAAAGGAAGAAAAGACGCAATTAAGCAGGCAGGAATAGAACTTGAAGCCCTTGCAAAAAAAGCTCAGACGGTAGCGTCAGTTTCGGTTGGGATTACTACCACCTATGCAGCTTTGGATCAACAAGGATTAATGGACACAGGTTTAGGCCAAATGCTTGACGATATAGCAGAAAAAGCAACCATCAAACTCGAAGCAGGCGAGGATTTAGGGGAGCTTGCAGTTGAACTTGAAAACCTCAAAACACTTGCAGAAACAGTTGGCAGTTCATTCAGGGTTATTAGTGATGGTCTCGGAAAGATGGGAATTGCAAGCGGAAAATATAAAGCCCGTATGGACGAACTCAACAATGCTTTCCAGGAAGGCACTATCACTCAGGAAGAGTATGTATCTGAAATTCAAAAACTCGCAGACGAGGTTGAATTGTTGGCAGGGAAACATTCGGCAGTTACCGACGCGATAAAGGAAACGGGGCAAGCATCCGTATTCCTACAAAAAGAACTCAACGAATTGGATCAATCTTTCGTTGATGGAAAACTCACTCAGCAAGAATACATACAAGCTCTGGAAAAGCTCGGTTATAAAGCACAAGACGTAGCAGAGGCTTATTCCGTGATCAGAGATGCGATTGCAAAAGTCGGTCAACCTGCGGAAGTTTTGAGAGAACAGTTTGAAGCCCTTGCGGAAGCCCTTAACAAGGGAACGATATCCGAAGAAGAATTCTCACAAGGGTTAGAAGAACTCGGAAATAAAGCAACGGTTCTTGTTAGTTCAATGAATGAATTTGAAAGTGTTATGGAAAACATTAATAATGCCTTTGCCGGCACGAACATCGGGATCGGTCAAGCCTTTACGGATGAAATGGATACCCTTAAAACAGCTCTGGCGAACGGAGAAATATCACTTGATGAATTCATTTTGAAGGTGAATAATCTATCCTCAGAGGCTCAAGGGTTCTATTCCACATTTGAGAGCGTAAAAAGCACACTGTCGTCAGGCTTGAGTGGAGCTATTAAGAGTTTCATAACCTTTGAGTTTGACGATTCCATGATGGGAGAACTTCAAGCCTACGTGGAACGGGTACAAGGTGTTATTTACGGCAGCAGTGAAGAGTTCTCGAAAGCCTTTGCCGATATGGGAAAAGAAGGACAAGAAGCCCTTATAAACGAATTTAAGTACGACCAATTCAAGCAATCCCTTGATGCGAGTCTTAAGCAGGCAATCCTTGACAGTTTGATGGAATCACTCATGATGCAGGGAGCTATACAAGGACAGTTACAAGAATTATCTGCCTTTATAGCAGCAGCTATGAAAGATGGGCTTTCTCAAGGTGAGATGGATGCTATTTCTTCCATGATGGGAGATATGCAAGACGTTGCAACTGAAATGGCAAGTGTTGTAGCAGAAACTTGGCAAAACGTCGGTGGTGAGATTCAAACCTCAAGCGAGGAAATAGAAAAAACCATCGAGCAAACTCTGAGTGGTGTTGGCGGTATAGGAGAAGAGGCAGCAGAAGAAGTCAATCAAGCAGGAGAAGATATGGTAACTTCAACAAAAGAAAATGTTGAAGGTGTGTCGGATTCTGTAAAGACACAAGTTGATGAGATGGTGGACGCTGCCACAGAAGGGATGGGAAAACTACCAGAAGAGGCAAAAGCAAAAGCCGAAGAAACAGGCGTTGCGGTCGCAGAAGGGGTAAAAGCAGGAACCGAAGAAGTCAAAAAAACCATGCAGGAAACCCTTGAAAGTTTATCCTCAACCATCGAACAATTGAACGAAATGCTATCAAAAGGCATCGGAACGATGGATACAAGCGGTTTGGAAAATAGTTTTAGCGGTTTATCCGAAGGCTTAAAAACTGAAACAGACGAGATGTTGGTTCAGTTACAAGGTTTGCCGGAAGAAACCGAAGGAATAAAAACCCGTATCACAGATGCCATGGCTGATATGCCGAAACAGGTTACTGAAAAGACGCTCGAGGCGAAAGACGCTATGGTTCAAGAACTCGAAGGAATTCCAGTCATGATAGAGGATGTGGCTCAACGAGTGGCAACGTCCATGGATGCACTTAACGCTCAGATCGGGATATCAACTGATAATAGCGGTCAAATAGACCAACTGGGACAGTTTGTGGCAGAAAACTCACAGATGATAATGGATTTTAAAACAACTGTTTTGACAACGATCAATGATGTTATGGCGGAAGCACAACAATTAGCTTTGGACGCTATCATGGCAAACGTAAACAACTTTGCAGGGTTACTAATAGAACAAGCGAGGATAATGTTTGCAGAAGAAATAACAATTACTCAACAAATCTTTGCGGAAATCCTTGGGCTTGAAACCCAAACCCATATGTTATTCGTGCAAGAAGCGCAACTCAAACGTGAAGAATACTTACAAAAAACAGATGAACAGATAGGAATATTACGTGAACGAATGCTCAAGCTCAGCACGGAATATTTCCAAGTCTTACAAGGTTTGGTAACAAGTGCAGCACAAGCAATGGTATCAACAACCCAAAACGCAGCAAGCCAGATACAAGGGATTGTGTCAAGCGTTGTGTCAGCGGTTCAAAGCGCAGCCTCCGCAGCCAGCGCAGCGGTTCAAAGCGCAAAAGCGGATATGGCTTCACTTGAAAAAGAAAAAGCTGAAAAGTCAGAACTGAAAGGATTTGCAAGCGGCGGTTACATCGAATCGGAAGGCCTTGCCTATTTGCATTCAGGAGAGATGGTTGTGCCAAGAATAGCGGTTGGCAAAATATTCGGACAGGATATGCCAACGCCAAATTGGGTGAAGAACAATACCTCAAACAGCAACCAGACAAACGTATCGGTAGGTAGCGGTGCAATACAAGTTTCGGCACGAGATGGAATGAACGAAAAAGCGATAGCAGAAGCAGTATTAGAAGAACTTGAACGGCGGTTAGCAAATGAAATACATCGAAATTCAGAGGTAATGCCATATTAAGGAGAGTGGGAAATATGAAGAAATTAATGATTTTGATTTTGGTTTTAGCGGTAATGACAAGTTTCGCAAGTGTGATGTATCAGAACACCTCAGGCGGTAATATTGTGTTTGACGGGAAATTGATAAAGGCAAGTGAAACGGTTGTGTATTCTCATTTCGTGTATTCAGACGACTTGACGGTCATTTACACAGACGTTGAACCGATTGTTTTAAGGGGAGCAACGTGGGACGCTTCAAATGCAGTAGCAGCGACACCAGTTACCCATGAAGTAACAGTTAATTTTCTTGCAGACACTTTGATTGAAGTAACGGTTACGTCAGGAACATTGGAGATTTATTTTAACAATCTCCAAACAATTCCTTTCACGGTTACAGAAGATTTTACGTACACACTTAATACAATGTGGTACGACAGAATTATCTTAAAAGCAGCAACACCAACTCAGACAGAATACAGAATAACGAGAAAGTTTTAATGGGGTGGGGTTTACACCCCACTTCTTTTTGGATGTGATGAGATATGTTATATCTGGTTGGAGAACTAACTATAAGTGACCCCATTCTTGAGTTAGCAGGCGAGGTCAACAAAGTTGCTTGGACAGTTGGCACGGAAAACAGCACAGAAGTTGATGATTTTCCTGACGCAATACAAGGTGGTCATTATCTCAGAGAGTGGATTGAGAGCAAGGGATATTACGGGAAATTGTATAACATGGGAAAAAACGATTTGCAGCCCTTGGTTCTGACTTGGAACGGACTTACACTTGAAAAAGCAATTCAATTATTTAATTATTACACGAAACGAAAACACGTTATAGCAGATTATAGAGAGTTTAGCGGTAAACTTGCACGAATTGTCGATATGAAAGCAAAACCTTTTTGGGGATCGGATTTTGTCGGTGTAGCAATAACAATCGTCGAAGTCCCTGCATTCCGTGTATACCGTTCAACTGATTACGGAGCAAGTTATCAACAAGCATCTGACAGGGTGAATAACGAATTTTACGATTATGGTTTTGTGTATGCAGGTCAGGTACGATACAGAATTCAATACGAACCGCCAGACACAGCGGCAAAATTTGATGGATTTTACGATTACACGACGCTCGAAACGACACGCAACAGTACGGCAGAATGGAAGAGAAACGTGGACAGGGTGGAAATAATAGATCGGCACGTTGCGGGTGGTGGAACAGGAAATACATCGGGAGATTTTAAACTCGACTATCCTATTGCAAGTGTTGGGGATGTTGTTTTTTTTGCCTATAACGGATCAGAAATGACGGCGTATCCTATTTCAGGAGCGGATACAACAAGCGGTGTGTACAGCGTTGAAATGGACACGGCTCAGGGAGTTTCTAACGGGAACATGAAGTTTTTCCTTGGGAACGGTTCGGTAGCTATTCCCGTGAATATTGAGGGCGTTATTGTAATTAATTACATACCCACGACCATTCCGAGAAACCGAACTTTGGGCTTACAATACGACTTGCCCGTTACGAGTATTGCAGGGGCTATGAAAATATCGGATATATTCGTTACGCATGACCCTTCCGATGTACAAACATATGATGTGTCGGGGGTTTTGCAAGAGTACAGACCTATCCCAGTCATGACCGTTGA